>Ga0209490_10003541_pt1 | contig 14530 bp, 7 predicted proteins | sample MAT06_FD_187209 | JGI IMG/M metagenome (GOLD analysis project Ga0209490, IMG submission 187209) | Freshwater microbial communities from Lake Fryxell liftoff mats and glacier meltwater in Antarctica - MAT-06 (SPAdes) (version 2) | ecosystem: Environmental > Aquatic > Freshwater > Ice > Liftoff...
CTCGTTGCGGCCGGGGCCGTCCGGAGCGGGAACCCCGCTTTCCAGAGGTGTGTGCCGGATGGGCGAGGGAGGACTGGCCCGAGCCCGAGACGCTGGTGAAGACGACGAGGGCGCCGCGGGGGATGTCGACGTCGGCGTCCTTGAGGTTGTGCTCGTGGGCGCCGCGGATGCGGACGAAGCCGCGCGGGGGTGTGTCGGGCGGGGAATCGCGGCGCTGCGCTCCAGCAGGGACAACCTATGCCAACGTTCCCCCGCGGAGCATGAACACGGGATGACCCCCTCCTAGGTTGGTGGAATCCGAGTGAGCGTGGGAGGACAAGCGTCGGGGTATAAGGGGATCATGCGCGTGGCGGGCAGGCATGCCCGGGATCGAGAGATCGATCCTCGGGCTGGGGTTCACCCCGGAGCGACACCATTGGATAGATCAAACTAGCCCAAACTTGTCGGGGCATTTGCTCGCCCTTAGCGCCCCGGGCGACGGACTTCGAGAGTCGCCATTTAGAATGCGACCCGGACAGCGACGATGGCCTCGGGGCACTCGCGCGGATGTCCGTGAAGTGAAGTTCAGCGTCGAAAGACCTGAGAGGAGCGAGATGATGAAGCTTTGGGCAATGGCGGCGCTCTGCGCCGCGGGCGTGAGCGCGGCTCACGCGCAGGCGGGGACGCTGTACGGCGTCGCCACGTTCTCGACGTTCGGCACGCAGTCGCTGTACGCGATCGACGCCGGGACCGGCGCGGCGTCGCTGATCGGGAGCACCGGGCTCCGCCAGATCATGGGGCTGGACTGGGACGGGGGCACCGGCCGGCTGATGGCGCTGACCGCCGCGGGCGACGCGTTCGCGCTCGACACCGGGACCGGCGCCTCGACGCTGGTCACCGACGCCAACTTCGGCGTTTCCGAGGGGTCGGTCGCGTACGCGGGCGGCGTGGCCTTCACGACGATCTTCGACAACCTCCATACTTTCAGCGGCGGCGCGTGGCAGCAGGTGGGCCCGTCGTTCCTCGCTCCGGGCGCGGACATCTCGGGTCTCGACTTCGGCGGGAGCCAGCTCCTGGGCCTGGCGCTGAACGGCGCCGGCGCCGACCAGCTCGTGTCGTTCGACGCCCTGACCGGTGCCGCGGCGGTGCTGGGCGCGACGGGCACGAACGCATCGACGGTGGGGGGCCTCGCGCACGCGTTCCTCGGGGGTGCGTGGTACATGACCGACGGCGCGACGCTCTATAGCCTCGACGCCAACACCGGCACCGCCACCTCGATCGGCTCCCATGGCGTCGCCGGTTTCTCCGGCCTCGCGTTCGTCCCCGCCCCCGGGACGCTCGCCCTGGCCGGACTCTGCGGCCTCGGCGGCCGCGTCGGCTCTCGCCGCCGCCGGTAAGTCCGGTTCCCCAGCATCTTCCTCCCACCCCGTGGTGTTCGCGGGCGAAGCGCAAGCCACCCGCCGCGAACACCGCCCACCCGCACGAAGGAACAGCACGCATGAAGCTCACGAAGTTGATCACGGCCCTCGCGCTCGGCGCCGGGCTGGCCTCGAGCATCGCCCAAGCCCAGGGCACCCCGGGCCGGCCCCGCGCCCTGTCGCCGGCCTCCGCTGTGACTCAGACGCAGACGCGCGTCGCGGAGCTCGACGAGGCCGTCGACCTCTGGATCCACGTCCTGCACAACAACGACGGCGAGTCCAAGGTCCTGCCGCTGACCGGCGCCCAGGCGGGCTTCGGCGGCGCGGCCCGCTTCGCCACGCTGGTGGACCAGCTCAAGGACGTCGCGGAGATCCCCCGCGGCGACGGCGTCGCCCAGGGCTGGGTCATGATCTCGTCGGGGGACAACATCCTGCCCGGAGTCAACCTCAACGCCGCGATCAGCAACGGCATCCCCTTCTACGACAGCATCCTGTTCGACGCCATCGGCTATAGCGCGATCACGCTGGGCAACCACGACTTCGACAGCAATCCCGACGTGCTCCGCGACCTCATCGCAGGCACCACGAACAGCACCTTCATCTCGGCGAACCTCGACTTCTCGTTCGAGCCGGGCCTGCAGGCCCAGGTCATGGCCGGGAAGCTCGCCAAGAGCGTGGTGGTCACGGTCCAGGGCAGGCAGGTCGGCATCGTCGGCGGGACGACCGAGCTGCTGCCCATCATCTCGAGCCCCCGCAACACGATCATCAACCCCGTTGTCGCCGCGGTTCAGGCCGAGATCAACGCGCTGACGGCGGGCGGGATCGAGATCATCATCCTCAGCACGCACCTGCAGGGCCTGTCCACCGAGGTGGCGCTGATCCCGCAACTCACCGGCGTCGACGCGGTGATCGCTGGCGGTGGCAGCGAGATCCTCGCCGCGCCGACCGACCTGCTCGTCCCCGGCGACGTTCCGGGTTTCCCATACCCCGTGGTCGCCAACGACGCGAACAACATCCCCGTCCCGGTGGTCACGACGGTGGGCGACTACAAGTACGTCGGCCGCCTGGTGCTGGGCTTCGACGCGGACGGCAAGCTCATCGCCACCGACTCCGGGCAGAGCGGCATCAAGCGGGTGAGCGGCGTCGCCCCCGACGCCGTGACCCCCGACGCGTTCGTGCAGGCGCAGGTGGTCAATCCCGTGCAGGCGGCCAATGACGCGCTGGCCACGAACATCATCGCGGTGAGCAACGTCGACCTCGAGAGCCGGCGGAACGTCGCCGGTGTGCCCGCGCCGCAGGGCAACAAGGGCATTCGCGTCAGCGAGACCAACGTCGGCAACATGGTGGCCGACTCGCTGCTCTGGGAGGCCGACCGCATCGCGCGGGCCAGCAACCTGCCCATCCCGGACATCGGCCTGCAGAACGGCGGGGGCATCCGCCTCAACTCCGTCCGCCCCGCCGGCCTGGTCAACGAGCTGTACACCTACGACCAGCTCCCCTTCGTCAACTTCCTGACCCTGGTCCCCAACGTCACTCCCTCGCACCTCAAGGTCATCCTCGAGAACGCGGTCAGCAACGTCGCCGGCGCCGACGGCCGGTTCCCGCATGTCTCGGGCGTGCGGATCGTCTGGGACGCGGCGGGCACGCGGCAGGTGCTCTCCGGCACCTCGCCCCCCTACGCCGTCGTGACGCCCGGCTCGCGCGTGCGCGATGTAGTCCTCGACGACGGCCGGGTCCTGGTGGCGAACGGCCTGGTGCTTTCCGGCGCCCCGAGCGTGAACGTCGCGACCATCGACTTCCTGGCGGTGGGCGGCGGCGACCAGTATCCCTTCAACAACGTTCCCTTCGTCCGCCTGGGCGTCACCTACCAGCGGGCGTTCTTCAACTACATCCGGGAGTACCTCGGCGGCGTGATCCGCGGCCAGGACTATCCCAACGTCATCAACAACCGGGTCATCCGCCGGAACTGACACGGCGCGGGCGGTCCGCCCGGCGCGACCGCGAGACCCTCCGAAACCAACCCGCGGGGCCCGACCGTCAACAGTGGCGTCGGGCCCCGCGGTCCATTTCGGAGCCCCCGCCTCGAAGACGGCCGGACGCATGGATGCCGGGGGCCAGGGTGACCGCGGTGGGGCTGTTCAACGGAACGCGCGGACACGACGGTCGGTGCGGTGGCGATGGTCGGACCGTCACGTGGATCCACGCGACCACGACGTCGTGGTCCGATTGGGGTATGCCAGGCGGTGTGTCGCGGGCGGAGGCGTGGCGGCGCCGGTAGCCCGGCGACTCGCGGCGGGGTTCAGTCGGGAATCTCGAACGTGGCGCGGAGGGGAAGGTCGCGCGACGACGAGCCGACGAAGACCTCGAAACGTCCGCGGCCGGGCGACCAGGCCCGGGACGGGAGGTCCCATCGCGCCAGCGCTCCGGGCGTGAGCGTGAACTCGATCTCTCTCGCCTCGCCTGGGCGCAGGGTCACGCGCCGGAACTCCTTGAGCTCGCGGAGGGGGCGGGGGAGGGAGGGGTCGGGGTCGGAGATGTACAACTGCACCACCTCATCGCCGGGAACATCGCCCGAGTTCTCGACCGAGACGGAGACGGTCGGTCCCTCGCCGGGGGCGCCGGGGGTCACGCGGAGGTCGGTGTAGCGGAAGGTCGTGTAGGAGAGGCCGTGGCCGAAGCAGAAGAGCGGGTCGAGGGCGTGGCGGTCGAAGTGCCGGTAGCCGACGAAGACGCCTTCGTCGTAGCGGAGCGTGCCATCCTTCTCGGGCGGGTAGCCCTTCGCGGCGTACGACTCGGCGAAGTCGCGTTCGAAGGTGACGGGGAGCCTGCCGGAGGGGTTGATGGCGCCGGTCAGGATCTCGGCGAGGGCGGTGTTGCCGTTCTGGCCGGGGTACCACGCCATGAGGACGGCCGCGGCGTCGTCGATCCAGCCGGTGGCGTCGACGGAGGCGCCGGCGTTGAGCACGACGACGACGCGGGGGTGGGCCCGGACGAGGCGGCGGAGCATCGATTCCTGTTCGGGGGGAAGCTCGAAGGGGCGGTCGGCGCCCTCGTACTCGCTCTCGCGGTCGAAGCCGACGCAGGCGATCACGACGTCCGCCGCGGCGAGGGCCGCGGCCGGGAGCGGGCGGTCGCCGCGATCGACCGTCTCGACGATCCCGAACTGAGCGATGGCGCCGCCCTTGCGCTGGTAGTACTCGACCCGGAGGTCGTGTCCTTCCCCCGGGGAGAGCGAGAGGCGCGCGGTCCCCTTGGTCGCGGCCTGGTCGCGCCACATGTCGATGACGGGGGCGCCGTCGACGAAGACGCGCATGCCGTCGTCGCTGCGGGCGATGAGCGTGTGATCGCCCGCGCGATCCGCCACGATCCGCCCGGTCCACCTGACCGAGAAGTCGTCGGGGCCGATGCCGTCGACCGGGCCGCGGCCGCTCCAGTCGTGGTCGATGCCGGGCTCGACGCGCGTGGCCACCGGCGGGCCGGCGAGGTCCATGTTGGCGAAGTACTCGGCCATGAGGCCGGGTCCGCCGTCGGGGAGGGCGTAGCCGGACCACGCGGCGGCTTCGCGTTCGGGGCTCATCCCGACGGGGTGGTGGACGACTTCCCAATCGCCCGGGAGGGCGCGGAGGGCGTCGACGACGCTGACGGCGCGGTGGGGCGTGGTGTACGAGCTGCCGCCGCCGCCGGTGGGGGAGGGGTGGGCGTTGGGGCCCAGGACGAGGATGCGGCGCGAGCGGGTGGGGGAGAGGGGAAGGATGCCGGCGTCGTTTTTTAGGAGGACGATGCCGCGGCGGGCGATGCGGAGGGCCGTCGCGGCGGTGACCGGATCGTCGCGGGGGATCGAGTCGTCGAGCTGAGGACGGTCGAGGAAGCCCATCGAGACGGCCATGCGGAGGATGCGCCGGACCTTGTCGTCGATGATGGCTTGGGTGACGTCGCCGCGGTCCAGGAGTGGGGCGATCAGCGCCTCGGTCATGAAGACGCCGACGGGCATCTCGAGGTCGAGCCCGGCGCGGACCGGGCCGAGGGTCGAATAGACGGAAGTCCAGTCGGACATGACGGGGCCGGGGAAGGACCACTCTTCCTTGAGGAGGGTCTTGATGAGCGGCTCGCTCTCGGAGGCGTGGACGCCGTTGACCAGGTTGTACGACGTCATGACCGCCCACGCGCCTGCCTCGGTGACGGCGGCGTGGAAGGGGCGGAGGTAGACCTCGCGGAGGGTGCGTTCGTCGAGTTCGGAGCTGACGGTGTGGCGGTCGTGCTCCTGTTCGTTGGCGATGAAGTGCTTGACGGTTGCGACGACGCCGCGGGACTGGACGCCCCGGATGACGCCGACGGCCATGCGGGCCGTGAGGTGGGGGTCCTCGCCGAAGTACTCGAAGTTCCGGCCGCCGTGGGGCTGGCGGGTGAGGTTGACGCCCGGGCCGAGCCAGATGTGGACGCCGCGGGCGCGGGAGTCGCGACCGATCGCGTCGCCGAACTCGAGGGCCAGGGGTTCGTCCCAGGAGGCCGCGAGCGTGATGGGGGCGGGGTAGGCGGTGGTGGGGCCGAAGTTGCGGACACCGGCAGGCCCGTCGGCCATGACCAGCTCGGGGATGCCGAGCCGCTCGACGGGCATGACGTTGAAGCCCTTGTACCCACCGATGTAGGCGAGTTTCTCCGCGAGGGTCATCTGCGCAAGGAGCGCCTCGACGCGGCGTTCGACGGCGGGGTCCGGGGGCGAGGTGGAGGCGAGGGAGCTTCGCATGGGCAAGAGCGCGAGAAGAAGAACCGCTGCGAATGCGAGGCGATCCATGGGGTCACTCCGAGACGGGGCAGTCTATCGGGGAGGGAGTCCGGGGAGCCCCCGCGCAGCGCCGCGGGTGGCTCGGGGGAACTCGCACGGAACGGTGCGGTCCGGGGCGAATGGGAGTTTGAGGGTGAGACGAAGAAACCCCGCGCTCGGGCGCGGGGTTTGGGACGATCGCGGAAGGGCCTCACGGGTCTGGCGGCGGACCGGCCGCCCCGTGGCACCCGGTCAGAGCGAGCAGGGGCCGCCGCCGATGACGCGGAAGAAGGCCTCGATGTCGGCGTCGGTTCCCTCGTCGCCATCGCCGTCGAAGTCGATGCTGCCGCAGGTGCCGGTGGGGCAGGGCCCTCCGCCGATGACGGCGAAGAAGGCCTCGATGTCGGCGTCGGTTCCCTCGTCGCCGTCGCCGTCGAAGTCGATCGAGCCGCACGCGGAGCGTTCGGAGCGATAGGCGGTGATGGTGGCGGGGGTGGCGACGATGAGCGTGCCGTCGGCGCCAAGGGCGGGGGCGCCGATGTTCACGTTGATTGCGGGGACGCTCCAGCGGAGCGAGAGATCGGAGTTGAAGGAGAAGACGCGGCCGTTGCCAAAGGCACCGTTGGAGAGGAAGAGGCGTCCCTCCTCGTCGACCGCCATCCGCGGCTGCGAAAAATCGGCGGCGATTGGGGTCTCGGCCTGGGCGAGTACCGCTCCGGTCGCCGACGAGCGTCGGGTAAGGATGTTGCCCGGGTCGTACATGTAGACGGAGCCGTCGGCGGCGACGGCGAACTCGGACTGGGTGGACCACGCCGCGGGGGTGGACCAGCGGATCGTCATGGCGGCGCCGTCGTCGTCGATGGCGTAGAAGAAGTCGACGGCGGCGTTGTTCTGGGTGCGGGAGAGGTAGATCGTTCCGTCCCGGCCGACCATGGGCGTGTTCTGGATGGTGAAGCCGGCGAGCACGGGGCTCTGATAGAGGAACGCGCCGGTGGCGAGATCGAACTTCTTGATGGCGTGCCCGCCGAAGACGGCGTCGGCGACGTAGATCGCGTCCCCGAAGATGGCCCCGCCGCATGTGCCGCTGACGGAGCCGACCCGCGGGCTTGACCACTGGACGGAGCCGTCGGCGGCGTTGAACCGGGTGATGTCGCGGAAACTGGCGACGACGGGGTCGCCGTCGGGAGCGAAGACCACGCCGTCGTACGCGCCGGCGTCGATCTCGACGGTGCTCGTCCAGCGGACGGCGCCGGTGGCCTGGTCGAGGGCGTAGAGGGGGGCCTCGACGGAGGCCCCGTTCCCGGAGCGGGAGACGTAGACCTGGTCGAGGCTGGTGCCGGCGATCCACGTCGTCCAATCGTTCTGCTGGAACGGGAGATTCACGTCCCAGGCCTCGACGCCGGTGTCGAGGTTCTGGGCGACGATGGTCGAGCCGCCGGGCTCGCCGCTGGGGGGGAAGCCGGACTGGCGGACGGTGAAGACGCGGCGCCCGGCGATGATGGGCTGCCAGCCGATGAAGGAGGGTCGGCTGCCCGACCACAGGATGTCGGGGGCATCGGGGCCGATCTCGGCGGTGAAGCCGTTGCGGCCGGCGTTGCCGCCGTTGTTGGACCAGTCCGCGGCTCCGGCGAGCCCCGCGAGGGACGCGAGGACGGCGGCCGCGAGCGTGACACGACGCGTGCGATTCAATGGCATGCTCGACCTCCTGTGCTGGTGCCCCCTGGACGAGCGGTCCACCCTAGCAACCCGCCGGGGAGACCGTCAAGGGGTTTGAAGGCGACGGGTCAAAAAAGCGAGCGACGCCCCCGGGAGGCCGGGGGCGTCGCTCATGGAATGTCGGATCAGAGTCTTCCGGACGGGAGGCGAGGCTTAGCAGGGGCCGCCGGCGATGACGCGGAAGAAAGCCTCGATGTCGGCGTCGGTGCCCTCGTCGCCGTCGCCGTCGAAGTCGATCGAGCCGCAGGTGCCCGTCGGGCAGACGCCGCCGGCGATGCGGGCGAAGAAGGCCTCGATGTCGGCGTCGGTGCCCTCGTCGCCGTCGCCGTCGAAGTCGATGCTGCCGCAGGTCGCGGGGACGCACCCGCCGATGTTGAGGCGGTAGAAGCCCTCGGCGGTGTTCCAGCCGCTGAGGCGGATGGTGTAGGTCGTTCCCGCCTGGGCGTGGAGCGTGACGTCGGACCAGCGGGAGGCGCCGCCGTTCGCGTCGTCGTTGCAGACCAGCGTGTTCGCGACCGTGGCGTTGCAGGCAGAGTGCACGGCCAGGACCGTGTCGAAGCTCGAGCCCTCGGTGGTGAGGCGGACGCTGCCGGTGCAGGGGGCGGTGTACTTGTAGTACACATCGGCAGCGTTGGCCGCCCCGTTGCACGTACTCACGCCGGTGATCCCGGCGCCGAAGGTGTCGCCCTCATAGAAGCCCTGGACGGCGGTGAAGGCGGCGCCGCACGTGCTGTTGGGTTCGCCCACGACGGCCCGCACGAACACGTCGCTGCCGCCGGAGTTCCCGTCCGCGCCGGCCAGGCCGCCCTGGCTGCTGAAGACGACGAATCGGCCGTCGGGGGAGATGGCGGGGAGGTTGCTGTCCGCCGCGGTCTCGACGCCCGTACCCGTGACGCTCAGTCGCGTCGTCGAGTTCGTCTGGCGGTCGCGGAGGAAGAGGTCGCGCTTGCCGTTCTGGTCGGTGCAGCCGTCGAAGATGCTGCAGTAGTAGTTGGTGGCGTCGCTATGGAACGCCACGCGCCGACCGTCGGCGGAGATGGAGGGGGCGTCGCTCGCGCCGTTGAGGACCACCTGGCCCCCGATGATGGTCGGGTTGTAGCCGAAGTTGATCTTCTCGGTCAGCACGGCGCCGGCCTCGTCGAAGATGCCGTCCGCGTCGGAGTCGCGGTCGCGGACGAAAATGTCCCGCTGGCCGTCGTCCCCGGCGACCAGGGCGTCGTTGTTGCTTGCGAAGGCGACGAAGCGGCCGGTCGCGGAGATGGCCGCGGCGGAGCTGTCGGCGTTGATCTCGCCCTGGCCGCCGGCGCTCGTGAGGCTGACGCGGACGGTGGTGTTGGCGATCATGTCGCGGACGAAGACGTCGGATGCGGTGTTGGTGTCGTTGAAGACCTGATAGGCCGAATGGCTCGTGAACGACACAAACCGGCCGTTGGCCGAGATCGTGGGCTGCTCGCAGAAGCCGTCGAACTGCTGCCCCTCGCAGCAGACCTTGGGGCTGGCCAGCTCCAAGGTCGCGGCGTCGGGGACGCCGCCCGTCTCGTCGAAGAGCCCGTCGTTGTCGGCGTCGCGGTCGCGGACATAGACGTTGGCGTAGGGGGCGTTGTCGCCCGTGGGGCTGCCCGCGGTGACGAAGGCGACGAAGCGGCCGTCCGCCGAGATGGTGCCCGAGTAACTCTGGTGCGAGCAGGTCTGCTGCGGGCACGCCTGGTTGATCTGGGTCTCGGAGTTCGAGAGGTTCACCCGCCGGGTCCGCGTCGCGCCCGCGACGGGCTCGTCGAAGATGCCGTCCTCGTCGAGGTCGCGGTCGCGGACGAAGATGTCCGCCACGTCGTTGGTGTCGTTGAGCACCAGGTCGTCGCCGGTGCTCGCAAAGACCACGAAGCGGCCGTCGTCGGAGATGACCCGGGCCGTGGCGGCGGCGAGCGACGCCAGGCCGAAGGACTGGGCGTTCCCGGTGGTCGCCGCGTCGGGCACGCTCACGCGGACCGTGGTGTTCAGCAGCCGGTCGCGGACGAAGACGTCGCCCGTCCCGTTGGTGTCGCTCGTCACGAGGTTGGCAGCGCTCGACGTGAAGACCACGAAGCGGCCGTCGGGCGTCATGTGCCCCGACCCCGCCGGGGCGTTGGCGGGGACGCCGGTGTTGGCCAGCGACGCACGGGAGATCCCCTGTGCGTTGCAGACGGCCGAGCCCGCGGCGAGGGCGAGCAGAAGGGCGACGGTGATGTTCTGACCTGCGTTCATGGACGGTTCCTCGATTCGGTGCGGTGGGGGTTTGGGCCGCCTTGGCGGCGGCGTGGACGGGTGGGGGGGCAACGGTCAATGCGTCGCCTGGGGGACGGAGCGCTAGCGGATCGGGAAAGAATTTCGGCGACGACGCAAAAAAGAGGGGCCAGCGTCAGCCCCGCTCGCGCGTGGGCGGTGGCGATTCTCGGGCCGGTCGGGAAACAGACGTCCCACGAGCCTCGCGGAGCCGGGAAAGCCGATCGCCGCGGCCGTGACTCTATATTCTCTTGGTGCGAGAGACCGCCGCTGGATCGCTCCGCGGCCCCCCGACTCCCCGCGGCCTAGGAAGAGCCATGACCACCCCCGCCCCGCATGAGGTGACCCAGTTGCTGGCCGCCGTCCGCGACGGGGACTCCCGCGCCTCTGCGGAACTGCTTCCCCTGGTCTACGAGGAACTTCGCAAGCTCGCCCGCTCCTATGTGGCTCGGGAGGGGAACGGCCACACGCTGCAGCCCACCGCGCTGGTTCACGAGGCCTATCTCCGGCTCGTCGGCCCGGCCGACGTGTCGTGGGACAACCGGGGGCACTTCTTCGCCGCCGCGGCACTCGCCATGCGCCGGATCCTGGTCGACCGCGCCCGTCACAAGGGCCGCCTCAAGCGGGGCGGCGACGGCAAGCGCGTCGAGTTGACCGAAGACGCGCTCCGCGTCGAGCCCCCCGCGACCGACCTCCTCGCCCTGGACGAGGCCCTCACCAAGCTCGACCGCTACGACCCGCGCAAGTGCGAGGTCGTCATGCTCCGCTACTTCGCTGGCCTCTCCATCGAGGAGACCGCCGCGGCGTTGTCGCTCTCCACGGCGACCATCCGCAACGAGTGGACCTTTGCCCGCGCCTGGCTCCTCCGCGAGATGAGCCGTGGGGACGACGCGGTTGCGCCGCCGCCGGAGACGGGCGCGTGAGTACCCGGACCTCCGCCCGCCGCGCCGAGGAATTGTTCCTCGAGCTCTCTGCGGCACCCGCGGCGGACCGCGCGCGTCTCCTTCGCGAGCGCACCGAGGGCGACGCCCCGCTCCGCGCCGAAGTGGGGGACCTCCTGGGCTTCCACGATCGGGCCGAGGGCTTCCTGGACGCCGACGAGTTGATGCGTCACAGCCTGGGGTTCGCCGCCCCCGCGACGCCCGACGATGTCCCGCTCTCTCCCCATCGCCGGCTGGGCGAGTACACCATCAAGGGCGTGCTCGGCTCGGGGGGCATGGGCGTGGTCTACGTCGCCGAGCAGGAACGACCGCGCCGGACGGTGGCCCTCAAGGTCATCAGGCGCGCCGCCGCGTCGCCCTCGCTCATCCGCAGGTTCGAGCACGAGGCCGAGATCCTCGGTCGCCTCCAGCATCCCGGCATCGCGCAGATCTTCGAGGCCGGCGCGGCCGACGCCGGCGACGGCGACGGAACGCAGCCCTACATCGCGATGGAACTGATCGACGGGGTGAGCCTCACCGCTCACGCGGAGGCGAAGGGCCTCTCTACCCGCGAGCGATTGGCGCTGGTCGTCAAGGTCTGCGACGCCGTCCATCACGCCCACCAGCGGGGCGTGATCCACCGCGATCTCAAGCCCGGCAACATCCTGGTCGACCGCTCCGGCCAGCCCAAGGTCCTCGACTTCGGCGTCGCCCGCGCCGTCGACGCCGACCTCCGCGTGACCACCGTTCAGACCAGCGTCGGTCAGCTCATCGGCACCTTGCCATACATGAGCCCCGAGCAGGTCGCGGCGGACCCGGCCGAGATCGACATCCGCTCGGACGTCTACGCCCTGGGCGTCATCCTCTATCAACTGCTCACGGGGAAGCTTCCCTACGACGTCCGAAGCCGCAGCATCCCCGAGGCGGCCCGCGTCATCCGGGACGAGGCGCCCGCCCGCCTCTCTGCCGTCAGCAAGGTCTTTCGCGGCGAGGTCGAGATCATCGTCGCGAAGGCCATCGAGAAGGACAAGGCCCGTCGCTACCAGTCCGCGGCCGACCTGGGGGCCGATCTCGAGCGCCACCTCGCCGGCCAGCCCATCGCCGCGCGGCAGGACTCGGCGTTCTACGTCCTCCGCAAGCAGATCCGCCGGTATCGCGGCTGGGTCGCCGCCGCGAGTGCCTGCGTGATCGCCCTCGTCGCGTTCTCGATCTACGCCGGCGTCCAGGCCGACCGCAGCCGGGTCCTCGCCGCCGCCGAGACCGACGCGAGGGTGGAGGCGGTGATCGCCCGCGAGGCCGCCGACCGCGGGCGCGCCGACGCCATCGCCGGTCGCCTCGAGGCCGACGCCCAGCGACGCCGCGCGGACGGTGCCGCGTTGCGTCTCGCGGGCCAGCTCCGCGACAGCACGATCGACCGGGGCCGTCTCTTGGCCCGCACCGGCAGCCTCAGCCTCGCCGAAACCCTGCTGTGGCCCGAGCATCTCGCATCGCCCGACCCGTTCTCGTACTGGGCCCTGTGGGAGGTCTACAACGTCCAACCCTGCATCGCGACCTTCGGCCCGCTTCCAGTGGCGATGACCGAGGTGGTGTGGCTCTCCGAGTCGACGATCGCCGTTGCTTCTCTCGACGGGGTCGTGCGCATCTGGGACGTTCGCGCCGGATCGCTGCTCCGCGAGATCGTCACGGGCGACGCCCGAGTCGAGAGCCTGACCGTCGTGGACCGCGGCCGCTCCCTGCTGACCGTGGGCAACACCGGATATCTCCGATCGTGGGACCTCCGCACCGGGGCTCTCGTCACGGAGTGGGAGGCGTCGGAGCGGCCGCTCTTCGTCGTGTCGGCCAGCCCCGACGGCCGCACCATCGCCACCGGCGGGGAGGACGCACGGGTTCGGCTCTGGGACCTTCCCACCGGTCGCCTCGTGCACGCGCTCGCGCAGTCCGGTGCCCGCGCCGCGACCTTTACCCGCGACGCCTCCACCATCGCCGTCGGTGGCGTCGACGGCGTCGTCCGCGTCTACGACGTCGTCACGGGCGGTCGCGTGCGCACCCTCGCGACCGACGGGGGGACACTGGGCGCCATCGCCTTCTCGCCCGACGGCGCGGTCATGGTCACCGGCTCGATCGATCGCCACCTCCGGGTCTGGGACGCGGCCACCGGAGCCCTCCTGCGGACCATCCCCTGCACCGTCGGGTCGATCCGCTCGGTCTCGTTCAGTCAGGACGGAACCAGAGTCGCCAGCGCCGGCTGGTTCGGGACGGTCCTCCACGATCCACGCGACTGGTCACGCTTGGGAGACCTCAAGGGCGCGGTCCACCGCCTCGCCTTCGGCCCCGGCCCGGACGCATCGGTCGCTACGACCTCCGGCCAGGGAGCCACCTCGTTCATCCGCGTCTGGCAACCCAGCCGTAACGCCGCGCTAACAGCCATCTCCACGCCCCACCCGGGCGTCGGCGCCGTCGCATTCAATCCCGCGCGCCCGCTCCTCGCCACTGGCAGCCAGGCGGGCGTCATCGACATTCGCGACGCCGCGGGCGCTCCCCTCCGGACGTTCTCCGCCCACCGCGGTCCCTTGGTCAAGCTCGCCTGGGCGCCCGACGGCCTGCATCTGGCCAGTTCCGCCCGCGAGCCCTCGGTCAAGGTCTGGGACGCCGACCGCGGCGAATGCGTGGCCGACATCCCCGGCCCGGCCCAAGGGGTGAACGGGGTAGCCTTCGCGCCCGACGGCCGCGCCCTGGTCCTGGCCGCCCGCGACCGCACCGTCCGAGTTTGGGACTGGACCACCCGCACGCACCGCTTCAGCACGCCGCCGCTTCCCAACGAGATCGTGTGGGTCGGCGTCGATCCCGCGTCGACCGTCGTCGCCTCTCTCTCGCGTCCGCGCCGGGTGGACCTGTGGGACCTCGCCACGGGTGCCAACCTCGCCACGTGGACCGCGAGCGCCGACGTCTGGACGGGCTGCTTCTCGCCCGATGGGCTCGAATTGCTCGTCGGCGACTGGGAGTACGGCGTTGAGGTTTGGGACCTTGCCACGCGCCGCCAGGCTGCCCGCCTCACCGGACATGCGCAGCTCATCACGGGCGTCACGCACATCCTCGGCGGCGATGTGATCGTCGCCAGCGCCGTCGACGGCACCATCCTCCTCTGGGACCGGGCGACGGGACGGAACCTCGCCCGCCTGCAGGGCGACATCGCCGGCGACGCCCTCCGCTCCATCGACATCGCCCCCGACGGCCGCACGCTCGCCGCCGGTTACGGCGACGGCACCCTGGGCCTGTGGGACCTCGCGCACTGCGACCGGCACATCGAGGGGAACCGCGACTTCCAGCAGATGCTCGCCGCCCGCGCCGGCGCTCCCGGGAGAGACGGCCCCGAGCCGGCCGGGGCCTCCCCATCGCCATAGCCGCGATCGGCGGGTCGGCCCGACCTCGCGATCACGGATTCTCGGGAAGCCGGATCGAATCCGGGAAGTTGCCGA
>Ga0209490_10003545_pt1 | contig 14527 bp, 10 predicted proteins | sample MAT06_FD_187209 | JGI IMG/M metagenome (GOLD analysis project Ga0209490, IMG submission 187209) | Freshwater microbial communities from Lake Fryxell liftoff mats and glacier meltwater in Antarctica - MAT-06 (SPAdes) (version 2) | ecosystem: Environmental > Aquatic > Freshwater > Ice > Liftoff...
TGGGAGTGGCTGCCGTCTCCGCCACATTGAATGTGGCGGCTATTACCAATGCCCAGATTGAGCAAAAATTGGCAGACCGGGATAAACCGTATATCACTCCTTATCTAGCACCGGAAAGTGGGTTTGATTGGTCTGAAATTACCGATGAGGATCAAGTGGCGCTGAAGCGAACCGTTCCTGAGATTCGGTCAATCAGCAGCATTTCTATGGTGTGGGTGATTGACACAGTGCAGTTTGAAGGCAGGGAAGTTAAGAAGGTTGAGTCCTTTGGCGTTTCTCAAAATTACATCGACACGACTGGACGGCGAATATTGCAAGGACGGTTTTTCAGTTCTTTGGATTTTAATCAGTATCGTCCCGTTGCTATCGTCGATCAAAAATTAGCCAACGCCTTATTTAAGCGGCAATCTCCGCTCAATCAAGCCATTTATGCCTATGGCAATCGTTTAACTGTAGTGGGGGTGGTAGAAACGAAGTCTCAGGGCGAGGAATCTATGGGAGGGGGGGTACTGTGGATGCCGCAACCGCTTGCCAAAAGTTTTGCTAGCTATAGTTCCAGTATGGTTCAAATTTCTTCCTACCAATTGGAAGGGTTATCAACCCTGAAAACAAAAGTAAAGCAAGTATTAGAAAAGCGCCATCCCAGTACCAGCGTTGATGCTTACGGCAATGCAGAGGATTTAATCAAAGAACGGGAGTTGCAACAAACCTCTTCTAGGGCGCTAACCCTAGTTGGACTGATTGCACTGGGGATTGGGGGAATTGGCATTGCCAACATTACTATTGCGGCGGTGCTGGAGCGCACTAAAGAAATTGGACTGCGACGAGCGATCGGTGCAACTCAGGTTGAAATCATGATGCAATTCATTCTAGAAGCGGTAATCTTGAGTGTGTTGGGCGGAGTTGCCGCGATCGCGATCGTTCATGGGTTAACCCAACTGATCACAACAAAGGTAATCAAGGTTCCCTACAAATTTTCAGCTCAGACTGCGGCATTATCAATGGCAGCGGCGATCGGGGTTGGGGTTGGCTCCAGTTTTTTTCCAGCCCTCCGAGCCACTAAAATCAATGTGGTGACTGCCTTGCGGGAGTAATACGTTTTGAGTTTTGAGTTTTGAGTTTTGAGTTTTGAGTTTTGAGTTTTGAGTTTTGAGTTTTGAGTTTTGAGTTTTGAGTTTTGAGTTTTGAGTTCTAAGACAAAGAAGCATTGCAGTTTTCAGAAAAGCATCTGTCGCGTTTCAATTTCAAACTGGTATAAGATTTAGCTCAAGCTTGGGTGCAATCTAGAGGAAGATGACCATGAAAGTGTGGCAACCAGTCAAGGTGGTAAGTATCGGCTGGGGACTGGCGATCGCCCTATCTATATCCGCCTTGGCTCAACCTCCTACTTCACCGACTGCGGCTCCCCTTTCCCCACCTGCAACCGAGGCGGCAACTGAACCGTCCGTCACCCAAACGGTAACTCTGACGCTGCCACGGGTGATTCAGTTAGTCGTGCAGTCAAACCGCGACTTGAAGAATGCGGGACTCGATCGCATTGTCCAACGGCAGGAATTAAAGGAGGCAGAAAGCATTTTTGATCCCAGATTTACGCCGACCCTTTCCATTGGCGTTAGCCGCGCCCTGTCCTCCAGCGCAAGACCGACATCAACTGGTTTTGTGCCGTCTTCGGTTTTGTCATCAACTACCAACCAGTCCAGTTTTTTGGGAAGTGGAGGGAGAAGCGATCCTCTGGGCGATCGCACCGCATTCGACAGCAGTACCCAACTTCAAGCCCAACTCAACACTCGGATTGGTACGGGATTCACCCTCAGGAGTGATCCTCTGTCTGATTTCCCGCTCAGTCTCACCATCTCCCAGCCGTTGCTGCGCGGATTTGGCAAAACGGTGAATGAGGCTCCGGTGAAAGTGGCTCGTTTGACTGACACAAAAAGTTCGTTGGCACTGCGGCAAACGCTGATCGACAAGATTACCGAGACAATCACCGCCTACCGCACCCTCTACGAGCGCCAAGAATCGGTTCGCATCCAAGAAGGGTCGCTTGCCAATAAACGCTACCAATTAGAAGTAACCACTGCACTGGTGAAAGCAGGGCGTAAGGCGAGAGCAGATTTAGTGGATAGGGCCCAGAGCATTGCAGACAGTGAACGGCAGCTAATTGATGCCAAAAATCAGCTTGCTCTAGCCAATTCGGTTCTGTTGCGCCTCATCGACACCCCCGAAACGTTCATCGTTCTGGTTTCCTCTGACACCATGCAAGGTCTAATTCAAGCCGCGATCGCCCGTGCGCGATCGCTAGACCCAACGACATTACTCAAGACCGCCTATCTCAATCGTCCCAACTATTTGCAGGCAAAGCTGGATGTTGAAACGGAGAAATTAAGTTTAGTTGGCGCTCAGGACAGCAAACGCTGGGGACTGGATTTGCAAAGCAGCACCAGCCTGGGAACTAGCTCTCAAACTTCTGCTGGCTTAGTGCTGTCCCGCGAATTTGGCAATCAGCGGCTAGAAACTGAGGTTCAGCGTCGCCAAATCGGGATTCAGAAAAACCGCAATCGGCTCAACCAACTCACCGAAATCATCAAAACTGAATTGAGCGATCAACTTAACACGATTAGCGCTACCCAAAGGCAAGTTGTCGCCGCACAACAAGCATCGGAGTTGGCGAAACAACAGCTTGCGATCGCGCAAGAACGGTTCAAGCGCGGAAAGATTGATATTTTTGAGGTGACGCAAAAAGAAGACACTCTCACAACCGCCCGTAACAACGAATTGAGTGCCAGACTAGATTTTTGGATTTCTATGGTTCAACTCGATCGCATCCTCGGAACCACTCTAGACACCTGGAGCGGCTTCATCCAGTCTGACCCATGGCTGCGTTAGTTGGGCAACTCGCCATTTTTCGGCGATACTTTTTGTACAAATTCCAATCGGCACTTTGAATCTGCAAAAAAAGCCAGGAGTGCGTTATCTACACGCTCCTGGCTTTTAGCTTCTATCTCCTGATCGCTCAGAAGCTTGCGATGTGAGTGTTTTTCTTCTTAGCGCATCCAATCCTTCAAAAGCGCTTGCCGTCTTGGGTGACGCAGCTTTCGCATGGCTTTTGCTTGGATCTGGCGAACTCGCTCTCTAGAAAGTTGATACCGCTCACCAATTTCAGAAAGGGTGTAATGTTGCCCATCGGTTAAACCAAACCGCAATCGAATGATTTCTCGTTCCCGATCGCTCAAGTGTTCTAAAACAGAATCGAGGCGATCGCATAAGAGTTTGTGATCTAAGCAATCGTTGGGTGCAACATTATCCGAATCTTCGATCAATTGCATCAGTTCGGTATCTTCTTCTCGACCTACCCAAGCATGAAGAGAAAGAGTACCCTGACTCACATCTAAAACATGATCTAATTTATCTTCATCAATGCCTAACTCCTCGGCAATTTCTTGCTTTGTTGGTTTGCGTCCGTGCTTTTGAGAAAGCAATTGCCGAGCTTTGCGAACTTGGTTCAGCTTTTCGACCATATGAACAGGCAAACGAACCGTGCGAGATTGGGAGGCGATCGCGCGAGTAATTCCCTGGCGAATCCACCAATAAGCGTAGGTTGAAAATTTATAGCCCCGCTCATAGTCAAACTTTTCAGCCGCCCGCATTAAACCCATGGCACCTTCTTGAATTAAATCCAAAAAAGGCACTCCCCGATTGAGATATTTCTTGGCGATCGAAACAACTAAACGTAGGTTTGAACGAACCAATTTACGCTTTGCCCGTTCCGCTTGAGGACCGCCTTTAGCAATCTCCCGCGCCAATTCAATTTCTTGGGTTTGAGTCAGCAACGGGTAGCGCGCCATCTCGCGCAGGAATAACCCAACTGAATCATCAGTCAGTCCTAGACGTTCTGCTTTGCTAATTTTAACGGGTGGTTTACTAGGAGCAAATTCAACCGTTTCAAACTTCTCTAAACTGTTCAGTTCATCCAAGTCAATATCAATTTCAACGGAGAGATCGACATTGAATTCTTGTTCGAGAGAACTGACTTCAGCATCAATTTGACTGATTTTAGAAGGCGATTCGGCACTCATACACACTCACATAATCTTTAGAAAAAAGTTGCGTAAAATTGCCTCCAACTCTACCAAAAATCTTGGTCAATGCACCCCTTTCTTCCAAAAAAAGTCTAAATTTTTGTATTAAATATCGGGGCATTCAAGATATTTTGCAAAAACCGCTCGTTTCCTTAAACAGGATTTTAAGCAGAGATGAATGAGCTGCTATAAAAACTAACTCACCAAAAGTTTTGAGCGACGAAATAGTCAGAATTGCGAAGTAGAAGAATACTTGTAAAAAAGATTCAAATCTACTTCTGAGCAACTGAATTAAAGTCACTCTTTCCGTCAATCCAAACTAAGGCTTTATCCTACACGACGATGGCGAAAATGATTACGTAATTTCCATCAATTTTTTTTGAGAACTTTGTTCTGGGCTATTTCCTGCTGGACGACGCTGAATATATCGCCCATCGGGGAGTAAATCCCACGCTTGGCGATTGTCTGCCAGCATGATGCCCAAAATCTCTTGTAGGTCTTTGGCGATCGCCGGGTCTTCAATCGGCACAACGGCTTCCACTCGGCGATCCAGGTTGCGCGTCATCCAATCGGCACTGCCAATAAAAATCTCTTCCTGACCCTGATTATGGAAATAAAAGATGCGGGAGTGTTCTAAAAAGCGACCCACAATGCTGATCACGCGAATATTGTCGCTCACTCCTGGCACTCCGGGACGCAAACAGCACATGCCCCGCACAATCAAATCAATTTGCACTCCAGCTTGAGATGCTTGATATAACGCAACAATTATGGCTGGATCAACCAGCGCATTCATCTTGGCGACGATGCGGGCATGGTGACCCTGAAGCGCGATCGCGGCTTCTCGGTTAATCAATTCCGTCATGCGGTTCCGCAAACCGGAAGGTGCTACCAGCAATTTTTGGTAAGTGTGATGGCGCGAATAGCCCGTTAGATAGTTAAACAGATTGCTTAAATCAGCCCCCAACTCCTCGCGGCAGCTTAACAGCCCCATATCGGTATAGCTGCGAGAGGTTTTTGGATTGTAGTTTCCAGTGCCAACATGAACATAGCGGCGAATGCGCCCTTCCTCTCGCCGGACGACCAGCACCACCTTCGTGTGGGTTTTGAGTCCCGCCAGCCCATAAATCACATGAACCCCAGCGCTTTCTAGCTTGCGCGCCCAGTTAATATTATTTTCCTCATCAAATCGGGCTTTGATCTCCACCAACGCCGCCACCTGGATGCCGTTTTCCGCCGCCGTGATCAGTGCCTGCACAATGGGCGAATCCCCAGAGGTGCGGTAGAGCGTCATTTTAATTGCCAGCACATCTGGATCTTCGGCTGCTTCTGTGATGAATCGTTGGACAGTGCGCGAAAAAGATTGGTAAGGATGATGCACCATCAGATCTTGCTTGCGAATGATGGCAAATAAATTATCGTCTGGCTCGGTGGCATCCAAGCTGAGCTTGCTGCTGTCATGCAATGGTTGGGGCACAGAAGAATGGCAAGGCGGATCTTTTAGGTCGGGCAAGGGGATTTCTAAAAACGTGATTAAATCTCGCAAACAGAGGATACCAATCGCTTCGTAGACATCCGCTGTTGTCAGATCCATCTCCTCCATCAGCATGGCTCGTAACGCTTCGGGCATGGAGGTCAGAATTTCTAGGCGCACGATCGAACCGCCTAACCGCCGCTTGTGGAGTTCTTGTTCGATCGCCACTAGTAAATCATCTGCTTCATCTTCTGCCAGCATTAGATCACTGTCACGGGTTACCCGAAAGGGATGATATTCCTGAATATCCATGCCTGGAAATAGCTCTGCCAAATTATGGGCGATCACTTGCTCTAGGGGCACGCCTGTCCAGATAGCTGTTACATCCTTTTCTTGACGACGAAGATTTTCGGGCAATGGCAGAAACCGAGGTAGGCTGTTGGGCACCTTGACCCGCGCAAACAATTCTTTGCCGTTTTCCCCATCTTTCATGACCACGGCAAGATTAAGGCTGAGATTGGAAATGTATGGAAACGGATGACTAGGGTCGATCGCCAGCGGGGTCAGCACTGGAAAAATTTGCTCATCAAAATATTGCTGAAAATAGGTGCGCTGCTCTTGGTTGAGATCGATGTAATCCAGTAGGTAAACGCCGTGGGAAGAGAGGGGCGGGCGAAGAGCCTGATCAAAATGGAGATGCGCTTGGGAAACCATCGGGTGGAGACGCTGCCGGATCAGATCAAGCTGCTCTTGAGAGGTGCGTCCGTCGGGCGATCGCTTGGTGACTTGTGCTTCAACCTGTTGCTTCAAGGCAGCCACCCGCACCATAAAATATTCATCTAAGTTAGAGCTAAAAATCGCTAGAAACTTCAGCCGTTCCAATAAGGGAGTGCGTGGATCAAAGGCTTCATTCAACACGCGGTTGTTAAACTCTAGCCAACTGAGTTCACGGCTGAAATAATATTGTGGATCGCTTAGGTCTAGCTCAGTCGTCGTCGAAACTTTGCGTCTAGGCATGATTAACCAAACACCTCATCTTCTTGCCCAATCCACCATTCTCCCAAGTTCATCAGATCGGTATGAATATCTTTCAGCGCCGCTTCATAGGCTTCTGTCGATAAGTTCTCTCGGTCTTCTTGTAGTTTTTTGAGCCGCAGTTGGGTCAGCAGCCACGGTTTGGAGATGCCATTGGTCGCCTCAATGTAACGAGCCAGTTTTTCACTATCCATTTGACTATCCACAAGCGAACAACCCTTCTATAATTCCCGGTAATGCCCATCTCCACAGTTTACACTCGACTGAATTATGCCTTCTGCAAACCCGTTGGAACTGGCAAAACAAGGCGACCCGACCGCGATCGCCACGATCCTTAGTTATACAGTAGCTCAGCGCTACGACGCTACCGCTAGCGTCATTCGTTTAGGGAATTACCTATCTGTGTTCATCGAGACCGTTTCTAGCGTCGAGCAGGAGGTTATAGTGCGCTTAGTATATGAAGTGCTCAGCGAATTGGCAATTGAGGAAATTTCGACAGCAGAAATTAATGCTCACCATCGGGGCGATCGCGCCATGTTGTGGACGCAGACGATAGAAGCACCCTTTCAAGCGACTCCTCCCTTTTCATTCATCAGCACCCTGTCAAATCCAGCGATTGATCAATCTAGCCTTTCACTTAAACGTTTAGCACCTGCAACAGGAACGTTGGGTACAGAAAAGAAAACAATGGATTCTGCGGCATATGAAGAGTGGAACTCCCAGCAAACCATTTTGCAGCGACCAGAAATCGTTGCCATGATGGCGCTGGCGCTGATGTTAGTTTTTTGGGATTCCTACATGGAGTGGATGGCTGAAGCGGAGACTCAATCCCTCTCTGGCAGGCAGCTTGCCCACCGCCTTGGAGTCAGCAGCAGTACGATCAGCCGCTATAAAGAGCGCACAAATTTCGGCGAGTGGAGCCAAACGCTTGATCCTCAAGGTATCGCTTGGAGTTACACCGGAAAAGGGTTTATGCAAAAAGAGGCGAGAGGCGAGGGGCAATTGGCAATTGGTGAATAAAACAGGCGATCGCGGTGGTGCGTTGAGCGAAGTCGAAACGCTAAACCAAAGCCTTCGCAGGTTGCCATTGTTTCAGCCCTTTAAGCACTTCTGCCGCGATCGCCGTCCAGCCGACAATGCCGCCCTGCGCCCTCACCATTTCGAGCGTCGCTTGCTTAAATTCAGGGAAGTAACTTTCGGTGCAGTCTTCCACCATGAGGCATTCATAGCCGCGATCGTTGGCTTCTCGCATGGTGGTTTGCACACACACTTCAGTGGTCACCCCAGTGATAAACAAGTGGGTAATCCCTTGCTCTTTTAAAATCGAGTCGAGATTAGTGGCATAAAAAGCACCCTTCCCCGGCTTGTGAATCACAAACTCTCCCGGCACAGGCGCGAGTTCTGCGATAATGCCGTTGCCCGGTTCGCCTTTCACCAAAATTCGCCCCATACCGGCTTCACTACCAATCGTCAGATTTCCCTTGCCGCGCTTGAGTTTGGCAGGCGGACAATCGGACAAATCGGGCTGATGGCATTCGATCGTATGAATGATGGGCAATCCCATAGAGCGAAACCCTTCTAGGAGGGATTTGAGCGTTGGCACGATCGCCCGGAGCAAACTAACATCATTGCCCAACGCATCACCAAAACCTCCTAGCTCTAGAAAATCTCGCTGCATATCAATCACGATTAGCGCCACGGTGCCTGATTCGGGTAGCTCGTATTCATAAGGAAGGGCGGCGATAGTGGTCATATCAAATTCTCAATTTTAAGTTTTGAATTCTCAGTTAGACGATCAGTTTTGCACCTGAGCAATTGCTTGAGACTAAACTCAAAACTCAAAACTCAACATTCAAAACTAACTTAATGTCCCGCCATTGCTTGACCGATCGCTTTAAAGTCTGCCTGCTCAATCGGGCTATCGTAGGTAAAGTTTCCTTCGCTAATGACTAAGATGCGATCGCTGAGTTTCAGCAGTTCATCTAGATCTTCACTGACCAACAGCACCGCTACACCGCGATTTCGAGCTGCCAAAATTTGCGTGTGAATCGTATCCACCATGGCAAAATCCAGACCAAAACACGGGTTTGCTGCAATCAGCAAATTGATATGATCGGCAGATAGCTCCCGCGCCAGAACCGTTCGCTGCACATTGCCTCCAGATAAGTTCCCTACCGGAGTTTCGGGAGAAGGCGTTTTAATCTTGAAGGAGGTAATTAAGCCCGTTGCCATTTCGCGAATGGCTTTGAATAGAACCAAAATGCCCATTGCTTGAGGCGGGAGATCGAACGTGCGTAGCGCCAAATTCTCCGCCACACTCATATGGGCAACACAGGCATTTTTCAGCGGTTCTTCTGGCAACACAAACACCCGATGTTTATACATTTCAGAACGGGTCATGCCATAGGCTTCACCGTTCACTAAAATCTGCCCACCTGTGGGCGATCGCTGCCCCGCCAACACCTCAACAAATTCCCGCTGACCGTTTCCAGAGATTCCAGCAATGCCAACAATCTCACCAGTATTTACCGTCAGGCTTAATCCTTGAACCGCTTCCACGCCATTATCTTTGTTAGCGCGCATTTCCTGCACTTGCAAAACAGGCGTTATTTCACCCTGAGCCGTTTTTTTAACGGGGGTTGGCTCCCGCTTTTCACCCATCATCATCTCAGCCATATCTGAGACAGCTAGATCTTTGACTAAGCCCGTCCCTGCAAATTTCCCTTTCCGCAGCACCGTAATTTCGTCGCAGAATGCCGTCACTTCCCGAAACTTGTGGCTAATAATCAGCACACTCAATTTGCGATCGGTAACCTGTTCTCGAATCAACCCCAGCACTTCATCCGCTTCACTGGGAGTCAACACGGAGGTTGGTTCATCCAAAATCAAAATTCTGCTTTTCAGATAGAGCTGTTTCAAGATCTCTAACTTTTGCTTTTGCCCTGCCGCTAATTGACTCACAGGCAATTCTAAAGGCACCTTAAACGGCGAACTTTCCATAAAGGTAGCCAGATGCTCCATTTCCTGCTTCCAATTGATCACGCTAGGACTTTCCAGCCGCGATAAAACCAGGTTCTCGGCAACAGTCATGGCAGGCACAGAGGTGAAATGCTGATAGACCATGCCAATGCCATACCGTTGAGCATCGCGCGGACTATCAATTTCGCGGGAATGGTGATCAACTAACACATCACCATGAGTCGGACGATAGAAGCCCATGATGCATTTCACCAAAGTGCTTTTTCCGGCACCATTCTCGCCAAGCAGCGCATGAAACGTGGCAGGCTTGAGATGCAGCGACACATTATCCAAGGCAACGAGGCTACCAAATCGTTTGGTCATATTGACCACTTCTAGATCTGGAGGAGCGGCGGCATGAATCACAGTCGGCGTAGCCTGATCGACTTGATCAATTGGATTTTGATCAATTGAGTTCGCAACTTCTGCCATCTTAAAATCTCCGATTGCTTTCCGTACATCTCTAGAGTTCAGCCTGTGCGATCGCGTCCCGTGGCGATCGTTTCATGAAATCGCCTTAGCCGTTAATCGTTCCTAACGCACCTGGCGCACCCGATAGAGTTTTCTTCGGGGAGCAGGTGATAATCATAATCAAAAGGGTCAAAATATAGGGCATCGCGTTGAACAGGTAACGCCCTTGATCCACGCCAACTGATTGGAGGGCAGGACCGATCGCCTGAGCGCCACCAAAAAATAAAGATGCCCAAAGACATTGAATCGGGTTCCATCGGGCAAAAATGACGAGGGCAACTGCCATTAAACCCTGACCACTGGAAATACTCTCCGACCACAGCCCTGGATAGTAAAGAGACAAGCAGGCTCCGCCGATTCCTGCCAAAAAGCTACCCGCAATGATGCAAAGCATTCGCACGCGCTTAATGGAGACTCCCATTGCCAAAGCCGCATCGGGACTGTCGCCCACCGCCCGCACAAATAAGCCCCAACGAGTCGATTTAAAGAACCACGCCATCAACGGGGCAAGTAAAATGCCAAAGATAAACAGAGGGCTAATTTTGAGGGCAGACTGGAGTGCTGGCATCGTACTCCATCCCCCTAGATCGATTGTGGGCAACTGTGGTGCTTTGGGTTGAATGAACGCTTTACCAAAAAAGAAAGCGATGCCGCTGCCAAAAATAATCATGGCAATCCCAACCGCAATATCATTCACCTTGGGCTGCTGAGACAACCAGGCATGGATGAATCCCAGAATCATGCCTGCACACCCTGCCACCAGCACACCCAGCCACGGAGAAACTGAGGTTGGAATGCCCCATTTATCGGATGCTAGATAGGAAATGGCATAGGCACTCATCGCACCTGTAAGCAAGGTTCCTTCCAATCCCAGATTAATTTTGCCGCTTTTTTCAGTCAGGCATTCCCCCAAACTGACGAACAGAAAGGGGGCGCTTCCTCGCAGGGTGCCTGCCAAGATGCTCAAGGGAACCCCCCACCAACCGATTGCCTCTGCTGCCATCTAATGAGTTCCTCTGAATCAAATTACTGAACTGCGTTGAACCAATTGAAATAATCAACAATGAGCGACCTTAATTAACCCTTAGACAGGCACCGCTGTAGACGGCACAGGAGGGGGAGTCATGGGAATCTCTGGCTCCTTGAAGACCTTAAAGCGCCCATACAATGATTCACTGTACAGGACGACTAAAAAGACGAGTCCTTGAAACACGAGAACTGTGGCATCGGGCATCCCAAACGATCGCTGAAGTGCGCCGCCACTGTTGATAATTCCGCCTAGTAAGATAGCGACCACAACGGCTGCTAAGGCATTGTATCGAGCGATAAACGCAACAAGGATGCCAGCATAGCCATAGCCAGCAACGATTGATGCATTTGCCTGACCTTGGACGGCTGCAACCTCAACCATGCCTGCCAAACCTGCACAGGAGCCAGCTAGGAAGCAAATGATGATCGTCAATTGACCCACCGGCAACCCAGCAATTCGAGCCGCTTTGACGTTGCCCCCAGCCGTTCGAGCGGCAAACCCAAACGTCGTGTGCTGAATCAAAAAGTAGGCGATCGCACAAGCGACCAAGCCATAAATCAGCCCATAGTGAATCCGAGTAGAGCCAATGTTTCCCAGCCGGTACATCTCAGGAATCGGGAAGCTGGAAGGTTTATTCAAAGAGGCAGGATCTTTCCAGGGACCCTCTACTAAGTGGTTGAGCAGGGCGATCGCAATATAATTCATCAGCAAACTACTGATCGTTTCGTTGACTGCCCGATAATGGCGCAATGCACCGACGATCGCAATCCAGATTCCGCCCGCAACAATTCCGCCAAGAGCCATGCCAATCTGCACGACCGTTGGAGCCAGACCCAGCGTCGTTTGCAGTTGGGCTGGATTGGGTGTAATGCTGCCATAGGACAAAATCAGCCCTACCGCTGCTGCCCCCAATCCTCCCAAAACCAAAGCTCCTTCATTCCCAATCACCATCAATCCCAATCGAGCTGGAAGGGCAGTGCATAGTGCTGTTAGCATCAAGGGAGCAGCCCGCAGCAAAGTTCCTTGAAAAGCGTTCCAGCTTCCAAATGCGGTTTTATAAATGGCTCCGTAAACCGCAAAGGGATTTTTGCCAGCAAACATGCAGAAGATACCGAACAAAACTAGGGCGACCAATAGTGCAGCCAGCGGAATCACTATGGATTCTGCCGTCGATCGCCAGTTGGAACGACTCAGTGCCATATCAACCTGTCTTTCCAGAAACGCCTTCAGCCAACCAGTCCATTTTGGTCAATTCAGGAGCCGTAACTTTATAGGTCGTGCCTGCGGGAATTCTGACTGCGCCAGCATTATCTTTAATGGCACCCTTATAAACAACGGCTGACCCATCAACCAGCTTCGCTTTTGCTCCCTCTACATCTTTTTTGATCGGCTCAGTCACCGCTGGGCCGAAAGTTGCCAGACCAATGTAGTCTTCTGCAATGCCGCCAATAAATTGGTGCGGAATGCCGCCATCCATCAGCGTCTTACCTGCCGTTAAAAGCTCCACATATTTTTTGTAAATCGTACCCCAGTTGTACACTGTTCCAGTCAGATATCCTTTGGGTGCCAGAGCAGACTGATCGGAGTGAAAACCGCTGGACAATACCCCGCGCTTCTCGGCTGTTTCAATCACTACTTTAGGACTATCCACATGCACCGCGATCACATCAAAACCTTGGTCGGCAAGGGAGTTTGTGGCTTCTGCTTCTTTAACGGGCAGTGACCAGTCGCCGGTAAAAATCACCTGCATCTTGATATCGGGCTTAACGCTGCGCGCTCCCAACATGAAGCTGTTGATGTTCCGCAGCACTGGATTAATCGGTTTTGCACCTACAAAGCCAATTCTGCCCCCTTTACTCGCCTGGGCTGCAACGCGCCCGGCAAGATACTGACCTTCATCAACTAGGGCAAAAAAGCTGCCGATATTTTTGGCTAAGCCTTCCTTCCAAAGTGTTCCGCAGTGCAAGAATTGAACATTTGGATAAGCTTTGGCAACTTCCAATACATGGGGATCAAAGTAGCCAAACGAGGTTGGAATTACAACGGTTGCGCCATCTTGATCGATCATATTTCGCATGACTTCCTGTACCTCTTTGGTTTCAGGAACGCTCTCTTGCTCGATGATTTTGATACCGGGCATACTGGCGATCGCGGCAGCACCCGCTGCATGGGCTTGGTTCCAGCCATAGTCCGCTTTAGGAGCGTTGTAGATAAAACCAATGGTGATGGGTTTGCCTGCATCTGGGCTAGCGCCACCGCTACTCGTGCTAGCGGTATCCGTTGGAGAAGACGAACAGCCTGTCCACAGCTTAGAAGTTACCCCAAATGCGGCGGTAGCTAGCAGTCCTCGAATGACCTGACGGCGGGGAACATACATATATCGATTGCTCACTCTGCAAAAGTCTCCTTGATGACTCGTTTAATCCTGATGGCACACGTATGCTGAGGAAAAATGGCAATTGCTAATTAATTACCTTAAAAGCAATCTTCTGCCAGCCTATTTGAAAATAAATTATCGGAGTGTATCCTAAACAACACTGAAGAAGGATGCAAAATTTAACACTATGTGAATGTTTAAGCTTAATCGTTGAACGGTTATCGTAATTCAATAAAAAACTTTCCTATGCAAGCTGTGAGGTGATTACAAATTGTGAGGCGAAATCTGTTCACTGTTACTCTGCTAATCACGCTATGCGCCATCACACTGGTTGTCACTGTGGCAAGTGGGCACACTCAACGATCTGAATTTGAGTCTCCTATGGTCTCTAGGTCTGTAGATATTAAACCCTTAGCAAAATCGATCGCGCGACCAAAAGTGCCCTCTGTAAAAAGACAGCCTGTAAAAGTTGTATCGTCAACTCCTAAAGTTAGCCAATCTATCAAAGTTAGCCAATCTATCAACCCTTTAGCCTGTGCTTTGCAGCCGGACACTGGCGGCGCTTCTAAATCGCGTAATTCAGCTAATTCAACGGCTCAGCGCCCTTTAGGATCAATAGAGTTAGAGCGCTTTCGACGGACTATGCTAGCCGACACAAGTACCTCCAATACCCCGCTCAGCCTGATTACTCCCAACCAATCTAGCTATCAACCACCCGAAGCGGTTTTCTTGATTGATCCCACAAACTACGGCGATCGCTACTTCAAAGACGTAAATGGCAACCCTGCGTACCGATCTCCGATTGTGGTGCTGCATGAAACCGTGGGTTCTGCTGGCAGCACCCTAAACTTCTTCCGCACCCGGCACCTCAACGATAACGATCAGGCAAGCTACCATACGTTAATCCAACGAAATGGCACAGTTTTATATCTCGTTCCTCCCGATAAACGAGCATTTGGCGCTGGCAATTCGATATTTTTTGGGGTCAATGGAGTGGCAGAAACCGTTAAAACCCATCCCAGATTTCCGCCGTCTGTCAATAACTT
>Ga0209490_10003547_pt1 | contig 14525 bp, 14 predicted proteins | sample MAT06_FD_187209 | JGI IMG/M metagenome (GOLD analysis project Ga0209490, IMG submission 187209) | Freshwater microbial communities from Lake Fryxell liftoff mats and glacier meltwater in Antarctica - MAT-06 (SPAdes) (version 2) | ecosystem: Environmental > Aquatic > Freshwater > Ice > Liftoff...
GGCAGCCCTAAATTATCGCTGATCCGGCGCGTCGCACATTGGATTTCCAGGGTAATTCCCGCAGAAGTAAAAAAGCGAGATTGCCACATGCCCCTCCTGCGGCATGATTGACTTTCGAAATCATCATATGTCCTCTCCCATCCAAGTCCTCGTCTGGGGCGAATATCGCCACGAAAAAAAGAACCCTAAAGTTGCTGCCCTGTATCCAAACGGGATGCATGAAACCATCGCCGCCGCGCTGCGCAAGGATGCGTCTCTCTCCGTAAAAACTGCGTGGCTTGATCAGCCAGAGCATGGACTCACCGATGCCGTGCTCGATGCGACCGACGTGCTGGTGTGGTGGGGTCACATGGCGCATGGCGATGTGGCCGATGAGGTCGTTGCCAAAGTGCAAAAGCGCGTCCTTGAAGGCATGGGCCTCATCGCGCTCCACTCCGCTCACTACTCGAAAATCTTCAAAGTCCTCATGGGCACGACGTGCTCGCTTAAATGGCGCGAATCGACTGATAAGGAACGCATTTGGAATATTAATCCTTCCCACCCGATTACGCAGGGCATCGGCGACTATTTTGAGATTCCCGCCGAAGAAATGTATGGCGAGCCGTTTGGCATTCCAGAGCCGGACGAGCTGATTTTCATTTCATGGTTCACCGGCGGCGAAGTTTTTCGCAGTGGCGCGACTTGGCAACGGGGCCACGGCCGCGTGTTTTATTTTCGGCCCGGCCACGAGACGTATCCGTCTTATCACCAAGCCGAAGTCCAAAAAATCATCGCAAATTCCGTGCACTGGGCAGCTCCCCGTGTCCGCATCCCCGATACCTGCCCAAACACCCCCGCGCTTGAGCCACTTCCCGAGGATGAGAAAGGGGCGGAGCGTCCAACAGAAGGGTTTCGCTAAGCATTATGGCTAAGACACAAAAAGTGAATGTCGTCCGCCTTGCGGTCATCGGCACGGGCGGGATGGCTAACTGGCACGCAGAGAACTTTGCCAAAATTAAAGGCTGCAAGCTCGTTGCCGCGTGCGACGTAGACCTCAAGCGCGCCGGGGAGTTTGCGGCGAAACACAAAATTCCGCACGCGTTCGGCAGCGTGGCCGATCTCCTGGCTGCCGGAGGGTTTGAAGCTGTCACGATCGTCACGCCGGATGCTTTTCACGCCCCTATTACGCTCCAATGTCTTAAAGCCGGCAAACACGTCCTCTGCGAAAAACCTCTCGCGCTCAATCATGCGGACGCCAAAAAAATGCTCGCCGGTGCAAAGAAGGCTGGCGTCGTGCACATGGTCAACTTTTCTTACCGCGATTGGGCGTGCATTCAAGGTGCGACGGCCTCGATTCGTCGAGGCGACATCGGCGAGATTCGGCACGTCGAAGCGAGCTACCTCCAAGCCTGGTTGCCATCGAAGGTCTGGGGCGACTGGCAGACGACTCCAGCGTGGCTCTGGCGTCTTTCGTCGAAACACGGTAGCAAAGGCGTTCTCGGTGATGTGGGTGTCCACATCATCGACTTTGCAACGTTCCCCATCGGCCCCATCAAAGAACTCACTTGCCGGTTGAAGGCGTTTCCAAAAGCCAAAGGCAACCAAATCGGCGAATACGTTCTCGATGCTAACGACTCCGCGATTCTGAACGTCGAGTTTGCCAACGGCGCCCTTGGCGTCATACACACAAGCCGTTGGGTGGGCGGACACGCAAATCGTTTGTTTCTGAAAATCGCTGGAACTAAGGGAACCATCGAAATTGATTCCGACCGCTCGACAACAGGATATCGCGAATGCCGAGGCAAAGGCCTCGACAAATGCGAGTGGACGGAAGTCGCTTGCAAGCCGGTTCCGACCAACTACCAGCGCTTCATCAAAGCGGTCCGAGGTGGCACATCCGGAGAACCAGACTTCGCACGCGGCGCCGAGGTCCAAAAAGTCCTCGACTCCTGCTTTGTCTCGGAAGCTAAACGCAAGCCAGTGCGCGTTTAAGCGGAGATAGATTTTGCGGCATATCGATCGGGAACTTCCGCCCCCGGTGTAAGTCAATGCTCACTCGGTGAAATCGAAGCCTCACTCCCGGCCCTCACGAGCTTCGACCCTCTCATTTTGTCTATCAAACGGCTTCGACAAACGCCACGGCCCTGGTCTCCGACCAATACTCGTTCGTGGCGTTGAACGAGACGAAACCGACATGGCCGCCGCTTCGCGGGTTCTCAAAATAGAACGCATTGCTTGCTTGGGCTTCCTCTTTCGGCAGGCATTGTTCGGGCAGAAACGGATCGTTTGCTGCGCTCACCAGCAACGTCGGCACGGCGATGCGGTGGAGCACCGAACGGCTGCTCGCCCGCTGCCAGTAATCGTCCGCACTCGCAAATCCGTTCATCGGTGCTGTGTAGGCGCCGTCAAATTCCCGGAATGTCCGCATGGCGTCCAGCCCCTTGTCGCTCACTGCATCGGGGAACATGCTCATCTTCACGCGCACCTTTTGGCGCATGGAGCCGAAAAAATGAGCCATGTAAATCCGGTTCGCTGCGGTCTCCAATGCCAACGCGCTCGACGCGAGATCGCATGGCACGGAAAAAGTCACCGCAGCCGAGATCCGTGGGCTCACTGCGGTGCCTGCATCGCCAAGATACTTGAGCGTGATGTTTCCGCCGAGACTAAACCCGACCAAAGCGATCTGCGTGTATTGCGGCGGAACATGCTCCAGCACCGTCGCGAGATCATCCGTCGCCCCGCTGTGATAGGAGCGCAAGAGCCGGTTCGTCTCGCCGCTGCATCCGCGAAGATTCCACGCGAGCACATCCCATCCCGCCCGCTTGAATGCCGCCGCCATGCCTTGCACGCACGCGTTCCGGCTGTCTCCCTCCAGTCCATGCGAAATCACAACGAGTCTCCCGCCCCTGCTCCCTCTGCTCCAATCCAAGTCCAAAAAATCCCCATCCGGTGTCTCGATGCGCTCGCGCTCTGGCGTCACCAACGCGACCCTTCGGAAGAGCGCAGGAAAAATCGTCTGTAAATGCCCCTCGCCGAGGCCAAATGGCGGACGATACGTCGCGCCCTCAACAATTGGCATTTTGCCCCCCTGCCGGTTCCGTGCGAAAATCCCGGCTCAGCAAGTTTTCCAACCCCGCCATCTCCGCCTCCAGTGCCTCGCGCTGCTCCCGCACCATCGGCGAATTATCCAGCGGCGGAGTCCGAACCCCCGCCAAACGCACCGAAAACGCCTTGTGCTCGCGCTCATCGCCCAACGCACGAAAGAGCTCGCGCACCCGCGCCACACGCCGCCCCGCGTCTTCAATCTTCCCCAACGCCTCATCCGCCGAAGCCTCACCCGTCTCGACCAACTTCAGTTGCCGACAGCTAAACACCCGACACCGCACGGGCCGATCCGCATAAATCGCACAACTCCCCCCGCCATGCGCCGCACAAGGTTGTAAAAAATACGCATCTCCCCCGCGTCGCTTCAGTTTCAATCCTAACGCCACCAACCCGCGCTCCGAATCCCCCTCCTGAACCCGCATCCCGTCAAACATCACCCCGTTGCAACACATCCCGCACTTTGAGCAAAGCATCGAAGCTGTCGTCGCAAAGTCCGTCATTTCCGCGAAATGCTATCCCTCACCAGATTTGCGTAAAGGACGAACCCGAATACGGACTTTGGACAGAATTTACAAAATAACAGAATCGGAAGATGTTTTCAGAGGGGAGCGCGAGCATCTTGCTCGCTGAGCGTCGCATCCTGCGGCGCGGTCTTTTTCAGTTAGCAGTTTTCAGCAAAGAAGGGACGGCCACCGTCGCACCGCGATCACTATTCAATTTCGAATTCCAAATTTCAAATTTTCTGCAAAAAAAGGGTCAGCCACGCGGCGAGGATGAGGAGAACGGCGGCGGTTCCGTGGATGTTGGCTTTGTTGTCGCGAAGCCAGAAGGCGAGGAGGCGCGTCATGAGGGGCATGACGAGGAATGTAAGCAGGGCGATGCCTAGGGCGTTGGATACCAGAATGCGCACGGCTTGCGGCCAGCTTTGTGTGAAAGGCATCACGGTAAGCCAGAGAATCATCACGGTCGGGTAGAGCGCGACGAGGACGGTCAGGGCTTGTTTCCATCGCGGCAGTGGTGAGAGCGAGGGTTTGTGCGGCGTGGTGAACCATCCCTCCAATCCCGAAGCAATGCGGTGTTCGGAGAAGGCTTTGGGCGCGAAGGGACGATTCTTGATCAACTTCGCCCGGGCGTCGCTGTTGAGCCAAGCTTCGAGGTGCTCGGCGCAATCGTAGCGCACGATGTCCACCCAGTGCTCCTGCATGCCCGGCACGGGAGGCGACGACTCACTTCCCAGGAAACCCGCCATCGTCGCTTGGGCTTCCAGAATCTCTGCACGCCATTGCTGAAACTTTTCCTCTTCGCCCGGCTCGATGCACTGTGCAAAGACCATCGACACCGCCCGCGTGTTGCGATTCGCGTCCGCGAGCACTTGGAACGTCGCCGGTTCGCTCAGTGTTGTCGCCAACTTTTCGACCAGTTCGTGCCGGACGTCACTCTTCAACCACTCGCACAACGTGTCGTCCGTGCTGAACCGATAAATCACCACCGAGTCCGACTGAAGCCCCTCGACGGGTTCCATCAACTCCAACCCCGCAAATCCCGCTCGCGTCTTAACCACGTCCCCAATCGCCCGCTGCAACCGACGGAACTCGCTCTCCGATCCAGGCCGGACTTTGTGCGAGACGATGACGTTGGGCATAGGGGGAGCAGGAGTTTTAAGTTTTAAGGATTAAGTTTTAAGAAGGAAGGAAGAAGTTTTCAGTTCTCAGTATTCAGTTTTCAGCGGGAGCGCGAGCATCTTGCTCGCTGTCGCATCCTGGGGCGCGGTCTTTTAGACGAAGTTGGGAAAATTCTGTTAAAAAACGCGGGGTTGCGATTCGTGCTGCGGACGGAGAACTCGCGAGTCAAATGCGAAATGGTTTTTTAGGAAAAATTTGGAATTTGAAATTTGGAGTGTGGAATTTAAGAGTGGTCGCTGGGCAACGGCGCGTGTTATCGGGGCTGAAAACTGAGCACTGAAAACTTCCGCTCTGCGGATGAAGCTTGCCAATGCAGCGGGCTGAGCGCGTATGGTGAGGATGTGTTTCAGGTGATTTTCAACGAGATCAGTGCGGCGGAGATGGCGGCGTTGCCGAAAGAGCTCCAATTGGAGTTGTTGTCGGAGTTTCATTTTTTGCCGGGAGATCTTGGTAACCTTGACCGGGAGCATTTCGGCACGGTGAGCCGGGAGGGGCGGGTGCTGCATCGATACCGGGCGAAGGACTACCGGATTTACTTTGAGAAGCACAGCGAGGGGCTGTTGATTCATCGCGTGCTCCACAAAAACACGATCCGGGATTTTTTGTTCCGCTCGAATCTGCCGCTTGATGAGGAGGATACAGGGCTTGCGGGGACGAAGGATTTTTGGAAGCTAATTCATGAAGCGGAGGTGGCGAAGAAATGAGCATTTTTACGGATGAAGCGGCGCGGTTGAGGGAGTTTCCTGTAGCGGCGGAGCGCATTTTCCTGGGCCATGCGGGGGTGACGATCCTTCCGCGGCAGGCAGCGGATGCGATGACGGCGCATATATTGGCAAGTTGCGAGCAGCATCAGGAATTCGGTTCCGTGCTTCGCGATGTGGCGAGGGCGCGCGCGGTTTGTGCGAAACTCATTGGGGCGAAGGCAAGCGAGATCGCGCTGCTGGGGCCGACCTCCTTGGGCCTGAGCCTATTTGCAAACGGCCTTAACTGGCAGCCGGGCGACGAGTTGGTTTGTTACGGCGATGATTACCCTGCCAATGTTTATCCGTGGACGGCGCTTGCGGAGCGCGGAGTGGTTATTCGAAAAATCGACCCGCCCGAGCTGGGCCGCATCACGCCTGCACTCGTCGAGGCCGCGTTGACTCCTCGCACGCGCTTAGTCGCGCTGGCTTCGTGCCACTTTCTCACCGGCTGGCGTATCGATGTCGGTGCGATCGGGCAAATGCTCCATGCGCGCGGCGTTTTGTTTTCGCTTGATGCGATTCAGACCCTTGGAGCGGCTCCGCTGAGCGTTGAGCATGTGGATTTCCTCAGTGCGGATGCACACAAGTGGATGCTGGGGCCGCTGGCGATCGGGATTGTTTACGTGGCTGAGAAGAATTTCGAAATCTGCCGCCCGACGCTGCTTGGGGCATGGAATGTGCGCTCGCCGGAATATGTGGCGCAGGAATCCATCGTGTTCGAAGAAACCGCGAGGCGATACGAGCCGGGTGTGCTCAACATCACGGGGATGTATGGCATGATGGCCTCGCTTGAAATGCTGCTCGGGATCGGTTTGGAGCGCGTGCAATCTGCCATCCTTGGCACCCGCGATCATCTCGAATTCCACTTGCGCGGGCAGGGTTTCGAATTCCTTTCGCCACCCTCCAGCGAGCCTCTTCGTTCGGGCATTCTCACGGCGCGGCATCCGGCGATTCCGGCGTCCGTCTTGTTCTCCGCGTTGGAAGCCGCGGGCATCGTCGCCTCGCTCCGCACGACGCGCGACGGCACGCAATGGCTCCGTTTCAGCCCGCACTTTTACAATACCACGGCGGAAATCGACCGCGTCGCCGAGGTGCTCGGCAAAGTGCCTCGCTAGGGCCTCAGCCATTCGCGTCGCGGGCGAATGTGACGATTTCGTCACACTTCAGGAGCTGCTGGCCATTTTAAGCGGAGTCGGGTAATGCTGGGTTGATGGAGGGAACTGAGTCGCTTGTATCTGTCGTCGGTTTGCACAAGAGCTACGATGAGGTGGAGGTGTTGAAGGGGGTGAGTCTGAACGTTGAGGAGGGGGACTTGGTCTCGATCATCGGGCCGTCGGGTTGTGGGAAGAGCACGTTTCTGCGGTGCATGAATTTTCTGGAGATTCCCACTGCCGGAACGATTTCAATTGCGGGTGTGACGATCCAGTGTCACAGCCTCGACGAGGCACCCGAGGCGGCGCTCCAAGAGAAAGCACATCTGCTCCGTCAGCAGGTCGGGATGGTCTTTCAGCAGTTTAATTTGTTTCCGCACAAAACCATTCTCGAGAATGTCGCGCTGGCACCGATGATCGTGAAGAATCAGGTGCGCGGTGAAGCCGAGGAAAAGGCAAGGGGAGTGCTGGCGAAGGTCGGGCTGGCAGATTTTGCAGACAGGTATCCGGCGAATCTTTCCGGCGGACAGCAGCAGCGGGCGGGCATTGCGCGGGCGCTGGCGATGACGCCGCGGGTCATGCTCTACGACGAACCGACGAGCGCGCTCGATCCGGAGCTGGTCGATGAGGTTCTGCAGGTGATGAAAGATTTGGATCGCGAAGGGATGACTCAAATTGTGGTGACGCATGAAATGAGGTTTGCGAGGGACGCAAGCGACTACATCGTTTTTATGGAAGGCGGGCATATTGTGGAAATTTCGGATGAGGATGAAATCTTTGAAAACCCGAAAGACGAGCGCACGCGGCGTTTTCTTAAGCGATTTATCTAAAAGCCTGTGAAAACGATTTTTCTTAGTTTGTTGGCGGTGGCGGTTTTTACGCAGGGCTTGGTGGCGCAGGACAATGTGCTGCGGTGGGGAGCCGACCCGGATTCGAACGCGCCATTTAGTTTTTTCGAGCGCGGAGAGAACGGGGCGCTGACAGGGTTTGAATACGATATCATCACGGCGGTTGCGAAGCGGATGGGGCGCGAGCCGGTGTTTGTGCGCAACGATTGGGACGGGTTGATTCCGGGACTCGCACGTGGGCTCTACGATGTGGTGATCTGCGGGATCGAGATCAACGCGCAGCACGCGGCGGAGGTGGATTTTTCAATGCCGTATTACGTAACGTTCGAGCAACTCGTGCTCCGGGCCGGCGAGCCGGAGGTGACCTCGCTCGATCAGCTGAAGGGCAAATCAATTGGCACGCTCGATCAGACGGCGGCTTTGCGAATGCTCAAGGCCACGCCCGGCGTGAACGTGAAGGCTTATGACGAAGAGGTGAATGCTTATCAGGATACGGCGAACGGGCGTATTGACGGGGTGTTGCTCGACTACCCGATCGCTCTTTATTACGCGACTCCAATGCACGGGCTGGAGTTTGTGCCGAAGCCGTTCGGGCAAATCTCCTACGGCGTCGCGATGGAAAAAGGAAACACCGCGCTTCAGCAGGAAATCAACAATGCGCTCGCGGAGGTGATCGCGAGCGGGGAGATGCGGGACATTCTCTCGCGGTGGAAACTCTGGACGCCTGCGGTCGCTCAGGCATTCAACCAACCTGCGGAGCCCTCGCTGCCGCCGACTTCTTACGAAGCGTTTATGGTGGCGGCGGCCACACAACCGACGCTGGTGGAGCGGCTCTGGCGTTACTGGGGCTTTCTGCCGTTTCTCGCCGAGGGCGCTTGGGTCACGCTGTATGTCTCGCTTCTCTCGATGATCATCGCGGTGTCGGTGGGTTTTCTCTCCGCGATCATGCGGGTCTTTGGACCGTGGCCGCTTCGTTGGGTCGCGACGATCTACATCGAGGTCATTCGCGGCACGCCGCTGTTCATCCAGCTGCTGATTATTTTTTATGGATTGCCGAACATCGGGATCAAGCTCGACCCGCTTGTGGCCGGTCTGCTCGGGCTCGGGCTCAACTACGGCGCGTATGAAGCCGAGAACTACCGTGCGGGATTGATGTCGATCCCGAAAGGCCAGATGGAAGCGGCCCGGGCATTGGGGATGACGCAGGCGCAGGGGTTGCGCTTTGTGGTGATACCCCAGGCGTTTCGCCTCGTGCTCCCGCCGGTGACCAACGACTTTATTTCTTTGCTGAAGGATTCGTCGCTGGTCTCGATGATCACGATCCTCGATCTGACCGGGGCCTACCGGCAGCTTGCGACAACGTATTATGATTATTTCGGCACCGGACTTTTAGTCGCTGCGGTGTATCTGTTGCTCGGCCTGCCGTTCGTTCGACTGGCGCGATGGACGGAGCAACGGCTTGCCGTGGACACGCGGCGGCCCGGACACCGGCCGGGAATTTTTGCGCTGCCAAAGGGCAAGAAAAAGGCGTGAAAAATCGGGCCTTTCGCATCGGGCGCATCGCTGGTAGAGACGGGGGATGATGGACATTCTCGAAATCGACCTGCCGGGGATCAAAAAGCTACGGAGCGGAAAGGTGCGCGAGGTTTTTGAAGTGGGTGAGCATTATCTCATCGTCGCGACGGATCGTGTGTCGGCGTTTGATTGCGTCCTGCCGACGGCGATTCCGAACAAAGGCGCCGTGCTCACGCAGCTTTCGGCCTTTTGGTTTGAGACGCTGGATTTTGTGGCGAATCATTTTGTTTCGGCGCATTTCCCGTCGTTTCCGGCGGAGCTTCAGCCGTTCGAAGCGCAGTTGGCTGGCCGTTCGATGCTGGTGCGCAAGGCGCGTCCCTTGCCAGTCGAATGCGTGGCGCGAGGGTATCTCTCGGGTTCGGGTTGGAAGGAATATCTCACCGACGGCCGTGTGGGCGGACACGAGGTTCCGGCGGGTCTCGAGCAAAGCGCGCGCCTGCCGACGACGTTGTTTACTCCGGCGCGCAAGGCGACGAGCGGGCATGATGAGAACATCACGTGGAAGCAATGCCGTGTGATGCTCGGGGATGAATTGGCCGCCGACGTGCGGGATCGGACGATTGAGCTCTACGAGTATGGCCGTGCGAAAGCAGCGCAGGCCGGAATCATTGTTGCCGACACGAAATTCGAGTTTGGAATCGCTGGCGACGAGTTGTTGCTTATCGACGAATGCCTCACGCCGGACTCCTCGCGATTCTGGCCCGCTGATTCGTGGAAGCCGGGCACGAATCCGCCGAGTTTCGACAAGCAATTTGTGCGCGATTACCTCGATACACTCGATTGGGACAAAACCGATCCCGCGCCCGCGTTGCCCGCCGAGGTCGTGGAGAAGACGTCCGCGAAATACGTCGAAGCGTTTGAAAAGCTGACCGGGCGCAAGCTTGCTAACTTTTAGCAGAGCAACCAAATTGATTCCTCAATGGCCTCCAGCAAACCGATCGTCTCCGTGTTCGACTCGAAGTCTTATGACCGTGACTACCTCAGCCACGCTGCGGGGGCGGAGCATATCGAGTGGCGGTTTCACGAGTTTCGGCTCAATATGGATACGGCGGCGGCGGCGGCGGGATCGAAGGCAACGTGTGCGTTCGTCAACGATATGGTCGACCGTGGCGCGATTGAGGTGCTCGCGCGGTTGGGAATCGGGCATTTGGCGTTGCGGAGCGCAGGGTATAACCATGTCGATCTCAAGGCGGCGCGCGAATTCGGTTTGTCTGTGACACGAGTGCCGAGCTACTCCCCGCACGCGGTTGCTGAGCACGCCGTGGCACTGCTTTTGTCGCTGAATCGGAAAATTCACCGCGCCTACAACCGCGCCCGTGAATTCAATTTTTCTCTGAACGGGCTGGTCGGGTTTGATCTCTTCGGCAAAACGGCGGGGATCGTGGGAACGGGAAAAATCGGACGTCTGGTAGCGGAGATTTTGCGGGGTTTCAAGATGCGCGTGCTGGCTTACGACGTTTACCCCGACGAGAAATGGGCTGCCGCCAATCAAGTCGAGTATGTGGATTTCCCGACCCTCGCACGGGAAAGCGACATTGTTTCACTGCACGCTTCTCTCACTCCCGAAACCGATCGCCTCGTTAACAAGCAGAGCCTCGCGCAAATGAAAAAAGGTGTTTTCCTGCTCAACGTGAGCCGCGGACGCTTGATCCATACAAAGGCGTTGATCGCTGCGCTCAAGTCGGGTCATGTCGGCGGCGTCGCGCTGGATGTTTACGAGGAAGAGGAGGGCGTCTTTTTTGAAGACCTCTCTGGCGAGGTGCTCCAGGACGACGAGTTGGCCCGCTTGCTGACGTTTCCCAACGTTCTCATCACCGCCCATCAGGCGTTTCTCACCCGCGAGGCACTGACAGAAATCTCGCGCGTAACCGTGGAAAACATCCGGCGGCACTTGGCCGGAGAAGCGTTTTTAGAGGGAACAGAGTTGTCCGCTTGATCCGCGCTACCCGAGGTCGAAGACTTTTCCCGGCTCGGGGATGATGACTTCCGTGCCGGGGAGTTCTTTGAAGAGGGCGAGTTGGAACCACTCGAGGGCGGGCTTGTCGCCGTGGACGAGAATGACTTTTTTGGGTTTGAGGAGAATCGCGTAGTTGCGGAGGGTTTCGCGGTTGCCGTGGGCGCTGAAGTTAAATTCTTCGATGTGGCAGCGGAGGGTGATGGGGGCGGAGGTCCCGTCGAGTTTGACGGACTCGCCTTGGGCGGCGGCGCGGATTTTTCCGGCTGGGGAGGCGGGGTCGGAGTAGCCGACGAAAAAGAGGGACTGGTTCGGATCGCCGAGGACGCGCCGGCAAAAAAGGTTGGAGAGCGTGTGCTCGGTCATCATTCCGCTCGAGAGCGCGAAAATGCATTTTTTGCGCGGAGAGATGGTGTGGATTTCGTTGCCGGAGAGAACGTAGGGAGCCATTTCCTGGAGGAGTTGAAGTTCCGGATGGCTGCGGATAGTGGAAGAGGCGAGAGCGTCGTAAATACCGGTAATCTTTGTGCTGAGTCCGCCGATGTAGATGGGGACGTGGGCGAGGAGGCCTTTGAGTCGCATTTTCCAAAGCATGGCGAGGGCCTCCTGGGTTTTGCCAAGGGCGAAAACGGGCATGGTGACGCTGCCGCCGCGGTCGAAGGCCGCGCGGATGCCGTTAGTGAGGCGTTCCTCTTCGTGGGCTCGCGAGAAACCCGCGGGGGTCGGAGCGTCGCCGCGCGTGGTTTCCATGAGCAGGATATCGACGCCATCTTCGGGAAACGCCGCGCCACGCATGAGCGTCTGGTTTTCGAAATTAACATCGCCCGTGTAAAAAAACGATTTCCCGCGATAGCGGATCATTACGCCGGCGGAGCCGAGAATGTGGCCGGCATCGAAAAACTCGAACGTGATCTCTTTGTCGTCGTCCGAGCGGTCTCCGACGAGATTGAAGCGTTTGCCGGTCGGTCGGCAGTGCCATGCCTGCGCGCAAAAATCGACACCCCGGTGGGTGAAGAGCGGATACTCGATAATGTTGTCGGCCTCGCGCTGACGGGTCATGACATTAACCGAGTTGTGGAGCATGACCTCTGTGATCTTCGCAGTGGCATCGGTCATGAAGACCCGTGCCTGCGGCTCGCGGTGGGTGAGGATGGGGAGCGAGCCGATGTGATCCTGATGGGCGTGAGTGATGAAAATCGCATCGACTTTGCCTACGGGAACGGGAGAAAAATCCGCCGTGGCGGCGAGGCCTTCGAGCTTGGGATGCAGTCCGGCGTCGAGAATGATGTTTTTGTCTCCCACGCGCAGCCAGTAAGAATTCGACCCGATTTCCAGGCGCCGCGACAGGTTGACAATTTCCATGTCGCCCTACCGTGTCCGACTCCCCGCGATAGCTCAACACAAAAACCGAGGCTCGGGGCGGCGGAGCGATCGCGGTCGTTTTGGCGGCTGTAAAAACCGAAATTTCGTGAGGCACTTGAAATTCGTTGCGAGCAGCATAAATTAGCTTCAATGAAAATCTATCAACTCACCGCCATCATCGCGGTCGCCTTGCTTGCGCCTGGTGCGTGGGCCGCTGAGCAATCGGCTGCCGACTCGGCTTTGTCCCGGACATTAAACGACTCGTTTGCGAACGTTTTCGAAAAAGTCGCCCCGTCGGTCGTCGTCATCGAATCGGAAAATCGCGTCGCCCGCCCCGTGCAGGGGCTTCCGCGCGGTTTGGAGTTTTTTCTCCGCCAGCCGGATGGTGAGGATCGCGTGGAGCCTGCCGTCGGGACGGGTTTTATCTTCAGGGCGGACGGTCACATTATCACAAACAATCACGTCATCGCCGATGCGGAATCGATTACGGTGCGCCTGAAAGACGGTCGGAAATTTTCGGCCGAGATTGTTGGGGTTGATGAAAGCACGGATCTCGCGGTTCTCAAGATTGATGCGAAGGACTTGGTGGTCGCGGACATTGGCGACAGCGACAAGGTGCGCGTGGGGCAGTTTGCCTTTGCGATTGGGACTCCAATGGAGCTGCCCTACACGTTCACGGTTGGCGTGGTCAGTGCAAAAAATCGGGATCTCAGCCAACGATATGGCGAGTTGATCCAGACGGACGCCTCGATTAACCCCGGCAATAGCGGCGGGCCGCTCAGCGATATCGATGGTCGCGTAGTCGGTGTGAACACGCTCATCTCCGGCATGAATCGCGGGCTCGGCTTTGCGATTCCGATCAACGTTGCCAAAAGCATCGCCGATCAACTCGCCGACGACGGCCGCGTGCGGCGACCATGGCTGGGGATTGCAATTGCGGGCATCGAGGAAGTGCCCGAATTGCGCCGCGTTTTTCCCGATGTCGCCCGCGGGGTTCTCGTGAGAGGCATCGAGCCCGGCGCGCCCGCCCAGTTGAGTGATTTGCAGGCGGGCGATGTGATCACGAAAGTCGATGGCGTCGAAGTGAGCCTCGCAATTGACCTCCAGCGGCAGATTTTGCGGAAGCAGATCGGGCAGAGTGTGGCCCTTGACGTGTGGCGTCGCGGCAAGACCGTTGCGCTGAATGTGAAGACGGGTGAGCGTCCGGATTTTCAGCAGGCCTCTATTCGCCCGCGCCGTGCGGTGGTGCCGGAGAACGGAGCTCCGCAAGCGCAGCCCTCGTCGCCCGGGATGTCGTATCGCGATGCGACGCCCGCCTTGCTCAACTCAATGGGTATGGAGCGCCAGGCCACGGGTGGGGTTGTTGTAGTGGAGGTTGAAGAAGGAAGTGCCGCCGCTGTAGCCGGTATTGAGAAAGGCGACATCATCACGGAAGCCGCAGGCAAGCCGGTGCTGAACTCGAAGGACTTCGACAAAATTCTCGCGAGCGACCTCGTTGATGAAGGAGCACTGGTGCTCATCGAGCGGGGCGGTGCGAGAACCATTGCGATCCTGAAGCCGTAGCCTCCAAGCGAACGGGATGGCCCGTTCTCGCGTTTTAACGCGGATCCACCGTTCGAAGGAGTTTTGAGAGGATTAACAAGATTTCCAGGAATGGGTCACGCTCCACCGAGGACCACTAAACTATTCCGGATCCTTCTTCTCCGGCTTCGCTTTCTCCGAAACTCCCTTGTCCTCGCACTTGGGATAAATTTTCTCGAACATCTCACCGCGCTTTTTGCAAAACTCGCTTGCCTTCTTCGCGTGGCGATCCGCAAGACGTAGCTGATTGTTTTCCCACGCTTCACTTGCCTTCAGGAGATTCTCGCCTTCTCTTTGTGTCAATTCAGCATACTTATTCAAATCGGCAGCCTCTTCTTTCGAGGCCTTCATGGCCCGCTCGCTGACTTCTTTCGCCTCAGTGAAAAATTTCTCAGCGCTTTGCGCCGCTTCCTTCGCGAGAACCTTGGGATCCTTATCGCCGGCAAGTGCAAAAACGGGAATCAGCAAGATGAGGAGGAACGCTTTCATTTTTGAAAGATAGCAGATTTCTCCATTTCCGCATCAATACTTTTCTCCACGTAAAA
>Ga0209490_10003550_pt1 | contig 14522 bp, 12 predicted proteins | sample MAT06_FD_187209 | JGI IMG/M metagenome (GOLD analysis project Ga0209490, IMG submission 187209) | Freshwater microbial communities from Lake Fryxell liftoff mats and glacier meltwater in Antarctica - MAT-06 (SPAdes) (version 2) | ecosystem: Environmental > Aquatic > Freshwater > Ice > Liftoff...
TTGTTCAGGCACATCTTCTTTGTTATTCGTGATCAGGTTTTGATCTTCAATGGTTATGTTTTGGGCTGGCCTGAGAATGGCATAAAGAAAAATTCCCAACAGAATTGCCGCAGCAATACCTGAAAACCACTTTAACCAAATCATTTTTGGTTTCTCTTCCTTCTTGAAATAGATTTTGGAAAATTTATCCCATTCAGAAGCATCAAATTCCCCTTCCAATTCATTGAATGAGGATTTGATTTTATTTATAAGTTTTTTATCGAATTGCTCCCTCATTGTTGATTTGATTTAGCTGCAGGATTTTTTCTCGAAGTTTTTTCTTTGCTCTGGCCAGGTAGGTCCTTGATGTACTTGAAGGGATTCCCAGCTGTTCACTGATTTCGTTGTGCGAATACCCTTCTATTTCGTACATGTTGAAGATAATCCTGAGTATTTCCGGAAGGTTCCTTAATATTCCAAGGATGTCTTCTGCAGAAAGTCTGTCGATCACATCCGCCTCTAGCGTTTCTGCATCCGCCTTTTCTATGTCCATTACGGCAGTGTGTTTGATGTTTTTCCGGTAATAATCAATCGATGTATTGATCAAAATCCGTCTCAGCCATCCTTTAAAGGAGTTTTGTGGGTTATATTGATCAAGCTTGTCAAAAGCTTTCATAAAGCTGTCATTGATGATTTCACAAGCTTCCTCCCTCGAATTGGAATACCTCAGCGCAACGCTCATGGCATACCCGTAAAATTGCTTATAAAGCATTTCTATGGATTTTCTATCCCCATTTTTGGCTTCTTGGATGAGCTGTTTTTCCAAAGATTATTGCTTTTGGTAAGCCTTCTTTTTAAAGACGGCTCTTTTTTGATTAATGCGACATCAAGAAAAAAAATATCGGTTCTTTAATTCTATTCTTTTTTCTCCTTAATGCTCTTTTATACGAAAACCAGGATCATCCTGTTTTTTTGCCTGAAAGGCAAATGTAAATTTAATAATCAAAGAAAAATGGACAGGTTTGTTGAGAAAAGGAATTGTTTCCCAATTTCAAACCAAAACCAAGCAACAACTTTCTGATTGGATCCCGGTGTTATTTTTGGGGAAAAGAATTCTTTGATGCAGACTTTTTATCATTGCCTTAAACTCTTACTTTTATATTTGGTTAAAAACATACTTTGAAAGTCGCCGTTTAATTGTCAACCATTTTATGATGAGAAAAATCACCTTTACATCTGTTTTCCTTCTCTTTCTTTCAGCTTCTTTTTCTTTTGCCCAAAGAGAGGATGCGGGAAATTATGAATATGACAGAGAAATCCTTTTTGGAATCAATAAAAATACCAACGGGGGGTTGATTGGAGGGTTTGTTTTGAAAATGGGATTCAGGATCGATGAGACAAATTTCCAGTTTTTTGGTCTTGATCTTGTCAATGTCAAAAATCCAAAGGAAATCAGGTATAACACCGTATTGGGCAGTTCTTTTATTTTCGGAAAATCAAACTATCTCTATTCCATCAGACCCTATTATGGAAGGGAAATTATTGTATTCAAAAAAGCGCCACAGCAAGGTGTACAGGTATCTTTATTGGGAGCCATTGGCCCGACGATTGGCATCATCGCCCCTTATTATATTGAATATGCACCCAATAGACTGGAAACAGTCAGGGAGCAATATGATCCCGTAGTGCACCAAAGTAGGTTCAATATCCTGGGCCCAGGCAGGGTTTTTGAAGGAATTGGTGGATCCGAAATTGCTTTTGGGGGTAATGCCAAAGCAGCGGTACTTTTTGAATTCGGGGTATTCAAATCAAATGTGACAGGATTGGAACTTGGATACCAATTGGAAGGTTTTACCAAAGAAATCCAGTTGATGCCCACAGTTGAAAACCGTCAGGTATTTCAATCTGTTTATTTCACGTTTTTCTACGGCTTCAGGAAATAACCATTTGTTGGTATTAACATTCCCCAGAGCTTAATTTTCCTCTTCTAATTCTTAGAATATGATCGAATTACCAATAATTTCCGCAGAGGCTACCAAAAGGAAAAAACCTGATTGGTTGAGAGTAAAGCTTCCTATCGGAAAAGAATATGCCAAAGTAAGGAAACTTGTCGATGAACATAAGCTCCATACCATCTGCGAAAGCGGCAACTGTCCAAACATGGGCGAATGCTGGGGAGCGGGTACAGCTACCTTTATGATATTGGGAAATGTCTGTACCAGATCCTGCTCTTTCTGCGCTGTAGCCACAGGAAGGCCTCCTGAATATGATACCGACGAGCCAAGAAGGGTGGCTGAAGCCATCAGACTCATGGGAGTGAAGCATGCTGTGATCACATCGGTAAACAGGGACGAATTGAAAGACAAGGGATCCGAAATATGGTATCAGACGGTAGTTGAAACCAAGAGACTTTCTCCCCAGACCACGATTGAAACGCTTATCCCGGATGTCAAGTCAAATTGGGAAGCCCTTTATAGAATGATCAGCGGAGGACAGGAAGTGGTATCGCATAACATGGAAACCGTCGAAAGGCTGTATAGAAGAGTGAGGCCACAGGCCAAATACAGCCGGTCTTTGGAGCAGATAAAATTGACCAAAGAATATGGCAAAAGGACAAAAACAGGCATCATGCTTGGCCTGGGCGAATCCAGAGATGAAGTTTGCAAAGCTATGGATGACCTTGTCGCACATGGGTGTGACATTCTGACACTAGGCCAATACCTCCAGCCTACCAAAATGCATATTGAAGTCGCCGAGTTCATCCATCCGGATTTGTTTGCCCATTATAAGGAAGAGGGATTACAAAGAGGTCTGAAGTACGTCGAATCAGGACCATTAGTAAGATCTTCTTACCATGCCGAAAGACATGTGAATGTATAAAACCAAAAAAGAGGATGAGGCCAAAGCCCCATCCTCTTTTGATTTAAAGGAATATTATTTTATTTAAGATAAGCAGATAACATCCACACAGTTTTTTCCTTTGCCGTGATATAGTCACTCATCAAGGAAACCGTTCCTTCATCGCCTTGTTCTGTTGCCGCTTCCAAAGCTTCTCTTTCAAGGTTCAAAAGGGTGTTCAAGTTGTCCCTGACGATCTCTACCATGTTTTTGGAATCATGGATTTTCTTTGCCTCTTTGATTTCTGAGTTTTCAATGTACTCTTCGTAGGAGGAAAAAGGCCTTGCTCCCAAAGTCAATATTCTTTCGGCAGTTTCATCGACTCCAAGATTGGCTACATTATATAGCTCCTCAAACTTGGCATGCAATTCAAAAAAATTAGGACCGGATACATTCCAGTGGAAATTTCTGAGGTTTTGATAATACACCTGATAATTTGCCAGAAGGACATTCAGTTTTTTCACCAAGACCTTACTTTCTTTTATTTCCAATCCAATATCGTTTGTGCTCATAATATTTATATTTATGGTTAGTTATATTCGATGATAAACAAAAATGAGGCCACAGAGGATTGATAAGTTATTTTGTCATATTGATAATATCTATGGCAAAATTGTGTTTTCTATAACATCACCTTTGACCAATTATAATTATACCCAATGAGGAATAAACTTAAGGATATCGGGATTTTGGATTTTTACCAAAACAAAAACCGTATCAAATGGCTCATCTTTATCAGTTCTGTGGTGATCAGTTTTGGTTCTATTTATTATACCAATATTTTGGTGGAGGAACTGAAGGAAAGGGAAAAGCGCCAGATAGAACTCCTTGCAAGGGCATTGGAATATGCCTCCAATGCGTCCATTGATAGCGAAAACCTCAGCTTTATCACCCAGGAAATCATCCAGCAAAACAATTCGATCCCGGTTATAGTGGCAGATGCCAACGGTAATCCTGTGGACCATAAAAACATCAAGTTCAAACGAAACGCCGATCAAGAGGAAATGGATAAGGTGTTGAGAACTGAATTGGTGCAAATGAAAGCCGAATACGAGCCAATAGCCTCAGAAGATTCACTGATTTATTATCGGAACTCAGAACTGTTGACTTCACTTAAATATTATCCTTATGTACAGCTTTCAGTGATTTTGGTGTTTGGTGTCTTGGCTTTTGCCGTATTCAACCAGTCGAAAGTTGCAGAACAAAACCGTGTTTGGGCAGGTCTGACAAAAGAAACCGCACACCAACTTGGAACGCCCATAGCCTCCCTGATGGCTTGGATGGATTATCTTAGAAATTCTCCCATCTGGGAAGAAAACAAAGAAGTCATCCAGGAAATGGACAAGGACGTGGTCAAATTAAGAATGGTCACTGAGCGGTTCAGTTCAATTGGCAGTACGCCATCTATTCAGATTGAAAACGTGTTTTCAGTAGTGGATGAGGCAATCAATTACCTGAGGCCAAGGATATCAACCAAGGTGGACATAAAGGTCAACGGCTATGCCAATAACATTGAAGCCATGATAAACAAGCCGCTGTTTGAATGGGTGATTGAAAACATTGTCAAAAATGCGGTGGATGCCATGAAAGGACAGGGAAGTATTTCCATTGATATTGTCAAGGAAAGTGAAAAATTTGTATTTGTGGACATCACTGACAACGGTAAAGGAATGGACAAAGGCATGTTCAAAAAAGTCTTTAACCCCGGCTTCACGACAAGGAAAAGGGGATGGGGATTAGGACTAACCCTTGCCAAAAGAATCATCGAAGGCTATCATAAGGGGAAAGTGTTTGTCAAAAACTCCGAAGTGGGCGTCGGTACTACGTTTAGGATTATCCTGCATGGCAGCAAAGAGGGTATTCAGGGATTCAAACAGGAAGATTTTTTGGGCCAAAAGGCCTGATTTGATATGGGCGTCGCTGCTGCGCTTTTTTCACAGCTCAAGTTTTTAAACTTTCTTCCCTTCCAACCTTGGAATTAAAAGCCTACCTTTGCAGGCTGAAAAATTACAGAATCAGGACTTTACATGAGTTTGACAAAGGAAATACAGAAGAGAAGGACATTTGCCATCATCGCTCACCCTGATGCGGGAAAGACCACTTTGACCGAAAAGCTGTTGCTTTTTGGTGGTGCGATCCAGACCGCAGGAGCTGTCAAATCCAACAAAATCGATACTGCTACCAAATCTGATTGGATGGAAATAGAGAAGCAGAGAGGTATCTCTGTGGCTACATCGGTGATGGGTTTTGAATACCAGGGTATCAAAATAAATTTGCTGGATACCCCCGGTCACCAGGATTTTGCCGAAGATACTTACCGAACACTTACCGCGGTCGATTCCGTCATCATGGTCATTGACTGTGTCAAAGGTGTCGAGATTCAGACCGAAAAACTCATGGAAGTCTGTAGGATGCGAAATACGCCTGTGATCTGTTTTATCAATAAACTTGATCGGGAGGGAAGAGATCCTTATGAATTGTTGGACGAGGTTGAAGAAAAGCTAAATATTCAGGTAAGACCGCTTTCTTGGCCTATCGGAATGGGTAAAGGTTTCAAAGGAGTATATAACTTGTATGACAAAAAGCTCAACCTTTTTACCCCAAGCCAGAGGAAACTGACTGATTCAAGGGAAACAATCCAAAATCTTGACGATGATAAATTGGATGAATTGATTGGAGGAAACAATGCCAAGCAACTACGTGAGGATGTGGAGCTGATCGAAGGTGTCTATCCTGATTTTGATCCAAAGGAGTATTTGGAAGGGAAAGTTGCTCCGGTTTTTTTCGGATCTGCAGTGAATAACTTCGGAGTCAATGAAATGCTTGACACCTTTATCCGCATCGCCCCTTCCCCAAAAAGTAGGTTTACTGAGGAGAGGGAAGTGAAGCCCGATGAATCCAAATTTTCGGGATTTGTATTTAAAATCCATGCCAATATGGATCCAAACCATAGGAACAGGATTGCCTTCTTGAGGATATGTTCAGGGAAATTTGAAAGAAACAAGCCTTACAAGCATGTCAGAGGACTGAAACCACTTCGTTTTTCTAATGTGACCCAATTTATGGCTCAGGATAGAGAAATCGTCGACGAAGCTTTTCCGGGGGATATTGTAGGTTTATTTGATACAGGAAACCTTAAAATCGGCGATACCTTGACTGAAGGTGAAAATATGAACTTCAAAGGTATTCCAAGCTTCTCTCCTGAAATCTTCAAAGAAGTCATCAACAAAGACGCAATGAAGACCAAGCAATTGGAAAAAGGACTGAAACAGCTCATGGAAGAAGGGGTTGCCCAGTATTTTACCTACGAAATGGGAAACCGTAAAGTGGTAGGCACAGTCGGTCAGCTGCAGTTTGAGGTGATACAGTTTAGGCTAAAAAATGAATACAACGCTTCGGTTGAATTTTCACCGATGAATTTATACAAAGCCTGCTGGATCAGCAGCAAGGACAAGAAGCAATTGGATGAATTTGTACGATCCAAAAGCAGGCATATTGCCTATGATAAGGATGGAAAACTTGTCTTTATGGCGGAGACCAAATCATGGCTGCAGATGGTACAAGACAACTATCCGGAGATAGAATTCCATTTTACTTCCGAGTTCTAAAAAAATATAATTCCCCTGAAACATGCAAAGACGCTAAGAATCAATTCCTTTGCGATTTTGCGTCTTTGCGGGATTTTTTATCTTAATAAACCTTTCGTTATGAAGAAGAAACCATTTTCAGTCGTCTATGAAGACAATCACCTTTTGATAGTCAATAAGGCTGCGGGTGTGTTGGTGCAAGGAGACAAGACCAAGGACAAGACCCTGACAGATTATTGTAGGGAGTACATTGCCAAGAAATACAACAAACCGGGCGATGTTTTTTTGCATCCTGTCCACCGTCTTGACAGGCCGGTGAGTGGATTGGTGGTATTTGCGAGGACTTCCAAAGGACTTGAGCGTATGATGGAGCTTTTTCGCAAGCGAGATATCCACAAGGTATATTGGGCGATTGTCAAAAACAGACCCAAGGAAGAAACCGGAAAATTGACCCATTATCTGGTAAAAGATGAGATCAAAAATGTCGTGACCGCCTACGAAATGGAAGTCGAAGGATCACAGAAAGCTGAACTCAATTATAAGACATTGGGCAAGTTGAATGACCATTGGCTGCTTGAAGTCCGTCCGGTATCAGGAAGGCCGCATCAGATCAGGGTTCAATTGGCTTCAATGAATTGCCCGATCAGGGGAGATTTGAAGTATGGTTTCCATAAGCCCAATCCGGATGCAAACATCAACCTGCATGCCTTCCATTTGGTATTTGTCCATCCCATTAAAAAAGAAAAATTATACCTCAGGGCTGCTTTGCCCGAAGAAGCATTCTGGGAGCAATACCTTGAATTTGAACCTGTAAGGGGCAAAGAACAACATTTGGATAATAGTTTTAGCGGGTAACTTTTTGACTTGGCCAATTCTCCTTAAAAAAACCTGCACAGATGAAAAAGATTCTTTTTCTGTTTTCAATAGTTATTCTCTTGGCATCCTGTTCTCCAAAGCAGGAACTCAAAACCATTTTCATCGTCCGCCATGCCGAAAAGTTATTGGTAGGGGATGACCCCGATCTGAGTGTTGCCGGAACTGCCAGGTCCAAAAAGCTCGCTCAGATTCTTGATAGAAAGAATATCCAACATATCTTCAGCACCAATACCATCCGTACCAAATCCACCGCCATGCCTTTAGCAGCATCCAAAGGAATTGAGGTCGAAATGTATGATGCCAAAAATCAAGATGACCTGTTCAAAGAACTCCGTCAAAGGAAAGGAAATATCCTCGTCGTAGGCCACAGCAATACAATCAACCAGGTTGCCAATTATTTTGTCGGGTCAGGTGAAAAATATCCTGAGCTTCAGGACATCGAGTATAATTTCATATTTGAAGTGGAATTGAAGGAAGATGGCAGTTCGCGAGTGATGAGGAAGGTTTTTAGGGACTTTTAAACTTTTTTTACCAAAGAATAGTTTTTTTGAGGCATTTCTGTAACGGACTTAAATGGTCTTTTTAAACATTTTCCAATATTTTACTTTCCCTCTTTTTTCTGCTAACTTGGAAAGAAAAATTTTTCGTTATGCGCAGGTCAGTTAACCTCAGCAAAATCAGGGACAATCAGGAAAAGATTTGGGACATTGCCATTATTGGAGGAGGTTCTTCAGGTTTTGGAGTAGCCTTGGATGCGCTTTCAAGAGGGCTTACTGTGGCACTTTTGGAAAAATCAGATTTTGCCAAAGGCACTTCGAGCAGGAGCACCAAGTTGCTTCATGGCGGAGTGCGGTACCTCGCCCAAGGTGATATCCTTTTGGTATTGGAAGCATTGAAAGAAAGGGGTAGGTTGCTAGAAAATGCACCCCACCTTACCTACAACCAGCCGTTTATTATCCCGATTTATACTTGGTTTGACAGGATTCAATATTCCGTTGGACTGAAGCTTTATGACCTCATGGCCGGAAAATGGCGGTTGGGAAAATCAAAATTTATCAGCAAAAAAGAAACGGTCTCCCGCATGCCTCAGATCAAGCAAGATGGTCTGATGGGCGGTGTCGTGTACCATGACGGCCAATTTGATGATGCGCGGATGATCATCGCATTGGCTCAGACCTGTGATGAATTGGGAGGATGTGTAATTAATTACTCAAAGGTTGAGTCTCTTATTAAGGATGAAAATGGGAAAGTGAATGGGCTTGCTTTTATTGATCAATTGGATAACAGTCATTTAAAAATCAAAGCCAGGATGGTAGTCAATGCCACAGGGGTTTTTGCTGACAAAATCTTAAGGATGGATAATCCAGATGCAAGAAAGAGCATACAGCCGAGTCAAGGTATCCACTTGGTTTTTGACCAGTCTTTTTTAGGCGGCAAAGATGCTTTGATGATCCCGAAAACTTCCGACGGAAGGGTTTTGTTTGCTGTTCCATGGCATGGGAAGCTAGTCGTCGGAACGACAGATACCCTTAAAGACAAGCCACAGTTGGAACCTGAAGCTTTGGAAAAAGAAATCGATTTTGTCTTGGAAACGGCCCAGGCATACCTCACCAAAAAACCCACCAAAGCCGATGTGCTTTCTGTTTTTGCAGGATTGAGGCCACTCGCAGCACCAAAGGAGGTCGGAGCCAAAACCAAGGAAATTTCCCGTACGCACAAAGTGATTCTTTCTGAATCCAAGTTGGTAACACTGACGGGAGGGAAATGGACTACTTTTAGGAGAATGGGAGAAGACACCGTTAATTATTTTACGAAAGTGACCGGTAGATCCATGTCGGAAAGTAAATCCGCTATCCAAAAACTCCATGGTTACACCAATCAGCCTGATGAAGGTCACATGGCCATATATGGTTCGGATGCTTATCTGATTCGGATGATGCTCAAAGACCATCCCGAATGGAGGGAAAAGCTTCATCCAAATTATCCCTATACCGTTGCAGAGGTGATCTGGATCATCCGAAACGAGATGGCTGTCAAATTGGAAGATGTGCTTTCAAGAAGGTTCAGAATTCTTTTGCTTGATGCAAGGGCCGCAATTGGAATGGCTTCAAAAGTGGCCGAAATTATGGCCAAAGAACTTGAAATGGATCAGAATTGGATGGACAATGAATTGAAGGAATTTACAAAGACTGCCAATAAATACATCATAAAACCCTAAGCAATGACCCAAAATACCCAGTACATCATGTCTTTGGATCAAGGTACGACGAGTTCCCGGTCCATCATTTTTAACAAAAAGGGCGAGATAGTGAGCGTAGCCCAAAGGCCCTTCAAACAACATTTCCCCAAATCAGGATGGGTGGAGCATGACCCCCTGGAGATTTGGTCAACCCAATCTTCCGTTTTGGCAGAGTCAATGGCTAAGGGCGGAATCAAGGCAAAAAACATTGCCGCTATCGGAATCACCAATCAGAGAGAAACGACTATCATATGGGATAGAAAAACCGGAAAGACGATCTATAACGCCATCGTATGGCAGGATAGGAGGACTTCTGCCTATGTTGATTCACTCAAAGCAGAAGGCAAAGAAGAGATGGTTTCCTCCAAAACAGGACTTGTGTTGGATGCCTATTTTTCAGCCAGCAAAATCAAATGGTTGCTTGATAATGTGGAAGGAGCGAGGGAAAGGGCAGAAAATGGAGAATTGGCATTTGGTACAGTTGATACCTGGCTGGTTTGGAACCTGACCCAAAAGCAGGTTCATGTCACGGATGTTTCCAATGCGAGCAGGACTATGTTGTTCAATATATTCGAAAAGAAATGGGATAATGAATTGTTGGCCTTATTTGATATTCCGCCTTCACTACTTCCCGAAGTAAAGTCTAGTTCGGAGGTTTACGGGCATACTTCAGAACATTTGTTCCCGGTAGCTATCCCCATTGCCGGGATAGCGGGAGACCAGCAGGCAGCATTGTTTGGCCAACTCTGTACCAAACCTGGAATGGCGAAGACTACCTATGGCACCGGTTGCTTTTTGATGATGAATACTGGAGAAGAGCCTGTCAAATCCAAAAACAAACTTTTGACCACCATAGCTTGGGAAGTGAAGGGAAAAACCAATTATGCCTTAGAGGGTTCGGTATTTATCGGTGGAGCCGCCATCCAATGGCTCAGAGATGGCATAGCGCTTTTTGGCCATGCCAAGGAAAGTGAGGATTTGGCTACAAGTCTCAAAGACAATGACGGCGTATATTTTGTACCGGCCATGGCCGGTCTCGGCGCTCCCCACTGGGACCAAAATGCAAGAGGTGCTTTTTTTGGAATTACCCGAGGAACCACCATTGCCCACATGACAAGGGCAGCATTGGAAGCCATAGCCTATCAGGTCAGAGACGTATTGGATGCAATGCAAAAGGACAGCGGTGAACCCATCAAAGAACTCCGTGTGGACGGTGGAGCGACAGCAAACAATTTTCTGATGCAATTCCAGTCTGATATCCTTCAAACTAAAATAAAAAGACCTAAAATCATCGAGACCACTGCAATTGGTGCGGCATTTTTGGCAGGCTTGGCAGTAGGATTTTGGGAATCAGAGGAAGAGTTGCAGTCCCTTTGGGAGTCTGACAAGGATTTTGAACCCAAAATGGAAGCAGAGAAAGTGGATTATTTCCTTCACTTTTGGCATAAAGCAGTAGAACGGTCAAAAAATTGGGTCGAATAATATGGACGCACTATTGGCAGAATTTGTAGGTACTTCGCTTCTGATTGCCATGGGCTCAGGAGTCGTTGCCAATGTGGTTTTGAACAAAACCAAGGGGAATAACGGAGGCTGGATGGTCATCACCACAGCTTGGGCATTAGGGGTTTTTATTGGTGTGGTGGTAGCGGGTCCGCACAGTGGGGCACATCTGAATCCTGCGGTGAGTCTTGGTTTGGCCATAGCAGGGCTTTTCGATTGGGCGATGGTTCCGGGTTATATGGCGGCCCAGATTTTTGGAGCGATGTTTGGTTCGGGATTGGTTTATTTGATGTACAAAGACCATTTTGATGTGACAGAAGATCCAGCGGGTAAATTTGCACCATTTGGGACTTCTCCGGCCATCAGGAATTTGCCATCTAACCTTTTTTCAGAAATTTTAGGAACCTCTGTTTTAATTATTGTCATACTTTATTCCACCAATCCTGTGATACAATATACTGATGGTGAGGAAATCCCAATAGGACTCGGGGCGCTAGGTGCGTTGCCGGTGGCTTTTTTGGTTTGGGTAATCGGATTATCGCTGGGCGGCACCACAGGCTACGCCATCAATCCCGCCAGAGATTTCGGGCCGAGACTGATGCATCAGTTATTGCCGATCAAAGGAAAAGGAGGAAGTGATTGGGCTTATTCTTGGGTGCCGATTTTGGGTCCATTTCTGGGTGCTGCTCTGGCTGCAGGGATTTTCCTATTATTGGGGGAAGGGAATTTGGTTTGAAGTGACTGATTTCAAAAGCAGCCCTGTCAGGTGTTGAATCATGAGAGGGCTGTTTTTTTTTGGAACATACAGAAAAACTAAAATAATGTTTTATTTTTTAATATTCTAAAAACCATTTTAATGAGAAACTATTTGACAATTCTGGCCTTCGTTTCTCTTATGAGCATGCAGGCTTGCAAAACCCCCGAATACACTGAAATAGAAACGATTGGGTCTGCGATTAATGAGACTTTGGCTTTTAAAATTGAATTGCTTGATAGTATTGTGGTAAAAGATATATTAGTACCATCTTTTGCTTTTCAGGGAAAGGCAGGAGATAACCTGGTATTTAGGGACAAGGCTTCTCCAAAAGTATTTGTTTTTGATTCCAAGGGTAAGCCTCTATACTCTTGGGATAAATCTGGGGATGTTCCCGGTAATTTCTCGATGGTTGCTGATAATTTTGTTTTTGACAAAAGCGGAAACATCATACTCAGCGACAACATAGCCGGTGTCCGTTCATTTTCTCCAGATGGAAATTTACTTTTCCAAAACAGGACCTTTCAACCACAGACAGGTTTTCACCTAATCGTGGATTTGTTCAGAAAAAATCAATTGATCAATAAAGGAGGCAAAGAATTTCTGATCCACCATCTCGATTTGATGGATGATGTCCAACAGGTCAGTCAAGAATTTTATGAAAATAGGAAAAACCTGCTTTTGACAGATTTATCTAATGGTAAAACCAAACCGTTTTTACCTTTTCCCGATAAAAGCAAATTCCTATCAGGGAAGGCTTTCCCCTTTGAAGACTTTAGGCCGGTTTTCTTTTTTGATGAAAAAGAGGAAATCCTTTACCTGATGTTTCAGAATGAACCCATATTATACCTATTTGAATGGAAAGGAGAAGAGCCCGTTTTTCAAGAAATGTTTAAGATAAATCTTCCTGGGTTTTCAAGTCATGATGGCTGGCAGTATAAAGAGGTGGATTATGGTTTGCTTAACGCAAGACAATTAGGATCACCCTTTCCTTCACGGATTCGGAATCTTGAAAAATTTGGGAATGATTTTTTGATAAGCTATAATCCCAGCCCCGCCAATGAATCTGATTTAGAAAAAGTTAGAAATAATGAAGCCTCCAAAGAATTGAAGGATAAATTGAAAGAGGAAACTAGAACGAGAACAATCCTTTTGGAAATGAAAACAAAAAATAGCAGCTTTCTTGATTCGCCTCCTATGCGTTATGATAGCTTTATATTGATAGAAGGACAAATATGGTGGATGAAACCTTCATCCATAGAGGTAGAAGATGAAGATTTTATTATTTATTGGGGTCGGATTTCAGAAAATAAATAATTCCCGGAATTTAAATTTTAATGGGGAGTTGAATTCAGAAAGATTACAATTTTTGATTGAGCTTTTTATTTTCATGATTTTGTACCCTTCATGAATTGAATTCCTAATTTGTACAAAACAAGCTCATCCCGGAGTATTTTGGCGTTGGCGCTAGGCGTAGCCACGACAATTGTCGGGAGGTAATTACGCCTTCTTATGATTTTGAATTTGTAATTCAAATATTCAACAAGTACCTTTCGTTAGTTGGGTTTTGGGGAAAATCAAATTGCAAATTGGTAAGGATATTAGGGTGAAGTTGCAAACTTCACCAAGTCCTAGCATCAGACGTTTGATTACGACCCGAGGAGGGAATTTGGTTTGAAGCAACTGATTTCAAAAACAGCCCTGTCAGCTTTTATAACATGACAGGGCTGTTTTTTTTTATTTAAGAAACTCAAAACTCCAAAGTCTGAATCATCAAAATAACCTTTGGAGGGTTTTTCTCTAATGCCTTATCTCAATACCTCCCTAGCAATCACAATCTTCTGAATCTCTGAAGTGCCTTCTCCGATGGTGCATAGCTTAGAATCCCTGTAGTATTTTTCCACCGGATAATCTTTTGTAAAGCCATATCCTCCGAAAATCTGAACCGCTTCATTGGACACAGATACCGCCACCTCTGAAGCATAATACTTAGCCTGTGCGCCTTCCAAAGTGACTTTTTGGCCTTTGTTTTTCAATGCACATGCTTTGTAGATCAGGAGTTTTGCTGCTTCTACCTGGGTGGCCATGTCTGCCAATTTGAAAGAAATCCCTTGAAAACTGTTGATCGGCTTGTTAAATTGGTGGCGCTCTTTGGAATATTGGATAGACGCTTCCAAAGCCCCTTCCGCAATCCCCAATGAAAGTGCCGCAATAGAGATTCTTCCTCCGTCGAGTACTTTCATGGATTGGATAAATCCATCGCCAACTTCTCCGAGAATCTGGCTTTCGTGTACCCTGCAATCCTCAAAAATCATCTCGGCTGTTTCCGAAGCACGCATGCCGAGTTTGTCTTCTTTTCTTCCTCCTTTGAATCCCGGAGTTCCTTTTTCTATCACAAAGGCAGTCATCCCGTGACTATCACCGACTTCTCCTGTCCGGGAGATGACAACGGCCACATCACCGGAAACCCCATGTGTAATGAAGTTTTTGGCTCCGTTAAGGACATAATGATCCCCGTCTTTGACAGCGACTGTCTGCATATTGCCTGCATCGGAACCGGTATTCGGTTCGGTCAATCCCCAAGCTCCGAGTAATTCACAGGTGGCCAATTTTGGGATGTATTTTTGTTTTTGCTCCTCATTGCCAAACATCAAGATATGGTTGGTGCAAAGGGAATTGTGCGCTGCCA
>Ga0209490_10003551_pt1 | contig 14521 bp, 11 predicted proteins | sample MAT06_FD_187209 | JGI IMG/M metagenome (GOLD analysis project Ga0209490, IMG submission 187209) | Freshwater microbial communities from Lake Fryxell liftoff mats and glacier meltwater in Antarctica - MAT-06 (SPAdes) (version 2) | ecosystem: Environmental > Aquatic > Freshwater > Ice > Liftoff...
TCCTAATTGTCGAAAGTCCAGGCAAGGTCAAAAAATTGAGCCAAATTTTGGGATCTGATTGGTTGGTCAGAGCCAGCGTGGGGCATATTCGAGAATTGGCAAGCGATGGCGCAGATTCGCTAGGCTTCGACCTAGAGGGCAACTCGGTTCGCTGTCGCTTTATTCCACGGGGGACGCGCGGCGCAGAGACGATTCAAACCCTTAAGGCTGCGGTGAGACAGGTCAAGACTGTGTTTTTAGCCACTGATCCTGACCGCGAAGGCGAAACGATCGCCTGGCATTTGCAACAAGCCCTCAACCTCAAAAATCCTGAGCGCGTGGTCTACACCGAAATTACGCCAGCAGCAGTGCGCCAAGCGATCGCCCGTCCCCGTCCTTTAGATCTCAACCTGGTGCATTCCGGGTTATGCCGCACTGTTTTGGATAAATTGGTGGGCTTCAAAGGTTCGCCGCTGCTGTGGCAATTGCACAATGGAGCCAAAAGTATGGGGCGCGTACAGAGTGCCACGCTGCATATTTTGTGCGATCGGGAACGGCAGATTCAAGCCTTTGTGCCCCAAGATTATTGGAGTGTGTTTGTCGAGTATGCCGAGGGTTTTCGAGCGTTTTACAAAGGTGGCGCTGCGAACGTTGCACCAGAGGATGCTCCACCCGACGATACGGCGCTGCCCGACAAACCGCTTCAAGAATCGGAGCGCGTAACGACTGAAGCGGAAGCGAATCGGTTAGTGGCGATCGCTCAAAACCATCCTCACAAAATCCTTAGCATTGAAGGCAAACAGACGAACCGAACGCCGCCGCCGCCCTTCGTCACTTCTACCTTGCAACAGGCAGCGGGATCCCGGTTGCGCCTTAGTCCCGAAAAAACCATGCAGGTGGCGCAATCTCTCTACGAGGCTGGGCTGATTACCTACATGAGAACCGACAGCATTGCCCTGAGTCCAGAATTTTGTGCCCAGGCTCGGCAATGGTTAGAGGCAAACGATCCTGATAATGTCCCTAAAAAAACGGCAGCCCATCGCCAGATCAAAGGCTCTCAAGAAGCCCATGAAGCGATTCGCCCCACTGATATTTACCGTCCGTCTAAAGAGTTACGCTTAGAATTGACTGAAGATGCGTTTGCTCTGTATGTCTTAATTTGGAAACGGGCGATCGCTTCCCAATGTCAATCGGCACGCCTAAGACAAACCCAGATTATGACCCAATCTGGGTCAGCTCGGTGGTTGGCGAAAGGACAGGTGATTGAATTTTTAGGCTACAGTAAATACTGGAATAATTTAAGCGCAGACACAGATTTACCTGCGCTACAACAGGGTCAAGCCCTGACGCTACAGCAAGCCGCCCACGAAGCCAAACAAACCCAGCCACCGCCGCGCTACAGCGAACCGAAGCTGGTTCAGGTGATGGAGCGTAAAGGCATTGGTCGCCCTAGTACCTACGCACCAACATTGCAAACTCTGAAGCAACGAACCTACGTAGACATTCAAAAAGGAACGCTACAGCCAACAGTATTGGGATTAGAAGTAGATGCTTTTCTACAGGATGCGTTACCCGATTTATTAGAAGCAGAATTTACAGCGCAAATGGAACAGTCCCTAGACCAAATTGCCGCAGGTCAGCAGGAATGGCAGCATTATTTAACCGCTTGGAACCAAACGTACTTTGTGCCAGCATTAGCTCTGGCACAGCAAGCAATCCCTAGCCATCTCACAACCCGCCCGATTGCGTGCGAAGTTAAAGGACAGCAAACGAAGCCAACAGCGCTTTCCAAAACCCGTTGTCCTGATTGCCAAAAGCCCATGGCAAAAATTACGAGCAGTAAGGTTAAGAAAAAGTATTTCCTGAAGTGTGTCAGTGGGTGCGCAGATGTTGTCCTATTTTGGTCAGAGTTTAGCCGCCAATGGGAACCGCCGCGCCAAAAGACGATGGAAAGTTTGCGAAATACAGCAGATGCCCTTTTGACTCAACATCCTTGTCCTGTGTGCAAAAAACTAATGGAAGAATACAGCTATGAAAAAGAGGGGCAACCCAAGAAACTGTTGCGGTGCTCTGATGCTAAAGCTAGGAGCGATCGCCAACATCAGGACGCTGTTTATTTTCAAACTTCTCAAGGCTGGTGGAATCCTAAACGAGGAGAATTAGCCACAAAAGAGCCAACTCATTGAGCCTGAGGAGCCAATTTAGCGTTTATACAGTATTGTGATATGGGGCACATTTCGCCGCTCTGTCAATTTAGTTTTTGTACAGTCTTGTTGGATAAAACACATTTCATAGATCAATGCAGGAGTTGAAACGAATGGCTTCAGAGGTTTTCAACGAGTTAGATTTTGATGATGCAGCAGAGGCTTTGCAACGAAGGAATGAACGCCTTTTAGAACTGCAAGCCCAAGGAATGATCTGCACTTACGAAGATCTGTATCGCGTGGATGGACGACGAGTTTATATGCTCACTGCCAACCCACCTAGTTCGAGCGATCAGGGCTTTGACGAAAGCATACCGCGTCTCAAACCTAGGGGCAGTCGTCCGGTTCGTCCTAGTCCAAAGTTTGAGACGCGGTAAGGATGAATCACCTAACTTGAGGCAGTTTCGTTAACCCAAACTCTCATCTGGGTCAGGGTTAACGCGCCAAAGTGCGTCACTAATGCGACGTCAGCCGCATCTCGACCATAGGCGATCGCAATTCGATTTCCCGTTGTTTCTTTTTGAGTGGCATCAAAGGTGTACCAGCGATCGCCCACAAACGCCTCAAACCAAGCGTGTAAATCCATCGGCTTAAGCTGATAAAGATAGCCCGCTACCATCCGCGCCGGAATATTTAAGCTACGGCAAAGAGCAATGCCAAAGTGCGCAAAATCTCGACAAACGCCAACCCGACTTCTAGAAGTATCTAGAGCAGAGGTTGATGAGTCACTCGTGCCATATTGGTACTTAATATTGTCGTAGATCCAGTTCTGAATCGCATCGACCTGTGCATAGCCCATCGGACGATCCCCGACTATTTGCGTTGCCAGATCGCTCAGTAGATCCGCTTGACAGTAACGGCTGGGCAACAAAAACTGTAACGTAGAGTCTGGCAAATTCTCGATAGAAACAAAATTAGCATCAAAGTTAACGGCAATAGCAGCAGCAGTTTCAGCCTGCACCTGAGTCGTTAGCTGAAAGCTTCCAGAAGGAACAACTAGACGCTCACACCAGTTTCCATACCCATCCTTGTATTCATGCACTGGGACATTGGGCTGTAGAGAACAGTCTTCAGCCAGAATCTGCTGCTCCGAATTGCTGCTAGGGCGCAACATAAAAATCGCAGGAACAGCAGCATCGGTTTCAAATAAAAGTTGACATCCTGCATCTAGCCGCATGAAAATTTCCTTGCCTTCGTCGCCGCGTTGCAAACTAACTGAACCTTATAAGACTCCTTTTTTAAGGAGTCATGCTGCTAGATTTATCACTATATCTAGACTAATAACATGGCACTTTAATTTTTTCTGTCTCTAGAGATATTGACAGATAATCTAAAGAATGTGTCTATACCTATGATACCCATCCTATTCTAGGAAAATCTCGTCTCCAAAACTGATATTGCTGGCTGTGTCAATATCCTTCTAGGGGCGGAAGTTAAAGGATAAGCCAAAAAGTTACCCCAAATATGGCACTAATAGGGGGATAATTTTGAGTAGGTTGAGATCATGGTTAGGGTTATAGATATCGATCGCCCTCTCCCAAACTTAATATCTTTAGAAAGGAAATATCGAATTGAGCGACTACTCATTCTGGTTATATTGGTTGATCCTCTCTGGGGCTATTCTGGGTCGATATTTTTTGATCGCTGGGGGAGCACATTTGGTGTTTTACGCTTGGCTCGGCAAGTCGGCTGTGATGCGGGGAAAGCCCTCGGAGCAAAAATTGCTGTGGCGATCGATTCATCGAGACGTGAAGCTTTCCATTATTTCGGCTGTGATCTTTGCCTTATGTGCGGCATTGATTTGGTCAGCCCACGATTTAGGTCTAACGCGCCTCTACAGCGACTTTCAAGAACATGGACTTTGGTACCTGGGGTTTAGCTTCGTGGCAGTTCTAATCCTTCAAGACACTTACTTTTACTTTACCCATCGGCTGTTTCACCATCCGGCATTGTTCAAACGGATGCACCAAGGACATCACCGTTCTACTCACCCTACGCCTTGGACTTCTTTTGCGTTTGACCCGCCGGAAGCGTTGAGCCAGGCGTTTTTTTTAGTCGTCATTGTTTTAGTCATGCCGCTCCATTTTGCTACTTTGGCAGCGGTCTTAACTACAATGACACTCTGGTCAGCTTTGAACCATCTGGGGTTTGAGCGCAGTTCTTCATCGGCGATCGGGGCTTGGCTAGGGCGTGCTTTAATTGGTCCGAAGCACCACCTGATTCATCATCGCCAGTATAAAGTTCACTACGGCTTGTACTTTACGTTCTGGGATAAGCTTTTAGGCACCCAAGATCCAAGTTGCAAATGAGCCAAGACGTGAGTCTGAGGAACTATAAGCTAAAGTTGTTTTTGCGACTTAATCGGTAAATAGGCTTTTACCGTTACCTGGATGGAAATGTTGGACTATGGACGACCTGAACAAAAGCCATGATTTTCTCCATGACTTGCCACTGGTTTTGGCAGGGCCGATCCTTCAGCATACGGAACCCGCTTCGGTTACGGTGTGGATTGCCTTGAAGCAGGCTTGTCACGTAGGGCTTAAAGTTTACGAAACGCGATCGCAAGAGATTTTAGAAGAAGTTTTGCTAGAAGGTCAGCGGGAAACGGTGGCACTCGGAAAGTTTCTCCATGTGGTTGCTGTGACCGCTCGTTCGGAGCAGGGTGTTTGTTTAACGGGCGATCGCATTTACGCCTACGATCTCCAGTTCAGCCTATCTGACTCAGGTTCACAAACCCTAGAGCAAGCCCTGTGCTCTCCAGAATTTCCTACGGTTAACATCAGCTACTTCGACCATGGTAAACCCACCTTTGCCCTACCGCCCGATCGCCTTGAAGATTTGCGATTGGTGCATGGCTCTTGCCGAAAGCCGCACGGACGCGGGTTTGATGGATTGCCCATTCTAGATAGTCTCATTGCAGAATTTGCTAGCCAGCCTCGGCAACGCCCTCACCAGCTTTTTCTCACGGGCGACCAAATTTATGGGGATGACGTTGCCGATCCGCTGCTGTGGGCAGCCAGTCATTTGGGCGATGCGCTCCTGGGCTGGGAGGAGCAATTACCCATCGATCCAAAAGAGTCGCGGTATCTCACGCCGCGTGATTTGGCTCCTGGCGATCGGGCAACGGTAACCACCCAACAGGCAGGTTTTACCGCAGGTTTAAGCAATAAGCGGAATAAAGTTACGAGTCATTTGTTAGGGCTGGGGGAGTATTACGCCTCTTATCTTTTGGCGTGGTCGCCTGTTTGCTGGACTCATGCTCTACCTTCAGAGTCAGAAGCAAAACCCGAAACTCGGCGGCGGTGGCAGCAAGAAGTTCGGCAAATGCGGCAGTTTATTCACACCCTTTGGAAGGTGCGGCGATCGCTGGCGAACATTCCCATGTACACCATTTTTGATGATCATGACGTGAGTGATGATTGGAACTTAAATCAGGCTTGGTGCTTGCGCGTACTGGGGCGATCGCTGGGACGAAACACGGTGCAAAATGCGTTGCTAGGCTATGCTGTTTTTCAAGCTTGGGGCAATACGCCAGAACAATTTGAGCCGGGTCAATCGGGTGGAAAGCTGTTGGCTGCTGCTGCTGCCTGGTCGGCATCTGAAGGTACTGATGAAAATGCAAAAGCTGCGATCGCTCAATACATCGGTCTACCTCCCAGCGATCCGCAAACTGGAATGCCGCGCTTTGTGACAGATGGCGAAGTTTTGGTGCTCGATCGTCACCCAGAAGCCATTACCTGGAATTTTACCGTTCATAGCCACTGTCACGAAGTAATTGTGCTAGATACTCGCACCTGGCGGGGCTATCCGACAAACGCAAAAGCGACAGCCCCACCCATGCTGCTTTGCCCCCAGGCTTTTCAAAAGCAGATCGCTTTACCGTTGCAAGAGATCAGCAAGTCTTCTCATAAAGCTACTTTTGTGATTGCGCCCACAAACTTATTTGGGCTAAAAGTGATCGACTGGATTCATCACTGGCACCTGCGGCGCAACAAAGTATTTGCAACTGATGTGGGAGACGCTTGGAACATCAACACGTCAGCATTGGCGCAACTGCTGATGACGTTATTTCAACATCGAGAACGAGTCGTGGTTCTGTCGGGAGACATTCACTATGGTTCAGCCATTCGCTTAGTGCATTCTTCTATTAAGCCTCAATCAGAGTCGGTGTTAGTGCAGTTGACATCGAGTGCAATCAAAAACGAAGAAGTGGTGACCGAAGTTCTTCATACTCGGTTAAAGCACTGGCTCCTCCCTGAAAAAATGCGCCATTGGATCGGTTGGAATGATCCCATCGATATGCTGGAATGCGAGGGGAAGAATGAGGAGTGGCGATCGCCAACCCAGCCTCCTGATTGGTACTGCACTTTAGAATGGGTTCATCGGGAGGCAGCGCATACCACCTATTTTAAGGACGATACCTCCTGGCTGATGCCTCCTTGGAAGCGAGTAAGGCTGGCAAAATGGTGGCGCTTGCTAATTTTTTGGAAGAGTCTCTGGTTTCAGGATGGGCGAGAAGTCGTGGGGTTAAATAATTTGGCATTTGTTCATTTTGAGGGGGTAGGGGCAAGTCAGGTCGTGCAAGATTTGTATTGGTTCTCGACCCGTTTTCCAGTCCAACTCGTTCGGAGTCGATTTAGGGCAGAATTAAATCCTGAGCCATCCCTCAAGCCCCCATTCCCGAATAACGCTTCAGCCCCCGCCGCCACAAATATCGATTCAACCCAAAAAACAAGATGATCCACCCCACCATGATCCCCAACCCTTGACCTACGTTGACAGGCAACCCTACCAAAATGCTAGCTGGAAAATCAATCATGTATGGGAAGGGAGTCCACATCACAATTTTTTGCAAGGCGGGTGGAAAAATTTGGACTGGGGCAATTAATCCTGATAGGAACAGGTAAAACAAAAACCAGAACGATTCAATGGCATTGGCACGTTCTACCCAAAAGGCAAACATCGCAAATGTATATTGGGTCACGAATCGTAATACAAACGCTAGCATGACTACTAAAATACACAGCAAGATACTAGACAAACTAGGTAGCCAGACCGCTTGAGGAAATAGTAAAAAGAATAGAGCGATGAGGGCGATCGCAAACGGCAATCGCGCAAACCGTTCGGCAACGTGTGAAGCAAAATGGTGCCACCCTGGATCAAGCGGTTGCAACAAACGGAACGATAGCTTCCCTTCTACAATTTCTCGCTCAAATTCCCAAATCACCCAAACAACTGTAAACTGCCTTGCCAGAAAAGCCGCCAAAAAATAGCGGATAAAATCTAGCGATGACAGCCCAAACCGCCCGCCTTGAGCCGCTTGACCCCAAACCCCCATCAAAATAAACGGTAAAGACCCGGAAAGCACCCACAGCAACAGCTCTGCTCGGTACTCCAACATATAGGCATAGTAAACCGTTAGTAATGTGCCAGCTTTTCGCAAAGCATTCTGAATCGGGCGCTTCATGATCATCCCACTGCTCCAGAGCGAAAGATTTGTCCAATGATTTCTTCGATCGGCGGTTCGGCAACGGTCAGATCAACCACATCAAGTTCTGCCAGAATGCGGGAAAGAGTATGGGTGAGTTTTTCCTGCGGCACAATGAAGTGGGCGACGCGCCCAGAGACTTCGCTCAAGTCGCCGTAGGTTTGGAGTGCGGCGGTCGTTTTTACTTCTGCCAGCTCTACTGTAACGGCTCGGCAAGGGGCAAACGTTTCTAGCAATCCATCTAGACTGCCGTCGTAAATCATTTGTCCTTCGTAAATCACCAGCACTCGTTGACACAAAGCCGTGATATCTGCCATGTAGTGACTGGTTAACAAGACGGTCGCACCATAGCGTTCGTTATAGTCTTTCAAAAACTCCCGAACGCTAACTTGGGCATTAACATCTAGTCCTAACGTTGGCTCATCGAGAAATAGCACCTGGGGCTGATGCAGGAGCGCGGCAAGCAGTTCGGCTTTCATGCGTTCGCCCAAGGAGAGTTTGCGGACGGGTTGCGTAAGCTTATCAGAGAGGGTTAGCATTTCACTCAGTTCGCTGACCCGCTGCCGAAACACCTGATCAGAAATGCCGTAGACTGCGGCATTAATTCTCAACGAATCAAGGGCAGGCAAATCCCAGATTAACTGCTGCTTCTGCCCCATAACTAAGGTGATTTTTCGCAGAAACCCGGTTTCGCGCCGAAAGGGATTGTAGCCCGCAACGTCTAGTTGTCCTGCGGAAGGGTGAATCAGTCCAGTGAGCATTTTGAGGGTCGTGGTTTTGCCTGCGCCGTTAGCTCCTAAAAAGCCGACAACTTCACCCGGTTCAATGGCAAAAGAAACGGATTTAACCGCCGCGATCGCCGTGTAGGTGCGCTTAAAGAAATGGGTGAGCGTCCCCTTTAGCCCAGGTTCTTTGACGGCAACAGGGTAGACTTTGCTAAGGTTTTCGACGTTGATAATGGGCATCTTGAATCCTTCGTCGTCTAGACTAATCTCTTTACCCTAGCGCTATTTTTGTTCGGGGTGAATCACCTCTGGGGTAGGTTCCACTAATCGGTTGAGATCTCGAATCAATTGGTAGAGCAACCCTAAATCCCGTTGGTTAAAGTGCAAAATGAGGCGAGCTAGGTGCTCAGTTTCGCTACCAATTTCTTGGGGCAGAACAGTGCCTCTGAGAATTTTTCCTTTGACCAGTAGCCGACTGTACTTTTGATTGAGGTAATCAATGATTTCTTCTGAAGGTTCGCACTTAAGCAAAAGAATTAGGTTTTCGCCCACATAGCGGCTAGAGTGGAAAACTCTGTAGAAACTGGCGATCGCCTCACACGCTTCATCAACGCGATCGGTCAGGGTATACAAGTGCAGGTCATCCTCATTGATCCACCCTGCTTTCAACAGGTGATCTTTCTGATAAATTTCCCAATTCTTCCAATAATCCCCCCCCGGTGGATCAACCAACACTAGCGGCAGCGGATCAGCCTTACCAGTTTGCATCAGCGTTAGACATTCAAACGCCTCATCCTGGGTGCCAAAGCCGCCCGGAAACAGCGCCAGAGCATCACTCTCCCTCAAAAAAAACAATTTGCGGGTAAAGAAATACTTAAAATTAATCAGCTTCGGATCACCCTCAATAAATGGGTTAGAACCCTGCTCAAACGGCAATTGAATATTTAGCCCAAAAGACTTCTCTAGCCCCGCCCCCTCGTTACCCGCCTGCATAATGCCAGGGCCGCCACCCGTCATCACCATAAAGCCCAGTTGCGTCACGCACCGAGCAAAGTCTGCCGCCATCTGATACTCTGGCGCGTCGGGCTTGGTTCGAGCCGAACCAAAGATAGAAATTTTACGAATGTGGCGATAGGGGTAAAACACCCGGAACGCCTGCTCCATGTCTTGCAGAGAAGAATTAAGGAGTTTCCAATCCAGGCGATCGGCTTCTACTTCAGCCATCCGGACAAGCGTCATCAGGGCACGCTGAATCAGCTCCCCATGCTTCATGTTCGGGAGATGGTTCAATAGTTCACCAATCTCGACCTGAAGAGATTGAGGATCAGAGGATGAGGGAGATAGAGTCATGAATTGCTTAAAACTTGCAGCATCCTATTCTAAGGGATTCGCCCTTGGTCTGGAGGTGGCGCTTGAGTTGACTTGAAAGAGTTCACTCATTAAAATGCCTTGACTTGTTCAGCCAAGGCATCATTAAAAAGTGTTGTCTCAAGCCGTCTGAATAGGAGCTAGAGATATTTTTCCAACGTAGTTGCCAAAGTTGTCTTAGGCACTGCTCCCACCACCATATCTACTCTTTGTCCGCCCTTAAAAATCATTAAGGTAGGAATACTGCGGATACCATATTGACTAGCAACTCCGGGGTTCTCATCTGTGTTGAGTTTGACCACCTTGACCTGACCGATGTACTGCTCAGCAATCTCATCGACTACGGGAGCAACCATCCGGCAGGGACCACACCATGGTGCCCAGAAGTCCACCAGTACCGGAACATCACTCTCAAGAACCTCTAGCTTAAAGGTTGAATCTGTAACTTGCGCGGCTGCTGACATGCCTGAAAATCCTTGCCTATGTTTGTTTGACAGAATATTACCATAGCTAAAACAGTCCCCTTTACACCAAGCTCTATACAATCAGACACAATTAACGGAAAAAGTGAGCCAGAGCGCCTCTTAGTTACGGCAAAAAGCTGTTGAAAAATTGTGAACAAAGTTGAAGTATAATGAACAAAATTTAGATTCCCAAAGTACCATCGACGCACGCAGAGAAAGGAACCGCCTAAACCAAGGTTCAGGCGGAATGTGGTGTGAGGAGTGAACGGAAACTTTACGTCTCCGCTCTCTTTATTGTAGGGGACGGCTTAAAGTTTGCGCGAGGCGAATTTGTCAACCCCCGGTAGACTTTGTGAAGAAAATTGACAAAATTGTGCTACTTTCCCATGCCTAATTGTTGTGCCTTTTGATAAACCTTGCCCTCGGTTAGCAATGCAGGGGCGATAATTACTTCTACCTGCTGCATTTCTCGAATATTCTTTGCCCCTAAAGTCCCCATACTAGTTTGCAGCGCTCCCAACAAATTGTGGGTGCCATCGTCGAGCTGTGCCGGGCCGCGCAAGATTTGTTCGAGTGTTCCTGTCTTGCCAACCCGAATACGAGTCCCGCGAGGAAGAACAGGGCTAGGAGTTGCCATACCCCAATGGTAGCCGCGTCCAGGCGCTTCTTCAGCCCTGGCAAAGGGAGAGCCAATCATGACCCCATCGGCACCACAGGCGATGCATTTGCAAATGTCGCCGCCCGTAATTAATCCCCCATCGGCAATCACAGGAATGTAGTTGCCAGTTTCTTGAAAATAATCGTTCCGAGCAGCGGCACAATCGGCGACGGCAGTGGCTTGAGGAATTCCGACTCCTAAAACGCCACGGGAGGTACAAGCGGCACCAGGGCCAATGCCCACCAGAACTGCTGCTGCGCCTGCTTTCATTAAATTTAGGGTGACTTCGTAGCTGACACAGTTGCCTAGCACAACGGGCATGGGCATATCTTGACAGAATTGCGCCAAATCGAGCGGCGTAATCGACTCTGGAGACAGGTGAGCAGTGGAAACCACGGTCGCCTGGATAAAGAACAGATCGGCTCCGGCTTCAGCTACCGCTGCCCCATACTTCGCGGCTCCGGCTGGGGTGGCGCTGACGGCAGCAATGCCTCCCTGCTGTTTGATCTCCTGAATTCGCCGGACGATCAGTTCTGGCTTGATGGGTTCGGCGTAGAGCTTTTGCATCAACGGCACGAACTCTGTTTTGTCTACTGCGGCGATTTGATCCAGGATAGGTTCAGGATCGTCGTAACGAGTTTGAATGCCTTCGAGGTTGAGTACGCCTAATGCGCCCAACTGAGAGAGCTTCACCGCCATTTTTACATCGACTACGCCATCCATGGCGCTAGCGATGATGGGAATTTCGCGTTCAATTCCGCCAATTTGCCAGCGTGTATCTGCCAGTGATGGATCTAGGGTTCGTTGTCCAGGGACAAGCGCAATCTCATCAATGCCATACGCTCTGCGGGCTGTTTTGCCTCTGCCGATTTGAATATCCACGCTTTCCACCCTTGTCATGAGACTGAATAGAGTTAGAGTATCAAATCTTGAGGGGTAGCGTGTTGATGGTATTTAGCCAAGTTTTTCAAATAGGGTAGAAAGAACAACGTTGGAAAATAAAAAGCCTTCTGGATCGGTCAATTTAATCCGTTGCTCTGGAACACCTGCGATCTCGACCCATCCGGCTTGTAAGTAAGGCTGAAGCGCTGCTAAAACTTTTGCCAGGAGAGGATTACCAAAGCCCGATCGCATCTCATCCACACTCAGCCCATCCGCCAACCGCAACCCTAGCATCAACGTATCTAACAACCTTTCTTCTTGAGAAACTACGGCACACTCGACCCTTGCGGTATCTGCGAAGCAGCACGCCCCACCATTTTTCTCTAGCGTCTCTACCCATTCAAAATACTCTCGCCGTTTACGCGGCCGCACAAACCGTTGCCCATCAACATAGCTGGCTGCTGCCATGCCAAAGCCTTGGTAGGAGCGGTTTTCCCAGTACACTCGGTTGTGACGGCACTGATAGCCCGATCGCCCATAGTTAGAGATCTCATAATGCTCATATCCTGCTGCGGTTAAAGTTTGCTGGGCGAGACGATACATTTGAGCCGTCATTTCGTCGGTGGGTAGGGGTGCAGCGCCAGGTTCGTACCAGCGACCAAAAGAGGTGCCTGGTTCAACAGTCAGGTCATAGATTGATAGGTGAGTGGGGGAAAGGGCGATCGCTTTTTCTAAAGACTCTTGCCACCGTTCTAGGGTGAGATGGGGCAGTCCTGAAATCAGGTCGAGGCTGAAATTGGTCAAGCCTACCTGATGGATCATTTCAACCGCAGCGTAAATTTCAGCGGGGATATGGGTTCTCCCACAGGCTTGCAGAATTTCGAGCTGGAAGGCTTGAGCGCCTAAACTGACTCGATTTACCCCAGCGGCGCGATAGCCTTGAAGATGGGCAAGGTCGAAGGTGCCTGGATCAATCTCCATAGAAATTTCGGCGGTGGTGGCAATGCCGAAGTGGCGATCGAGCGTATTGAGGATCTGTGCCAGTTGCTCAACGGTAAGGAGAGAGGGCGTACCACCGCCAAAAAAGACTGTGGTGAGTGGGGGATTTTCGCTAGAAGCGCCTGCAATCGCAATCTCTCGACATAAGACCTCGACATATTCTGTAATGGAGCCGAAGGTGGAATTTACGGGTGGGCGATCGCCCACCACCGAAATTGGAAAATCGCAATAGAAGCAGCGCCGCCGACAAAACGGAATGTGAACGTAAGCGGCTCTAGGCGGGTCAAACGTAAGAGATGGGGGCAACGAACTACTCAAAAAGCTCAAAAGCGTTTAGATGCAGAGGTGGGATATATAATAAGGCTGTGCAAGCTTGTCTTTGATCGGCAGTGGTTTAATCGCCACTATTGCACGGTAATCCAGTTGGATTAAAGCCATGCTCGACGCAATTATTATTATTTCATTCATCATAGCAGGCGGAGGAATTGGCTTTTTTAGCGTCGATTTCTTGCCCACCAGCGCTCTAGAGCAAGTCAGTAGCCTAGAGGGCTTAAGTACAGTGACCGGAGGATTTGGGGCTTTAATGGGGCTGGCGATCGGGCTGGTTGCCCAGACTAGCTATCGACGCATTGAGCGCCAGGTTCGAGAAATGCCCGTCGATATGCTCCTGAGCCGCGCGGTCGGGCTTGTAATGGGTTTACTGGTTGCCAACCTGATGCTGGCTCCCATTTTTCTCTTACCCATTCCACGAGAATTTGCCTTTATTAAACCCCTAGCAGCGGTATTGAGCAGCGTTGTATTTGCTTTCTCAGGAATAAACTTAGCTGATGTGCATGGACGAACGTTATTGCGGCTAATTAATCCCAATAGCGTTGAGTCAATGTTGATGGCGGAAGGCACATTAAAACCAACGACCACTAAAATTTTAGATACAAGCTGCATTATTGACGGGCGAATTCAAGATTTGTTGGGGACAGGTTTTTTAGAAGGTCAACTCTTAATTCCTCGGTTTGTTCTGCAAGAACTGCAACAAGTCGCCGATTCTTCTAATGACCAAAAGCGGGTACGCGGACGCAGAGGCTTGGATATTTTAAATCAAATTCAAGAGGTTTTCCCGACCCGTATTACTATTCATCCGGCTGATTATGATGATGTGGCAACGGTCGATGCCAAGCTGGTTCGGTTGGCACAAGACATTAATGGAATGCTGCTAACCAACGATTACAACCTTAACAAGGTCGCTAGTTTACAAAAAGTAACAGTTTTGAATATCAACGAACTGGCTCAGGCAATGCGTCCAGCATACCTGCCTGGAGACTCGCTCGATCTCAAAATCCTCAAGCAAGGCAAAGAGCCTGCTCAGGGCGTTGGCTACTTGAACGATGGCACGATGGTGGTGGTCGAAGAAGGCGGTGTTTTGATTGGCGATGCTGTGACAGTCGTGGTGACCGGAGCGCTACAAACCTCCGCAGGACGAATGATTTTTGCTCGTCCTGAAGCTTCAGTCATGGCATAGGTGGCTGTACAAGCTGATTAAGATAACAGCGCGATGAGAGGAGAGCGGGTGAAAAAGTGCGATCGCTGTTCCCTTCCAGCACTCATCCTCTATCGCGTTCAGTACGACGCCTCTCAACAATGGTTCTTTGTGTGCGATCGTTGCTTTCCCAGCATTAGCCAAGATAACCCGCACTATACCTACGGTGGCACCTGGAAAGCCAGGAAAAAGCATTGACTGATAAGCTTCTGTAACCCCG
>Ga0209490_10003552_pt1 | contig 14515 bp, 10 predicted proteins | sample MAT06_FD_187209 | JGI IMG/M metagenome (GOLD analysis project Ga0209490, IMG submission 187209) | Freshwater microbial communities from Lake Fryxell liftoff mats and glacier meltwater in Antarctica - MAT-06 (SPAdes) (version 2) | ecosystem: Environmental > Aquatic > Freshwater > Ice > Liftoff...
CCTTGTAGGCGGCCTCGCGGTCGATCAGCCGCACGGTCCGGTCAATCTTCACCTTAAGCGTGTTACCGCTGAAGTTCGTGAACGACGCGTCGTGGGTCATTGTGACGCTGGACTTGTCCTGAGCCGTGACTCGATAGGCCTCGGTGTCGATCGGCGCGGGGGTTTGCCAGTCGTCGAGCGTGAACTGATCTCCCTTGTCAAAGAAGATGGCGAACTGCCCACCCTCGGGCCCGAGCCAGAAGCGGTCCTCGCCGCCGTAGCCGTTAATCTTGGGGAGGGTGACTTTCGAGGCGATGACGTCGCGGTTGAGGAAGCCGTAACTGGCGCCGCTCTCGCCCGTCGCGGTCGTCGTGAAGACACGCCCGCAGATCGACGGCACCACCGCGACCTTTGATCTTTGATCCGCAGAGGCCAGCACGATCGTCTCGCGGTGACTCTTGAGGAAGGCGACATCGTCGGAGAACGAGCGAGCGGAGCGGTCCACAGTGCACCCTCCGAAAAGCCAGGCCGCGATCGCGGCCGAACAGAACACCATCAGGCGATTCAGCTTCATATCAGGCCTGGCGACGAGGAGGTTCGCTTCATTCAACGGCGAGAGCCGTCACGACCGATCCGTTCAACACCCAAAGGCACACAAGAGGCACACGCGAGGGTCGCCCGCGCACTCTTACGCCAAAGTCCCTCGCACGGCCGCGATGATCCGTTCTTTGTTCGGCAAGTACGCATATTCCAAGTTCTTGGCGAACGGCGTCGGCACGTCCTCGGTGTTCACTCGCACCGGCGGATGGTCCAGCCAGTCGAACGCCCGCTCGCACACCTGCGTGCAGACCTCGCTGGCCACGCTGGCGAAGGGCCAGCACTGGTCCACCACGACCACACGCCCGGTCTTCTTAATGCTCTTGACGATCGCGTCAATATCCAGCGGCCTGATCGTCCGCATGTCCAGCACGTCCACCGCGATGCTCTCTTTCAGAAGCTCGTCCGCGGCCTCGATGCAGAAGTTCACCGGGCGACCGAAGCTGACCACCGTGCACGCGTCGCCCGTCCGCCGCAACGCCGCGACGCCGAAGGGGATGTAGTACTCCTCCTCGGGCACGTGCGCCTTGTCGCCGAGCATGCGTTCGGATTCCAGAAAGAAGACAGGATCGTCGTCGCGGATCGCGGTCTTCAGAAGGCCCTTCGCGTCGTAGGGGTTGCTGGGGATCACGATCTTCACGCCCGGCACGTTGCTATAGAGACCTTCGACGCACCACGAGTGCGTGGAGCCAAGCTGCCCGCCCGCGCCGTCGTTGCCGCGGAAGACCACCGGGCAGCCCCACTGCCCACCCGACATGTACAGCATCTTGGGCACGTTGTTGAGGATCTGATCAGCCGCGACCAGCGAGAACGACCACGACATGAACTCGATGATCGGCCTGAGCCCGTACATGGCCGCGCCCACCGCGAGGCCCGCGAACCCGTTCTCCGAGATCGGCGAGTCGATGATCCGCTTGGGTCCGAACTCGTCGAGCATCCCTTGGCTGATCTTGTACGCGCCGTTGTACTGGGCCACTTCCTCGCCCATCAGGAAGACTCGCAGGTCGCGCCGCATTTCTTCGGACATCGCCTCGCGAAGTGCCTCGCGGAACTGGATCTCTCGGGTGCCCTCGCGCGAGGGCAGGGGGCGGGTCAGGTCCGGGGCGGGGATGGCAAACGCGGTCATGCTCACGCTACTCCGTCTACGAAATCGGGCTCGTCGGGGGGCCCGTACACCGGCGCTCGGGCAAACTCCGAGCACACTCCCCGAACAGGCTTCGAAAGCCTCCTCGAGGTGGACAAAGATGGTAGACCCGTTCACCCGCTGCTTTCTGCGCTCGCGTCTCTGAAACTAATCCAAACGTGCAATCTACGGGCCGGTCGAACCTTCCGCTTCCCTATCCTCTCTTCGTGCTCGTCAACCGTCCATCCCCTACCAAGCCCAAGGTCCTCGTTGCCATGTCCGGCGGGGTCGATTCCTCGGTCGCGGCCGCCCTGCTGGTCCGGGAGGGCTACGACGTCGTCGGCTGCTTCATGCGCCTCGGTTCGCCCGGCGAAACTCTCGACGAGCTCCAGCCTTACGACGACGCCGCGTGCGCGACCAACCTCAAAGTCAAAATCGGGCACCAAGGCTGCTGCTCGATCAACGACGCCGCCGACGCGCGGCTCGTGGCCGCCCAGCTCGGGGTGCCGTTCTACGTGTGTAATTTCAAGAAGGACTTCGGCCGAATCATCGACTACTTCGCCGACGAGTACGTCAACGGGCGAACACCCAACCCCTGCGTCCGCTGCAACGACTGGCTCAAGTTTGGCAAGCTCCACGAGTACGCCAACCAGATCAGCGCCCAGTTCGTGGCTAGCGGCCACTACGCACGCATCCGCACCCTCACTCCCGCGAACGGCCAAGGCGTTCAGCACCAGCTCCTCCGCGGGCTCGACCACACCAAGGACCAGTCCTATGTCCTCTTTGGCGTCCCCCGCTCTCAACTGGCGCACATGATGCTCCCCATCGGAGGGCTCGAGAAAAGCCACGTCCGCGAGCTCGCCCAGCAGTTCGGCCTGCCGGTCTTTGACAAGCCCGACTCGCAGGAGATCTGCTTTGTCCCCGACAACGACTACGCCGGGCTCGTGGAAAAGCGTCGCCCTGAATCGGCCAAGAGCGGCGATATCCATGACACCACCGGCGCGAAGGTCGGCGAGCACGGCGGGCAGCATCGCTTTACCGTCGGCCAGCGCCGCGGGCTGTCGCTCAGCCTGGGCTATCCGGTCTACGTCGTGTCCAAGAACGCCGCGACCAACACCGTGACCGTCGGCCCGCGCGAGGCGCTGCGATCAACATCGTGCGTCGCCGCCGAGGCAAACTGGCTCGTAGATTCGACTTCGTTCAACGACTGGCGACCCGCGTTCGCCAAGTACCGCTACAACACGCCAGCCGTCGCCGCGGAAGTTCGCACGCTGCCGCCGCGCACGGCACCAACGCCTTCGGGCCGAACCGGATCGTTCGAAGTCCGATTCGCCGAGCCGCAGACCGCCGTCGCCGCGGGTCAAGCGATCGTGCTCTACGACGCCGCCGATCTCGACATCGTCCTGGCGGGCGGCTGGATCGCTTGAACAGATCTCGCGCGCACGCGCGAGATGAACCGTCGAGAATCAGTACGGGATCGCCACGCCGTCGTGATTCAAAAACCGCCCGGTGTCCGCGATCGCCAGCCGATCGATCGTGCGCAGCATCGACCGCACGCTTTCGTCGGGCGACAGTGATGCCTTCTCACCGCCCATGTCTGTCCGCACCCACCCCGGGTGGATCGCCACGCACGCGATGCCGTCGGCCTTGAGTTCCTGACTCATCGAGACGGTGAGCATGTTCAGGGCCGCCTTGCTAGCGCGGTAGGCATACGAAGACCCGCCGCCGCCCGGCCCAGCGTTGTTGGCGATGCTGCCGAGCTGGCTGCTGATGTTCACGACCAGCTTCCGCGTGCCACGCTTCAAATTTGGCAGGAACTGCCGCGCGATAAGGATCGGCGCGACGCTGTTGACCATGAACACGCGAAGCATTTCTGCCGCGTCGAGCGTGGCCAGCGTTCGCGCTTCGGAACTTACGCCGATGTTGTTGATGAGCACGTCGAGCGTGTCGCTCCCGTATCGCGCACCGAGCCCTTCGATGCTCGCGGCCGCGCCCGCGTCGAGAATCAGCACGTTTTCTGCCTCGTTCGGAATTTGAGGTTTTCGCCCCAGATCGCGCGCCGTTGCGACCACTCGATCGCCGCGATCTGAAAGCTGGCGAACGAACTCGCGCCCCAGCCCCCTGCTCGCTCCTGTCACCGCATAGATGTTTGTCATGCACGAGTATGGCACCCAAATTCGCCTAGAGCCACTCGGTGATGCTCAACAACGAAGCCGGAACTGTCCCTGAAACACTCCGCAATCTGGCGAATTCTGAAGGATCTTCGGACGCGGGCGCTCTCAATTCGTGTGCCGAATCGTTGACCTCTTTCGACGCACCAGTTATCCTCTTATCTCATTACTTCCTGCATAGATAGCCCCCACGGAGCGGTTTGCTGCTTGGTATGTGCCTCGCAGCGCCCGACGCTCCCGCCTGTTCCCGGAGAGATGTCCATGAAGAACCTTCGCCTCGCGCTCCTTGCCGCCATGACCGCCAGCCTGTGCTCGGCCAGCGCCCAAACCACCCTCACCAACGGCAACGCTTCGTTCAACCTGCTCGGCCCGACCGTGTTCGATGCGCCGTTCGGCGATTGCACGCTCCTCACCGACACCGGCGCGACCGACCAAGGTTACAAGTACACCTGGTACTACCGCGCGCCCAACAACAACACCAACCGTCTCTTCAGCAGCCTTGACACCCCCGCGTCCTCGTTCGTCGGGAACACCGCCAACATCGTCTACACCAATGCAGGGCCTGGCCCGTCGGGCGTCGAGCGCTTCAACGCCACGATTACCGTCAAGCTCACCGACGGGCCCGCCTCCAACATGGTCCGCATCAACCACGAGGTCCGCTTCAAGAACATCAACCTCGTCACCGTCACCTACCAGCTCTTCAACATCGTCGACTTCGATCTCTCGAGCACCGCCACCAACGACGTCACCCAGCTCACGTCGATCCCCGACGGGATCGCTCGATTTACTGAGAGCAGCTCGTCGAACTACGCCGAGGCGCAGGGCGAGGGCGCGACCCGCTACGAGGTCAACTCCGGCTCCAACCTCCGCGGGAAGCTCAACGGCGGCGCGTTCAACATGGCCAACGTCGCCGGTCCCTACGCTGGCGACGGCGCGGTCGGTTTCCAGTGGACTCTAAGCCTCGCACCCGGGCAGGAAGTTGTCATCAAGGGCGGGTTGGCCATCAACATGACCGTCAAGCCCGGCTGTGCGGCCGACTTCGATGGCGACGGCTTCCTTACGGGCGACGACTTTGACCTCTACGTCGCCGCCTTCGAAGCCGGCCTACCCACGTCCGATTACGACGGCGACGGCTTCGTCACCGGCGATGACTTCGACCTCTACGTCACCGCCTTCGAAGCTGGCTGCTGATCCGCTCGTTCTCATCCTCTTGAACTGAAAAGGCCCCGGGTTGCAACAACCCGGGGCCTTCGTCTTTGGTGCGTCCTCATGGGTAAGGCTTGGTAGGTCGTCTCTCCGAGCCGAGCCTTGTGCATCTCTTGGCCTACTCGATCACCTCACCGCCCCGTGATTTCCTTCACGAGCCCGTCCGCTCCGTACAGCTTCGTCATCGCCTCAACGATCGCCCGCGAGTCCACCGCGACCGCGCGCGCGAGCTCGGAGTCGAACGCGACCGCCGACGCGAGGCTGTGCAGGTTGCCGTCGAAGATCAGCCCGATCAGTTCGCCCTTGGCGTTCACCACCGGGCTCCCCGAGTTCCCGCCGATGATGTCGGCCGAGCACACAAAGTTGAAAGGCGTCTTAAGGTCAAGTTTTTCCTTGCCCTTGAGCCAACGCTCGGGGAGCGAGAACCCCTCCTGCCCCTTGCGTTCCTCGTAACGCTCGAACATCCCGCCCAGCGTTGTGTATGCTGGCACGGTCTCGCCCGCCCCCGAAACCTTGGTTGAATAACCTTTGATCGGCCCGTACGACATCCGCAGCGTGAACGTCGCGTCGGGATACGTGCTCTCGCCCTCGATCGCGAACTTGGCGGCCGCGATCTTGGCGTACGACTCGCGCTCCACCGCCTCGACCTGATCCTCGTAACGTTTGCGCAGTTCGCGGTACTCGTAATCGATCGATTTGGCGAGCAGGATCATCGGGTCCTTGGACGCGTCCACTGCCGCCTTGCCGCCCTCCACCAGCTTCTTGCGAGCGACGATGTCCTTGAGCGTCGTTCCAGCGACCAGCTCTGCGGCACGCTGCGCTGGCGATTTGCCCGCGAGCGCTGTCACGACCACCGGGTCGTCCGCGCCAAGCATCTCGCCCATGGCCGCCAAACCCGAGTCCAGCTTGAAAACTTCTAGCTTGTCGTACACCGGCGCGGGCGAGTACAGCCCCAGGTACAGTGATTCGAGGGCCGAGTCGCGGTACTCCTTCAACCGCTCGCCGCTGGGCTTGGTCAGCTCGTCGCCGAGCTGCACGATCCGCCGCGCGTCCGTGAACAGATCGGAACGGATCCCGCGTGCCACCGCCTGATAGCGTGTGTTCCACTCGCGCCGGGCTCTTTGCGCGGCCGCGAGCTTGTCCCACGCGTCACCCCACTTGGCCTTGTATTCCGGCTTGGCGTTCACCGCGTCGCGCAGCGCTTTTTCAGCCGCGATCTTCCGCCCGAACAGCACCGGGTCCTGCAAGCCCGCGAGCTGCCCCGTGATGAACTTTCGGCCGTTCGCCACGCCGCTCACGTCGTCCTTGGCGATGCGTGCGTTCTCCGCCGAGCGCCCGCCGAAGTTCTGCAGTTTGACCTCGGTCCGCCACATCCCTTGCAGTTGCATAGGAGTTTCGACATCGCGCAAGAACTTCAGGTGGTCCACGCTGTAGAGCCGCCGCGTTGTGCCCGGGTGACCGATCACGATCGCCAGGTCGTTCTCTTTCGACCCCTCGCTCCACTTCAGGTAGTGCTCGCTCTTGAGCGGCTTGTCGTTTTCGTAAATGCGGAAGAGGCACATGTCAAGGTTGAAGCGCGGGAACTCGAAGTTGTCGGTGTCGCCGCCGAAGAACGCGGCCTCCTGCTCGGGCGCGAAGACCAGACGCACGTCGGTGAACCGCTTGTAGCAATACAGGTGGTACTTCCCGCCCCGGTAGAGCGTAACAACCTCGCTCTTAAGGCCCGTCGCCTTCTCAGACTCGGCCTCGATCGCGCTGATGGTCTTGCGCCGTATCCCCGCCGCGTCGGCCGCGGGCGTGGTATCGGTCACGCCCGCGTTCACATTCACCGTCACGTCCGCGATCGTCCACAGGATGTTCAATTCCAGATCAGGGCACTTAAGCTCTTCGTCGCGCTTCCCGGCGAGGAACCCCGTGACCAGCAGGTCGCGCTCCTTGGTGCTCAGTTTGGCGAGCATGTCCGCGCCGACGTGGTGGTTGGTGAGCACGAGCCCGTCCGGCGACACGACCGAGCCCGAGCCGCCAGTCATAAACCGGACCGCCGACTTCTGCGCGTGCTCCATCCACGCCGCGCTCGGCTCGAACCCGTACTTGGCCTTCATCTGCGCCGTGGGCGGCTTTTCCAGCAGCCACATGCCCTCGTCGTTGGCGACACCGGTCATCGCCAGCCCGCAGATCGAGAGCAGCGCGACCGCCTTGGAAAGAACAGCCGCGCGATGAAGTTGAATAGCCATGAATCAGACTCCACTGGTGATCTTGACGAACATCCACGCTCAAGAGACTTGGGCCAGCTTATACAAACGGTAGCGGGAAAGGTTTCAAGCACTACCGCGCCGCCGTCGCGTGCGCACCCATCTTCACTTCCGCGAGCACCTTGGTCACGTCGATCTTCAGATGCTGGGCCGCGCGTCGCCCATAGTCCTCGTCGGCCCGGAAGAAGTGGCACAGTTGCAGCATCTGCACCTCGGGCCTCGCCTGCCCGAGCACGCCCGCGATGCGTCGCGTGAGCCGATCGCGGTGCCCCTCGTCAAAGAGTTTGTAAAGATTGCCGACCTGCGTGAAGTCGTCGTGATCGAGGGTTGAGTCGTACCGATCAACGATCGTCTGTCCGAGCAACCAGGCGGGGTCGGCAAACGCCGGGTCGGGCTTGGGGGCCGTGGCGATCGTGTTGGGCCAATAGTTCGCCGCCGCTCCATAGTTCGCCGCATCCGCCTGCGCGCCGTCGCGCGTGTAGTTCATCACCGGGCAGCGCGGCTTGTTGACCGGGATCTGCTGGTGGTTCACGCCCAGCCGGTGAAGGTGCGTGTCCGCGTACGACATCAGCCGCGCCTGCAGCATCTTGTCGGGGCTCGAGCCGATCCCCGGCACCAGCGCGCTGGGCTTGAACGCCGCCTGCTCGACCTCCGCGAAGTAGTTCTCGGGATTCCGATTCAGCTCCATCGTCCCCACCTCGATCAGCGGGAACGCGCCGTGCGGCCAAACCTTCGTCAAGTCAAAAGGGTTCCATCGGAACACGTCCGCCTGAGCCTGCGTCATGACCTGGATGCACACCCGCCAGCGCGGGAACTCTTTCCGCGCGATCGCGTCGAACAGGTCGCGCTGGTGCGTCTCGCGATCGCCCGAGATCAAAGCGGCCGACTCCTCGTCGGTCAGGTTCTTGATCCCCTGCATGGTCTTAAAGTGGAACTTGCACCAGACGCGCTCGCCCGTGGCGTTCATGAGCGAGTAGGTGTGGCTGCCGAACCCGTGCAGGTGCCGGTACGAGGCCGGGATCCCGCGATCCGAGAACAGGATCGTGACTTGGTGCAGCGATTCGGGGCACTGCGACCAGAAGTCCCACTGCATGTCCATGTTGCGGACGTTGGTCTGAGGGTGCCGCTTCTGCGTGTGGATGAAGTTCTGGAACTTGTACGGATCGCGCACGAAGAACACCGGTGTGTTGTTGCCGACGAGGTCCCAATTCCCCTCTTCGGTGTAGAACTTCATCGCGAACCCGCGGACGTCGCGCTCGGCGTCGGCCGCCCCGCGCTCGCCTGCCACCGTCGAGAACCGCAGGAACATCTCCGTCGTCTTGCCGACCTTCTCAAACAGCTTGGCCCTGGTGAACCGCGTGATGTCGCCGGTCATCGTCAGCGTGCCGTACGCGCCGCTGCCCTTGGCGTGGACCACACGCTCGGGGATCCGCTCGCGGTTGAAGGCCTGCATCTGTTCGAGCAACGCCACGTCCTGCATCAGCAGCGGCCCGCGCGGCCCGGCCGTCAGCGCGTGCTGCACGCCGATCGGGGCGCCGCTGGAAGTTGTCAGCATGGGGCAATTGGCGTCGGGGGTCGGAGTCTGCCCGTTGTTCATAAGTCGGTCCTTTCACGGATGAAGCGAGGTAGGGTGAGCGCGCTTGAGGCGTAGAATAGCGTCGATCAACGCATTTCGCGGGGCCAACGAGCCACCCGCGCAGACTTGAGATCGTCCGAACCAGACTCGTAAAGCGCTTGCCCTGTCTTTGCTCCCAAACCCACCCTCGATTTCACGATCCTCAAAAACAAGATCAGGCCGCCCAGCGGCGACCCGATCTTCCTGCGAACGCTCCGGGTGCGATTCGAACGCACGACCTTCGGTTTCAGCCGTCCAACGATTCCTCGTCGGGCCGGACCATCTCATCACCCTTCCTGACGCCGCCCTCATCAAGGCTGACGACGCCGGGGATCGGGTGCCGGGCGCTTCCTCGCCGTGACGATCACGGCGCGGTGCGGGAGTATCGCCGGGGCGGCTCACCCGCTGGTCTCTACACCTTCCGTCAGCTTGAGAGCTTTCGCCCCCAACCCCGCCGACGGCTCGGCTCGGGATTGCCCGCGCGGCTCATGCCACGTTTGGGTTTCCCCGAGTTCACCCGGTTGTCACCAGCCCGTTCCCGGGCCGGGTCCCTCTTACGCGAAGGAAACCGATGCTCTATCCAGCTGAGCTACCGGAGCGGCTGGACTTTCACAAACCAAGCATATTCCATCCGCATCTCCAACGCCGCCTCTGAGTTCCCTCCGAAGTAGGTCGGTCCGAAATAGGTCGGTCCGAGGTAGGTCGGCTCTCCGAGCGGAGCCTTTTCTTCAACCCCAACACTCCTCTCACCGACTCTGCGTCATCTTCTTATAAACCTCTTCCGCCGCCCCGAACAACTCTGGCCTCGACCCCAGCCTTTGAATCGCCTGGCTCCTCTGCCCGCTGGCATCCAGAATGATCGCCACCAATGCGTCGTGGTCCGGATAGCGCAACCAGTACGCCTCGTTCTTCCAACGATCAGGCCCCGCCTCCATCACACTCGCCGAGTCGCTCAGCCGCCCCTTCGTGTACGCGGTCTGGGCCGCCCAGAACGAAAGCCTTCCCGCCCGCCGCCAGAAGATCTCAAACTCCCCGGCATTGGGAAGCTGCGTCTCCACCGCCTTCAACATATCTAAGACCGCCCACGCAAAGTCCACCGAGTCCTCGCCAGCCTCGAGCTTGTTGGCCGCCAACGTGATCGCCTCGTCGGCGGTCACCTGCCCGGCCTTGAACGAAGCGACCAGCCCAGCCGTCACCGTCGCTCGGCTCGTCTTGGCCTGGGCGGCATAGCTTTCGAGCAGCGTGTTCTTGTCCTCGCACGCGGGCACCACTGCGAAGCCACCGACGACGCACGCCATCACCATGAGCACGCGTACCAGCCTCGTCCAGCGAAACCGCGCGCCAGTTCGTTGGTCTTTGGTCATGACAGGAGATACTCGTCGGTCCACACAGAGTTGCAAGCGATACCAAGGCACGGCACAGCTGCTCAGAGGACGCTTACTCACCCCCACCACTGGCGCCCGGCAAGTCCTTGTCGTCCACCCGCTCGATCGACGCCCCCAGCATCCGCAACCGATCTTCCATCCGCTCGTACCCGCGGTCTAGGTGATACACACGATTGATGATCGTCGTCCCCTCGGCCGCCAGCCCGGCCATCACCAGGCACGCCGACGCACGCAGGTCGCTGGCCATGACCGGCGCGCCGACCAGATTCCTCACCCCCGAAACGATCACCGTCGGCCCCTGCCTGAACAACTTTGCCCCCATCCGCGACAGCTCCGCAACGTGCAAGAACCGCTCCGGGAAAATCCGCTCAGTTATCACCGAGTTCCCGTCCGCCAGGCACAGCAGGGCCATCAGTTGCGCCTGGAGGTCCGTCGGGAACCCCGGGTGCGGCTGCGTCGTCACCTCGACAGGCTTCAACACTCGCCCGCACGTCACGCGCACGGTCGCGCGCATCGGGTCCACCTCCGCTCCCGCTTTGCCGGGCAGCGTCTGCACGTCAACCCCGATGGCCGCGAGCCGATCGTTGAGCGACAGCAGCGCGTCCATCGGGCAGTTCTCGATCGTGATATCGCCGTTGGTGATCGCGGCCGCCATCAGGAACGTCCCGGCCTCGATGCGGTCCGCGATCACGCGGTGGTCCGCCTCGTGCAGCCGATCCACGCCCTCGATCGTGACACGCGGCGATCCAGCCCCCGAGATCTTCGCCCCCATCGACATCAACAGCCGGGCCAGGTCCACGATCTCCGGCTCGCACGCCGCCGACTCGATCACCGTCGTTCCCTTGGCTAGGCACGCGGCCGACATGACGTTGGCCGTGCCGAGGACGGTGGACCCGTTGGGCCCGCCCAGGAAAATCGTCGCGCCCTTGAGCCCACCGCGCGGCGTGGTCGCGATGATGTCCCCGCTCGTCAGCGTGAACTGCGCCCCCAGCGCGGTCAGCCCGCGCAGATGAATATCGACCGGCCGATCGCCGATCGCGCACCCGCCCGGCATCGAAACTCGCGCGCTCCCACGCTTCGCAAGCAATGGCCCCAGCACGCACACGCTCGCCCGCATGGTCCGCACCACCTCGTACCGCGCGTGACAGTTCGACGAATCCGCCACCTGAAAAGTCTGCACGCCGCTCGGGCCCGCCTGCTCGTTCACGCGGTGGCACCCAAGCTCAGCGAGCAGCCGGTGCATGTTCTTAATGTCCGCCAGGTCGGGCACGTCACGCAGTGTGACCGGCTCGTCGGTCAGCAGCGCCGCCGCCAGCAGCGGCAAGGCCGCGTTCTTAGACCCGTTCACTCGAGTCCGCCCCGCCAACCGACGCCCGCCCTGAATCACAAACGTGTCCATCTCGATCCTCCGTGAGTTCAACCGCCACCCGCGAGCCCTGCCCGCGACATGCCCGAGCCTCTCGCGCCGCATCCTGCCGCGCCCGGTCTTTCGCGGATCGTCCGATCATACATCGGTCCGGGCCGCCTCCGAACTTGGAAACTGACGCAAACGTTTGCCCACCCAGCATCACCCGTACTGCTTCACCCCCCGCCCTTGAAATTCCACACGAACGGCTGGCGTGAAGGACGGGTGTTTCGCACAGTTTGGGGTGAATCAGTCGGCCGGGCAGTGTGCTCGGGGACGACAGGGCGGGGGCCTCAACCGGACTCGCCTCGAACCAAGTCCGCCCGAACAACGGGCCGGTGGAGGATCAGCATGAACACCAATCGGAACAGCGCGACGAAACGGCGCATGGGGGTGGCGTTCATGGCCGGCGGCATGGCCGCGGCCTTGAACGCGGGTGCCCTGGCACAAACCTCGTCGTCAGGCTCCAGCAACAACAACGCGAGCGGCAGCTCGGTCAGCGGTGGCTCCGCCTCGACCGACCGCTACACCAATCTACCCCCCAGCCTCGTCCTCAAGGGCGTGGTCCGCGACTTCATCGAGAAGAGCAAGACCGGCGGCCACCCCGACTTCGAGCTCGCCCCCTCGGCTGGCTTTGGGCTCTTCATGGGCATGTGCCAGGATGATCTCGATAGTGATGGAAATCCCGTGTTCAAGAGCACGGGTTTCAAGCTGAGCAGAGACTTCAAGGACGCCAGCGGCCGCAAGATCATCTCGCGCAAGGAATACATCACCTCTCAAGCGGGTGACGTCCAAGGTGCCCTCTCCTCCAGCCAGGGCGGCGCCAGCACCTCGGCCGAGAGGTTCTCTCAGTGGTATCGCGACGTCCCGGGCGTGAACGTCTCGAAGAACATCGAGATCACCCTGGTTCGTCAGCCCAACACCAACGTCTACAGCTTCAGCGACAAGGTTGACAGCACCTACAAGACCCGCAACGGCTTCTTCCCCATCAACGCCGACCTCTTCGGCAACTCCGGCGGCTCCAGCCCCAACCAGAACTTTCACTTCACCTACGAGGTCGCTACCGAGTTCATCTACGAGAAGAACAAGGGCCAGGTCTTCACCTTCACCGGTGACGACGACGTGTGGGTCTTCATCGACGGCAAGCTCGTCGTTGATCTAGGCGGCGTCCACGGCGCGCTCGACCAGTCGATCAACCTGGACCGCCTGAGCTGGCTCCAGGACGGCAAGTCCTACCAATTGAAAGTCTTCCAGGCCGAACGCCACCGCACCCAGTCCAACTTCCGCATCGACACCAGCATCGTCCTCAAGAGCGTGGAGCCGCCAGCCACTACCGCCCTCTTCGACTGATTCACGATTCCGCCCGGAGAGAGAGACTCGCGGAGAGCGCCGCGGCCCGCCTGACTAGGCGGGCCGTGTGCGTTTTTGGTGAATCGGTTCTCCAAACCGACTCCTTCTTTCACTCCCTCTGCTTTCTCTCTTTCACCCCCCTCGACTTGCCACCCTCACCCTCCGCACAGCTTCACAACCTTGCCCGCGCCGCGCCGCCGAACCCCTTCAAGTGATACAACGCGCAGATTGGTTGCAATCGGAGCAATTACTTTGAATGTTTGTTGTACCGGGCCGAGGCCCGTACGCCGCCGCGGATTGAAAATCTCGCCCGGCCCAACCGTCACGAAGGAGAACTCGCATGCGCACCAAAGTCCAGTTTCGTTGGGCCAACCCAATCGCGCTGACGTTGCTCGCGGGCGTCTCGGCCAGCCCGGTCCTGGCCCAGTCCGCCAGCAGCACCGACCCCTACGCAAGCCAGCCCAGCGCCGTCAATGTCATCGCCGTCGTCCGCGACTTCAAGCCTTGGAGCAACGGCTCCGGGCACGTCGACTTCGAGCGCTACGGCAACTCCTACATCCGCTACGGTTTGGTCGCGGACACCCTCGACGCCGACGGCAAGCCCATCATCAAATCTCTCAAGGGCTCGGACATCTCCACCGAGTTCAAGGACAAGTCGGGCCGCCTGATCAACCCAGCGCACTACGACCAGGCCAAGGGCGACGTGGCGGGCAAGCTTACCGCCAAGACCGACAACCAGATCACCTCCGCCGAGTCCTTCAAGCAGTGGTACCGCGACGTCCCCGGCCTCAACGCCTCCAAGCAGGTCACCATGACCCTCAACCGAATCGCCAACACCAACAAGTACGTTTTCGACTCGGGAGCGGACACCCCCTATGCCTCTCGAGGCGGGTTCTTCCCGATCGACAAGGATCTCTTTGGCGATCAGGGCTCGTCGGGCCACAACTTCGCTTTCTCCACCGAGATCGAGACCGAGTTCGTCTACGAAGCCGCCAGCAATCCGGTCTTCAAGTTCACCGGCGACGACGACGTCTGGGTCTTCATCGACAACAAGCTCGTCATCGACGTCGGCGGGCTGCACCCTAAGAAGGAGCAGTACCTCGACCTCAGCCGTCTAAGCTGGCTGGCCGACGGCAACACCTATTCGCTCAAGGTTTTCCACGCCGAGCGCCACACCAACGCCTCGAACTTCCGCATCGAGACCACGCTCAAGCTCAAGGCCGTCGAGCCCCCCGCCACCACCGCGCTGTTCGATTGATCTCGACAGCGCCGACCACCACCGCGGCCTCGCAAAAGCCGCCATCGCCCGGGAGCCCGGGGCCGAGCCACAAACTCGCCTCGCGCTCCCGGGCGTTTTTCATTCCTTCACCGAACCAAGCGTGCAACAGCAGCCAAACGAACCTCGTGCGCAAGCATTGGACCACGATAAACA
>Ga0209490_10003560_pt1 | contig 14495 bp, 15 predicted proteins | sample MAT06_FD_187209 | JGI IMG/M metagenome (GOLD analysis project Ga0209490, IMG submission 187209) | Freshwater microbial communities from Lake Fryxell liftoff mats and glacier meltwater in Antarctica - MAT-06 (SPAdes) (version 2) | ecosystem: Environmental > Aquatic > Freshwater > Ice > Liftoff...
TGCCTCAATTGATCTGGTGATTTCCAGGGCCGTGCTGGAACACATCCCCCCGCCGGTGATTCAGAACATATTTATCGAAAGCGAGCGACTGCTAAAGCCTGCAGGTATGGCGTGCCATGTGGTGGACAATTCCGACCATTGGCAGCACAACGACCGGGCCATTTCGCGCATCAACTTCCTGCGCTACCCAGACCGGGTCTTTCGATGGACACAGATCAATTCCCTCGACTACCAGAACCGCCTGAGGCATTCGGAATACATCAAAATGCTTGAGAAGGCCAAGCTTTGCGTGATCGAATCCAAGGCCGATATTGACCCGCAGACGCTTGAAGACACCAAAACCGTTCCGCTGGATGAGCGTTTTCAAAAGTTCACCCCCGAAGATCTGGCTACGATGAATTCTTATCTGCTGGCACAGAAACAATCGTAAATGAGATTTTGAGTACGCAAACCCTGAAAGTCTGAGTTTTTGCGATGCCAGCCTTTCAGCAAGTGGATAAACTGGGCCGCGAACCAGCGCGATTGCCTCGGCCTGCTTCAGCCGGTACCGGGAGATCAACAGATCTCCATTGCTGTCCCGCAACACGTCTCCTGCCTTGGCCAACATCGCCTCACCTCACACAATTTCGGTTGCGCGAGGGGCCAAATTGCCATGAGTTTTGGGAAGAGGTTTACAGCATCTGTCTCGTTACTGCGATTACTGCGTTAAGGCCGGATTTCGCTTTTCTCTATAGTTTCAGGTGGTCAGGATAAACGCCATGGTCGCATATGTCCTTTATTTGCGAACGAGGTGTGTATGGCCAAGCTGAACGTCGCCGATTTGAACCCGGTCTCCCGCTCCACTATCCTATTCAGCGGCTCTCCATCTTATTTGCGTTGTCTTGGTCGATGATTCAATTCGACGCCCTCATCACTCGCGATCGCATTGGACAATGCGGCAACCAGCCAAGTGTCGTCGTGCTTCTGTTGCCAGCGCCTGCGCGCATACAAAGCGCTTTCGGCGTCGGGTCGCTGCATGACGCTCAACCAATCCGGCAGCTCTTGTTTTCGCGATAGTTTGCGAGTCACAGGAGATCGATCTGCCTTGTCGAACAAGGCCACAAAGTCCCATAGATCCTGCCGCAAGCTCAAGTCCATTCCTTTGCTCGACAATGCGGCCGACAATTCAAGCATTGTCTCCTCCGGCTTGGCAATGATCAGATTCCTGCGACGCAACACTCGCACTGGCCCATGTATCTGCGCGAGCCTCGACTCCTTCAATACGCCATCAATTTCCAGCAGTGCGCGATCCGACATTTTTGGATTCGCCTGCACTTCCCTGGGCAGGGCTCGCGCCACCAGGTAGCGCGCCAACACTCGCCAGGGTGACTTGGGGTCCGCTGCAACCAGTCGAAACGCTCTAATAGCCTCTTCGGCTTGCCCTCGATAGAAGAACCTTGCTCCCAACTGATAAGCCCTATCCTGCCGCAACCAATCCGGTGCGCCGCTCGGCAGAGCTGGCAGGGCATCTCCATCGCTGCCATCGCAATTCGAGAACACGGCTTCCTGTCCCGTGAGCCAACACACATCGAGGTGCAGTTTGTAGCCGCGCCAGTAGTTTGCATGTCCTTTGCTGTTAGTTTTGACTCCAATCGAGCAATCTCGCGAGAGGCCTTGCAGCATCTGGCTCAGCGTCATTTTACGTTGCTTGGCGGTGATGCCTTCATGCTTGGAGCGCTGCTTGGGAAGGGGCTTTTTGTTGGCCTTTTCACGCTTTATAGCCTTTTTCTGACTCGGTGTCTCCGGGAATCGCTCCCGTGCTTCGATCAAGGTCGAGTCGCGGGCGATATGTCTTACGATCCGCTTTTCTTGTGTCAATCGCACGAGTGCTTCGTGGATCCGCTCAGGTAATTTGCGGCGGGCGAAATCGGCGAATGCCCGGGAGAAAGTACTCTCGCTCGGCACTGCCGCTTCGGTCATCCACCCACAGATGGAGCGCAGTTGAGCGTCCGCTTTGAGCCGGTCGATTAGTTGCCGCGTGGTCGGGAAGTTGTGGATCGATTTCGCCAGGAAGGCCGCGATCAGGGCTCGCCGGTCGTCGAAGGGCCGGCCTCGCCATTGCTTGTGTACGAAGCGGTGTAACTGAGTCAGGGGCATGGCCTCTGTCAGTTGTTTGTCGTGTACGCTCAACTCGCCCGTCTCTTGTTCCAAGACGGAAAATAAATCCAACTGGCAGATCTGGGTGAAAGCAATTTACTCCACGCCCCAGACACGCTATCCTGCCATAGGCATGCCAATTGAAGCAGTCTCCGTAGTACTGCGCCGACTGATCCGAAACCCCTGGCAAGAAATTGCCCTGCGCTGGAACTGGAAGTCGGCCATTACCAGCGCTGTTATCCGCGCTGCGATCTACTTTACGGTCAACCTGTCTTCTGGCCGGGACGCTGCCGTGGGTGCCATGCAGGCTGAGTTTATATGGCGTTTCATCGTCGCTGGCTTCCTTGGAAGCGTAATCCAGAGCCTGAGAAAAGCCCAGCCCATCTGGCAGGCTACCCTGATTACTTCAGTAGCTCTTCCGGTTTTGAATCACCTGATCGAATTCACCGTCCATACCCTCCGCGGTACGCCGCACCTCAAAACCAGCATCACCGTCAGCGTTGCGTTCACCATCGTCGCCATGCTCTTCAATACATATGCAATGCGGCGCGGCGCGATGATCATTGGTAAAGACGGTCGCCCCTTGTGGCGTGACCTGCTAGACATGCCACGCCTCGTGATCGGCTTTGTCTTGTGGATACTCCGCATTCAGCGCTCTCCCCAGAGCTTGTGATAGCGGCCCATCCAGTAAGGCAAAATAAACGTCGTGCCGTCATCTTCTCCTCGTCCGCCATTGCCCCCATCGAGCACGAACGGATTGCCGTTCCACTTCATGATGGCCCGCTCATCCGGCTGTAGAAACACTGTCGTTTCGCGTTTCCCAAAGCGTTCTGGTCTGGTTGAAAGTGGCAATTCCTTGCGCCAACCGTTCTCGACTGTCCACTTGGTCATATCGAGCGGCAAGCGTTGCAACGTCTCGATCGAAGCCCGCCGCAGCTCTAAATTCTCGCCTCGACCGATCTCATAAATCGCATTCCAAAGTGGATTCCGCTCGGGGCGCATGTTCTCAAACCAGTCGTCCAGTGCCTTCAGAATCCCCTTCCGGTAAACAGGATTCTTCTCATACACCAGCAGTGGATAAAAGCTCAACATTGCCAATTCCTCATCGCTGTAATTGAGCTCTTCACGCAACTCCTTCAGTTGTCCGGCGATCTTGAGGTATCCCATCTCATCGATTACCTTCTTCAACTCCACCTCATAGCGAGCGTCCCCGGTTACGTGCTGCGATGTCCTCAGAAAACTAATCAGCTCAATCGAATTCAGCGGTGCATCGCCGCGACCATCGACAGAGGCGAAATACTCAGGAGTCCACTTCCCCCATCGCGTCGGCTTGCCTGTCTTTGGGTCGATCAGATAGTAGTTGTTCTTGAGGATGTAGTCCATCATCCGCCGGCACGTTGCCTTCACTTCCTGCCGCAACTCCCCCGAGGGCAACAAATCCCAGGCCATACCAAAAAGCAGGAAGTGCCCAACGATCTCATCAGAACTCGTATCCGACTTGAATTCGTATTTGCGGTCTTCGGTCCAGTACCAGAATCCATCCTTCGGCTTCTCTTCGGTCGGGTCAATGTAGGATCGAGCCGGGTACCCCGGCGTCCCGGTCACTTTCTCCAGAAACAATACCGCCCGAATTGCCTTCTCCGCCCGGGCCAATGCCTCCGGGCTGCCACTGACTTTGTATTCAAACAGCTTCCCTACCGCATACATCGCCGTCCAAAGCCCGTCATTGTCGTCAGAAACCCGCTTCCCGTCTCGCATGTCGGCGACGAATCCATGCCGGTCGTGCCGTGCCGCAATTGCCTCATAGTGCTTTGCCTTCTCCGACAAGAGAATCTTTTCAAACCAGATTTCGCTTTCTCCGCACGAGGTGTGGATCCTCACTCTCCCCTTTACTGGCTCAGAAAACCCGCTCACCTGATCGCACGGCAGAAATCGCTTGCTATGAAAAAGTCGCTGATCTCGTAACGCTCCACGCTCCCCGATGGTCCAGCCAGAACCATCGCTGGCCTTCAGGCTGGTTTGCCCGCCCGAATCCATCGGCTTGTCAGGAAATTGCTTTACATACACCTGAGGGAATCCTGGAACTATAATTGGAGCCCCAATCAAAAGACTTCCAACCAGAAAAAGGAGAATTCTTAACATGATCATAAAGATACAGGAAATTCCCATTCCCTGTCGATAAGCGATACACGAGCTACTACCCCCACTTGCGTCTGGGCGCAAGAAAGCAAACAATAGGAGAAAGCTCTTATTTGAGTTCTATGAGTAACGGTAATACTCTAGGAAAGGAAGATTTGGAATGAAGGTACTCATTGCCGATGACAGCATTGTCAGTCGGCACATGCTGGAAGCCACGGTTAAAAAATGGGGTTACGAGCCGGTGGTGGCTTGTGACGGCAAAGAGGCGTGGGAAATCCTTCAAAAGGATGGTGCCCCCCAACTCGCCATTCTCGACTGGGTCATGCCCCAACTGACAGGGCCTGAAGTATGCCGTCTTGCCCGCCAGCAGCAAAAGGATACCTATACCTACATGCTGCTGCTCACCAGCAAAAACCAGCGTGAAGATCTCATCGAAGGCATGGACGCCGGTGCCGACGATTACGTCACCAAACCTTTCAACCACCATGAGCTACAAGTACGTCTCCGCGCTGGCCGCCGAATTGTTGACCTGCAATCGGAACTTCTCGTCACCCAGGCTGCCCTCCGCCAGCAAGCCACTCACGATTCCCTCACCAAGGTCTACAACCGCAGTTCGATCTTCGAAGTTCTGGATCGAGAGCTCATCCGCGCTGAACGCGAAGGCCTCCCAGTTGGCTTGGCGCTGCTCGATATAGACTATTTCAAGTCCGTCAACGACACCTACGGCCACATTGCCGGAGATGCTGTCCTCAGAGAAGCTGCTCGCAGAATCAAAACCACGATTCGCTCTTATGATTCCCTCGGCCGTTACGGCGGCGAAGAGTTCCTCATCATTCTCCCTGGCTGTGATGAGGCTTGTACCCGCAGCCAGTCCGATCGAATCCGCCGTAATCTGGCCATGGAGCCCATGCCGATCCATGAGTCCAGTCACTCGGATGTTTCTCTCGCACTAACGGCCAGTTTCGGTAGTACGACCGCTCTCCCCGGCCATCGTATCTCGGCTGAAACACTCCTGCGGATTGCTGACGAGAGTCTCTATGAAGCCAAGCGTGCCGGCCGCAACCGCGTAGTCTTCCGCTCCATCCTCGGCGAAACAGAGCCGATTCTCGCGGCCTCGGCTTTCTAGTTCCCCAACCTAATTTCCTAACTGTGCAACGCTGAAATGGCTCAAGGTATCCATATACTGCGCCACTCCCCGAAGTAACGCTTCGGCAATCTTCTGCCGGTAATCCGGCTTCTTCAACATCGCTTCTTCCTTAGGATTACTCAGGAAGCCAATCTCGGTCAGCACGCTAGGCATTTCTGCCCCGATCAAGACGATGAGTGGAGCCTTTCGCACGCCCCGGTCTTTCGTCCGGTTGCCAGCCTTTGTGCTTCCTGCAAACAACGATTGTTGCAGCCGACCGGCAAATTCTCGCGATTCGTCAATCTTGTCTTTGAGCGCAATCTTCTTGATCAGACTGCCGAGGTCGGCAACGCTTCTCTCACTCGATGCGTTCTCTCGTGCCGCTACTTCCAAGGCTTCGGGCGACGACGTGAAATTCAGGTAATAGGTCTCTACACCTGTTGCCGTTCTCAATTGTGACGAGTTCACGTGAATCGAAATAAACAAGTCCGCGTGATGTTGATTGGCGATCTCGGTGCGTTGTTCTGGCGAAATGTAGACGTCGTCTTTTCGAGTCAGCACCACCTCACTGCCCAGATTGGTTTCCAGCAATACCGCCAATCGTTTGGCCACATCAAGGGTCACGTCTTTTTCAACCAGCCCCGTTGCGCCCGTCGAACCCGGGTCATGTCCACCATGGCCTGGGTCGATCACCACTTTGCCAATCTTCAGCCCAAGTACCCTGGTCAGGGACTGACGCCCAGCACCAGTGCGACTTGCTGCCACGGCCGTCGCTTGAGATTGAACTGCCTGCCGGCTGACTGCGTTGGCCGGCGGCGGCAACCGCAAATCTCGCATAATAAAGCCCGATACCCGGTACGGCATCTGCGTCGGATCTGCCTTGGGAAGCTTGAAACTGCTTAACAGCAGAGGTGGTTCAGGCATTACAAAGCTTGACCTGACAATCGACCTTCGCCCAGGTAACTCAACATTAACTTTGCGCGGTGCCATTTTCTCAGGAATCATTGTCGAGAAAATGGGTGGTGACGTCCCTAATGGGTTCTTCAACTTCGGATCTGCCTTGAGCGGCCGCAACTCCACCACGAGACGGTTTGGATCCTTTAAGACAACCGTGCGGTATTCCACCTCACCTAACTGAAGATCAAAAACCAGGCGCGTCACACCCTTATGGTTCTCCGCTACACGCACTTGCTTCAACAGGTTGCCAGTGGCCGCAATCGCCTGCATGGCCCCCCGTGGCCCGTTATCTGTTCGCCCCGCCAACTGTGGCACCATGTCCGCAAAATCGACAAAGATACGCGCGGGGTTCTCAATCCGATCCGCCTTGATGTCGATCAACCCATTTGCCAAGACCGACACTCTCGTGACTGTCCCCTGATTCTCGATCCGCACATCGGTGATCGAGCCCCACTTCGGCTTCTCCTGCGCACACACCGCGAAACACATCAACAGCAACAGGCCATTTCTCAGGCCATCGGTTACGCGCAATGTGTTCGCGGATTTCTTCATGACATCCTATGGCATCCCGATATGGATGCGACCTTGCGAATCCACAACCTGTTGTATTCTCGGCTGAACCGCTTCAACCGGTTTGGCCGCCACAACGCCTGCCTGAATGCGCTTGGATTCGCCGTAGCGCTTTCCCACCTTGTACACGTAATCTATCGTTTCCGGATAAGGAGGAATCCAGCCATGCTTTTTCACCGCCGCTTCTCCGGCATTGTATGCCGCGAGCACCAGGCGGTCATCGTTGAACTTCGTTTTCAGATAACGCAAGAATTTGACCCCACCCTCGATATTCTGACGTACATCGAAGGCATTGGTCACTCCAAGCTGCCTGGCCGTCGCTGGCATCAGTTGCATCAAACCCATAGCACCTTTGGGCGACACAGCATTCGGATTGAAGTTGCTCTCTACCTGCATCACACTGCGCACCAGCAGCGGGTCTACCCCATGAGTTGCAGAACTCTGCTCCACAATCTCGTCCACTTCCCGGCGGGTCGGATTCATCACTTTGGCTTCAACCGGCACATTGGAAGTCGTCTCGCGGGCAATCACTTCCACTGGAGGAACCTCGCGTGGAAGCATGACTTGAGTTCGTACCAGCCGCCCGCTTCCACGATCTACCCGTACCGTCGTACGGACGATCCCCGCATCGGCACACCACAACGGCACACCGGCAAGGCAGAAGCACGCTAGGCTAAAACATAAGCGCCTCATCTTGTTCAAACTAATCATATCTGAAAACTCTTTTTGAATCAATGAATTATGCTCCACAGTCCGTTGCCTCTGCACCTGCCGGTGCCTTCCTTTTGGCTGGCGGTGCCAGCTCACGCATGGGTCGCGACAAAGCGCTGATTCCATTTAAGGGCAATCCCTTACTAGTACATCTGGCTGAATTACTGAGATCCGTCTCAGTCGATTTCCACATCGTTGCCCCACCGGAAAGGTACGAATCCTTCAGGTACCCGATCCTCCCCGATCTTCGCGACAACTGCGGCCCAATGGCCGCCATTGAAACCGCACTGGCCCACTCGCCATACCCCTGGAACTTCATCGTTGCCTGCGACATGCCGCTGCTAAGCTCAGACTGGCTCATCACCCTCCGCAATACCGCCCTTGCTTCTTCGGGAATCGATTGCGTCTCCAGTGCAACCGCACCCGATTCGCCCAATCCGCTGGCTGCCATCTGGAACCGCAGCGCACTTCCAAAGGTGCGTAGCTTCCTCGATGAAGGCAATTTCCGCGTCCGCGGCTTGCTTTCTTCACTCGAAACCAAAATTCTCATCCCACCAGACCCACAAATCTTGGCAAACTGGAATCGTCCCGAAGATCTTTCGGGTTTACTTGGCGAAGGAAAGGCAAACAGTGGCCGTTGAAGGTTTTCCCTATTACATTGAATTTCGGCACGTATATAAGACGTTCGACAGGCCCATTTTAGTCGATACGAATTTTTTTGTTCCTGCAGGAGAAACCGTCGCTGTCATCGGACGCAGCGGCGTTGGCAAGTCTGTGTGTCTCGGCCACATCATGGGATTCCTCAAACCTGACGATGGCCGTGTCATCGTGGGCAACCGCGACATCACATTTTTTGACGAAGCCGAACTACGCAAGATGCGCAAGAAAGTCACGATGGTATTCCAATCCGGAGCCTTGTTTGACTCTCTCACTGTCGGCGAGAATATCCTCTTCTCGCTCGAACTCCGTGACGACTACGACGAAAAGAACAAAGAGGATGTCGTAGACGGCCTGCTAGACCTCGTCGATCTGCTCCCCTATCGCGACTCCTACCCGGCTGATCTTTCTACTGGCCATCGCCGGGCCGTCGCGATCGCTCGTGCCCTTGCCGCTCAACCGGAATGCGTGCTCTACGACGAGCCCACCACCATGGTCGATCCAATCATGGCCAACCACCTCGGCAATCTCATGCTGCGCCTCAAGATGCAGCTCCGCCTCACCAGCGTAGTCGTGACACACGACCTCGAACTGATGCGCAAAGTCGCTGACCGTGTTGTGTTCTTAAGTGAAGGAAACGTCGCATACTTCGGCCCCGTCGAGGGGCTCGAAGATTGCGACCATGAACAGATCCAGGAATTCCTGAAGCTCGACCGAATTAGCTAGCCGCCGTAACTGGCAGCAATGCGCTTCTTGACGTCTTCACTGATCTTGATCTTGCCGTCATTTACCAGACGCTTGACAAGGGTCTCTTCAAAAATGTCAGCCCGCTCTGATGCCTTACGGTTCTTTACCATGTTGACAATCTCTGAACGCCTGGCTGGCAGTTGACTCATGTCGGCTTGTTTCTTATCTATAAGTTTGACGAAAAACCATTTGCCGTCCACCGTTGTAGGCCCAGCTAGTTGGCCCGGTGTCCGATTGAATGCTTCGATGACCGCAGACGCTGGGCCAATCCCGTCGGCAAACCCTTGACGATTGAATTCCTGTGTCTGCTTGACGGTCAGTCCCAATTCCTTGGCGATTTGCGCCAGATCGCCGTTGGCTGTCTTCATCAGGTTGATGCCTTTTTGCTTCTGTACTTCTACGAGCTTGATTCTTTCCGTAATCAACTTGTTGCTCATGATGGAATTTCTGGCCTCTTCAAAGGTCGATTGACGGCTCGGCGTAATGCTATCCACTGCAAGCACTGCCAAACGTTCCGGTCCCAGCGTCGATACATCTGACACTTCCCCCTTCTTCAAGTTCTTCACCAGTGCAAATAGCTCCGGCTTCGGGCCCAGGCCAGGCACAGCCGTCCCATCGGATGAATACTCAAACTGCGCTGGAGTCAGCCCATATTGCTTGGCAATAGAAGGCACCTGAGTCGGGCTCTTGATCAGTTCGGCACGCAGTTGGTCTGCAGCTTTACCCAGGCCATCGCTCTTCTTGGACTGGCGCAAGTCTGCCTCAAGTGCTCCACGAACTTCTTCGAAGGTCTTCATTGCGGCAGGCTTTCGTTCCTGCACATCGATCAAATGGAACCCAAACTCCGTTTTGATCGGAGAACTCAAAGTGTTCAAAGGGCCGGTAAACGAATACTCGTCAAAATTCTTCACCGTCTGGCCGCGAGTGATAAATCCTACGGAACCACCGTTGGACTTTGAACCCTTGTCGTCGGAATACTTGTTCACCATGTCTTCAAACTTGGCCCCAGCCTTAAGCTGCTTATAGACCGAATCTGCCAGCGTGCGCATCTTCGCCTCTTCTGCTTCAGGCTTGTCCTTGGTGCCAAATAGAATGTGACGAACCTTTGATTGTTCCGGCGATCGGAAGTTTTCCTGATTCTCTGTGTACAGGCGCCGTAATTCTGCCTCAGTCACTTGCATCGAAGCCTGCACTGCACTTCCATCCAGCACATAGAGTTTCACCACGCGTGCTTCAGGCAATCTGAAAGTTGCCTTGTTCTTCTCATAATCTGCAAGCAATTCCGCTTCCGCGATCTTTATGCCGTTGCCCACCTCTGCCGGATCGATCACCACGTAATCCAGCTTGATCCGCTCTTCGGAGTCGCGGAAAGCATCTTCCACTTCTTTGGGCGTTGCCACGGCACTCATCAGCATCAAGGTGCGCAAGCGTTGCGTCTCGATGTCCTTCTTCATGCTGTCTTCAAATTGTGCAATCGTCAGCCCAGTCTGCTTCAGCATCATTTCGTACATCTGACGGCCCACAAACTTGCCTTCCTGCCACAATGCCGGAACATCCTTCTGGATTTTCGTCGCTACATCCTTATCGGAAGCTACCAGACCAGTCTCGTTGGCATAGCAGGCTACACCCTTTACGGCGACATATTGATCGACAAACTGCGGAATGAAAATCGCCGCGCTCTCCGGCGGAAGGCTCTGACGGTTCAACATCTGTTGCACCTTTAGGCGCACTTCTTTCGCCGTCACCGGCTCTCCGCAAACCTGCGCTACTGTCTCGTCACCGGGACCTCCACCAAAACCGCTAGAGCCAAATCCTGGAATCAGGGTTACGACCATCGACAGAGCAACGAGGCCCAAAAGGACTCCAAGAACAATACGCAAGTTGGTATCCTTGCGTCGGAACAGATCAAACATGCAAACTCCTGAACAATTGTGGTGTGGCGGGGGGTGCCGCTGTTCGCCTCTCACAGGCAAACGCTTCTAAATTATAGCGAATTGCAAGTCCTGTCATCTAACAGCGTGTGCACTTCTACGGAATCGACCTCGGTTGGACCGGTAAACCCAGCGGATTTGCCTCCCTCATCTGGGACGGCAAGCGCCTTCAGCTCACCCATCTCGCCCGTCTCGACACCCACCACGAGGTACTTAACGCGATCCCTGCCAACCACACCGCCTGGATTGGCCTCGACGCTCCTGTCATCATCCGCAACCCTTCAGGCATGCGTCAGGCCGACCGTGCTGCCCACGAGCTTTTCTCCCGTCAGCGTGCCGGCTGCTACCCGGTCAACTTGCGCCTGCCCTTCGTCCCCAAGGTCCTCGCCTTTGTTGATGCCCTAACCCAAAAAGGCTTCTTAACCACTCCACCCACCGCTCGTCAATCTCAAACCAACCACCTCTTTGAGGTTTACCCTCACTCTGCCGCCATCCGCCTTTTCAACCTCCCACAAATTCTCCCCTACAAAAAAGGCAAACTTGCCACCCGCAAAATCGCTCTTGCCCAATTCCGTGAACTCCTCGCGACTGGTCTCACTCACCACCACCCATCCCTCAAGCCCCAAGCTCTCCCACCCCTCGGTGACACCCTCGCCCAGCTCAAGTCATGCGAAGATCAACTCGACGCCGTCCTCTGCGCCTACATTGCCGCCCACTTCTGGTACTGGGGCCTGTCGAGAAACAACCTCCTCGGCCATCCACCCGATGGCTTCATCGTCAATCCCAGCTTCTAAACTGAAAGAAACCACGTGTCCACCAACCCCTTTGCCGAACTTCGCGAAAACTACCAGATGAACGGCCTCGTCGAAACCGATGCTCTCTCAAATCCCATCGCCCAATTCCATCGCTGGTTTGATGACTGCCTGTCCACAAAGCTCCTCGAAGCGAACGCCATGTCACTAGCCACTGTCTCCCCTGCCGGTCAACCCACCGTCCGCATGGTCCTTCTCAAGGCGCTCGATACGCGCGGCTTCTCTTTCTTCACCAATTACGAAAGCCAAAAGGCCAGCGATCTCAACACCAACCCCAAAGCCGCCATTTGCTTTCACTGGAAAGAACTCGAGCGCCAAGTCCGCGCCTCAGGTACCGTTGAAAAGCTCGCTCGCGAAGAAAGCGAAATCTACTTCCGCGAGCGGCCACGCATCTCGCAAATCGGTGCTTGGGCCAGCAACCAGTCCACAGTCATCGAAAGCCGCGAAACGCTAGAAGCCGCCAGACGTCTCTATGAACAGAGCTTCGAAGGCCAGCCAGTTCCGATGCCAGCTTTTTGGGGCGGCTACCTTCTGCGGCCGGTCGAAATTGAATTCTGGCAGGGCCGCCCTGGCCGGCTCCACGACCGTCTGCACTATCATCTACAAAGCGATCAATCATGGCGTATCTCCCGCTTATCACCCTAGCTTTCCTCTCCGCTCAAGCCCAGGACAACCTGACCACTGTCCTCAAGCGAGTCGAAGAACGCTACAACACCACCAAAACTCTCAAGAGCGAATTTGAACAAACCATGGCCGTAGCTCAAGGCCGCCGCGTCACCGAGCGCGGCACTCTCTATCTGCGTAAACCCGGCCAGATGCGTTGGGAATATTCACAACCCAACGGCAAGCTCTTCCTCTCTGACGGCAAAACGATTCATTACGTCACCCCTTCAGCCAAGCGAGTCGAAGTCAGCCCGATGAAAGCCTCCGACGACCTCCGTGCCCCGCTTGCCTTCCTCCTCGGAAAACTCGACTTTTCCCGAGATTTCAACCGCTTTGAGCACTCTCAATCCAGCCTCCAATGGAAAATCAAAGCCTACCCCAAGAGCGCCAAGTCCCCTTATGAATTTGTCGAATTCTTCGCCGAACCCGACGGCCGCCTTAGTCTGGTCACAGTAACGGGAAGAGACGGCTCCAGCATGTCCTACGCCTTCCGCTCGGAGCAACGCAACATTCCCCTGGCGGCCGAACTGTTCCAGTTCAAAGCACCCGAAGGCTACGACCTCGTCACCCTGCGCAGCGAACCCTGATCCAATCCCTGTACTGAGGCTCCCATGAATTCGAAAACAAAACTACTCGACCCCATTCATCCAGGCGAAATACTCCTCGAGGACTTTATGAAACCGCACGCGATTAGCATCAACAGGCTCGCGAGAGATCTGCACGTCCCTCCAAATCGTATCCACGCCATTGTTCACGGCAACAGATCAATCACCGCCGACACTGCCCTGCGCCTGGGTGCTTATTTTGGTGTCTCCCCGGAAACCTGGCTGAACCTCCAGTCCGACTTCGATCTCCGTGTCGCTATCCGCGCTATTGGCGATGACGTAGCCAGGACCGTTCACAAGCTTGAAGCTGCTTGAGCGATGAGCAGGGGTGGGTACGTCTGCGACTGATCAACGCATCAAGCAGTCGTTTCTATCGCCTCCAGATGGAAGAGCACACCCTCTATAAAATTGCCTCAGATGGAGGAGCATTGCCACAACCACAGGCATTGGACGAATTGTTGCTTGTACCCGGGGAAAGAGCGGAAGTAATGATTCAGGGTTCGCGTCCGAAGCGCATTCCGCGAATTCGCCGGAATTGCCATGTACCATTGCCACATTTTGGACCATGAAGACCTTGGAATGATGGGCACAATCCAATTCAAAGGCTAGCCGAACCCGCAATCCAGACCCTACGCCAGATTTCCGGTTGAAAGCATGTGCCTTCATCCGGAGTGTCGCCAACTCTATTTCACCTTTTTGGCCATTTCCTCATGCATAGCCGCCATATCCCTCATCGTCTGCGCCGCCTTCTTGCAGTGTTCTGCGTAAGTCAGACAGTGTAATAGAATTGTAACTTCGCCGATCAGGGCCGATACCGTAAACGTTCGGCGTTGTTTGTTGATCTGTTCCATGACAAGTCTCCTTTAGACTCCCGGCTGTGCCGGTGATTGACTGCGTGAATATCGAATGGAGGCTAAGCTACCAAGATCCCGAATCTCAGTTGCTTGCCAAGCCAATCCCATACATTGAAATCGCAACTACTTTGCCGCCTCCACTGTCTTGATTGAGAAACCCTTGACGCCTCCTTTTTCCATCATCGTTCCGGTAACCTTGACCTTCTTCTCGATAAAAGGCATCAGCTTCTCGTTCTGATTCTTATGGTCTGTTGCTACCGGGATGTAGATCGTACCGCTAGCCTCATCCAGCAGCGCCAGCGGAACTCCGGCCTTTGCGCAAGCTCTGGCGCAGCTTTCATGCTTCTCGCCCTTGCTGTTGTGTGCAATGTAGCAGCCCGTGTCGATCACCAGACTGGTCATGGTGATCTCTTTACCGTGGTCGCCATGATCATGCTGGGCCAACGCCAGCGCGGCTCCAGTAATCAGCATCAGGATGGTTGTTTTCATTGATTCATTTCCCTTTTTTTTGAGTTGTTTTGAATTTGCGAACCGTCATCGCCTTGCGGAGATGACAACGAACGCAGATACGGTATGCCATTGCATCC
>Ga0209490_10003562_pt1 | contig 14493 bp, 20 predicted proteins | sample MAT06_FD_187209 | JGI IMG/M metagenome (GOLD analysis project Ga0209490, IMG submission 187209) | Freshwater microbial communities from Lake Fryxell liftoff mats and glacier meltwater in Antarctica - MAT-06 (SPAdes) (version 2) | ecosystem: Environmental > Aquatic > Freshwater > Ice > Liftoff...
TTGAAATAAGTCTTTTTGCTTAGTAAATCTATGTAAGTACGACGATTGCCAAGCAAAATAATTTAGACCGCCAGACCGAAGAATTTTAATAGCTTTCCCTGTGTTAATCATTATTTTACCTCTGGAAGAGATCGGAAACGAAATTTATATAACTATCTTGACCATTTATAAAAAGGGTTGACGATCGTATAAAACTAAAACCCATTTACACACAAGTGACCAGAATCGTGTAATTGACTTTTTCTCTATGTCAAATATTTAGTCATTTATTTTTACTTACATATTGACTTACGTTTTACTTACGTTGTAAGATACTGCAAGTAAAACGTTAGACAAGAGGTTAGGCAAATGACTAAGGCGATCGGATATGTAAGGGTATCGACTCAAGAACAAGCGACACACGGTTACAGCTTGGATGCTCAAATAGAAAAGATTAAGGGATATGCAAATCTCTATGATATTGAGCTAATCGATATCATCATTGATGCTGGTATGTCTGCAAAGTCCTTAAACCGTGAGGGTTTGCAGACTGTCTTACAAACGTTAGACAGTGGTAAGGCGGACGCGGTGATCATCTTTAAACTAGATCGCCTTACTCGTTCGGTATCAGACTGGAATACCTTGATCGCTGATTACTTTACCGATAAAGCTTTACTCTCAGTTAGTGACCAGATCGATACTCGCACCGCAGCAGGTAGATTATGCCTGAATGTTCTAATGTCTGTCGCACAATGGGAAAGAGAAGCAATCGGAGAGCGTACCAGTATGGCGCTACAGCATAAGAAGTCTCAAGGCGAACACGTTGGCTCACCTGCTTATGGCTTCAACATGATTGAGAAAAAATTAGTTAAGTCTGCGAGTGAGTGTGAAATTATCGAACTGGTACGAGATTTAAAAGCCAATGGCGCAACTCTCCAACAAATTGCCGATCATCTTAACCATGAAGGGATTGCCACTAAACGGGGCGGTAAGTGGCACATTAACAGTATCAAACGTGTATTAGATCGTGAGGTTGCGTAATGTCTATGACTGAACAGGCGATCGCTATTTGCGGATGGCAGTGTGTAAGCACTGCCTTACACCGTAAGACAGAATGTAAGGCATATTTAAAAGCTAATGGTCTAAAGGTTGCCAATGCTCAGCGCAAATTAGCTTCATTGCTACGAGATACAGATAAATCTAGAGATTACTTACAATCGTTAGACACTGACTTACAGCATACGATTGTTAACAATTTGCTTAAGGATCTATCTTTTGATGAGATGCAAGAAATTATAGAAAATAACAATTGACTTACACCATGATTACGGTGTAAAATAACGTTAGTTTATCGTAAGACAAAATGGCAGAATCACCAGACAGCAAAGCATCTAAAAGTCTAACTTTTAGATTGCCAAATGAGATTTATTCAGAGTTGGAACAGTTTGCGATCGCTAAAGGATTACTTAAATCCGATGGCGCTATTAAAACCACTGATGCTCTAATCGCAGTCATTAAGGAGGGCTTAGGGTTGTCTAACGGTGTAAGTCAGAATGTAAGTATTTCTGATGAACGTATTGAGGTAATAGTACAAAGCGCTGTAAATGCCTTGGTTACTGAGAAAATTGAACCAATGCATAACAGCATCAAACAAGCGATCGCCACTTTGGACAGCTTAAAGCTATCCAAAAAACTTGTAGATGAGGCAATCGCAACCGCAAAAAAGCCCCTGATACTGTCGCAACATCAGAAAGTGACAGCATTGCAGAAAGTGAGCCAAGCAGCTTAGAATTGCCAATCATCGCGGCGATCGCATCTCTACCGACTGCAAAAACTTCACCTGATGAGCTAGCCGCCGCCAAAATCGCCTATGCTTCAAAGCTCAAAATCACATATAAGCGTAATCCCGATGGCTCTCTGATGCTGAAAAGTATTCGAGGGATTACTGAGAAAGATTTTAAAAAGCTTAGTGATGGTGAGCTTGAAGCGATGTGCTTATATCGTGAATCGATCGGGCGCTCTACAAAGTATTGGGAGATTACAAACGATGATCTTGTAGGTAAGGCGATCGCCTCGACTGAGCCAAGAGAGAATCTTGCAGATAAAAGGTTCACATCTATGGCGGCAGCAGCATATTACAGGGGAAAGTCAGGGCAACCACTAAAAGTAACGACACTAATCGCTAATGCTAAAAAATATGGGTTTGTAATTAAGGAGAGAGGATCGGGCTTATATGCTCTTCTCGATCCTTAAAACTTTTGCTCCGTAACCGTTTCAAATCTCGCGTTTTAGCACCTAAATAACGCTATATCGTGAGGTTTGTTTGTAAGGATGGAGTACACACTCGCTTTATTTAGTAAGGCTTTTTGAGTAGTTTTTCAAAATAAACTATTAGTAATAACTAAATCCGTATCTATCATTTGAGTATCGCGCCGCTTGCATTTCTGCCAATGGTTCGTTTAGTCGTCTGATTCGTTCGATTAGTGATTCGCCTTTATGCTCATTTTTGGGCGGTGTATTGCTTGGTCTCGGTGAAGGATTAGGTGAGGGTGCAGTTGGCAAGGGCGTAGAAACTGCCGCCGTCACTGGTTCTATGGGGGGGGATCTTTTCGTTTCCTTAACCTGCACACACCCTTTTATATTGTCATTATGAGAAGGTGTGTGCAGGCTGATAACGCGCTCTACAAAAGGATGTGAAGGGATAAGCTCTACTCCCTCACTAATCGTGCGTTCGGCTCGGCGGGTAAGTTCGGCGCGGGTGATTTTTAGATCGGCTTTGTGCAAAGAATAGATCCTAGTCCTAGCGCCGTTGATAGTTTCTTGTGTATTGTCTCGTTTCAAGCCAAGCCAAGCCAATAGCGCCCCGATGTAAGTGGTTAGTCCTGCGTGTTTGGCACAGGTTAGGTGTATCCCAATTTCAGCAAGTTTATCGATTTGCTTTGTGTATGCTCTGCCATTTTTATCGACATAATGAACATCACAATTTCGCATAGATTTTAATTTTTGCCCGAACTCAATAGCGATCGATGTACCTGCGGTGATTTCTCCAGTTAGTGATTCCGTTTGAACATACCAACTCCCGCCACTGAGAACGAAGTCTAAAAACTCATGTACTCCTAATTGTTCCAGTGCTTTTTGAGCTAAAGCCAAGTGAGTAACATCCTGATGAGAGATACCGTATCCCCATTTCGTTTGGACTTCGATGCTGTGCTTATCAGCTTTGACAGCCAAACTAGGAAAAGACTGATACTCAAGACGTTCTAGCGCTTTGCGCTTGCGTCCTTTATCATCACGCTCGATCTGATACTCGGTAACAGTATCTGGAGTAAGTGCGCTCCAGTCAGCAAGGCGATACTTCTCAATGGCTAACAGGTCAGATTCGAGTAAATCGCGCCGATCCTTTAGTTGTTCATATTCAGATTTTGCTAAATCGCGAGCATTATAGAGTCTCTCAATTTCATACTCTTTGTAAGCCTCTCGCTCGTATTTACGTTTTACAAAATCTTCTTTGAGCAAAATAGAAGGCTCAATTTCGATCTCGCCATCGATCTCTACTTCATCATGCAGACGTGCGATGATATCCGCTCTAAGATGTGCTTTGCTCCAGTTGTCTGATGATTTGTATTGATAGAAACAGTCGTTTTCATCAATAAACTCACTCTCACCGTTACCTGTCGCCGCCGCCCGTCCTTTGCGAGTGATAACAATATTTTTTGGTGTGCAGTGGCGATATTTGCCACTACTCTCAGCAGCATAGATAAATCTTGGCACTGGCAACCGATAGCGATCTGATAGTTGCAAGGCTGTACTAGCACTGATTGAGTCAGCATGGAAGAAACAGAAAACACTATCAAAACTATCGCGGGTGATGCTAAAACCAGATCGCAATACTGGAGAAACAATTAATATTCTGGGTTGGTTTTGCTCTAGCCACTGGTTAGGATTCTCGAAAAATCCCTTAAACATTGGCTCGTTGGCATTATCGCGATGGATGGCGATCGCTCCATAGTCCTTAAGTCGCCATGCTAAAAACTTAGCTTCAGACTTGCGAGAACAACAAATTAAAATCCGTTTTCCTGCTTTGATTTGTGGATCTAGGTCGTTATACTCCATCGATAAAGCATCGTCAAAAAGAGTTACAGCATACTTTTTCTTGGCAGTATTAATCCTGATTACAAAGGGCTTGCGTCCTGTTTTTTGTTCCCATAGTTTTGATTCGTACTTGGTTAAGTCGGCAGATACTGAGAGCGTTTGCTTTGCTCTAATCTGCATATTCCAGTATTGCGTCTCGTTAGTTTTCCGCTTACCATTTTGGGCGTGAGTGCTAGATGTTGCGAGTGAATTTAGCTGTAGATCGAGTTCATCATTGAGAACGGATGCATTGCGATCAAGGCATACCCCGATGAATCTTTTTAAACCTTGGATTGCTTCAGTACAAAAAGCTAGACGATTAACATAACCGTCCGCGCCAACAAGTTGACCATTAACGCGATCGCAGTCGGTTCGATAGTCCACTATGCGATCGCCTTGACTCATTCGTTGGGCGTTGTTTCTAGCAAGAGATTCTAGAGGTGTAGGTATCAAGGCATAGTCAGCGTTGCGAACAAATTCACCGCCTAATTCAGATTTACCTAAACCTTTAGCTCCAACTAAAAATAAATCTCGATGAGTTTTGTATAGTTCCTGTAGTTCCTTAAACGTTGGTAGTCTGTCGAGTTCGAGATCGGCTTTGATTTTGTTATCTTCAAGGCGATCATGTGCAATCCTGATTTTATGATTCGATAGCCAATTCTCAGAGCTTAGAGCATTGCTAATTGCTGTCTCTAGTGCAGTTGCACCCTTTGTTGCTAGCAGGTCGTCAAGTCCTTTGGTTTTGCTGTCCCATGTGACAACCTTTACCGACTTTGCAAGCTTAGATAATGGTTTGAGGTGTTTTGCAAGCGCAGTTTTGACGGATCTTACTGCACTCAGCTTTGTATCAGAGTCGAAGGCGATCAAAATATCTCGATCTTTCAAATATCGCTCTAAGTCTGGGGACGCAAGACAGCTACAGCCAAATAATGAGATCGACACAAAACCATGAGATAGCCCTGATAAAGACTTACCGCCGCCTTCAGTGATAAGAATTGGTATTTCTGGGTGATTGGCTAACCATTCCCAGAAACTGCCCTCTAATGGCACATCAACACCATAGCGATCGCTGATTAGTTTGCGGATATCGCTAGGGATAGCAGGAAAGAAGGCTCGATTACCAATCTTTGCGGGTGATAGATAGGTATAGCCGCGCTTGTCTTTTTGGCTCTCAATGATGAATTGCCAAGTTTCGCCGCTTTCCTGTAGATACCTTACAGAGTGCGTATATACATGGCGGCGTTTTCCGTCCTGTTTGCTTTTGTAGTCGTTGTAGTCGTAAAGCTCAAACTGGTTAACGATGCTTAGTGCGATCGCGCGGTGCTTTACGCTGATGGCGGTAATTAGCTCTAGGAATGCTTTACCGCGTTTTAATGTGTCGTTTGTTTGTAGTGAGTTCATTACGCATCCCCCACTTCATTCATTTTTTCGCCGCCATAATTGACAGTGGCTACCAATGAAAAAAAACTACGCTTGGGCTTCAGACCGCGCTTAGCCCTGTGACTATTTTTTTGAATTGCATTTTGCTTGTTCGACATTTCTGTAATTCCTATATGAGTGAATTACAGCCCCTGAACCAATAAACGGTGATTAACAAAATGTTCGGTTAGGATACATTTTGACAATTAGATCGCGATGTGTGAAGATAGCAGTCAACTTCGTTAAAAATTTGATTTTTTGATTGTTTCTGAATGTCCAGTTCGGAAAAATCTAGCTATCTCTACAGCCGCTTGTTTCGTTTATCGATTCATGCGGCTGTATTGTTTTGTGTATTTGTCATTTGACGAAGTAAAGCGGAGAGCTTTACTTTTTTGTTTTGTGCTTGAGTTTTTAGAGCGTCTCGATGACTTTCGGTAACCCTAAACTTTAAGATGCAAACTTTATTTTCTATCATTTTGGGATACGTTTGAGTCACATTTCAATGATGGATCAAATGTAGCACAGTAAATCAAAAAATTACTTTACTTTTAGTGGCTCAAATCCGAACATACACTAATAGTGGTTAACTTCTGCATGATCGTACCAGTCTGAGTTACAAGGATTTTATCGTATTGCGTGCTAAGCAGTTGACGATTTACTTATTAGCTTATTAGCTTATTAGTAAATAAGTAAATTGCATTGACAATAATCAAGCAACTATTAACAGTAACAGCATTATCATTAGTAGTCTTAAGATGCCTGTCACTCATAAGCTTTAGATATTTGTATATACAGTTTATTTAGTACGATTGCCTCAACTTTTAAGCCTGTCTCCGATTAACCATTTCAATCATTAATCGAATATTTTCAGCTTGGATTTTTGCAGCATCAGCTTGATTTTTAGCTGCTTCGGCTTGCTGTTCAGCGATCGCAGTTTGCCTCTCTATGGCACTCTCGATCCGCGACATTCGTTCGTTAGATTCTTGTAAATAGTCACCTAAGCCAAATACAGCCGCTTTTGTAGCTGTGCTATCAGAGTACAAATGCTCTAATAATTGCCCGATCTGGTTAACCAAATTTTCGAGACGTTGATCGATTCTGGCTAAATAGTCATTTTGAGTCATTTTGTTTTTGCTCCTTTGCGATCGTTCAACCATGCTTCGATAATTAGCGCTGCTTGAGCGCCCATAGACCTTTTTTCGCTTTCAGCAATCTTCTCCAGTATTTCGATTTGCTCTTCACTTAGTGGCACTGATAGCCGCCTTTGCTTCACTTCTAAATCCTTTGAATCAAGTTGCATCAATCCTACAACGATATCCTTGCATCACTTTGACTAATTTTGATGCAATTATGTTACCTTAAAAAACAGCAAAGGCGATCGCAAGGTCTGGAAAACACGCGATCGCCTTTGTATCCCCTTTATCAAGAGATATACAGATTATGGCAGCTAAGACAGCTAAAACAACCGAACTCACGCCCGAACCTGTAACCACATCGTTAACCGATTTAACCTCGCTTAACCTCGAAGATTTGCTTGCAGATTCACTTCTTGAATCGATCGATTGGAGCAAAGTGAAAGCTCTGATGATCGAGAAAGCACAATCAAAATTCTGGGCATGGATAAGCTCCGTATCCCCTGCTAGTGATGTGAGCTTGGCACTTTTGCCAGATGCGATCGCAGTTGGTGCTAGTGAGGTGAGCAATGATTAAAGCCTTACTAAGTGCAATTACAGGTATTCCCCAAAATATTGACGATGACGATTATCAGGAACTTTGGCAGTATCAGAAATTGATCGATGAGTTGGACATTGACGATTCCGCCGATCATGATGATGATGACGAGTTGGACATTGACGATTCCGCCGATCATGTTGACGATGACGATCAAGACGATGAACCACCAAAAAAATGGTGGCAATTATGAAAACATTACCCCGCCGCCGTTACAGGCTCAAATCTGCACAACCTAGACGCATTAGAAAGCCAAAAATCAAAAACTACATCATCATTTTTTTGATAGTTTCCTGCGTTCTATTGGCTATTCCGTTTTTGATTTTGGCTCTATTACCTTTGTCGCTTGCCTTTATTTTGTTGGCGATCGCAGTTGGTTTAAAGGTTTTTTTGAGTGAGGTTGAAAGCAGTGCTTAAAAACTTCTCTCCAGACGACAAAGACAAAATCATCATCATGGGATTTTTGCTGTTGATTTTTGCCACTATTACCGCTTTTTCTGTCGGCACTGCAACAGGTTTCGGCTTGGCTAAAACAGTAAAAATACAGGTAGGATTCCATGATTAAACTGTTGTTTGCTACTGGCTTCTCATGCTTGGCAATTGGCAGTATTTGCGGATATCTAATCTCAGAAAACTCCCGATCGCCTAGCCAATCAGTTCAAGCTCAACCCGTCGCCACTACTCCAAAAACTAATCGCAAGGAACTAGAAGATCGGTATGTTGCATCGATCAATAAATTCAACTTTCGAGTAGACAAAGCCGATTTAGTATCTCTAACCGATGAGCAAATTAACAATGAGGTTTATCGCCTTGAGACACTTTTGAGAGCAGGTAAAGCCTACACAAAACCTTAATCAATTTAAGAACACTTAAAAACTCAAAGCCCTATATCTAAAAGGTTTTGAGTTTTTTCTTATTAACACCAGGGCGCAAACATGACAGCATTTACAAGAACTGAATTTCACACTAGCCAAGTATTGTTATCCGACAAGGTGCGCCGCTATGCGAGATGGTCTAGCCATACTATTTTTAGCTGTGCTATTGGTTTGAGCTTGTCCACATTCATACCTAGTCACATCAGCACCAAATTAATAAATGTGGCAAGTGCGATCGCCTTATTCGGTGTTTCCAACAGACTAGATAGACTTGCTCAATATGCTGACGGTTACGGCTCGATTAGTGAATCTCAAAGCCATATTCAGTATAGAAACTGGTTAGATGCAAGCCTACAGCCGCCTAAACGTGAGATAGCGATCGCACAGCCAATCGAAGCACCCGCACCTATCCAAAATACCGATATTAAAAAAGCTCTGAGCAAACCACATATTTTAATTTTGGGAGAAACGAATAGCGGCAAGTCCACCTTAGTAAAATTCTTAATCAGTCATGCAAGCGCCCCTTCTATCGTTTTGGATAGTCACGCCGCGCCCGATGATTGGCAAGGAATGAATGTTATAGGAATGGGGCGAAACTACAGCGCCATAGGTCAAGAGGTTGATCGGTTAGTTGCTTTGATGAACTTAAGGTATGAGTTGAGAGGCAAGGGGCAAAAGATATTTGAGCCATTGATTGTAGTCCTCGATGAGTTTCCCGCTTGCGTTGCCAATTTGGGTAAGTCTTTTGCAGAATCAATAATGCTGCTAGTGAGAGAGGCTCGCAAGATTGGCATTAAGTTGATCGTGTTATCTCAAGGCAGTGAGGTGAAGTCGCTCGGCATTGAGGGGCAAGGCAGTATTAGGGAGTGCTTTGCTATGGTGGCGATCGGTAAGTTCGCCACTGAGAAAGCAAAATCTTTGAAGGATGAAGGTATAAAAATTATGATCGCCGCCTCTCAATATCCTGCGATGCTCGATGATTTTCCTTGTGAGTTACCACAGATTAATAGTTTCAATTTAAAGAATTTGCCTCTACCCTCGGACTATTTGCTGATTGCTGATAGTCCCCAAATCACCCAAAAAATCGACACTCATCAGCACTCATCAGCAGGGCTGATTAGCCCTGTAACTACATCAGCAGCTATCAGCACACATCAGCAATCGGAGCCATTATCAGCAGCTCTATCAGCAATTATTGAGTATGCTCGGAAGCAAGATGAGTTTATTTCAGCGAGAAAAGTACAAAGCGGAATTGCACTTTTTAAATCAACTAAAGCTGATGAGATTAGAAAATATTTTCAATGGCTTGCAGCAAATAATCATGGGATTGTGAGAGGTGATGCTGATAATTTAGAATTTTCTTTGAAGTAAATTTATGAATCGATACGCAAATTTTAAAAGAAAAAAACGCGGATTAAACTTAGTCAGATATCACTCGGATATGGCGGTAAGTTTGTTGGAAGGTGAGAAAGTTTTTTGGACTTGCTTACATCCACGCGGGGTGGTGTTGGTTTGCCCCGAAAAATTGTTGATGCGATCGCAATAATTTAGAATTTTCGGCACAGTAGCGATCGATTTCTGAATGCTGGCGGATAAGTTTACACAATTGTGGATCATCCCTAAGACTTAGCCAGAATTGTCGCAAAAAAACCTTCTAATTCATTAATTTGTGAAGCTAGTAAAGGATGAACGCCATGGCTGATATCTTAAAGCTGTTTTTTGGTCAACTTTTTAATAACAAGGATAAAGGTGACAAAAAAAACTATTCAGTTGAGTATCTAGCATTCATGTTTTGCGTTCTCATTGTTTTGATGATTTGGCACCTGCTGTTTACGCAACAGATGACATCTTCAATGAAATTACGCTGTGACGTAATTCCTGATTCACCAAGTTCAAAGGTGGCTGGCAATCTAAAATAAAAAAATGTAGGGTGTGGGCTTCACACCCTACGTTTTTTTAAAAAATCAATCGCTCTTTCCAAGCTTGATACTCTTCATCACCAATCTTGAGTTTTGCCCGTCTCGCAAAATTACTGGATAGTCCATCATCTAGAGAAATGGTTTCATCTACCATTGAAAGAAGTTTAGAAAGCAGGGGATGGACTTCACTCAAGGCTAGGATCTTTTCTAGTAGATCTGAATGGTGATCATCCAAGCTATTCAGAGAGAGTATATCTCGATAAGCTTGGACAATCGGTAAACACTTGAGCCAAACCTTATCAAAAAGAATGTCTTCTGAATAATCCATATCGAAAAGGTTAAGTTGGATGGGTAACACTCTTGAATCTATATTGTGGTTAGCCTTTACATCATGATAAATCCTTCCTTCCTTTGACTCAGGAAGGTTATACTGTTTCTTCATTTTTTCTCCTCTGACTTACCTGTTACTTATCAGGCAGTATCAACATTGTGGTTGACAGATGTGCATTGTTTCTTAGGTTTGCGGGGTGAGTTATTGAGTGTTTTCTGAGCGTTTTGTCTAGTAATAGTGCAGATTGCAGACAAACCTACTCAGAAACCTACTCAACGACCCGCCTATATATATGAATTAGATTGCAAATCTGTGACAAATATCCTTCATCTGCCACAGATTATTCGCAAATCATCGAGTGTAGACTCTGGCCGTTTGGGCTGCATCTTTAATAGGCTCTCTATTAGCCAACAAAAGGGAAATGCCTCCAAATACAATTCCAGAAACGCATACTATGACAATTAAGGCGGTTGATATATTTTGTATAACTGGATCTGACAGATTTTTCTCAAAATCACAGAAAATGCATTGATAGTGTCCAAAGGAGTGAATGTGCAAAGATTTTTCATGGCATTTTGGACAAACCATCAATTCGTGGGTAGATTCGTTTAACTGTTTAAAATCATTCGTTGACTGCATAGTATTTCTCCATTAGCTCGAATCATAATCAGGAATGACAAGTTCACAATTTTTGTGACAAATTACAAAAGCTAAATTTGCAATAGCGGCTATCTTGTGGAATTAAGGAAGAATCGCTCTGATTAATTGCGTTATCTTAGGTTTTTAATAGATTAGTGTCACATTTTGACGATATAAATCACAATATATTCAAAGGAGGAAAAATCATAGAAGCCTAGAGCGTTTCAGCCAAACTAAAAAAAAGACAGAGGTTCTTGATGAAAAACGAATCAAACCATTCTGCCAATGTTAAATCGAAGCTTCAAGCAATCCTTGATGCAGGTAACCATCCAATTGCAAAATATGTAAGTCGTCTCTTGTTCCAATACAAGTTAGATCCCTCACTTGTTTTCGACATTTTGAATGAAGCATTCATCCGATCCCACACATACAAAAAGCATATCGTCAATCCAGAAGCATGGTTGAAAGTGGTTTGCTTCAATATCGTTCGAGAAACGAAGAGAGATCAACAGCGTCATGTACCGATAGATGACGATCGCAGCCCTTTGCCGCAACTGATTCATCTAGATCACCCTGACCTTGATGATGTGTTCATTAAAAATCATCCGATTATCTTTTATAAAGATGCATTGGCTGAGGCTTGGGCGAAACTAGATGCAGATCAAAAGCTGATTCTTGGCATGAGGATTTTGGAGGACAAGTCTTGGAAGCAAGTGGCTGAATCTCTTACCCTTGTAAGTATTAAATCAGTAAGCGAAAGTACCGCCCGTCAGAGGGGGAACCGCGCACTCGCTGCTTTAAAAGAGAAAATGGTGTAGCAAATCATTACTCTTTCACACTTAAAAGCGATCGCCTTCTAAAAAGGCGATCGCTTTTAAGTGTGAAAGGGGTAGCTACAGGATACGTGTAAAAACCTGCAAGATAGCCTCTAAAGTATTTACCTGAGTTGCTTTGAGCAGTTTCCCTGTTTTGACAAGGTAACAAATATACGGGTTAGGGAAAATGTCATTTCTCATAAAAATCGCTCCGATATCGATACCCATACCCCCTAAAAATCTAAAAAAATAAACAAGTAATACTTATCAAAGAGTCTCAAAACACCAAAGATGCGATCAGTACATATATAAGTAATTCTTAATTCGTAAGCCCACTGTCAATAGGCTAGATTCATGGACACTACAGAAAGTTAAAAGCATTAGCCTATAAGGGATTAAGCCCCTAGTTTGCGATAAAGGACGTTTTCGCAAGCACCTTTTTTAATTAGGAGTAAATTGTAAAAAGTCAGACGTGCCAACAAAAAAATTTACTCTTGACAGAGTAAATGAATTGAAATGTATAGCTAGACTGGATTTAGAGGCTATCTTGCAGGTTTTTACACGTATCCTGTAGCTATCCCAGATATGGCGGTAAGTTTGTTGGAAGGTGAGAAAGTTTTTTGGACTTGCTTACATCCACGCGGTGTGGTGTTGGTTTGCCCCGAAAAATTGTTGATGCGATCGCGATAATTAAAAATTTTCGGCACAGTAGCGATCGCGTAATTATTCTGATTATCTATTTTCGTTTTTAAATTTATTGTGGGGGTATCCAAAGGGGGTATCCCCTTTTGGCAAGCGTCATGTTGCTGTCGAACAAAAATCAAGCGATAGCGCGATTTATTGTCCGACAAGCAACATAGCTTGCTGCACGCGACACACACATATCAAACGGCGCAAACTCGTTCGCGAAAAGTTACAAAGAGTCTACGCAAAGTCTACTGGCGGTCTATGCGAAGTCTACTGACGGTCTACGCAAAGTCTACTGGCGGTCTATGCGAAGTCTACTGACGGTCTACGAGGAGTCTACGCAAAGTCTACTGACGGTCTACGCAAAGTCTACGAGGAGTCTACTGGCGGTCTATGCAAAGTCTACAAGGAATCTACAGCTCGTCTACAAGGAATCTACAACCCATCTACAGCTTGTCTACAAGGAATCTACAGCCCGTCTACAACCCGTCTACAAAGAATCTACAGCCCATCTACAGGGAATCTACAGCTTGTCTACTAATAGGTAACAAATCGGTAACGAAAAAAATACTAGTTTGTAACAAAAAATAAATGAATCGATAACAAACAGTTACTTCTCGATAACAAACAGTTACTTCTCGATAACAAACAGGTAACGAATGAGTAACGAATAAATGACGAGAAGTCTACTATTTGGGGTTGTCAAGCATTTTGTGTAAAGGCTGAAAGCTAGAAATGGATGCGATCGCGACAATTGAGAATTTTTGGCACAGGAGCGATCGCCTGTCCAAAATTTACTTTTGGCAGGTTGCTAATGCATCCCAAGTTTGTCTGTTTGCTATCCCTAAAGTTGTCCCAAAATCGTCACAAACTTGTACCTTGTGTTGTCCCAAAATCGTGCGGATCGATGCGGATCTACAACGAGTTTGCGTGCTTTGAGGTATGTGTAAAACTCCTCGCAAGCTATGTTGCTTGTCGGACAAAAAATCGTGCTATCGCTCTTATTTTTAGCCGACAACAACATGACGCTTGCCAAAAGGGGACACCCCCTTTGGATTCCCCCATTACAAATTTGGGAATAACTTTATGCAGCAGCTTTTGTATAAACATCATCTAGCAGAGCAAATAATTCATCTGCTTGAGAAGATGTGAATAAACTATCAATGCCTTGGGAGGCAAAGTCGGTAAATGGAGATTCGTAGAGTCGTGCTGCTTCGATCGCGCCATGTTCGGTGAGGTAGTCTACGATCATGTTGATAAACTCGATTTGGTTAGCATTGAGAGTTTTATCTGCGAGAAACTTGCTAAATTCTTGTTTAGCTACTTCGCGATCCAGTCCGATTAGCGATCGCACAAATAAGCCTAGTCCTTGAGATTCTTGTTTGGCACGGTTAATGTCTTCTTCTCTGCCTAACCCGTTTTCTAGCAAGATTGTTTCTAGTTCAGATAGATCTGTTGCAGTGAGTTGTTTGTTATTTCTGAGTTTGAAGATGACCATCTGGTCTTGATGCGATCGCAAAAAATCTCTAGCTTTAGCTCGGAATTTTTCAAAGCTATCAGATGATGTGAAGTGGGGTAATTCGACAATTGTTTCATCCCCCATCTCGTCCTCAAAGTTGGTATAGATAGGTTGACGCTCTTGTTTTTCGATGAGCTTAACTAGACTGCGTAGGCGTTTGCGGACTGCTTCTAGCATGGGCAAAGTTACGTCTTGCCACCATTGGTCGGTCTGGATGTCTTGAATTAGTTCTAGTTGCGCTTGGACTAGGGGGATCGATGATTTTTGTTCTAATAGATTAGCGATCGCCTTAACTTGATCTCGTAGTCGAGTAAATGAGGAGTGCGATCGTAAGACGGCTAGTTGTAATTTGAGGATGAGAATATCAAACCTTTTAATTTCTTCGGCTTCGGGTTCAATTTGCGCGGGTAAGCCTGCGATTTCTTGACTGAGTTCGGTTAGGTCTTGC
>Ga0209490_10003566_pt1 | contig 14488 bp, 16 predicted proteins | sample MAT06_FD_187209 | JGI IMG/M metagenome (GOLD analysis project Ga0209490, IMG submission 187209) | Freshwater microbial communities from Lake Fryxell liftoff mats and glacier meltwater in Antarctica - MAT-06 (SPAdes) (version 2) | ecosystem: Environmental > Aquatic > Freshwater > Ice > Liftoff...
AACCCTAGGGTACTGGAACATTACTTAGCAGCTTGCGCCCATAATGAACATTTCTTAGAATATCGCCAGATCGTTCGGGATCAAATTGAAAAACAACTAGCTGAATATCTAAAACAAGGTGCAGAAACTCCCTATATTCCAATTCCTGCAAAATCAACTGTAAATGAAGTTAAGGTCAAGATCGCTTCGTAAAAAAATATTTTTTAATAAATTTAAAGTTTTAACTTGCTCGTTTGTAAATCCAACCAGTTTATAACCTGCTCCGCTAGTCTTGTATGGTCTAGCCGATCAATCTCTCTAATTCCTGTAGGGCTAGTTACATTAACTTCTGTTAAATAACCACCAATCACATCAATCCCCACAAATATCAAACCATCCCTTTGCAAGATTGGACATAATTCCCGACAAATATCTAGCTCGCGATCGCTAATTTTAATTTGGGCGACACTGCCACCTGCTGCCATATTACCCCGAAACTCTCCTGAGCTAGGAATGCGATTCACAGCCCCAATCGGCTCACCATTCAGTAAAATAATGCGCTTGTCTCCAGCTTGAGCGGCAGGTAAATACTCTTGAATCATGACGGGGACTCTGCCAAACTTTGTGCTGACTTCAATAATTGAATTCAGGTTGCGATCGCTAGTCGTTGCAAATAAAATTCCTTCACCACCTTTTCCATCTAGAGGCTTAATTACGGCTTCCCCTTTGGCTTGGACAAATTCTCGAATAATGGCTTTACTACTAGAAACTATGGTCTCTGGAGTACAACTAAACTGCAAAGCATAAACTTTTTCATTGGCAGATCTAATCCCCTTTGGCGAGTTAACAACTAGAGTGCGATTAGGATCGACATAATCCAAAATATATGTGGCATAGATATACTCAACCGTAACAGGTGGATCAGGACGCATCCACACTACTTGCATATTTTCCAACAACTGATATGAACCTAACTCCTTTTTATACCAAGGAGTCTGCGCTTGCCATTTCTCATTTATTAACGCTACAGGATAAATATGCACAGGTTCTAAAAATGCTTGTGCCTTGCCATTCACAATACTTAAAGATTCTTTACTGGTGATAAATACTTCATGTCCCTGACCACAGGCAGCCTCCATTAAAGCCACGCTGGTGTCATGGGTAGGATCAAGTTTGGCGATCGGATCGATGATAAAAGCCAATTTCATAGTTGATTTAAAAAGGGAAATTAAAGAAGAAATCTAAGGTTTGAATATATCAGCCCCACTAATTACATTCTAGAGTTTCCCTAGTTTTACGTCCTGTGGTTGGATTTGTGCCTTTTGCTACTTTGCATAATAGAGTACGAGTAGTATTGCGTAAATCAACATCAGTAAAGTCTGCTCCGTCAATAACTGTGCCAATAAATGAAGTGCCATAAGTAAATGCACCTTCCAGTAAAGCATTAGTTAAATTTGCACTATTCATTCGGGCTGTGTCCAACGTGCTATAACGCATATCGGCACCTGTAAAATCAGCAGATGTCATATTTGCGCCAAATAAACTAACACCTGTGAGATTGGCATTACGAAAATTGGCATCGTGCAGATCGGTTTTGTTAAATTGAGAGCCTTGAAGAGATTTCCCTGAAAAGTCTGCCCTTGCTAGTATTTGCTTATCAAAGTCTTCAGCATAACTTGGGTGGATATTAATAGTCATAACTAAAATAGCGATCGCCCAGATACCCAATATCAAAGAAATAGTTTTAGTCATAAATAATCTCAAGGTCATTGTTAAAAATGTTTGCTAACATCTGTCATTTTATCTGGGTAGCAACACCTTTTATCTAGGAATATCAAAACTATTTAGTTGGCACTCAACTCCGATAAATCAGGGGATTCTTAAATCAACAGTTCGGCTTTAATAGCGATAAACCGAGGTTCTTCTTGCGGCTGAGAGCTAAACTTAGATTAGCTTAGGAATAAAAAATACATAAGCTAGGTAAAAAAGGACAGGGTAAAAAAGGGAGACCAGAGCAATTAGTAAAAATGTACTATATCTTAGCAATATCAGTGAAGTTGATGCAAAATTTCCATAATTAGAATTGCTGACTAGGTAATCAGAAGATCCAAATTTTGTGATATTTCAATATATGATACTAAAAGATGGAAATCTAAATATAAATTAATATTAATGTAACTCTTCAATCATGGAAAATTCTCAAAATGCCCTTTCGATTGGACTAGCGGTTGCTAGCAGTCTGATCTGTCTAACACTTGTTTCTGTTTATACAGCTTTTGGTCCTCCTAGCAAAAAATTAGGCGATCCCTATGAAGATCATGAAGACTAAGTTTATGTATTAAGTTTCACTTCCGCTCTGATCTTGAGTCCTAGGCTTGATTCCTAAGCTTGTAAAACTGTAGCTCAAACATAAATCCCAATTCCCAAGCAATCATACAGGCTAAATAACGGCGAGATTTATGATTATTTAGCCACCAATTCAGCCTTCTCTGCATAGCTTCAATCATTTCTATATCAATAGGTTGATTAATAGCTTTCCTGAGCAATATATAACTGCGTCCATAGGCAAATAGTAGCCTCAGTAAATAATTAAACTTAAATCTGTTGGCATGAATATGATGATTAAGCTGAAGACTTGGCTGGTATGAACAGTGTAGTCCAGCCTGATAGACAGAGTAGGCAATTAGAGAATCCTCACAGCTTAATAAACCTCTTCCTCGGCGACTTAAGATCAGATGTTTAGGAATTTTCTGCAATACCTTTAAATAGCTTTGAGTAACGCTCCTGCGAATAACAGAACCTGCTGTTGGCGGCTCCCATATTTTCCAATCATAGATATCTTGACAATACCCAGCTATGACTTGCTCCCCAGCATCTTTAATTGCCAAGTATGGCAGAATTGGTTCTACCCAACTCGGATACTTAGTATTTTGAGGTAGCAATAACTTACCTCCACACATACCAATTTCAGGATAGTTTTGCAAAATAGCTAAAGCCTTTTCTAGGTAGTCTGGGTGTAATTCGTTATCATCATCTACGAACACAATAACTTCGCTAGTAGTTACCCGCATTGCTAGGGTTCGGGCAAAAATTATGCCGAGTTGTGGTTCTCTCAGAATTTCATACTTGATTCCAAATTTAACCAAGGGAATAAGACTAGATTCTTGAATTGGTGGACATGAAGCGTTATCAATGATCCAAACTTTATAAGCAGATTTATCAAGGGTTTGGTTAGCGATCGCTTCTAAGACTTTTGAAAATAACTGAAGCTTAGGGTTATGCGTGCAAATACAAACGTCAATATAGAAATTCTCTGCCATTTATCCAAGAGGTAATTAAATCAGTTGTGGGAGAATATGACCTTGTCTGCAATTTCTTGGGCGATCGCTTCTCCTTGGAGCAACTCTGGTAACTTTAAGGCAAATATTGTTGCGGTTCCTACTGCGCTTCTACTAGTGCCAATATTACCATCAACTACTATAGGATCTTCTAAGTACTCTATTCACGGTTAGCATCTGTGCTAAAATTACACTGTCTTCAGGTTGAAATGCCGCAGATACAGTGAAAATTCTACTGAAATAACGTAGCACCGTAGAACTGGAAATAATATAGACAGTGGGTAGCGAAAGCCACGAAAAACATAGCTGAGGGGACTAATGTAAACCCAAATCCAGAAAAGTTAAATACTCAAGTTCAAAAAAGTAAGGTGGGGCACATCTTAACTCTAGGTAAATATCCTAGTAAGCTCACGGAGATTAATCCCTCTGGGACTGCCTAAGTTAAACTTACTAATTGATTCAATCGAACAGTTAGAGGGTTTAGGTACTGCTCATAAGAGCTAGGAAGTTTTAAGGTGAATCGATGAACTGAGAATCTCGCGATTTATCGATGGGAATGTCAAAGTAATTAATTAAAATTAAAATTAAAATCTTTAGATATTTTTAACTATGTCACAACGTACTAAGCTCGGAGATATACTCAGACCTCTGAATGCCGAATATGGTAAGGTCGCTAGGGGCTGGGGAACTACACCTTTAATGGCACTGTCAATGTCACTTTTTCTAGTATTTTTACTAATTATTCTGCAGCTATATAACTCTTCTTTAATTTTAGAAGGCGTTAATTTAAATTGGGGCGGTTAATTATCGTAGATACAAGTAGAATACTTACCAAAGATGAGTGGTGATTAATTTACTGTTCATCTTTTTGCTTAGGCTGGTTTGGGGTTTTTATTGATCCTGCTGGTATCTAGTCGATTTGAAATTAGTTTTGGAGAATGTGGATGAATATTTTTGGGCTAGGATTACCAGAAATGATGGTAATAACTGTAGTTGCGCTGCTGATTTTTGGACCTAAAAAACTACCAGAAATAGGGCGTAGTGTAGGTAAAACTATCAGAGGTTTTCAAGACGCTTCCCGTGATTTTCAATCCGAATTTACTAAGGAGGTAGATCAGCTCGAAAAAGTTACTCCTGCCAAACCTGAAATCAGTTCCGATGAATTAGCGGTTGATGATAAGTCCTAAGGAAGTTTCTGAAATTAATTTAATTGTGGGGTTGGGAAATCCTGGTACTGAATACGATCGCACTCGTCACAATGTTGGATACTTACTCATAGATCATCTCGCACATATATGGGGTATTAACTTAAGCCCTGAGCGTAAATTTAAGGGTATATATGGGGAGAAAAGACCGATACGCTTGCTTAAACCCACAACATTTATGAATTTATCTGGGCAGTCATTACGTTTGTGTTGTAACTGGTATAAGCTCGATCCTAGCTCAGTTCTGGTTATATATGATGATATGGATCTACCCCTAGGTAAAATCAGAATTAGAATATCTGGATCGGCTGGGGGACACAACGGAATTAAGTCTATTATCCAAGATTTGGGTACCCAAGACTTTCCACGGTTGCGCATTGGCATTGGTAATAGCGAAATTGGTGGCGCAGTTAATCATGTGTTAGGGAAATTTACGGCGGAAGAAATGGTGAAATTAACGGAAATTTTTAAGGTTACTGAGCAAGCGATCTCGGTGATGAGAGCGAGTGGTATCGCCAAAGCCATGAGTTTGTATAATGGCATATCCGTTGGTAGTCCTTAGCTATGACTAATATTGCCATTCTTCTGGATCAGGTGTACAAGCGCTATAACCAAGTTCCAGTGGTTAATAATCTGTCTTTGCAAATCCGCCAAGGTGAAATGTTTGGTTTACTAGGGGCTAATGGTGCGGGCAAATCTACAACAATTAGGATGCTAACAACCTTAACTCGTCCCAGCCAAGGCAAAATTCTCGTTAGTGGTTTAGATGTAATTAAACAGGCACAACAGGTAAAAAGACTGATTGGGGTGGTTTTGCAGCAGATTAGTGTGGATTTGGATTTAACTCTATGGGAAAACATGGAGTACCATGGCAGGCTACATCATTTACCATCTATGGCACGAAAAGACTTAATAAAGCGTTGTTTGGACTATGTTGATTTAAGCGATCGCTCCCAAGTCTTAGTTAGAACCCTATCAGGCGGAATGAAACGCCGTCTCCAAATTGCTAGAGCTCTACTACATCAGCCGCAGATTTTGTTTTTAGATGAGCCAACGGTGGGACTTGATCCACAAACTAGAAGACGATTATGGGAAATTATTCAAGACTTAAAAGAGCAAGGCATGACAATTTTGCTAACAACTCATTATATGGAAGAGGCAGAATTTTTGTGCGATCGCATCGGGATCATGAATAACGGCAGTCTAATCGAAATTGGTACTCCTACAGAGCTAAGGCAAAAATATGGTTTAGCGGTGGTGGTCAGTCAAAACGATCAACATATTGGCTATAAATTCTTTGAGACCTTTGATCTAGCTCACAGACATCTGGAACAACTATCTGATAAAAGAGGGATTATGGTGCGGGATTCTAACTTAGAAGATATCTTTGTAGAGCTAACTGGACGCAAATTAGAGTAAATCAAAGCAAAATTTAAAGAGGAGAATTGATTAACAAATGAAAGCCATGATTCTTGCCGCAGGTAAAGGCACTAGAGTTAGACCCATTACCTACATTATGCCTAAGCCCATGATTCCAATTATGCAAAAGCCCGTAATGGAATTTTTGGTGGAATTGCTTAGACAACACGGATTTGATCAAATTATGGTCAATGTTAGTCATTTATCTGAAGAAATCGAAAATTATTTCCGAGATGGTCAAAAGTTTGATGTGCAGATGGGGTATTCCTTTGAAGGGAAAATTGTCAATGGGGAATTAGTCGGTGATGCCCTAGGCTCGGCAGGCGGATTAAAGAAAATTCAGGATTTCTCACCATTTTTTGATGATACTTTTGTGGTGCTATGTGGCGATGCCTTGATTGATCTAGACTTAAAAGCGGTAGTAGAGTGGCACAGGGCTAAAAAATCCTTGGCAACGGTGGTGATGAAAACTGTACCCAAAGAGGAAGTTTCGAGCTATGGAGTTGTAGTTACTGATCAAGATGGCAAAATTTTAGACTTCCAAGAAAAACCTAGTATTGAAGAAGCCCGCAGCAATAATATCAACACAGGCATTTATATTTTTGAACCAGAAATATTTAACTACATTCCGTCTGGAGAACAGTTTGATATTGGTGGGGATTTATTTCCGAAATTAGTAGCTGCCCAAGCTCCTTTTTATGCGATCGCCATGGATTTTCAGTGGGTAGATATTGGTAAAGTTCCCGACTATTGGCAAGCCATTCAAGATGTCCTTAAGGGTAAAATCAATAATGTTAAAGTTCCTGGTCACGAGGTCAAACCGGGTATATTCACAGGGCTAAATGTTTCTGTAAATTGGGATAAAGTTGATATTACGGGACCAGTTTATATTGGAGGCATGACCCATATTGAAGATGGCGTAAAGATTGTGGGACCAACCATGATAGGACCAAACTGTCATATTTGTACGGGCGCAGATGTGGAGCGCAGTGTAATTTTTGAATATTCGCGTCTGGCTGATGTGCATTTAGTGGATAAATTGGTGTTTGGTCGCTACTGCGTGGATAAAACTGGCGCAACCATAGACTTACAAGCTGCTGCCCTTGATTGGTTAATTACCGATGCCCGTCATGAGAATCATACCAATCCTTCCCCCTAAGCCCCTCTCCTCTATAATTTAGAGGTTTAGATTATTAAACAATACAAAATTAAGAACTATGACTACAGCAACTTGGCATAACGTGATATTGGCAGAAAGTAATAAATGCGAAATCGTCGAAGGCAATAAATATTTCCCTCCCGATGCCATTAAATCTGAATATTTCAAGGAGAGTTCCACCCACACAAGCTGCCCGTGGAAGGGTGTTGCCAGTTATTACACCATAGTTGTAGAGGGTAAGGAAAATAAAGATGCCGCTTGGTATTACCCCAAAGCTAAGGATGCCGCTAAAAATATAGAAGGCTATATTTCTTTCTGGAGAGGAGTACAGGTTTCGGACTAATGATTAAATTACCTGATACCTTAGAAGATTCTACTGAACAGGCGATCGCTGCCACCATGAATGCGATTAATGCAGGTTGTATGCGTGTGCAAATTGATATGCGCTTTCCTGAATTGGCACAACTCCCGATCGCCCTAGCTTTTGCCCAAGCCTTTACAGAAAAATATGGTCAAACTTGGCAGGCTTTATTTGCTGACGCGGGAACAGCTGCCTTGGCTAAACGAGATTGGGCTGAATCGGATATTTTGCGAAATATTTCCATGCGGGGTGTAAATGAGGGTAGGGCTGCTGCTCGTCCTGAATCTCAGGCATTTTTGTTAATATCCCCCACGTCAGTCGAGGTAGATGGCATCGAGAAACTATTACCTCTGATTGGCGATCGCCCCTTTGTCATGCTCAATCCTAAATTAGAAAATAGTGAAGTGGGATTAGGGTTAGCGGCTAGAAGAATGCGCGATCGCTTTTTAAGCGTGTTTGAAATTAGCTATTATATTCAGCCCGTAGATGGTGGAGCAGTATGGCGGTGCTATCCCCAGCTTTGGCAAGTGTGGCAGGAGAAAAATGTAGGCGGAAATCCAGATCAAAGTCCAAAAATGGAACTAATTCATGAAGGTACAGAAAGACCCGTTGGTGACGATCTAAATCGCATTATGGGTAAAGCCACAGGTAAAAAGCCATCTTTGATCGGGCAAATGCAGCAATTTCTTAATGCTTTAAGTCGATAGGTTAGGCTAGTAAAGAGACCCCACTGGTAATTCTATTAGGTTAATATAATGTAATAAAATATTTTCCTTTGAATGGAGCATGAGCGGTGAAAGATAAGAACAGTAATAAAAAATGGAAGAATATAGGCTTGTATGCACTGCTAGGAATTGTCGTTATTACCTTGGGTACTGCCCTAATTGATAATCAACCTCAACCCCAAGAGCAGTGGCGTTATAGTCAGCTCATAGAAGCAATCGAAAGCAAACAGGGTGTTTCTCGGGTAACCTTAAGTAGCGATCGCACCTATGCCGAGGCAACTATTCCTGGTGGCACAAATGGCAATAAAAAAGTTAGGGTTAATCTTCCCAACGACCCAGATTTTATTAAAACTATTACCGATAATGGCATAGAACTAGATGTAGCCCCCCGTCGTAATGATGGTGCATTCTTGCAAACTCTAACTAGCTTTTTCTTGCCTGTACTGCTATTAGTTGGCTTATTCTTTTTACTGCGCCGTGCTCAATCAGGACCTGGTAGTCAGGCGATGAACTTTGGTAAGTCTAAAGCCAGAGTGCAAATGGAGCCACAAACCCAAGTTACCTTTGCTGATGTTGCTGGAATTGAGCAAGCAAAATTAGAATTAACAGAAGTTGTAGATTTTCTTAAAAATAGCGATCGCTTCACAGCCGTCGGTGCCAAAATCCCCAAAGGCGTGCTATTAGTTGGACCTCCTGGTACTGGTAAAACCTTACTAGCAAGGGCTGTAGCAGGGGAAGCAGGCGTACCATTCTTTAGCATTTCTGGTTCAGAGTTCGTAGAAATGTTTGTTGGGGTAGGTGCCTCCAGAGTTCGTGATTTATTTGAACAGGCAAAAACTAATGCCCCCTGTATCGTATTTATCGATGAAATTGATGCCGTTGGTCGCCAAAGAGGAGCAGGACTAGGCGGTGGTAATGATGAGCGTGAACAAACCCTAAACCAACTCCTCACGGAAATGGATGGATTTGAAGGTAATACAGGCATCATTATTATTGCGGCAACCAACCGTCCCGATGTTTTAGACTCAGCTTTACTCCGTCCGGGTAGATTTGATCGCCAAGTGGTAGTAGATCGTCCAGATTTTGCGGGACGTTTAGAAATTTTGGGTGTCCATGCTAAAGGTAAAACCATTGGGCAAGATGTTGATCTTGAAAAAATTGCCCGCCGCACACCAGGATTTACAGGTGCCGATTTAGCCAACTTGTTAAATGAAGCGGCAATTCTCGCTGCCCGTCGCAACCTCACTGAAATCTCGATGGATGAGATTAACGATGCTGTGGATCGGGTGTTAGTAGGACCTGAAAAGAAAGATCGAGTGATGAGCGACAAGCGCAAAAAATTAGTGGCTTATCATGAAGCTGGTCATGCTCTGGTTGGTGCTTTGATGCCCGATTACGATCCTGTTCAGAAAGTCACAATTATTCCCCGTGGTCGTGCGGGAGGATTAACTTGGTTTCTACCCAGTGAAGAAAGAATGCAAAGTCGTTCCTATCTACAAAATCAAATGGCTGTAGCTTTGGGTGGACGATTAGCAGAAGAGATTGTGTTTGGCGAAGAGGAAGTAACGACAGGGGCTTCTAGTGACTTACAACAGGTTTCGCAAATTGCTCGTCAAATGATTACCAGATTTGGAATGAGCGAAAAACTAGGTCCTGTAGCTTTGGGTCGGGCTAATAATAATATGTTTTTAGGTAGAGATATTGCTACCGAGCGTGACTTTTCTGAAGAAACCGCAGCCCTAATTGATCAAGAGGTCAATATTCTAGTAGAAAATGCTTACCGAACCGCCCGAACCGTTCTAGTCCAAAATCGGCTGATCCTAGATAAAATTGCCGAAATGTTGGTAGAGAATGAAACCGTTGATTCTAGTGAATTACAAGAGATTTTAATAGAGAACAATGCTCAACTGGCAAGTGTTAGCTAAATCTTAATTTGTATTTTCTACATGTATAGAATTTTGGGGAGACTTTCGGATCAAACTTATAATCTTTTCAACAAGTTCAAAATAAATTAATTCATCCGAAGGGCTTAGATCGAAACTAAGTCCTTTTTTTTGGTACGGAAAGCCGATCTAGGGAGCTAAGGATTTTGCAGTATATTGGCACTCAATGAGGTAGAGTGCTAAATCACTGATTACCCCAAAATTCAAAGTTTAATTCATGGAGGATTAGTCATAGTGGCTTCATTGACGGTACAGGCAAGTGCGCTCAAACCATTGGGCGATCGCATTTTAATTAAAATCGTTGCCAAAGAAGAAAAAACATCTGGTGGAATTTTCTTACCTGACACAGCTAAAGAAAAGTCCCAAATTGGTGAAGTGACTGCGGTTGGAGTAGGTACTCGAAATAGCAAGGGCGATCGCATTGCTTTAGAAGTTAAAGTTGGCGACAAGGTTTTATATTCCAAGTATTCAGGAAATGAAATCAAAGTTGATGGTTCGGATTATCTACTTGTTGTCGAAAAAGATATTTTAGCGATCGTTGAATAATTAATCAAAATAATTAACCGATCCAAATTCATAGACTTAAATTATTTCACTTAAATTCAGTACTAAAGAGAAAAATCATGGCTAAGAAAGTTGTATTTGACGAAGAATCAAGACGTGCCCTTGAACGTGGCGTAAATGCCCTTGCTGATGCAGTGCGGGTTACTCTTGGACCAAAGGGACGTAACGTAGTTCTAGAAAAGAAATATGGCGCACCCCAAATTGTGAATGATGGTGTAACTATTGCCAAGGAAATTGAACTGGAAGACCCCCTAGAAAATGCTGGAGCACAATTAATTCGTGAAGTTGCCTCTAAAACCAATGATGTAGCTGGAGACGGCACTACCAGTGCGACAGTTTTAGCTCAAGCAATGATCCGTGAAGGGTTAAAAAATGTGGCAGCGGGTGCAAATCCTGTGAGTATTCGTAAGGGTATTGAAAAAGCGGTTGCCAAGTTAGTTGAAGTCATTGCCGCTAGTGCTAAGCCTGTAACTGGAGATGCGATCGCTCAAGTTGCGACTGTCTCTGCTGGTAACGATACCGAAGTTGGCGAAATGATTGCCAATGCTATGCATAAAGTTGGTAAAGATGGCGTTATTACCGTCGAAGAATCTAAATCTTTAACTACGGAACTAGAAGTAGTAGAAGGGATGCAGTTTGATCGTGGTTATACTTCTCCTTACTTCGTGACCGATTCAGAGCGCATGATCGCCGAGTTTGAAAATGCCAAGCTTTTAATCACTGACAAAAAAATTAATGTCATTCAAGACCTAGTTCCTGTTTTGGAAAAAGTCGCTCGTTCTGGCTCACCTTTAGTCATTATTGCTGAAGATGTCGAAGGCGAGGCTCTAGCAACCTTGGTTGTGAATAAACTGCGTGGTGCTTTGAATGTTGCGGCAATTAAGGCTCCTGGATTTGGCGATCGCCGTAAAGCCATGCTTCAAGATCTTGCTGTTTTAACCAATGGTCAAGTCATTGCCGAAGAAATGGGCTTAAGTCTTGATACAGCTACCCTAGAAATGCTAGGTACTGCTCGTAAAATCACAATCACCAAAGAAAAAACCACAATCGTAGCTGATAGTGAAAATAAGGCAAATATTGATAAGCGCATTGCCCAAATTCGCAAGGAATTAGACCTAACTGATTCTGAATACGATAAAGAAAAGCTCCAAGAACGCCTTGCTAAACTTGCAGGTGGAGTAGCCGTAATCAAGGTTGGGGCTGCCACTGAAACCGAACTTAAAGATCGCAAACTTCGCATTGAAGATGCATTAAATGCAACCCGTGCCGCAGTTGAAGAAGGAATTGTTCCTGGTGGTGGAGCTACATTAGTTCACTTAATTAAATCCTTAGATGCAATTAAAGCTGGACTAGAACCTGAAGAAGCGATCGGTGTCAGCATTATTGCTAAAGCTCTAGAAGCTCCTTTGCGTCAAATTGCTGATAACGCTGGACTAGAAGGCACAGTAATCGTTGAGAAAGTGAAGGAACTAGAGTTTAACTTTGGTTTTGATGCTCTTAACGGCGAATTTGTTGACATGATTGCTAAGGGAATTATTGACCCTGCCAAGGTTGTTCGTTCTGCTATTCAAAATGCTGCTTCTGTTGCTGGTATGGTTTTGACTACTGAAGTTTTAGTAGTTGATAAGCCTGAGAAGAAAGGCGCTGCCCCTGACATGGGTGGTATGGGCGGTATGGGTGGCATGGGCGGAATGGGTGGCATGATGTAATTGCACCACTTAAGCTACGCAAATTCATGGACTCTCTGCTTTAATCTGATTTATTTAATCCGATTTAACTGCCAGAGAGTTTTTTATTTTGGCTTATGCCTTCTGGCTTCTAACCATTGTTGCAAAATTAGGGCGGCAGCTTTGCGATCTATCAATGCCTTATTCTCTCTCGGCGAAATTCCTGCATTCTGCATCATTTGCTCTGCTTCAAAGGAAGTTAGTCGCTCATCCATAAATTCCAAATCTAGTCCTAGGTGTTTAGCGGCACCATAGGCAAATTTTTGAACTTGCTTTGCTTGATAGCCAATACTGCCATCCATATTGAACGGAAGTCCCACAACTAATACATTCACTTCTCGTATGACTATAAGTTCCTGTAGTGCTGCCATGTCTTGATCCCAAGATTTACGGATAATAGTTGTGATGCCATGGGCAATTAAACCTGTGCGATCGCATCCTGCTACCCCAATCCGTTTTCGCCCTACATCTAAGCCTAATGCTGCTACGATCAATTACTTTTCCAGATATTTTGAACAACTATCATGCTTCTGCAAGAATACCCTTGATTTACAGCTTTTTTTCTGGTTATTTTTTAATCTGCACTAAGAGCTTGGCGATCGCTCAGACCAAGGAGCAACTAAAAATAATAAAAGCATTCCAGGGATAGAAAAGGCGATCGTACTGGCAAAAAAGCTTGACCACCCTAAGACCTTGACTAATTCCCCAGCAGGCGCAGACAGAATATCATTACCTGCTGCCATTAAGCTTGAGAGCAGTGCAAATTGTGTAGCCGAAAATTTGGGGTTGCACAGACTCATCAAATACGCCACAAATACCGATGCCACCATGCCTGCACAGAGGTTTTCAATACTGATTACGCCTAATAAAGCCGTCTCATTTTTACCAATTAAAGATAATCCCAAATAACTAGCATTACTTAAGGCTTGGGATATGCCCACCACCCACAAAGCTCGATTAAGTCCAATTTTAGTTAAAATTGCTCCGCCTAAAACCACTCCAACTGTAGTTGATACAAACCCCCAACCGCCTTGAATGGCACCAATTACTTTTTTGGTAAAGCCAATATCAACTAAAAATGGAGTTGCCATATTGCCCAGTAAGGCATCACCAAATTTGTAGAGCAAAATAAAAGTTAGGACTGTAGCTCCGAGGATTATGCCTTTACGTTGAAAAAATTCTTGAAAGGGTAGATAAATAGCATCAACTAATGAATCGGGCGATCGCTCTTGATCAATAGGTTCAGGCGCAAAAAAGGCAGCTATAATTCCTACACCCATGAGTACAGCCATTAATAAATAAATTACCGACCATGGTAAATCTTCTGCTAGTACTAATGCCACGGAGCTTGTAGTCAAAATTGCCACCCGATAGCCCAAAATCCAAGTAGAAGCCCCTAATCCCAACTCCTCAGGTGCCAAAACATCTGTACGATAGGCATCACCCGCAATATCTTGAGTTGCACTTAAAAACGCAATAATCAAAGCATTAATCGCCAAAATATTTAGAGCTTGTTTGGGATTCTGTAATGACATCCAGGCGATCGCTATCATTAAACCAACTTGGGTGATCACTAGCCAGCCCCTTCTGCGCCCCAGAAAAGGAGGGACAAATCGATCCAAAAATGGCGACCATAAAAATTTCAGGGTATAGGGCAACCTTACTAAGCTAAGCCAGCCAATCACACCTAAATCTACACCTGCCTCTGTCAGCCAAACTTGTAGGGTACGACCAGTTAGAAATAAAGGTAAGCCTGACGAAAATCCTAATAATAATAATGATAGTAACTTTCTACTTTTGAGAACTGTAATTAATTCCATGTTTCCCGAGAAATAGCCGTTAATTGTCTATAAATATTACGACATAGCAGTTAAACTCATCAGCTAACCTTAAAAAGCCTATATTTTCATCAAATATTTTTTGCTTAGGAATAGAAATTCATTGACACTCCCACCGATAAATCGGGGGATTCTCACTTCAGCCAGACAACTTATGCTTTAGACTTGCATCTACAACACAGAGGTTAATCTGTCCCTGAGCGTTAATTTCGCTATGCCCTAGCGTATTT
>Ga0209490_10003571_pt1 | contig 14475 bp, 10 predicted proteins | sample MAT06_FD_187209 | JGI IMG/M metagenome (GOLD analysis project Ga0209490, IMG submission 187209) | Freshwater microbial communities from Lake Fryxell liftoff mats and glacier meltwater in Antarctica - MAT-06 (SPAdes) (version 2) | ecosystem: Environmental > Aquatic > Freshwater > Ice > Liftoff...
GGCGGCTGAGCGGGTGCCGTAAGTTCTAGAGTAAACATTCAAATAATGGGCCACGAAGCAACATGAAGGCGCGCGAATGGAGTCTTTTTCGTGCGCCTTCATGTTGCTTCGTGGCCCATTATAATTTTGCAATCATCTACAATCTTTACACCATCTCTAGACCGTGTTGATCCAATAATTGTTGATCGGCTAGCAAATCCTCAGTGGCGCCGACAGCCACAATCCGGCCATCCTCCATGATTGCGGTGCGATCAAATAATTCCGCCACCATGCGCATATCGTGCGTGGAAACCAGCATCGTCATGTCGAGCTGACGCAGCAGTGTGATCAGATTGCGGCGCGCACGCGGGTCTAGGCCAGCCGTTGGTTCATCTAACACCAAAATTTCTGGGTCCATTGAAAGGACGGTCGCAATTGCAATACGCTTCTTTTCGCCAATGCTCAGGTGATGCGAATTGCGATTAATATAGTCCGCCATGCCAACCGCGGCCAGTGCCGCTTCGGTTTTAATCCGCACGGTGGCTTCGGGCAGACCCATGTTGAGCGGGCCAAAGGCGACATCATCCAGCACGGTGGGGGAAAAGAGCTGATCATCAGGATTCTGAAAAACCAAGCCAACTGCGGCGCGAATTTTCCCCAAGTTGCCCTCATTCAGATCCATACCGGCCACACATACCGAACCAACGCCGCGCAAAATACCATTCAGATGCAAAAGCAGTGTCGATTTACCCGCTCCATTCGGTCCAACCAGCGCGATCTTTTCGCCCGGTTCGACGCACAACGTTACACTGCGCAAGGCCTGGCGACCGTCCGGATAATTAAAACTTAGATCGTGGACTTCAATTTTGTGATGCATATTTAAGTAAGGTAGGCCAGAAACAACAGAGTACAAAAAAATGTCAGGGTGGTAAACAATGCTATAAAATCGATGGGCCGTAGATGCGAACGGATCAGCGTGCTGATCTGCCCGGTGTAGCCACGAGCGAGCATGGCATTATAAATGCGTTCACTTCTTTCAAATGAACGCAACATCAAGCTACCGGCCATCCGACCGGCCACTTGGCCACGCCAGACAATGCTGCCGCCGCTGCGCAACCCAGCGCGTGTGCCACTGCGCGCCGCACGCGCACGCAGTAAACGTAACACTTCATCGCTGAGCACAAACAAATAGCGGTACATAAAGCTGACGATTGCAACCAAGGGTTGGGGCAGATGCAAAGCGCGCAACGCCCACAAAATATCGGCTACCGGGGTGACCGCGACGAGCAAAATCGCCATTTGTAGCGAAATCCAGGACTTAAGTAAAATTGTCACAAAACGAATCACACCGGGCAGGCTGATGGTTAAACCGCCAAAAATGGGCAACGTGGCTAGAATTTCACCTGGCACTGTGAAGGGCAACGTAATCGCAGCTAGGGCAAAGGGCAGCGCCACTACCGAGCGGCGCAACACATAACCCACCCCAACCCCTGTATTCAGCGCAACCAGCATAACAAAGGCAAAGAGCGCAGCAAAGATGCCAAAGTCACCAAAAGGGGTCAGGCTGGCAGTCAATACAAAGAGCAAGGTCAAGATCACCTTGATCCGAGGGTCCAACTGATGAACCACCGAATTGCCTTGCTGGTATTGGTCGTCGAAATGAAGATTCATAGGTTATTTACTGCTTAGAGATTGGTGATTAGGAGATTGGAGATTCGCGCCGAGTCTCCAATCTCCTAATCTCCAATCTCTTATCTCTTTATTTTATCCTCAGGCCGACTTGGGCATGCGGCGTAAACCGCGCCCAACCAGAATAGCAATGCCAAAGACCAGCAACGTGCCCAACACGACCGCTAAAATACCGGACAATGTTTCATTGGCGACAAAGGGAATCGTGTAATCCGGCAAAATTGTGTAAAAGGGATCCAGAGCGCGGCTGAGGAAGCCATTATTGTCGGCCACGCGCTCCAGACCGTCCGGGCTACCCGAAGCGGCAAAAGAAAAGACGGCGACGATGAGCGCAATTAGCAGCCCACCCGTTACCCAGGCGGCAGAGAGAGCACCCCCTGCTTTTCGCCCCTGTTCGAGCAGATCGGCCCGGGTGCTGGCAATCAGCGTGAGTGCCCCAACCGTGATCAACGCTTCACCGATGCCAATCAAGGCATGGACACCCACCATCGCCGGCAAACTAATGTTGAGGGGTGATGTGCCAGATACGGCCAATTGCAACGCTGTCGCAATCGCGCCCACTTCCACCGACAGCCAGGCGCCCACGATACCGGCAATGATCAGCCCTGTCGAGCTTTGACCCGTCACCCGTTTGATCAGGTTGTAAACGAGGTAACCGGTGAAGGCAGTCAGAACACCCATGTTCATAATATTCCAGCCCATGGCCAACAAGCCACCATCTTGGAACAGTAAACCCTGCAAGCCAATCACTGCCGTCATTACCAAGACGGCCGCCCACGGTCCCAAGACAATCGCGGCCAACGCTCCGCCAAGAAGGTGACCACTGGTGCCGCCGGCAACCGGGAAGTTGATCGCCTGTGCGGCAAAGATGAAGGCAGCCATGATGCCCAACAGCGGGATCTGGCGCTCACCCAACTGATCACGGGTCTGGCGCAAGGCAAAGCTAATAATTAGAATAGCCAACACCCAGCCCACGATTGCCACAGGTGTGCTCAGGAAGCCATCCGGAATATGCAAAGCGGGTGGTTTGAGGACATTGAGCAAAAGATGGTAGTACATGGACAACTCCTTGTTGAGGATCTTTGGTTGAATTTGATGTGAAATGGATAGGTAGGCAGGTAAACAAGTAAACAGGTAGATAGGGTTGTCAACCCCTTGTTTACCTATCCACCTGTCTACCTATTTACCCTTCGACACGACAATGCTTGCATAAGCCTTTAAGCGCCAGGTGATCGGTTTCAACCTGAAACCCTTGCTCACGTTCGATCTTTTTGAAAAGTGAATCAACCGTGTCATGGCCAATCTGTTCTACCATGCCACAAGTACGACAAATCAGATGATGGTGCGGGTCATGACCGGCAATTTCATAATAGGTCTTACCGCCGACATGCATTTCGGTAATTAGACGCAAGTCGTTTAAAAAGGTAACCGTCCGATAAACCGTCGCCCGATTCACAGCGGGGGCTTTGACATGCACCCGTTCATAAATAGCATCGGGGGTCAGATGGCCCCCCCCTTCACAAATGGCATCCAGAATCATCTGGCGTTGCGGTGTTACGCGAAAACCACGTTCACGCATCAAGTTTGCGTAGTCAATTGTTTGATGGCTCATTACATTCTCTCGTTATTACAAATTTTTGCAGAAACAAATATAGCACCGTTGTGTGCGCGCGTCAAGCCCAACGCGTGTTTAGCAAAAGGAATGAATAACGAGGATCAAAAGCGAGATCTACTTAGTTTAACGAACGCGACGACTAAATGGATGTAATGAAAAATACCGAGAATTGGCGTATATAGCGGTTGTCTTTTAGGCTTGGATCGCTTACAATGAGGGTTAGCACGAACACTTGTTCTTGCATCAGCAATAAGAGAGAAGCTTTACAGACAAATCTTCCTATAGCGATTATTATAGATGTTTGTTCTTTTTTCTTGCCAAGTCTGACATTCTGTCAAGTCGACATTCAATCACGTTGACATTTAATGTTGACATTTAATGAGGTTGCTGAACATATGGCCCTGGACAAATTGGTGGTACGCGGCGCGCGCGAACACAACCTAAAGAATATCAATCTGGAAATTCCACGCGACAAACTGGTGGTCATCACTGGTTTGAGCGGCAGTGGTAAAAGCAGCCTGGCCTTCGACACGATTTACGCCGAAGGTCAACGCCGCTATGTCGAGTCACTTTCTGCCTATGCTCGCCAGTTCCTTGGCCTAATGGAAAAACCCGAGGTCGACCAGATCGAAGGGTTAAGCCCCGCCATCTCGATCGACCAAAAAGGGGCTGGTCGCAACCCGCGCTCCACCGTGGGCACCGTCACCGAGATTTACGATTATTTGCGTCTGCTGTATGCCCGCATTGGTAAACCGCACTGCCCCACCTGTGGCGAACCAATCGCGCAGCAGACGGCGACGCAAATTGTTGACAGCATTATGGAGCTGCCAGAAGGGACGCGCCTGCTGATCTTGGCCCCCGTGATCAAAGATCGCAAGGGGCATCACAAGTCGGTTTTTGAAGATCTGCAAAAGCAAGGCTTTGTGCGCGTACGCGTCAACGGTGAGCTTTACGAAGTGACGGAAGTGCCTGATTTAGATCGTTATAAGATGCACACCGTCGAAGCCGTCGTGGATCGCATTATTGTGCGCCACGGCCAACCCGATGCAGATGAAACGGCCGCCGGCACCGACATGAGCCGCCTCAGTGATTCTGTCGAGACGGCGTTGCGTCTGGGCGACGGCGTGATGAGTATCTCCGACATCACAGACCGGGACAATCCGCAGGATCGCACCTACAGCGAACATTTCTCTTGTGTCAAGTGCGGCACCAACCTGGGCGAGATCGAACCGCGCACCTTTAGCTTTAACAGCCCACATGGCGCTTGTCCCACCTGTCACGGTTTGGGCGCGCTCCAAGAGTTTGACCCGGACCTGATCTTGAACAGCGAGTTGTCGTTGGATGAAGGAGCGGTCATCCCCTGGCAACGTCAAAACGACAGCGACAACGAAGGTTACTATCGCCAAGTATTGCAGGCCGTCTGCAAACAATTTGCAATCCCATTCAAAACGCCAGTGCGTGAATTGAGCTTAAAGCAACGCGATGTGATTCTCTTTGGCCCGCCCCGCAAAGGCGAGAAGGTCAAAATTGAATATCGCACCGGCTCGGGGGAACTACGCACCTACGACACGCCATTTACCGGCGTAATTCCTAGCTTACAAAAGCGCTATCAGGAGACAAGTAGCGAATATATCCGTAGCAAGTTAGACGAATTTATGGGTCAGCGCCCCTGCCCCACTTGTCAAGGCAAACGGTTAAAACCAGAAGCATTGGCGGTAACGGTTGGCGGTCGCAATATTTATGAAGTAACCCAAATGGCCGTTGAAGACACCCTGGGTTGGACACGCTGGCTGCAAGGCGAAGGCGGTTGGCAGTTGAGCAACGGTCACGGACCGGCGAGCAATGGAGCAACCAGCAATGGACAAGCTGGCAAAACCAATGGTCAGCACGAGGGGTTGATTCCTAGTTTGCAATTTCAGGAAACGCCACTCTCCCCGCGCGAGCAGACGATTGGGTTGCAAGTGCTCAAGGAGATTGCCGCTCGCCTCTATTTTATGGTCAATGTCGGGCTGGACTATCTGACGTTGGACCGCACGGCCGTTTCGCTTTCCGGCGGCGAGGCGCAACGCATTCGGCTGGCAACGCAGATCGGCAGCCAATTGATGGGTGTGCTCTATATTCTGGACGAACCGAGCATTGGCTTACATCAGCGCGACAATGCCCGTTTGATCGAAACCTTGCAAGGTATGCGCGATTTGGGCAACACGGTGCTGGTAGTCGAACACGACGAAGATACGATTCGGGCCGCTGATTGGGTTGTCGATATGGGACCCGGCGCTGGTGAACATGGCGGCTATGTCGTGGCATCCGCCGCACGGCGTGACTTTGTCCATTCCAAAGAGAGTTTGACGGCTCAATATCTGCGCGGCGAGCGCCGCATTGCGGTGCCCAAAGAACGACGCGAGGGCAACGGCAACTATCTTTACATCCGCAATGCCACGGAGAATAACCTAAAGAATGTGAGCGCCCGCATCCCATTGGGTAAATTTGTGGCGATCACCGGCGTCAGCGGCAGCGGCAAATCGACACTAGTCGTCGATGTGCTCTACAAGCGGTTGGCCCAGTTGATGTACAAGGCCAAAGATCGACCTGGCAAACACGAAGCAATTGAGGGCATCGAATTTCTGGACAAGATTATCGAGATCGATCAAGGCCCGATCGGGCGCACGCCGCGCAGCAATCCGGCGACCTATATTGGCCTGTTCACTTTTATGCGTGAACTCTTTGCCACCATCCCAGAGGCCAAAGCACGGGGCTTCGGACCCGGCCGCTTTAGCTTCAATGTCAAGGGCGGTCGTTGTGAAGCATGCCAGGGCGATGGCATCATCCGCATCGAGATGCAATTTTTGCCCGATGTCTATGTGCCGTGCGATGAGTGTAAGGGCAAACGTTACAACCGCGAGACGTTAGAAATTAAGTTCCGCGGCAAATCGATCTCTGATGTGCTGGATATGACAGTGGAGGAAGGGCTGGACTTTTTCCAGAATATCCCCCGCATCCGCAACAAACTAGAGACGCTAAACTCGGTCGGGTTGAGCTATATCCGTCTGGGACAGCCGGCAACGCAGCTTTCTGGCGGTGAGGCGCAGCGCATCAAGCTGAGCAAGGAATTGAGTCGCCGGGCGACGGGCAATACGTTCTACATCTTGGACGAGCCGACCACCGGTCTGCACTTTGAAGATGTGCGCAAACTGCTGGAAGTGTTGCACGAATTGGTCAACATGGGCAACACCGTGTTGGTGATCGAGCACAATCTGGATGTGATCAAGAATTGTGACTGGCTGATCGATATGGGACCCGAGGGTGGCAACAAGGGTGGCTATGTGATCGCCGAAGGCACACCCGAGCATGTCGCCACGATCGAGAAGAGTTATACGGGGAAATTTTTACGCCCCATGTTGACAGAAGAGAATTATCAGTTGGCGTAGCCACGCACTTGGGCGAGCACTGCGTCTAACGCAGCAGGCTAGCGGGCAATGGTCAAAGTGATGGAGCACCTGCCCAGCAACAACTCTATCACCTTGATCAGCCAGCAGCTCGCCCAATGTTGCCAGCGCGTCTTACATTGAGCGCCATCTCCGCTGAGTAGGTCTGGATTTATGCCAGCAGCAAGCGCTTGCGTGGCACCCACCGCTTTGATGAGACCATGCCAAGAAAATAAGCGAGTGTGGAGGTAGCCGAGGTAGAGGCCATTACCAGCTTGTTTTGTTAGAACTCGTAATGAAAACGTACACGTTCACATAAAACTTGCAAATCACTCCATATTATGGTACAATCCACAATATAGAAGTATACATTGCTACGCTGTGATCTTGATCAGATTAATTTTTAGTCATCATGTAAACAGCTATAGCGATGTATATGTGTTGGTCCATTCAAGCATGTTTGAGCGAAGTGGGGAAACCCCACTTTTCTTGTTGTAAGGGGTAAAGCAATTATGTCAAAAGCCTTGATTGCTGGCATTAATCAGGTTGCCACCGACAAAGGTCTTGACCGCGAAGTCATATTTCAAGCCATTGAAGCGGCTTTGGTTTCGGCTTACCGGCGCAATTATGGTTCGGTGGCCAATGTAACCGCCGAGGTAGACCGCACCAGTGGTGACATGCACGTCTTTGCCGAACGCGAAGTTGTCGAAGATGTGATGAACCCGCGCACAGAGATTACCGAGCAAGATGTGCGCAAGCTCCAGCCGACGGCCAAGCTAGGCGATGTTGTACGGGTGCCCAGCACACCGGATGATTTCGGCCGTATTGCCGCGCAAACCGCCAAGCAGGTGATTTTGCAGCGCATTCGTGAAGCTGAGCGCGACACGGTTTACGAAAACTTTGCCCACCAAGTCAACGAGATCGTCAGCACGCAAGTGCGCAGCATCGACGCCCAATCCGGCGCCGTCACTGTGCTACTTGGCGAAAAGTATGAAGTTCTGCTGATGCGCGAAGACCTGATTGCCAGCGAGAAGTTACGCCGTGGCGATTTCATCAAGGTTTACGTCGTCGATGTCCACAAAAGTAACCGTGGCCCGGTGATCAAGCTGAGCCGCACCCATCGTAACCTGCTCCGTCGCTTAATGGAACAAGAAATTCCTGAAGTGCGCGATGGTGTTGTTGAAATCAAGGCGATTGCGCGTGAACCTGGGGCACGCAGCAAAGTCGCAGTTGTTGCCACCTTGCCGGGCGTCGACCCCGTAGGCAGCTGCGTAGGCATGCGCGGCTTACGCATTCAAAATATTGTTAATGAGCTGGCTGGCGAAAAGATTGATGTGATCGAGTGGAGCACCGATATCGGTAGCTACATCACCAATGCTCTGAGCCCAGCCAAGGTGAGCAACGTTCTACTTGACGAAAATACTTCGTCGATCAAAACGGCGATTGTGGTTGTGCCAGACCGCCAGTTGAGCCTGGCGATTGGCAAAGAGGGCCAAAATGCTCGCTTAGCCGCCAAACTAACCGGTTGGCGCATCGACATTAAGAGTGAAAGCGAAGCGCAAGCCGAAGGGTTGGACAAATTGGCAGGCGAGCGCGTGCGACGCGGTGCTTCGGCATCGGAAGATCTGCTCTCGATGGCCGAGCGAATTTTGCGCAACGAAGACGAGGCGCCAGCACCTACGGGTGGCGATCGCCTCTGGCAGGCTATGCAGTCGTTGCAAGATATGGCCCCGCGCACGGCCGAATCGTTGGATGTGTTGGGTGGTCTAGCCATCGAGCCACCGATTCCGCAACGCAAAGAAACAAGAGCCAAGCCGCGCGATACAGAACGAGCAGTCGACCGAGGTGAAAGTGAGAAACGACCGGTCGAAGAAACGGCGCCGGTGGAATGGCCAGCCGAATTGCTGACACCCGAAGTCTTGGAGCCGGCCTTTAGCGCGGACGAAACAACTTTACCCGAATTGCCGCCTTTGCCAGACGTTGAAGAGGTTAAGTTCGTCACCAAAGAAGTGGTTAAAGCCCAAGCACGCCCAGAGAAGCTGGTCGAAGAACCAGTGGTTGAGGAGAGCAACGAAGCAGTTGGATTGCCACAGGTGATTACGGCCGATATGTTGCGCAAACGCATGGCGCAACGCAAAGAGAATGCCAACAAGGTGGCGGCCGATATCGAAGTTCCGGCTGAATTGCTCATCGGCTTGGAAGAAGAAGTCATTGTTGAGGACTGGGAAGAAGAAATCGAGGACAAAGACAAGGTCAAAGGCAAAGGCAAAGCCAAAAAACCATCGATGGCCAGCGTCAAGCCTGGCGCCAAACCGGCCAAAAAGAAGAAGCGGCGCACGGTGCAGGACGACGACGATTACAGCGGTTATTATTGATCACTTGACAATCAAGGTGCATTCGTCGATCCTTGACTGTCAAGTGTAGAGAAGAGGGTGCTGGTCATGCCATCTAAACAGCAACGAGGGCCAAAGCCCAAGCATGTGCCACAACGCACTTGCATTGCTTGTCGTAAAGTGGCTGGTAAGCGCAGCTTGATCCGGATTGTGCGGACAGAACAGGGTATAGAAATGGACCCAACCGGCAAAAAAGCGGGGCGGGGCGCCTATCTTCATCCGAATCAAGCATGTTGGAAGGCTATTTTGACGGGCAATCGTCTGAGCCAAGCATTACGCACGCCACTTAGTGCAGAAAATCGCCAGACATTAACTGCCTTCATGGCAGGTCTGCCGGAACAGGAAGATGAGGAAGAGGTGCTGAGTGCTGCATAAAACGTACAAGCTACGCAACCAACAGTACTTAGCCCGCGAATAGACAAACCATTTAAAAGTCATCCATATCAGGTCATATATACACGAAAGACCCGGTATGACTTTTAAGGGTTTTATCTATAAGTAGGTCAATTTACAAACGGGTGTTATCAAATCCAATTATTCAGTACAAACGATGATTCTTGACAACGATTCTTGGTGACTCAAATGATACGGTTAACAATGATACGGTTAACAATGGCACACAGTACGCACGGCTATGGCAACGCGTAATCTAACCCAAATTGGGTATGGCCGGCAAGACAGTGAGCAACCGCTACGCGAGCGGGTAAACTATTCGGCAAACAACGGGGTAACGCAACGGAGGACAGCCATGATCAGGTGATTCATGGATGTTGTTTTTTGCAGGGACAAAGATTAATTATAGCTTCGTCCCCAAAAAACAAATGTAATTTTTGTCCACCTAGCCCACCTCTTCTTTTACCGCTTTGTCTACTTCCTCCTCGCCTGTCGCTTTACTATCTCGCCTGTTTGTAGCCATTCAACAAAATAAGCGCTGATAAAAAGATGTTGCTTATGCTTCTCTTTGCGTCTACGTGTGCCCATTACGAAAGTACTGATACGAATCATGCCCAGCGTGGAACGATCAGGCTACGGCTAGACAGGTTCTACGCTATATCAGGATTTACTAGCTATTTTATATATTAGAAGGACAGGGAGATTGGATTTATGACGACAAAAAGCAGAGCACCGCAGGGCGGTGTCAAACAGCAGCCGCGTGGACAGCAACCGGCTCGATCCAACAATCAGCCTAACAACCAACAGCGAAATGGGACGCCCAATCGCTCTAGACCGAACAACCAACCGCCAGCAGGTCGACCGCCGGTGAATCATGCACCTGTTGTACAAGCTAAGGCGCCAGCGGCAAAAGCCCACAAGTTGCCTACCGAGGTAGTGGTTGGTGAGTTTATTACAGTACGTGATTTAGCGATTTTAATGGAACGCAGCCCGATCGATCTGATCAAAGTCTTGATGCAATATGGCATCATGGCTCCGATCACACACAATATTGATCATGATACGGCAGTGATCTTGGGCGAAGAGCTCAATGTGGCCGTTAAATGGCCAGAGCGGGATAACGTCGTTGAAGAGGTTGCAGAAGCAGACCTCGTGCCTGAACATCAGGCAAAACGCACGGCTATCCGCCAGGTTGTACGTGGCGAGCATGAAGAAAATCTCGTGGAGCGGCCACCGGTAGTGGCAGTACTTGGACATGTCGACCATGGCAAAACCACGCTGCTCGATCGGATTCGCAAAACTGATGTGGCTGGCGGCGAAGCGGGTGGGATTACGCAGCGCACTGGCGCTTATCAAGTGACGGTCAATGGGCGTAAAATCACCTTCTTGGACACACCGGGCCATGAAGCTTTTACGTCCATGCGCGCACGTGGCGCCCAAGTCACTGATATTGTGGTGCTGGTGGTTGCAGCCGATGATGGTGTAATGCCGCAAACCAAAGAGGCAATTAGCCATGCCAAAGCAGCCGGTGTCATCATTATGGTGGCGCTCAACAAGATTGATAAGGCTAATGCCAACCCGGATCGAGTAAAAGAGGAGTTGGCCAACAATGGCTTACAACCCGAAGAGTGGGGCGGCGATACGATTGTTGTACCGGTCAGCGCGCTCAACAAGATTGGCATTGATGATTTGTTGGAAAACATTTTGGTCGTGGCCGAGTTGGAACAATTTAGGGCCAACCCAGATGGCAAATGTGTCGGTACTGTAATCGAATCGCAAATTGACAAGCAGCGTGGCATCACGGCAACGATGTTGGTACAAAATGGCACCCTGCGCCAAAATGATACGATTGTGGTCGGCCAAACCTGGGGTCGCATCAAGGCGATGTTTGACCATGAAGGCAAGCCGCTCAAAGTGGCCGGCCCTAGCACACCAGTTGTGATTCTTGGTTTACAAGACGCGCCAGCCGCCGGTGATAACTTTGAACGTGTGGCAAATGACCGTGAGGCACGCCGCATCTCCGAAGAGCGTCGCGAACGCGCCGCGGCTTTGGTACACACGCCCGAACGCCCGGCCATGTCGTTGGAAGATCTCTTTGCCCGACTGGAAGGTACCGACAACAAGGTGCTCAACCTGATCGTGCGGGCGGACATGCAAGGTACACTCGAGCCGGTGATGCACAGTTTGCAAGAGATTCACAATGAGAAGGTCTCGATCAAGCTCTTACAGGCGAGTATCGGCAATATTTCTGAATCTGATGTGATGTTGGCCGAAGCTAGTGATGCAGTGATTATTGGCTTTAGCGTAAGTGTCGACAAAGCTGCGCAGTCACGCGCCGAGCAGTCTGGCGTCGAAATTCGTCAGTATAATATCATCTACAAGATGATTGAAGATATCGAGGATGCGATTAAAGGCATGCTCGATCCTGTGTACGCCGACATCACGATCGGCCATGCCCAGGTATTGCAGCTCTTCCCGTTGCGCAAGGGTGTGATCGCCGGCTGTACCGTCAACGATGGCATCGTAAAGCGCAACTCGTCGGCACGCATCATGCGCGACAACACGGAGCTATTCACCGGCATCAAAATTGAAGCGCTACGTCGCTTTACCGAAGATGTCAGCGAAGTGCGCACTGGTTTTGAGTGCGGCATTAAGCTTGCGGAACATGATCACGACCTACAAGAAGGCGATATCATCGAATTTTACGAAAAGCAGCGCGTGCGGTAGGGAGTAGGAAGTAAGCAAGGTTCGTTGTCCGGTGGCTACTTGAAAGCAGTCACCGGACAATCAACGATATTGCTAGCCTACTTCCTAATTCTTACGCTCCACGCCTGAGATTGGATAAATTAGCATGAACACGATCCGTCAACAACGTGTGGCCGAGTTGCTCTACGAAGAGTTGAGCATCATGGTCAGCAATGAACTTGATGACCCCAAATTGAGCTTGGTAATAGTAACACGTGTTGAGATCAGCCGCGACCTGCGCAACGCTAAGGTATTTGTCAACCATCAGCAGGAAGATGTAACGCCGCGTGAGGTGCTCAAGCACCTACGCCGCGCGATGCCCTATCTACGCAGCCAGATCGCCGTACGGTGTAGTATGCGTATGGTGCCGGAATTAAACTTCTCCTATGACGACATTCCCGCCAAAGCTGCTCGCGTCGATGAGTTATTGCGTAGCCTGGCGCAAGAACGCGAACAGGAAGCGTCAACAAGCAACGCGGCCAAAACCGAGCCATCCGCTGAACAATAAAGCTAGCGGTCATCAGTTATCAGTCAATAGTGGCGCTAGGCTACTGACGATTGATAGCTGATGACTGAGCAGTCATCACTATTCAGCCAACATCACCACTCGCACACCACAATGATTGAGCCAACCGTCCTAGCTGCCATCCAAAGCAGCGACCACATTCTTTGCGTCAGCCATGTGAGCCCAGATGGCGATGCCTACGGCAGCCTGTTGGGGATGGGCTGGATCCTACGTCACTTGGGCAAAACACCCGTCTTGGCGATGCATGATCCAACCCCCAAGGAGTTTCAGTATCTGCCAGGGGCGAGTGCGATTATTGGCGCCAAGGCAGTGGCGGACCATTATGATTTAATTATCTGTCTGGATGCCTCCAGCATCGATCGGATGGGAGCCATCTATCGCGACGCCCACCGCCAGCTTCCACTCCTTGTGATCGACCACCATATCACCAATACGCGTTTTGGGACCATCAACTGGGTTGAGCCGATTTGCGCTGCTACCTGTCAGATGTTGGTGGCGTTGGCCGATGCCTTGGAGACACCGCTCACCGGCCCGCTGGCCGAGTGTTTGCTTACTGGCATTGTGACCGACACCCTCTGTTTTCGCACTAGTAATACTACAGCCGAAGTGCTCGAAGCGGCGATGCGTCTGATCCGCGGCGGAGCCGATTTGGCGACGATCACCCAGCGCACCTTAAATCAACGTTCTGCCGCTGTTCTTCGCCTATGGGGAATGGCGCTCTCACAAATGAGCCTAGAAGAGGGTGTCATTTGGACGACCGTCAGCCGCCAGCAATTAAAGGCAGCGGGCGATCTAACCAGTGAGGGCCAACTCAGCAGCACCTTGATCACAGCCGCTGAAGCTAATATCAGCGCTACATTTACCGAGAAATTAGACCCGCAAGGCCGTCCGACGGTAGAATGTAGCTTCCGCGCCAAACCGGGCTTCAATGTTGGCAGCGTGGCGCTGGCATTAGGGGGTGGTGGCCATCCAGCCGCCAGTGGTTGCACATTGTCCGGCACCTTGGCCGAAGTGACAGCTACAGTCGTACCGATGTTAAAACAGGTCCGCCAAGGCTAACTAATTTCGCTCATCAGTTTTCTACGGAGTAGACACTGCGCGTGCCAAAACGTGATCACCCGCTGCATGGCTTGCTCGTCGTCGACAAGCCGGGCCAACATTCGGCCAAACCATCCATCAACGCCGGCGCCCCCTCCTCTGTTGAATCTGCCCCCACTTTTCAGCCTTATTCATTTGATCCTACGCGCCTACCGACCAGCCACGACATTGTGCAGATGGTGCGCCGCTGGAGTGGACAGCGCCAAATTGGCCACACCGGCACCCTCGATCCGATGGCAAGCGGCGTGCTCATGCTTTGTCTGGGCAACGCCACGCGATTGGTGGAATATTATCAAGGCCAGCCCAAACAATATTATGCCGAGGTCGTGTTAGGCAGCGCTACCGACACCTATGATGCGTTGGGCGAAGTGATCGCAACTTCAGCAGTTCCGGCGCTGGATGACGCTGCGCTAGAGGCGGCGTTACAACAATTTCGCGGGCCGATTTTACAGTCACCTCCGATCTATTCGGCGCTAAAACAGGACGGGGAAAGCTTGCATCGCAAGGCGCGGCGCGGGGAAACGGTCGTGGTCACCCCGCGTCCGATTACCTTTTATCAGATTGATTTGGTCAACTGGCAGCCGCCCGATCGCGTTTGTTTGCGCATTACTT
>Ga0209490_10003574_pt1 | contig 14469 bp, 8 predicted proteins | sample MAT06_FD_187209 | JGI IMG/M metagenome (GOLD analysis project Ga0209490, IMG submission 187209) | Freshwater microbial communities from Lake Fryxell liftoff mats and glacier meltwater in Antarctica - MAT-06 (SPAdes) (version 2) | ecosystem: Environmental > Aquatic > Freshwater > Ice > Liftoff...
ATGTGAACCAGATCACGAACTCGGATGCCGGCGGGGCGACGAAGTTTCAAGGGACGATGAACGAGCCGGGGCGCGTGACGGTAGGCGGGCAGGCTGCTTGGATGACGGGCGCGACGAATTTTGCCGGCGATGTGCCGCTCACAGCGGGGACAAACACAGTGGCGGTCGTGGCGACGGATAGCGGGGCAAATTCGCGCACAAATAGTTTCAGCGTGATCGTGCCACCAACGGCGAGCAAAACTTATACGTTCAGCGCGGCAGGGAACCCGCTCAGTGATGGCGACAAGGGGTATCAATGGGATGCGGCAAATCGAATGATCAAGATCACTTACGCAACCGGAGCGACGAGTGCGTTTACGTATGATGCGTTCGGACGGCGCGGGAAGATGTTTAGAAATCGAAACGTCAACGAGGAACTACCGCTGACGTATAAAAACTGCAACCCTTTAGGAGTCGATTCCATTTTATGGGACTTGACCCTTTTCGCGCATGACCCTTTTCGCGCAGACTGTCAAAGCCCAGCGCCGTTTGGAAAGGACCGTCCCGCAACTTTAATCACCCTCGCATCTTGCAGAGCCGCGAGGTCCTGCGTGCGATCCTGTCCGTCGTCGCCGAGCAGCCCGTTTCTGACATCGGCCTTGTTTGCTCCGGGGTGAAGATAAACTTCGTGCGAGCCCGATATCGCCGTCTCGGCAAGTTTCAATAAATGTTTGGCGCTGATCCGAAAAGGGAACGCCGAACCCCAAACATCCGTCGTCTTGCGCCCGCTCCAAGCAGGATCTTGCCCGAGCATCACCGGGGCCGAAGACTTCATCGCCCAACCCGGGACGCCGAACATTCGCACAGCCCCGAGTCGGATCCAGCCGTCAAATCCCGGGAAGAACTCACTCAGACACTGCCTGATCTCCTCGAAAACAACTGGCTTCACGTGCAGATGATGGTGCGCATTCACAAAAGCCAACGGCAACCCCGTCGCCGCATAGGCCCCAAACTGCTTCCGCGTCTCGGAGCGAAAACGATCCGCGAACTTCCCATCCCAAGCCGCGAGATGCGTCGCCACTGGCCCCGCAGACCAAGGAAATGCATCCCACTTTCCGCCCACCTCCCGCTTATCGCTGAAATTCAAATGCAGCCCCACCGGAATCCCCGGCCGCGCCTTCGCCATGGCCACAGCTCCCGCCGTCGCTGGCTGATCCACCATCAACGAAGCCCCATGGATCGCCCCCGCACAACTCACAATCGCCGCATTCACCTCCGGTGAAATCCCGAAGTCGTCAGCAATGAAAAGAACGCGGTGCATGGATTAGAGGGCGAAGTAGCGTCCGTCTTTCGGATGAATACCCTGTACCGGCTCAAAAAGGTGGCTGCGTGATCTTTTGAGATAGGGATTGGCCTCGGTAAGGAGTTTGATCGAGTCAGCAATCCAAGTCTCCGCCGTCGTGGGCTGGGTGAGTTTGATGGCGAGATCGCACCGGATCTTTGCCGTGTTGTCGGTGCTGCTTAGGTTCCCGGGCGAGGGGTTAAACCGACGCCGAACGACCGATGCGATGTCGAACTGGAGATCGCGATCCATCACGTTGCCGTGACGATGGTAAACTTCGACTGGAAAAGGATACTCGTTGTTGTGGCTCTCGATCTCGTTCAGCAAAGCTTGAATCGTTTTTCGCGCGTAAGAAAGGCATTCCATCGACACTTCCCCGATCCGGTGATCGCCGATCTCAGTCGGGTGTCTTTTGAAGTCCCACCCGGCCTCGGCCCCGGTCCAGGTCTTGGCCAGTTTCTGTTTGAGGGCACATCCAACATTCTCCTCACCCCGCTCGATTATTATCCCGCGAATCAGCAGCAGTTCGGACATGTCGGCGTAGATGTCGGCCAGGATCCGGCGTTGGGTGTCTCCTTGGCCGGATTCTTTCTCATAGATCGCGATCCCGGCAGCGAGGAAGCGTTTGGAAGCAAGGTGGAGATCAAAGTAAAGTTGGAAGACCTTATCGGTCCATGGCTTTCCGGCATCGATCAAATGCCAGATGTATCGAAGATAAAGCTCCCCAAGGGAATGGCAAGTATCTGCCGTTTCGCAGTTTGCTAAATGAGACTTCTCCTGGACGAAAGAGTTGAGGAGGAAGCATTCGGCAAGACGCCAGATTTGCAACTGATTATCTGAAACAGGAACCTCGCTAAGTGCATCTGTGAAACCGCAAAACCCATTTTTCTCGTCGGGTTCTTTTTGGAGATTCCATAAAGGGCTGCGCCAGCCAGGCGCGAGCGGTGTCTCTGGGGGAGAGAAATTGAAAGAGACATCCATCGCATACTTGCAGAGTTGATTGAAAGATTCGCCAAGTGCCTTGCCGTTCACGGTCGCCTCACACAGCGGTTCTAAACGAGTCTTTAATTTGTCGTGAAAATGGAGTGTGGGCAAAAATGTCGAGCAACCTTTAGGTTCGGTAGCTCCCGTCAAGGCATTGTAGAGACGACGCCAGATCACCCGCTTCCAGCCAGATCGAGAAACTGATGCAAAGTCGAGCAGGAAGCGACCCGTGATGGATAGCAGTGCACTAACAGCGCGAGGTTGAAGAACTTTACCCATCTCTTGAGGCTCGATTTTCGAGATTTTTGGGGCCTCGAAGAGGATGGTTTGCAGAGCCCGCTGAGCACCTCGCCAGAATGAACAGAAAGCGAACTCAAGGTGCGCATCCCACTCATTCTTGTTTCCAAACGACTTCTCATGCCCGATCTGAAAAAGCTCAAAAAAGCGTTCGCTTCGGACGATCATTTTTTTGAGATAGAGGTTCGCAGCACCGATTTCGTCACCGCAGGCCGAGTTGAGAATCCGGGCCTGAGAGTAGAAGAGTTCGTATTTGCGAATGTCGGCGGCCTCAGTAATATCTTTGAGAACCTTGAAATTCCGCAGGAATGCGACGAGGCTCTTGCCGATTTCCGAGCGTCGCTCGGCCATATCTCGTGGCTGACTGTCCAGCAAGATGCAGCCGTGTGTAGCGTGGTAGATGTCGCCAAGACCCTCCCAGACAATGGCTGCCATCGAGGTCTGGTATCTCATTCGGGTATCGTAAGTTGGCGAGTTACCCTCGTCTCCTGCGATTTCGTTGATGTGTTTGAGGGCGACGGCATACCAGTCCCAAGCACCGCGGAGGCTTCGACGTCGCATGAGGAATTGTGCGATGTGAATGGCGTTGTCGATGGCAGCGTATCGATCTCCGGTAAAGCGAGCGGCCTGATAGGCGAGATTGAGGTAGTGATACGCGGAGCGGCGTTGGGCGAGTTTTTCGCAGGCGTAGGCGAGGTGTCTGAGCGTATGGCCAAGCCGCCCGGCGGAGTCAAAACCATCGTAGAAGGTGGGGGCGGAACGCTTGCCGAAGAGGCCTTCGGTCTCTGGCGCAAACAACCAAGGGCGCGAGCTTTTGAGAATCTTCCAATTGTTCGAGAACAACGTCGGCCAATTGTTTTGCTGTTCGGGATACAACACGCCGCTCACTTTCTCGTGGAAGAGCGGGGTGCCCTCGCAGTCGGCAATGAGCGGAAGCATTGCCTCGTAGCACCGAAGCGCCTCGATATAGGTCTCTTGCGCGTTGCGCATGTTTCTCGACACCTCGTGCAGGTGGCCGAGGCGATGCAGGATGTCGATTTTGACGGAGGCCATGCGGCGAAGCGGCTCGGTTTTTAGAAGCTCCGATGCGGGTTCGGTCTTGATGCGAAGGACAGCTTGGACGTCTTTTTCGATCACCAGCAAAGCTTCGGTATAGTAGGCGCGGGCGAGGAACACATCTCCCATGCTCTCGTAAATTTTTGCCAGGCGTATCCGCGCCTCGGCAATGCCGGCGGCTTCGGCGTGCTTCTCTGCGAACGAGGCGATGCGGGCTTCGAGTTTGTCAATCTCGTCGTAGTGATCCGCTTGGGTAAAGCGGAGCTCGATTTGATCCGGCCCGAATGCGAGGTAGAGCTTGTCGAGGTCGGCCTTGATCTGGGGAAGGAGGCGGTAAACGTGCGTGCGGCGGTTAACCCGGACGATGACGACGCCCTCGAGGATTTCCAGAATGCGATGAACCAATGTGCGTCCAGGAAACAAATCCTGTCGCCTCGTGAGAAAGCTGGCGTGGTCGAGATCGGACCAATCGAAGCCCCCCTCATAGTGCTTGAGGATGTAGTCGAGGATGTGGAACATTGAGACGAATGCCTTGTCTTCGAGACCTCGAAAAACGCTTTGCTTCGATTCAAGCACCGCGACGATCTCTGCGAAGAAGGTCATTTTTTTCTGCACCGCGTCGCGAACGAAAAGAACGTGGCTGGGGCCTTTTCTGTCTCGTTTGTCAAGCAAGGCTTCGGCCCGCTCGGCCCAATAAGTGTCCATTTTCTCATGCCGCATCTCGGGAATACTCTTGATGCGATCCTGCGGTGCGATCATGCCATAAAATTCACGCAGGATTTTCCTCGGGATGCCGCGCCCCTTGTATGTAAGGTAAAGGATCAATGTGCGCAGCCGCCGGCAGCGGCGTGCCGAGGCAATGCGCTCGGCGGGCTTCGGATCGGGGCCAAGGATGAGATAAAGCCAAGCGTATGGGCCATCACAACCTTGGTCGCTTTCCGGTCGCCCAAGCTTAACACGACGCAACAAGCGGAGAATTTCGGATTCAGCCAGGTAGGGTATCACGAGGAGGGCGGTGTTGTAAGCCCAGCTCTCAGGATCGATGCCGATCTCCTTAATGATGCCCTTGAGGAGATTGGAGCGCCATTCGTCGGGGATGGAGGTGCCCCATTTTTTGGTGATGGAGGAGCGCCATTTTTTGGTGATCCATTGCTCGTGAGGACCGAGTGTGGGATCTAGCTCGGCCTTAAAAAGGCTGGGCACGTAGATGTTGACGACAAAGACAGATTCGAGAATGCCCTCGCCTTTGTTCTGGTCTTCCTGCCAAGAGTCGTCGGCATCTTTGCCGGCGATGAAGATATAGTGAGCGCTTCCCTCGGTGAGCAGAAATTTGAGATCCGAGACGATTTTTTTAAGATGTTCGAGTTCAAGTGTCGCCTTGTCAAGATCGCGTGGGCTGGGTGTCAGTTTATCGAGTTCATCGAAAACGAAGATGAGTTGGAAGCCGCAACCCGAGATCTTTTTGATAATCGCATCGAGCCGACGTTGCAGGCTGTGGAGTTCCAGAGGCGGCGACTCGCGCATGTCCTCAACCGACAGAGACGCAACCGGGAGCTTGGCAGCCGACATACCGATACCAGAGGTTTGAACTTGTCCCTTTCGCCGACGGGAGCGAGTTTCTGTTGTGTCGCGCCAGAGTTGCTCGATGTCACTGCGCAGACGCGCACCTCGGTGTTGGGACGGTCGCAGGGATCGGCAGACGAGAACGAGAATTCCCAGACCAACAAACCACTCGGCAAAGCGGGATGCCGCAGGCGCAATCTGGTTGAACCAACTTTGAGGGCCGATATAACTGGCAAGCATACTCGCGACATCTGGAACGAAACCTTTGCTCGCGAGGATTTCCCACCAAAGAATCAATGCCGTGAGAGTCAAGCTGGCTGGCAGTCCGGAGGAAACCAAAGACCAAAGCCGCGAGAAGACCCTGATGGCAAGTCCAAGCGCTGCGTCGGGAACATGCAAGTTGAGCCACGCGCGTAATTTCCGCTGGAGCTGTTCCAAGCTACCGAGCAAAAAATTCTTCCGCTCTTCATGAAGCGCCTCGAGCACCATTTTGGCAAGTTCGATACCGTTGCGCGGCGAACTCAGGTTAAGGCGGAGGATTTTTGGAACCTTGTTGGAGTGATCGCGTCCGCTCCCATTGCTGATGTCGCTAAGTGCCGCGTTGACTAGAGATGACTTGCCTGAGCCGCGATAGCCGGTGACCAGAATGCTGCCGCCCCGGCTTTTGAGCAAAACGGATTTAAGTCGTTCAAGTTGAGGCTTCGGAGCACAGAAAAAATGCTCAGTTTTGTGATCTTCAGAGCCGCTGTCGCTTTCTGACCGCGTTTTTTTGTCACCTGTGGCGTGATGCGAAAAGCGGAAGTCTTTCGCAAGGCCATACCAATAGGCCTCTTTCTCCTGTTGGTGGGGCCAACTTGGCAGAGCGCGGCGAATAGCCTCAATCGGTCGAACCGGCGCGGAAGCGGGGTTTGATTTAGCCGTCGGACACATCGAAGCGGGTTTGTGGTCGTCGGGGATCACCCCGCTTTTTTTTGGACGCTCCACGGCCACCGACGAGGCGGTCGAGGGTATCTGGAACGAAGCGTTCGGCGAATCCGGCGATGAATGCCCAGACGAGGAGGAGGGCGAGGCTAGAACCCGGTGGTGGTGAGGAGGTATCCGCCGCTGACGATGGCTGGGCAGCCGGATCGAAGCTTGCCGCCGGGATGGCTGGCGCGGGAGAGGGAGAGACCTTCGCCGCTTGGGGCAGTGGTATGTCTTGCTTCGAGGAAGCGGAGGCAGATGGCCCCTCGGTAATGAAGGTGTGCCAGTCGAAGCGCGCGGGGAAGGTCGGCACTAACCTGTCCGAGAAGATGCTTTGCGCGACCCCGGAGGCAAAAATGAGGGACAAAATGAGGGCGAAGATCGCTCCCGAGAGCGGGGTGTTCCAATGGTCTCGACGATTGCTCATGTAGCGGGTCGAGTTAAGGATCATCCGGCCTTCGCAGAAGGTTTCTTGGAGTCGGCCCGCCGCGCTCATACACGCACCTAGTGCTCCAAACGTAAGAATGAGAACCAGCGCAAGGGGGTAGTTTGCAGAGGATTGTTCCCTGATTGAGCATAAAAACGTCCAGTCCTCGTGGAGCAGGGAATACAAGAAGCCGATCAAATAAAATCCCAGAACGCATATCAGCGTTGCTATGATTGTGTTGAATGCTATGCCGAGTCGTTTGTGTTCTTGGTGCGGGCGGATGATCTCGATCTCCTGCGTCTCGGTGAGCAGAAACCAAGCCTCGGCGCGGAGGCTCTTTTCGCGGGCCGAGGCGATGTCCTCGGGTTTCTTGGCGGTGTCTTTGGTGGGTTCTTCCGACTGCCGGGCGATGTCTTCGATCATTCGGCGGTATTTTTCGATGAGCGAGGGACCGGCTGTAAGCGAGAAGGAGCTGCGCAGTCCGGCAATCTCCATCTCGAGGCGCCCCACCGGCAGGAGTTCCAATCGAAGACGCTGGGCCACGTAGAGATCGGGCCAGCGAGCGGTGCCTTGTGCAAACTTTGCCCTGATGTCATCGCGCAACTTCCCGTATTTCGGCTCTCCTGATGCTTCTTGGATCAGGAGATCAATGTCGCTGAGGGCGGATTCCAGAAGCGAGCCACCGCAGTTGCCAGGCAGGAGGAGGTCTTGGTCGTAGGTGTTGGTTTTCTTCACGGCGGGTTGTGGCGGAGCGTCGGGTGTATGCGAGGTGGGTGCGCTCATTGCTTGGTTCTCGGCTAGGGGCTGTGGGGTGGTGTTTGGAACTCGGCCAGCGGTGTGAAAAGCATTCTCAAGGTTGTTATTTTACTGTGACGACAGAGCACTTTGCTCAAACAACGGTGCATTTCACTCGGTCAGGGGAGTGTTTTGCTCGCCGAATTGTGCAACGGACTCGGTCGAGCGTGCTCGGAGCACCATCAAGGTAGGAATCTAAGCGGTCAGCGGGATCAATCTGGGTAGAGTGGCGAGACGTTCCATGCCACCCCAAGTTTCGAAGAGTTCGTTGGCATTCTGCTCGATCTTGGCGAGGGCTTGGCCCCGGCTTTTGCCGGTTCCGGGGAAAATGATGTAGAAAATATCTGGCTTGCTCGTGCCGCCTCTGCGGGGGTTCTCGCGAATGCCGAGCCTTCGGGCGAGTTCGATGGAGCCTTCGCCGATTTTGTCCTTCGGACCGAGGTCTGCAACGATGGCGGGGCTGGACTGACCGTTTCCGCGGTTGACAATAAAAGCGTAGTCGCCAAGAAGGGCACGACCTCTTTCCACTCCGGGCACTACTATGAAGGGGATCGCGTCGGAGTCCACATAGCGCGCCGGAACATCGTCCGGTTGGCCAGCATTGACCAGCGCAGTCGTGGAGACGTAATACCCTTTCCAAGGGCCGGAATTTTGAACGACGGGAGCACCGTTCCGTGTCGCGATGCCCCACCAGCGCCATTTGGAATGCGGAGCGTTTGGCTGATCCCTCGGCGGTGCCCCTGCGTTGCGGAGATAGTCTGTGCCGGTGTCGGCTGGGTTGTAGGCATTGGGGGCCCCGTCGGCATTGATCATCATCCCCGCTTGGCAGAACCGTGCTGCCTCACCGAGGCATCCCCAGATGGGCACGTATCCAGAAGGGGTTCCGTATTGATGCACGATGACAGGAGATGGCCAAGTGGCTCCGGGAGCGAGAGTGGCGGCACTGGGATCTACAGCGAGAGCACGGCGAATCTCAATATTCATTGTCTCGGCGAGAGAATTTCGGTCGATGCCCTCATACCATCCATAGACAGTGCGAGGATTGTTCGTGAAGACGTTCGCCGGAGTTTCGAGAACGGAATCGCCATTTTTCTTCCAATTGCCGGAAGAGCAATGCAGCACCTTGCTGGCAACTAATTCTCCGTCCTTGTTTGCGGTAGCTGTAACAATACCGATGTGCCCCTGTCCACCACCGGCGTCGCCATAGACGACAATACAGCCAAGTTGGGCGGGACAAGGCGAGAAGAGCCCGACCTCGCTGGCGATGTCTTTGTGAACGGCGGTGGTCTCGATCCAGCCACCGTTGACGTTTTTATAGAAGGGGTTGTCGGTCTTGCGACTGATCCCGAGTGCCCACGCGACGTAGCCGCTACAGTCGCATTGGCCGCCGCCGGCATCGGGAAGTGCGGCGAGCGGCTTCATTCCGCCTTTGCCGAGTTTATATTCCGTTTTCCGTCCGGCAGCAGAGCGGGCACGAGCAAGGAGATCTGAGACGTTCATAAGGTGTTGTTCAGAACAGTTTGAGGGTGGAAACTCGAGTTTCCGAGCGCATCCGCCCTTATTGTTCATTGTTTATCAGTCGGTTATGAGGAAATATTGCGAGCATTTCCAGCGAGGTATGAAATATCTGGGCTAGGTCGGTGATTCGAAAGTTAGGGTCGGTGATGATGGGCATGGGAGTGTTGTCTGGTTTGAGGGGGTGCCGAATGGGAGATGCGGACGTCGACGGAACTTACCAATGTTTGATCGCGTCATAGATTCGGTCTGCTGCAATTTTGTAAGCAGAGCTGATCGGGTGGAACTCGTCGTGCCAGCCGCCGTTTGGAACGCTGTTGCGACAGTCCACGTAGCGCACACGCTGGTTGTGAGCGGCGGCGGCAACTTGCACGACTTCGTTGACGTCATCGACGAGGAGTCGAAGGATGTCGCGCTGGAGTTGGGGGTCGGTGATGCCGATACTCGAAAGGGGTTTGCCGAGCCACGGACCGTTATTGGGAACCGCGTAATCGTAACCGTGACAGATAATGCGGACGTTGGCGTTTTGGTGGAGCACCCTCTCGAAGAGTTGCCGATAGTATCCCGAAATGCGGTCGAGAAAGGCTTGCCAGTTATCTGCGAGATAGTCGCCGGGATCGAGATGGGGTGAAAAAGGCGGGAGCAACGCTGTCAGCCCGGGACCGTCCACCATGTCATTGCCGCCGCCACTGACCAGGAAATAGGACGGCGTCTCGCGCTGAAGCGCGGGATAGAATTCGCCCCGCGCAACCATGCGGGACAGAATATCACCGGCTTCGCTGAAGCAAAGCACGGCCAGATCATCCCGATCCATCAGGTGGTCGATGATATCGTTCAGGACGAATGGATACTGGAACCAAGAGTCCCCTTCGGCGAGGATTCTCACGGGCTGAGCGGCCCCCGGCAAGCGAGCCTGGGCCATCTTGCGAGCGTATTTTTGATGTCGATTCTTTTTGCAAACCCAATTGGCGAGGTTGAGAGCGAGCGCTGACTCCTCCGGGCGGTCGGGGTCGACCTGAACAAGGCGCTCGTTAAGGACAAAAACAGGATCAAGAGATCGTCCGCTGGGTGTCGCCGGGACGAAATAGGGTGCGAGCTCTGCCTCGTCGACATCGGGATCGGAGGCTCGGTCAAGGAGCTGGCTCAGCGTCAACGACGGCGCGGACTCAAGAACGCCTGAATAAGTCGGGGTGCCTTCTTGGAAAGAAATCGCGGGTGCCGTCAATCGGTCTCCCGCGAGAAGCGCGGCGAAATGCTGTGCGGACTTGCTGCCAGGCCGGTTCGCGAGCGAGACCAAACATTCCAACTGAGGCCGAGTCCACGCTCGGGCGGTATCGCAAAGATCCGTGAAAATTGCACTTATGCGAACGCCTTCGTTTGCAATCCAATCGATCTCGCTGTCACGAGTCCCCGGCGAACGCACTCGTCCGTTCCTGAGGAGAACCTGACCGCGTGCGTTTTTCTTCGGCACTCCACTGTGGTGAAGGGCAACGACCTCCCATTGATCGTTGAAGACGGGACTGCCGGAGGAGCCGGGTTCCGTGTCGGCATCATAGTGGACGAAATGCCCGTGCGCAGGATCGAGCACGATGCTGTTTCGCACGGTAAGCATTTTGTGCCGTCCAGCGGGATGCTGGATCAGGCTCACCTTTTCGCCGATGAGAGCTTTCCCGCTCTCTTCGATGAGACGAATGAACTCGTAACTGACGAGCGGCACACCGGAGAAACTCTCGGGTTTGACGGCCACGAGTGTGAAATCCATGTCGAGGTTCGTGTAAAAAAAGCGCTCGCCATCGAGGGGAAAGCACTGTGAGGGCATCGGGCGGAAATGCACATCCTGCTCGAAGCCGAACTCGGCGAAGCTCTCGGTGACATGGGCGACATCGGGGAGGACGTGGTTGTTCGTCAGCAGGAGGCATGGAGAAACCATGAACCCGGTCCCAAGTGAAGGCCGCGCCCCGCCCGGAGGCATGACATTGATGCGGCAGACAGACTTCGAGCGTTGAAGCCCTCGCAGAAGGAAAGTGATCGGTAGAAGATCACTCTCGCCGAGGACACGCTCCAGACCCATCGTGTCGCCGCTCGGAACAAGATCGCGCCGCATTGCCTTCCGGGCTTTTGTATCGCCATCTCGTCGAGGCGCGCGTTTGCGTTTCGTCTCGAAGCGCGAGGCGGCAGCTATCGCTTGTTCAAACTGGCCCGGAAGAAGTGGGGTGTCGATATTCATGCCCGGAAACGTGCTCTAGTCAACTTGGGCGAAGACGAGTTCGGCGTCGGAGCCTTCGGTGCGGAAGTCCGGCGTGTTCTCCAGCGTTTGCAAAACATCGAAATTCTCGGCGCCGATCTCGAGCGGACGGAAGTCGTCGCTGAACCACAGAAATCGAGGTCTGATGCGGCAAAGGCCAAAAAGCGGCGTGCAGCCGTGATCGGACGCGACATTGTAGCCGATCCCCGACGCGTTCGTGACCTTGAGTCCAATCGAGGCGTCGGCCAGGTCGATGTAAGGGACGTCTCCCTCGGCCTCGAACGTAATTGAGGAAGAAGAAGACGACGAGACCGCCAGACTGAGCGAGGCAGCCTCGACGAGATCGGTGACGACGCACCACCCACGTTGCCATTTACTGGCGCGGTAAAGCGCGGTGACTGCGTCGCCCAGTGCCACTTTGTTGTCGATCATCGCGTAGCGGCATCCGGCGGCGTTGAAAAAAACGGAACGTTCGCTGCTGAAATTCACCTCAAGATAGGCTTTGGCGTTAACACCGGTTCCCGTCGGGACAGTCCCTTTGGCGTGCGACTTGACGGAGCTTGACCCCGCGGATGTGAAATTCTTTTGGCTCAGACGGGCGTCTTGAATTTGGCCAAAGTTTACACCGAGCTGACTGATGTTTCCGAGACGGATGAAAATCCGATCTGTTAGCACCCCGTAGTCGCCGAGCGCGACGGGGCGGGAGGGTTCCCAGTTGGCATAGAGAGGTTTGAGGTTTCGATAGATTTCCGTGGTGTAGATTTGAGAGATGCGGCTCATGGGCTTTGGATTGGGTAGAGTGAAACTGAGTGCTTACACGTTTCTATCGTAGGCGGCCCCGCCGGGCACCGATAGCCGGGGACTGTCCGCGATCTGGGGGAGGGAATTTGGGAACTTGTTCGGGGTGATTACCCTATTTACGTGGTGGGGATTTTCTGAAGATAGAGCTTGGCAGGGGGCTTCTGATCGGGCAGGACTTTTGAGACCGGTTGTTCGTAGGCGCGTTAGGAGGTTCGGAATTTTTTAAAAATGAAGCTGATTCACGATGATCTGGGGTTTGGGAAGACGAGGGTGTTGATGTTGGATGATCAGGTCTCGGTAAGGGAGATGGCGGCGGCTATGGTGACGAGCGAGGGGTTGTGCGCGGTCGTGGGGCAGGCTTCTTCGGGGGTGGAGGGGTTGCGGATGTTTCGCAAGTTGCGGCCGGGCGCGGTGATTTTGGCGTTGGCTTTGCCGGAGATGAGCGGGGCGGAAGTTTTACTGGCAATGCGTGAGGAGAATCCGCGTTTGCCGGTGCTGGTTTATTCCGGAACGAAGAGTCAGGATTTGTGGCGTGCGGGTTTGAAGGCGGGTCCGCAGGGGGTCGTGCACAAGACGGAGTCGATGGCGACGCTGCGCGAGGGGGTGACGGCGGTGGTTTCGGGGCAGACGTTTTTTGGGCGGTTCGCGACGACTAAGATGGAGGAGATGCGGATGGGCGGTGAGGCGGAGGAGGGTTTGGCGCCGCGGCTGCGCACGGTTCTTCAGATGATTGCCGAGGGGCTGAGCACGAAGCAGGTCGCGACGCGGCTGTCGCTATCGCCGAAGACGGTGGAGCATTATCGCACGAAATTGATGCAAAAAATCGGCGTGAAAGATGTGGCCTCGCTCACGCGCTATGCCCTGCGCTGCGGGCTGGTGGATTGACCTAAAACCGCGAAATGGACGCGAATAAACACGAATAGGTAAGCGATCTGTTCTTTATAAGTTCCTGATTATTCGCGTCTATTCGCGGTTCCATTTTCCCATTGAGGATTAAATTCGGGGAGCGCACGCGCCTCGCGTGCTGTCATTCGCCCTCGCGGATGACTTGTTTTACTTATGGAGTAGCGATTTTTTTGTGGAGTGCGGCTGCGCCGGAGGGTTTGAGGTTTCCAGCGGGGCACTGGAAACTGCACGCGGGGCGCATGCGCTCCCCGGAGTAAATCCTGTTAATCTTATCCGAATTCCCTCCGTTACGCGTCCTTCAGTGTGGAGCGGGCGGTGTCTTTGAGTGCGGCGGTGGCGAGGGTGATGGCGTCTTCGTGGAGGGTGTCCCATTCGGCGGGGGGGCCTTCGATACGGGTGGTCCAGTTTTGGTTGCCGACGGCTCCGGGGACGTTGAAGCGGTCGGGGAGGCCGAAGAGGTCGGTGATCTGGTGGACGGCGAGCCAGGAATTGGAGGCGAAGAGGCCGCGGATGAAGGCGGCGTGGATTTCGGGTGTGAAGGCTTGCGGGACGGGGAGGTCGGGGCAACCGCAGAACGTGAGCATTTCGCGCATGGCTTGCAGGTGCGGCGCGGAAGGGTCGGCGGCCCATCTTTCCCAAAGGACGCGGATGGGCGGATGGTCGTGTGTGGCGAAGGTGGCGAGGCTGAGGCGTTGGTAATCGGCACCTGGGGTCATGTGGCCGTCGGTGTATTCCCACTGCGGGATTTTGAAGCCGGGGACTTCGAGGGCTTCGAGCGTGGGGCGGACGTAGGGGGCGACCTCGCCGAGATCTTCGGCGATGAGACGGTGGGGGCCGGTTTCTTCGAGAAAAACCCGGAGGAGCATTTCGCCTTGAAAGCGGTTGCGTTCTCGATTTTCCTCGGTGCTGTCGTCGTGCGCGACAAAGCCGGGCAGTGGGCCGCCGGTGATGGCCGAGGCTTGGGCGGGGTCTAGCGGGGTGAAGCGTTCGTTTTCCTGAGGTCGCCATGGAAAGCTGTAGATGCGAAAAAACCCAAGAGCGTGATCGACGCGGAGGAAGTGGAAAATTTCGCAAGCGGCGTGAAGGCGGCGGCGCCACCATGCAAAATTGTCGAGCGACATGCCTTGCCAGTTGTAAAGGGGGAATCCCCAGTTTTGACCCCACTTTTCGGTGAAAAGATCGGTGGCAAAAACTTTCTCCGGCGGGGCACCGCTCGACCGCGTGGTATCAAAGATGATGGGCGTCTCCCAAACGTCGGCGCTGTAAAGACTCACGCCGACGGGAATGTCACCCATGAGGGCGACACCGAGGCGCTCGCAGGCGGCGCGGACGGTTTTCCACTGCGTGCGGGCGACCCATTGGACATAGCGATAAAAGCGGGCGAGGTCGCGGAAGCGTTTGCGCGAGGCAGCGTCGAGTTCGGACTCCCATTCGATGACGGCGGAGGGCGAGCGGTGCGTGGCGGGCCAGGCATCGACGATCTCGGATTCGTTCCACTCGATGAGCGCGCGAAAGCGGCTGTAGGGTTCGAGCCAGTCGGCCTCAGAGGTTTCAAAACGCGCGAACGCCCGTGCGCGCATGGGGTCGCTTTTGCGG
>Ga0209490_10003576_pt1 | contig 14465 bp, 14 predicted proteins | sample MAT06_FD_187209 | JGI IMG/M metagenome (GOLD analysis project Ga0209490, IMG submission 187209) | Freshwater microbial communities from Lake Fryxell liftoff mats and glacier meltwater in Antarctica - MAT-06 (SPAdes) (version 2) | ecosystem: Environmental > Aquatic > Freshwater > Ice > Liftoff...
CAAGAGCTAAAAGTGCGGCCGCCTGTGGCTTGAGCGCACCCTCCCGGGTGTCCGACTGATGGCGCGCGAGGCGGAAGAAGCGCGCGTGACGTTGGTGGCCGTGAAGGGCTCCGCATTGTTCGAGATCCGGCAGCTCTTCGCCGGGTGGGTGGCACTGGATGCGGTGCCGTCGATTGCGATCGCGACGCCCGCGGTTGCCGTGCTCTGCGGCGATCTCTCCGTGCTGCTGCCTGCGTTACGTAACGTGCTGGAGGTGCCAATATTGCGTGTAGGTATTGGCCAGAGCATGCTGATCGCGCCTTCCCGATGCACCACGTGGAGTCCTACGACGTGTCCGATGCCTTTGCGAGGCTTGTACTCCTTGGGCGCATTGCGGCATCCGTGGCGCACCGAGACGCATTTCCAGACCAGCAGGGACACGAGCGACGAGACGCGTTCGCGAACTACCCGACCTACCAGTGTATCGCCACGATTCAACGAACGTTCAGTTTGCACATGACCGAGCAGGAGCTACTGGACCGTGTTGGCATGAGCGCGACGTCGATGTATCGGCGGTTTCGTCAGGCGGGCACGCTTACGCCGAGTCGCTTAATGCAGTGGGTGCGCATGCACGAAGTGGCCAAACGCATGGCAACCAATCCGTGCATAGAGCGGGTGGCCGAAGCGCTTGGCTTTGCGCACGCCGAGTCTGCGCGACGGACGATGCGAACGCTAACTGGCATAGGCCTGCGCGAGCTGCGCGGTGAGAAGGGGCTGATCGCGTTTGAACGTTGTTTGGCGGCGGCCTTATCTGGGAAGCCATGATTGGCAAATGTAACGATGAAACAATCGCCTCACACGAACTGCCGGACGAGCGGTGTATCTGGAGGTGCGAAGCTCGGCGCCCCAAGGCGCGCGAAGAGCGCAGCCAACGGAGACACCAAGCCACAAGGGGTATCGAAAAGAACGAAGAGTCAGTCCCACTCACACCGAATTCCAACGAAATCGTTCACGTCCGCAGAATCGCGTCCTTGTTCGGTTAACGCCTACGGTCGAAGCTTAGGCTCCGCTGCACTGCTGGCGTTGGCATCGCCGGAAACTTACTAGGCGGCTCGCTATCGAAGACTCGGTAGAGGTTGGTCAGCTGATCGACGCAGACTGGCTTTCAAACTCGACCGTGGTGTATGTGGTATCCCCCGGTGTGTACATCAATATTGCCAACTGGACCGGTCGAACGATACGAGCCGGTCGGCGAGGCGATGGACCGGGTGAATTTCGATCCCATTGCATCCTTGGCGAAAAAGGTCACCAGCGGTATCGAAGCTATTGATGGCGCCGCGAGTCGAGCAAGCATGTGGAGTAAGGACGGCGCATGGACACGGGACATCGCGATTCAAGGGCTATTTGTGGGCGATGCGTGGGAAACGGATTCTGCTTTGATTGTTCGCACGCACACGGAGCAGCGAGGCAGCGCGTTGCTGAAGCGAATTGACGGTACATCAGCTGTTCAACCGTCCATTCGGATATTGAGGTTTTCTGGAACTGGCGCTGGGCAACTTTGCCGCTATTGCAAAATGGCAGTCGTGCGCGACCTCTCAATCGTTTCACACACCCTAGGCGATTCCCTGTACTTGTTGGCGAGAATCTCAGCTGGTGGTGAGCGTCTCAGGCCGATCTCGCGCACCGGTCTACACCCCGCCGAAAAACTTCAGGTGGAATTGGACTCGACGGCCTCGTTTCGGCGGCAAGCGGTAGCACAGCGACCTACACGCGAACAACGTGATGCCGTAGCCGCGGCATTCGCCGCGATGCCGATTTCGCGTACGAAGGCGTTGCTGCTGGGTACGATCGTCATTGACCGCGATGGAAGCAGCTGGGTGAAGCGACAGACGCGCAGAGGGTCCGCCGCTGAAATGGACGAGTTCGACAAAAGCGCGCAGCTCCTGTTTGTGGTGCGTCTACCGGACGGCAGACGGCTCCTACGTGTTCGCGACGCAGACCTGCTTGCAACCTACTCTGATGAGAATGGTCGGCACTTCATTGAAGAGTATAGTGTGAACAAAAGTCTTGTTGGCAAGACTCGTCCCGTACCAGGGAGCACAGAGTAATGGCGCAGAGATGGCGAGCAGTGGTGGAATCGGTTGTGAACGTGGTGCTGACTGCAGCGGTCCTACTTTCCGTTGTCGTGATCCACAAACGCGAAGTCGACGGCCGCTCTGGCCTGCCAAAACCCCGAGAGCTCCAAGTCAACGACTGGACAGGGCTCCGCAAATCTGGACAAACGATCGGAACAACGAGCGCACCGATACAGATCCTTGTCTTCGCCGACTACCAATGCCCGGCCTGCCGCTATCTTCACTACGCGCTTCGTGATCTCAGGCTGAAGCTCCATGACTCGGACGCGTTCACGTACCTTCACTTTCCTCTCCCCTACCATGCCCGCGCTCTCGAGGCAGCGACCGGCGCGGAGTGTGCGGCCGAACAGAACACGTTCGAATCAATACAGAACGCGCTTTATTCCTTGCAGGACTCGCTTGCGGCGATGTCAATGGTGAGGATCGCATCTCGCGCTGGCGTTGCCGACTTGCAGGCGTTCTCCCGCTGTTTAGGCCGGGCAGACACGTCAACTCGTATTCTGGTTTCGATGCGTGCTGCCGAGAAGATTGCCACTCGCGGCACGCCTACGGTCATTGTCAATGGCTGGGTGCTTCCGGGCGTGCCCTCACTCCAAGAGCTAGAGTTGCGAAGTCGTCGAGTTCTAAGCATCAAAAGGTAGCTCTCGGAGCCGGAGAAAGAACTCAAGGTCCCCGCCACAGCCATCGAGACAAGTGCCTCCCACGACACCTCGTCCACGTTGCGCTGTCGCGATTGGAGAAACGCTTGGATCCCGCGCGGTTTGTGCGCATTCATCGTACGTCGATTGTTAATCTTGATCGCGTGAAGGCGTTCAAGCGTGTCGCGAGGGGAAAGCTGGTGGCCGAGTTGATCGACGGGACGCAGCTGGAGATCAGCCGCAACAGAGCAAAGGAGCTACGTGGGCTGGGCGAATAGGCCCGCTCAGCGGCGCCGTTTGCGGCGGGCAGTCGAATCCGGCACGAACGTGAACGGCTGCTGCAGTACTTGCTGCACCGCTTGGCCTCTCCGCATGGTCGGCGTGAAGCGCTGATCCTTGAGCGCAGCCCGCACCGGCTCCACCAAGCTCCGGTGTGTGGTGGTGATGGCGCTCAACGATTCGGCGACCATTTGCCCGTTGGTGCCCACCACAAACTCGGCCAGCACGCGCCCTTCGGCGTGCGCGTCGAACAGTGAGTCCGGATAGATCGGTCGGACGATCGCCAAAGAATCCAACGTGGCGGTTCGATCCACGTCCGCTACACCGAACGCTTTGCCTTCCTCAATCCATTGTGCGATGAGTGAGGTTGGTGGCTGCGCATCTTTCTTACGCTTCGGTTCTCGTGGCATGGCAATACGTATGCTCACGTGAACTAGTGAGGCGTAGTTGAAATGTGGATAGCACGAGACTTGCAGAGGGATCCGGTATGTTTACTCCTTCTATGGATCTCGTGCTCGCTCCCGATGATCGCCGCACGCTCGAACAGATGCTGCGGCAAACGACGCTGAGCCAAGCGATTGCCAAGCGCGTGCGGGTGGTGCTGGCGCTGGCCGACGGCGCCCCGTATTCCACCGTCGCGGCGCGGTTCACGTGCACCGATCGGTTCATTGCCATCTGGAAGCGCCGCTTCGTCAAGGGGGGCGTGCTGGCGTTGGCGGATGCGCCGCGCGCCGGTCGCGGCCACGGGATGAGCGCCGCGCTGGAGGCGAAGATCGTGCGCCTCACGGTGCAGACGAAGCCGCCCGCGCCGCTGACGCATTGGTCGAGCCGCCGCCTCGCGGCCAAGCTCGGCGTGGCGCACACCACCGTCACCACCGTGTGGAAGCGGCACGGCCTCAAGCCCCATCGCCTGGAGCGCTACAAGGCGAGTCCCGACCCGGACTTTGAGACGAAAGCCACGGACATCATCGGGTTGTACATCGACCCGCCGATGAACGCGGTGGTGTTCTGCGTCGATGAGAAGACGGCGATCCAGGCGCTGGATCGCACCGATCCGGCGTTGCCGATGCGGCCCGGCCGCGCGGAGGCGCACGGCTTCGAGTACGTGCGGCACGGGACGCGCTCGCTCTACGCCGCGCTCAACGTCGGCACCGGGCACGGCAGGGCAAGGTCGCGGCGCGCCACACCAGCGCTGAGTTTGTCGACTTTCCGGACACGGTCACGCGCGCGGCACCGCGCCGCAAGGCCATCCACTTCGTGGTCGACAACCTGTCGGCGCATAAACGCAGGCCGTGAAAGACTGGCTCGCCGCCCACCCGCGCGTCACGATGCACTACACGCCGACCTACAGCAGCTGGCTCAATCAGGTCGAAAGCTGGTTTGCGCGGATCGAGCGCGATTGCATCGCGCGCGGCATCTTCACGTCGACGACCGATCTCACGCGCAAGCTACTCCGCTACATCAAGCTCCATAACGAAACCTGTCAGCCGTTTGTGTGGCGGTACCGCGACGTCACCCGTCGCATGCCTGCTACACGTAAATCAACTACGTCTCACTAGTACGGCGCCGCCCCAGCATGTGCCCGCGCAAGCCACGTTCTTAACGTCTTGGGATTATCGGGAAGGCGTACGCGCCAACCGCTCAGGAACAGCGTCGGTGTACCAGTTAGTCCAACAGCCTCCGCCACTCTCTCGCTTTCGACAAGACGCTCAAGCATGCTGCCATCCGCGAGGCACCTTAAGAAGTGACTTCGCACTTGGTCAGGTACCAGTGGCGAGAGAAACGTCAGTACGCCTTGGTCGACAGCGTGAACGCTATCCATGAGTCCTGCATGGACAGAGGCGAAGGCACCCACGCTCGTCCCGCAGAGCGCCGCTATTGCGGCTGGCCTCGCGAACGTATGGTACGAGAGGGGATAGTGAACAATACCCACAGAGACTTTGATGTCATCGAGCAGCACTTCGCTCAGCATCGCATGAAGACGTCGACAGCCCTCGCATTGATAGTCGGAGATTATTACGAGCGTATCATCCGCAAGAGCATTCGACGCGAAGCTCGCAACAGACACGGCCTCTGCCCAGCGCGGCTCACGCACAGCTGGCGCCGCTCGTGCGATACCTGCCGTGCTCTCGCGAGCCTTGTACACCACGCTCAGCGAGAAGACGATAGCCAGTACGCACGTGAGGTCGATCACCCTGCTCAAGACGGCTCTAATGTTCTGCCGTAGCCACGGCTGTCTTCGGGTTGTCGACTTCATTTGGTTCGCACCTGATAAACCGAGAACTCCAAGATGCTGTCACGCACGGTTCGCATACCAAGAATGCCCTTTTTCATTGATCGCAGGAGCAACGAGCCCTCTGGGAGTAGCATTTCACCGAGATACTCGGATGATGACAAAGAGAAGACATCCACGGGCAGTGCATTCCCAGATTCAGGCCACCGTGCGGCAATCAAAACGTCGGCCGCTTGGTCAACAAGTGGTCCTCGTTGAAACAGCGGACGAAATTCTTGGAGCGGCGCTTCTCGGATCGCCTGCTGTAGTCCTCGCCTCGCTGCCGCGCTCATTGGCCCTGCAAGCATTTTTTCGCGGATCGACGCTATTGAGTCTGCGTCCCGTGGTAGAACACGCGATAGTGCAACGCCCTTTCGTTCGATGGTTTGAAGTAAGGTTCCGTCGCGTGAAAAGTGCAAGATCCGATACACACTATCGGCTCCTGAGGTTGCATACACTGATCCATCCCAAAGCACTTCCAAGCGACAGTATACGCAGGTCGTTCGCGCCACGTCGCCGGTCGAAGGCAGTACAGTCACGACACTCAGCGTATTTTGGTGTACTCTTACAAGCTCGATTGAGGACGACCCTGAACGACGCGCGCGCAGAAGTGTCCCACCTGACGTCAAGAACAACTGAGACGGCCTTGCGTCGTTCGTCGAGATCTCGTTGAGACAACCGGAGACTGAGCGCGTCTGAATGCGTAGCGTCTGCGCGTCCGCAACAGCAAACGTCGAGTCGGAAAGTGCAAGCAAAGATGTTGCACCAGCGATCTCACATGGTCCCGTGCCCGCGACGGCTATCGCACGGAGACTATCGCCCGTATGTCGGCTGAGGAGCAGTTGTCGTCCACCATTGGAAAGGAGTACGAGAAGCGAGTCCCCAACCCAAATGGCATCATCTACGGTGCCGATGATGCTGCTTGTCCCTACCTCGCGACGTAATACTAGATCAACCGGTAGCGTTGATCTAGCGGTGCTCTCGGATGCGCACGCCGTGGCGCACCCGAGAAGCAACAGGCGCAGACCTAAAGCCTTCACTCGCGGCATAGCGACCAGCCTCGCCCTCGCGGAGGTCCGCCTAAATTGGGAAATAGATTGCGCACATCGTGATGGTCCCCGTGTGGTCGCGTGAACAATCGGCTTGTGGAAACCCATGATTTACGCAATACAAATACGACGTGCCAGCCCCCGCAAGGCACTTGGCACCATCTCCAGGTCCCTCCTCGGCAGTCAGCGTACTTGCCGCAAGTAACGACACGAATGCTGCGGTAATGCGAACGGTCTTCATCTGAGACCTCCTTTCAAGTCGGTGGAGCTCGTGAATTGAAAGTCAAGCATATTTTTTACGGTGTCTGGCGGAAAGGACAGTTTCGGTTTCCTTTGACCGAAATGGTTGTATTCGCTGGGATTTTTCTCCCGGTGGCCGCCTCAAAGTCCCCCAGCTGTGGCCGGGTCAAACTCCCGTTGCCCGGCAAGCCATTGCCACGATCAAGCGTTGCTCGTGCCCCGCTCCACGCTTCGGCCTTCCACACCCCTCCTACCGCACGCACGACCGCTTCGAGCGAATCCGCTGGCCACGGGTCGCTCAAGCGCAACGACAGGTCGTAGCGCTGCGCATCAAACAGCAGCCCAACGGCACCACGCACCGACGTACGCAAGTTAAGCGCGCCGATGTAAACGGCGCCGCCCATGGCGAGTGTCAAGAGCGTGAGCGCCATGCGCTGCTGTTTACGAAAGGCGTTGCGCAGCGACAGTAGCAGCGGTCGCGATATCCCACCCAATAGGCCGAGTCGCGCGCTCAGCCCTGCCGCGGGTGCCGTGGTACTCGTGGAGGAGATCCCCACATGGCGCAGTGCCTCACCGACGGAGATGTGACATCCGCGAGTAACGGGAATGGCAGCCGCGGCAACGGGGAACACCAACCCCACGGCCAACTGAGCAAGGAAAGCCGACGTGGGGATCGCAAATCCGGTGGTGTTGAAGTTGAGCAGATCGGCCGTGAAGTTCGCATATGCACGGCCTACCGGACCGATCACCCGCGTGTTCGTGCGTTCGGGCCGAGCGATCATCCCGGTGGCGGTCAATACCGTGTCATGGTTTGAGGCTGACGGGGACTACCTCGCGGTGCATGCAGGTCGAGCACGACACCTCGTCCACGTTGCGCTGTCGCGATTGGAGAAACGCTTGGATTCCGCGCGGTTTGTGCGCATTCATCGTACGTCGATCGTTAACTGATCGACGGGACGCAGCTGGAGGTCAGCCGCAACAGAGCAAAGGAGCTACGTGGGCTCAGCGAATAGCCCAAATGCTGGTGGCGCGTACGCGTTGCAGTCCACGGGCATCCATCACTACGACGCTAGCGTCTCCGTCGCGCGGTAGAATCCGGGACGAAGGCGAACGGTTGCTGCATGACCTGTTGCACCACTTTCCCTTTGCGAACCGCTGGAATGAAGCGCTGCTCGCGAAGGGCGGCGCGTGTCGGCTCGACCAAGCTGCGATGGGTTGCGGTGATCGCACTGAAGGATTCGACGATCATCAGTCCGTTGGTGCCCACCACAAATTCCGTCAAGACGCGTCCCTCCGCACGCGCGTCAAAAAGCGAGTCGGGATAAAACGGCCGCACCATGGTTGCAGAATCCATCACGGCGGTGCGATCAACGTCCGCGGCGGAAAACGCCTTGCCTTCATCGATCCACTGGGCGATCAGTGACGCGGGTGTCTGCGCGTCCTTCTTTAGTTTGGGTTCCCGAACTTCGCCGCGGCGGGACCAGAGCACGATCGTACCGCAGCCACTGCTCTGGCTTTGGTTGCCTTGGAACTCGACCGGGACCGACGCACTGCCACTGTAGATTTCGATTCCGTCAAACGTCCGAGGGTCGAACGAGTCCAGATCAAACTCGGCGGCGAACAGGCCTTGTCCATCAAGCCACACCAACGGTGCGCAGCGGCTCCCACGAACGCGCACGGTATTGCGAAAGCCGCGCGTTTCAACGCGAAAGCCAGGGACCGATCGCAGGAGGTCGGTCAGATTCGTGGGGTTGCGCTGTTCGATATCGGCGCGCGTAATGAATCGACCGCTGCCCGAGGCCTGTCGTTGGTAGAAGCCGGCCATCGGCCCGCGAATGTCGCGGCGTCCAACGACGGTGATTGGGCTGAGGTCAACCGCGACGCGCGCGAGCGTCACGGCAGTATCCAGCGACTTGCCCGCAATGGTTTGCACAAACAGCGATTCGGGGCGATAGCCGATCCGACGAATGCGCAGCCATTGGCCGCCGGGCGGCACGCGCAACAGCAGACCAACGCCAGCGTCGTCGGACTCGACCACGCTGGCATCGGAGCGAACCTGCGCGCCACCCAAGGCCATCCCGGCATTGGATCGGACGACCACGCGCACCACCGAGCTGTTCTGCTCACTGCGCTGGGCGAAGAGTGCTGGCGACAGTGCAGAAGAGAACGCACAGAGGCCGAGCAACAGTCCCGCACTGCGTACGCTGGCGCTCGCCATACGGAGTGCCTCCTCAACTGTCTACGAGATTGGCTTTTTGCCCAGTGCTGGTGGAATGAAGATCGGCGGCAACCCCAATTGTTGCAACTGCACGTTGAGCGCGGCGAGCTCGGTGCTCTCCAACTGACGCAGGCGCTGGAGCTGTACGTCGACCTTGCCGCCAAGCTCGTCCAGAATCTCGCCATGCTGCTTGTTGGGCGCTGCCTCCTGACCCAACACCTGTGAATTGAGCGAGAGCATCATGTTGTACAGCTTGATCGGGAAGTGCAGGGTGGCCTGATCGTCGTGATTGTACCAGTCCACCAACTCCGTGCGGACTACTTCCAACCGATCGCGTACCGGCTTGGCGGCGTCTTTCACCTGTTTTGCATACGCTTGTTCGGATGACTGTGCGACGCGCACGTCGATCTGCTTTTGCAAGTCTTCGATGCGATCGAACGATTCCACAATGCTGTTCAGGCGCTCTTGCACCTTGAGCCCCAGATCGAACGTTTGCTGCAGGTCTGCGGTAGTGGCATCGAGGCGTGGGTCGAGCTTGACCGTGAACGCTTTCGTCATCGTATCCTTGCCCACAATCAGCCGCACGCGATACTCACCTGGCACCGCCGTGGGTCCGTTCAGCGTGCCCATGTCGTTCACCACCGTGCGAATCCGCTTGGCGTCGGCGTAGCGCAGGTTCCACCAGAAGCGATTGCTGCCTGCACGTCGCGTGAGCAGTGAATCAGCGGCTTGATAGGCGAGCGAGTCGGTCGGCGTCTTCACAGAATCGTACTCGGCGCCTTTAAAGCTTCGCACCACGGCGCCGCGCGCGTCCAGGAATTCCATGGTGAGCGTTTCTTTGGCGGCGTCTTTGAACCAATAGTCAACCAGCACGCCGTCGTACGGATTTTCGCCTGCGCCGCGCCCACCGCCGTGTCCACCGGCGAATCGGTAGGCGAGGCTGGGCGCAAACAGGTGCGCGCGCCTGGTGCGCACGGAGTCATGCAGCTGGCGCAACGACGCGATGTCATCCAGCGCCCAGAAGGCGCGTCCGTGCGTGGCGATCACCAGATCGTTGCCGTGTACACGCAGGTCTCGCACGCTGGCCCGCGGCAAGTTGAGTTGCAGCGGTTCCCACGCGGCGCCGTCGTTGAACGAGACAAATACGCCGATCTCCGTGGCGGCGAACAAGAGGCCGCGTCGCACGACGTCTTCGCGAATGGACCGTGCGTAGGCGCCCATCGGCAGTCCGGCGTCGATGCGCGTCCACGTCTTGCCGTAATCGGCCGTCTTGTAGAAGTACGGGCGGAAATCGTCCAGCTGATAGCGCGTGGCCGACATGTAGGCAACCGCCGGATCAAAGCGTGACGGCTCGATCCCGGTGATGCGCGTGTGCTTGACCATCGCTGCGGGCGTCACGTCATCCCACGATGTGCCGCCGTTGCGCGACAGATGCACGCGTCCGTCATCCGATCCGGTCCAGAGCAATCCTTTGGCGGTCGGCGATTCAGCGAGTGCATAAATCGTGGCGTACCACTCGGTGCCGGTCATGTCTTTGTGCACCGGTCCGCCACTGGGGCCCATCGTGGCCGTGTCGGCGTAGGTGAGATCGGGCGAGATCTTGGCCCAACTGCGCCCCTCGTTCGTGGAACGCCACAGATGTTGCGACGCGGCGTAGAGCACGTTCGGATCATGCGGGGAGAGCATGACCGGAAACGTCCACTGAAAACGATTCGGCACGTCTTTAACGGCGATGCCATCGTAGTTGTTGAGCCAGATCGCGATGTCACGCGATTGCTGCGTGCGATTGTCGTGGCGCGAGAGCATGCCGGTGTAGCATCCGCCGTAGGTAATGCTTGGGTTGCGCGGATCGATCGCGATGTGCGCGTTCTCGCAACCGGCGACCGGCCACCAATCGCGCGTGCCGATCGAACCGAAATCCGAGCGCGAGGCAATCGACACGGTGCTGTTATCCTGCTGCGCCCCGTAAATGCGGTAGGGCCATTGATTGTCGGTGATGACGTGGTAGAACTGTGCCGTTGGTTGATTGTCCATCGCCGACCAACTCTTGCCGCCATCCAACGACACCGTGGCGCCGCCGTCGTTGCCGTTGATGAGTCGATCGGAGTTCTTCGGGTCGACCCACATGATGTGCGTGTCGCCGTGCGGTACGCGCACGCGTGAGAACGTGCGTCCAGCGTCGATCGACTTCCAGACTTGCAGATTCATCACCCAGAGTACGTTCTCGTTGGTGGGATCGGCGGTCACCGATGAGTAGTACCACGGACGCACTTGAAACTGTTGCTGTCCGTTGGTGCGCGACCAGTTGTCGCCGCCGTCATCGGAGCGGAAGATGCCGCCGAGTGTGTCTTTGGCTTCGATGGAGGCATAGATGCGACGTGGATTCGCTGGGGACACCGCGACCCCGATCTTACCGATCGGTGCTTTCGGCATGCCGGGGTTGGCGGTGAGATCGGTCCACGTGTCGCCGCCATCAACGGATTTCCAGAGCCCGCTACGTCCACCACCGGCTTCCATGCCCCACGGCGAGCGTTGGAACTTCCACATCGCCGCGAACATGATGCGCGGATTGGTGGGGTCGATGGAAAGATCCGTGGCACCTGTCGAATCGTTGATGAAGAGGATCTTTTTCCATGTCACGCCACCGTCGGTGGTGCGAAACACACCGCGTTCCGGATTCGGTCCGAACGCGTGTCCGATGGCGGCCACGTAGGCCACGTCGGGATTGGTGGGGTGCACGCGGATGGTGGTGATCTGGTGCGTTTGTGTGAGCCCCAGATGCTGCCAACGTTGCCCGCCGTCGGTGGAGCGATACACGCCTGTGCCGTAGGTGAGGTCTTCGCGCAGCTGCGACTCGCCGGCACCCACGTAGATCACATTCGGATCGGACGGGGCGACGGTGATCGCGCCGACGGAGGAGATGTCGGATTTCCCGTCGGTGAGATTGTCCCACGTCATGCCGGCGTTGCTGGTTTTCCAGACGCCCCCGTTGACCGCGCCCATGTAGAACTGGAGCGGCTTGGTGGGGTCACCGGCTACCGCGTCCACGCGTCCTCCGCGAAACGGTCCCACCAGGCGCCAACGCAGCGCCTTGAAATCGCGATTGGTGGCGTTGGGGCTGGTATAGAGCGTGGGGTCGTAGGCTGGCGGCGCGGGGGGTGTGGCGACCGCTGTGCGGGGCGCGCGCTGCGCGATGGCGGGGCTGTTCGTGGCCACGCCCAGCACGAGTGGTGCGGTGGCGACGAACAGCAGAACGGTGCGACGGGAGGCGTGGCGTGTCATGTATGGGCGGAGACGTAGCGGTGCGTGGGGCGCGGGCGGGGGCGAGCGCTCCGTTGAGCGACGGGTAGAGGAGCTGCGTTGAGTCTGTCGAGAGAAATATGCGTTGGATTCCGGAACGACGGTGCCCGAGCGCCATGGAAGGCGTCGTGGTGGGCGTTTTTCGCGGGCGGGCGTTATGGCGGGCGGGCGTTATGGCGGGCGCCATTGCGACGGCGGGCTGGGGAGCAGCTGAGCAATCAAAAGGTACGAGGTTTTCAGCGCTGCGTCGCCATTATCGAGCGATGACACGATCCCTGTTACTCAAGAGCGTGCAGGATCGGTCGGCCGTGCGACGGTTCAGCCCGCGCACCACGAGCGCATATGTACGTTGGATTCGTCACTATGTCCTATTCCATGGACTTCGTCATCCCCGCGAATTGGGGTCCGACGCGGTTCGTGACTACGTGGCGTATCTGGCGCGCGAGCGAGCCGTTGCCGCGTCCACACAAAACCAGGCGCTCGCCGCGCTGCAGTTTCTTTATCGCGACGTGTTGGACGTACCCATAAGTGGGCTGGTAGGCGTCGTGCCTGCCAAACGCCCGCACGTACTCCCCAACGTGCTGTCCCGGACCGACGTGCATCGTGTCCTGCACGAAATGCGCGGCGTTCCCCAGCTCATGGCGCAACTGTTGTACGGTACCGGGCTGCGGCTCGGCGAATGCTGTCAGCTGCGCATCAAGGACATCGATCTCGTTCGCGCCGAGCTTCGGGTACGACGCGACAAAGGTGGCCGCGATCGGGTGACCATGATTCCTGCGCTCCTGCACGAACCGATAGCCGCGCAGATGAAGGCCTCGCGATTGGTGCAGCAGCAACGCGCCACACGCGGGGGAGGTTATGTCGAGACGCCGGGCGCAATAGACCGAAAGTCACCGATGGTCAGTCGGCACTGGAGTTGGTGGTGGCTGTTTCCCGCCAGTCGTGAGTACTGGCATGTGACCAGCGCGCAGCGGCGCACGCACCACCTGCACCCGTCTGTGTTGCAGCGTGCCGTGAGCGAGGCAGCAACGCGATCTGGCGTCGGTCAACGCGTGGGGTGCCGCACCTTTCGCCATTCCTTCGCGACACATCTGCTCGAGGCGGGATACGATATTCGCACGGTGCAGAAGTTGCTTGGGCACCAGGACGTATCGACCACGTTGCTGTACACGCATGTGTTGAACCGCGGCGGACTCGGCGTGCGGAGTCCGTTGGACATGGATATGGGAGCGCGCGCGGCCCCAGGTGTCTCGCGACCGGCTCTCTGAGGAAACACGTGCTATGTCGCGTTATTCGCAGCATATCACGGGAGGCTGATTCAAGCCGGCGGCCATCTAAACCGTTGTCTCACGGGCGCTTGCGCGGCACCTCGGGGCATATGCAGGAACGTGCTATGCTGCAGATCTCTGCGGCATAGCGAGCTGTCTGCAAGGATCCCCTGCAATAGATTGCGCGTTAGACACACTAGTCAGCGTCTATCTGCCGTCCAACCTTTACCGGGTGGAAAAATGTTCAGTGGAGCCACGCTTGTTCCGAACATCGTAATTTTGATGGTTGGGCTCGGAGTTTTACTACTCATCGCGTTTCTCGTCGTCCTGATCACCGACCGGAACCCTCTGCCTCTTCCGGATCGCGACTACCACGTCTTCTCGGCCAGTTCCCGGCCGGCGCTCGCAGCTCTCGAACGGCTCATGCAAACGTTTGGACATCGTCCGCGCTTCCGTATCGATTCAGACCAGGTTGATCGCACAGTTTTCAGTAACGGCACGATTATCAACCATCCACATGCACAAATATCAGCTGCCTTGGGCTCACCCGGTGGCGCCCTTGGTTTCGTCGTCCGCGATCCGGATCGCGCGGCTCGAGAGTCTGCGCAACTACTTGAGGCTGCAGGGTTGCAGGCGGAGGTCATTCTTAACGCAGAACCCGGACTTCCGATCGCGTTCGTAAAGACCAACGCTCTTAGCAGCGGAGCGCTCGTGTTCCGTAGGCACATTCTAAAAATGGGAAAGAAACCGCCGGCGTGGACACCGCGCTCTGAGAGCTCAACATCTCCGCATCCGTCAGCTAACGGTGTCTAACATCGGATGAAGCTGGCGAAGCCCTCGCGTTGCTCGGTCTTCGCAGCTTATCCTTGATGCGTTAGACGGCGCTAAATGCAATTTCCGCGCTCTCCGCCGGTGTCGGGGTGGCGCTCGGCGCATCGTTCCCGCTGACGCCGACGGTGTCGTTCGTACCGTTCGCGCGCGCTGGCCTGCTATCGGTGCGTTCCAAGTCCGACCTGCTCGATGACTCAAATACGGAGACCGGTGGATTGCTCGGACTCGGTGCGAGCTTCCGCTTCAACGATATCTT
>Ga0209490_10003582_pt1 | contig 14452 bp, 15 predicted proteins | sample MAT06_FD_187209 | JGI IMG/M metagenome (GOLD analysis project Ga0209490, IMG submission 187209) | Freshwater microbial communities from Lake Fryxell liftoff mats and glacier meltwater in Antarctica - MAT-06 (SPAdes) (version 2) | ecosystem: Environmental > Aquatic > Freshwater > Ice > Liftoff...
ACGCTGGAGGCGGGCGACGTGATCATGACCGGCACACCCGAAGGTGTGGGGCCGGTCGTGCCCGGTGACCTGATCGAGGCAGGAATCGCCCAGGTGGGTGAGTTTGCCATCCGTGTGGCGCCCTCGTATTGCGCACCGGGGCTTGTGCAAGCTTGATTTTTTTACAAATGGAATATCGCAACCTATGGCTTCTTTGAACGTTCTGGGCATCTGTGGCAGCTTGCGCGCCAACTCCGCCAACCGCCACGCGTTGGCAGCGGCGGCAGAGCTCATGCCTGCCACGATGCAACTGACGGTTGCGGACTATTCCGAACTGCCGCTGTACAACCAGGATGTGCAGGATCGGGGCATGCCGGCTGCGGCGACGCGCCTGGCCGAGCAGATCCGTGCCGCCGATGCACTGCTGATTGCCAGTCCGGAGTACAACTTCTCGGTATCGGGCGTATTGAAGAACGCGATCGACTGGATGTCGCGGGTTCCGCCGCAGCCTTTCAGGGACAAACCGGTGGCGCTGCTGTCAGCGACGGCCGGGCCGCTGGGTGGCGCGCGCCACCAGTACGAGCTGCGCAAGATTCTGGGCGGACTGGACGCCCTGGTACTGACCAAGCCGGAGGTTTTTATCGGCTTGTGCCAGACCAAATTCGATGCAAACGGAATGCTGGTGGACCCGGCAACGCGCAAGGTGGTGACGGACCAGATGCTGGCTTTGGAGGTGTGGATCAACCGGGTTCTGGTCAGGCAGTGATGGGGTGCAGTTCAATTAACCAGGAGACAAAAATCATGAAACAGGTATTTTTAATGAAGGCGCGGTCGGTGCTGGCCGTTTCCCTGATGGCACTGGCGCCGCTGGCATTCGCCCAGAATACGATCAGGATCGGCATGATTACCGACAAGGTGGGTCCGGCCAAGGCGTTTGCAGAACCGGTCGCGCAGGGCGCAATATTCGCTGCCAGGGAACTCAACGCCAGGGGCGGGCTGCTGGGTCGGCAAATCGAGTTGCTGGTGGAAGACGACCAGGGCAAGCCGGATGTGTCGGCGACGGCCGCGCGCAAGTTGGTGGATGCCGGCGCGGTTTTCATCCTGTCGGTATCGCTGACACCGGCCACGCAGCAGGCACAGTCGGTGACGCTGGAGACCAAGGTACCGCACCTGACCCCTTCCAACAGCGGCGACACGCTGACCACGCAGATTGCCAATCCCAATTTCTGGCAGACCGGGCCGCTGGCATCAACCCAAATCGCCACCCTGTTGTCCTATGCCCGCAACAAGAACTACAAACGCGTGGCGCTGATTACCGAAAACTCGGCGCTGGGCCAGCTGACGAATCAGTTCTTCAAGGCCGGATTGGAGAAAAGCGGAATCCAGGTCGTGAGTGAGGAGGTCGTGCCCGGTGGTTCCACCACCGCCGACCCCCAGATGCAGAAGATCCGTGCCTCCAACGCGGACGCGCTGTTCATGACCGGGGTGACGGTGCCGGAGAACGCATTGATCCTGCGTGCCTACCGCCAGCTCGGACTGAAGATGCCCGTGTTGGCGAACTACAACCTGTCGATCCCGGTGTACGCGACGATCGCCAAGGGCTTGCTCGATGGTGTGGTTTTCGTCGATGCGTTTGATCCGGTCAAGGCTGAAACGCGCCGCTTCATTGATGGCTACAAAAAAGACACTGGCACCGAGCCCTTCAACCTCCACGGTTACGGCTATGACGGCCTGATGCTGGTGGCGGACGCGATCCGTCGCGCCGGCTCCACCGACAAAGACAAGGTGCGTGACGCAATGCAGGCAACCCGGGGCTATCAGTCCGTGATGGGTGGCATCGGCTCCAGTTACGGCTTTGCGGACGGACGCCGCACGGGTTTCGACACCAACGGCATGGTGGTGCGGGTGTATGAGGGTGACCTGCAGGGCAAAGTGGTGCACGTCGGTCAGAAGTGAGAGACTTCCTGGAGCTGGTCGTCAGCGCGACGGCCAGCGGCTGTGTCTACGCGCTGGTGGCGCTCGCCTACCTGTTGATGACCCGGCCGACCGGCATCATCAACTTTGCGGTCGGCGAGTGGGCTATGGTCGGCGCGTTCGGTGGTTTTTTGCTGCTGTCGCGTTTTCCGATTCCCTACCCGGTGGCGATCGGCCTGGTCCTGCTCGGCATGTTTGTGGTGGGCGGGTTGACCGAGCGCTTGACGGTACGGCCGCTGGTTGAGGCGGGTGCGCCGCCTTTGGCGCCGATCCTGGCATTGCTGGGCATGCTGGTGGTGTTCCGTGAACTCATTTCCGTGAGCTTCGGCCCGGACCCGCAACCGGTGCCGCCAGCATTCGGTTTTGGCCGACTGGAACTCGGCTTGCTTGCCGGTTCACATCAGAGCTTCTTCATCATCGCGGTAACCGCCGTGGTGTTCACGGGCGTGTGGTACTTCTTCGAGCGCACATTGGCGGGCAAGTCGTTCGAGGCGGTGGCGATTGATCGGCGCGCTGCCGCGCTGATGGGAATCAACTTGCGCCTGGTGACGGCGCTGGCCTTTTGCGCCGGTGGGGCGGTGGCTGGCCTGGCCGGCCTGCTGGTGTCGCCGAACGTGTCGGCGCATTACCTGATGGGGCTGCCGCTGGCCATCCAGGGCTTTACCGCGTTGGTCATCGGCGGTGTCGGGCGCGTCGAAGGCGCATTGCTGGGGGGGCTGATCCTGGCCTTCGTCGAGCAGTTCACGGTGCGCTACGCCCCGGTGCCGCCTGGCCTGGCGATGGGGGTTCCGCTGGTACTGCTCATCGGTTTCCTGTTGCTGCGCCCGACCGGTTTGCTGTTGGCGCGTGAGGCGCGTGCGTGAAAGCGTTGGCGGGGTACCTGCTGGCTGCCCTGGTTCTGTCGGCGCTGGCGTTTGTGCTGGGTTCGTACCAGACCGACGTCTACCGCAAGCTGCTGCTGTGGATCACACTGGCACTGGGGTACAACTTCCTGTTCGGCATCGCCGGCCAGGTCGCGTTTTCGCATTTCGCGTTTTACGGGATTGGCGCCTATGCCATCCTGATCCTGCTGTTCCAGGTGGGTCTGCCGCTGCCGCTGGCGATCCTGGTCGGGATCGCGGTGTGCGTCGTGTTGTCGCTGCTGGTGGCGATTCCCGCCACCCGGCTGGAAGGTTTCTATCTGGCACTGGCCACGCTGGCGTTTGCCCAGCTGTTCGTGGTCGTGCTCAACGAAGGCCGCTCAATCACCGGAGGCACCGGGGGCCTGGCCAACTACCGCCTGCCCGATGTGTTGGGTGTGCGCATCACCGGTCCCTGGTACACGGTGGTGATCGTGCTGCTGATGCTTGGCACACTGGCCTTGCTTTGGAGGCTGGACAAGTCCTGGTTCGGGCGCGCCTGCCGGGCCGTGCGGGATGACGCGCAGGCAGCCCAGGCGATGGGGGTCAACGTGGCGCGAACCAAGATCATTGCCTACGCCATCACGTCGGCGCTGGCCGGTGTGGCGGGCATGGTCTACGCTTTTGTTGACAACACGGTGAGCCCGGTCACGTTCGGACTCGAAAACGTCTTCCAATTGTTGTTCATGGTGATTGTGGGCGGCAGTGGTCGTCACGCCGGCGCCATTGTGGGTGCGGTGCTGCTGTACCTGTTGCCGGTTTTTCTGTCCCCGCTGATCGGGCATCACCATGCCCTGGTGTTTGGCTTGGTAATGGTGGCGGTGGTACTGTTTCAGCCCAAAGGCCTGATCGGCATCTGGGACTATTGGGTGGCACGCTGGAGAGCGGCATGACGCAAGCCCCGTTGCTGGTGACGCGCGGCCTGACCAAACGTTTTGGCGGGCTGCTTGCGGTCGCCGATCTGGATCTGGATGTCCACACTGGTGAAATTCTTGGTGTGATCGGTCCCAACGGGGCGGGCAAGAGCACCACGTTCAACATGATCGCCGGCGCCTTGGCGCCAACCGCCGGTGGCATTGAATTCGCAGGCAAATCCACCGTTGGCTTGCCCACCCATGCGATGGCGGGTTATGGCATTGTGCGCACCTTCCAGCACAACAAGCCCTTCCACAGCATGTCGGTGCGGGAGAACATCATGCTGGGCATGCACACGCGCATGAACCTGTCGCTGCTGCAGGTGTTGCTGCGCAGCCGTGCAGCGCTGCAGGCCGAGCGGGACGCGGTTCGCACGGCAGATGGCCTGATCGACTTCGTCGGCCTGTCTGCTGCGCGCGACAGCGAAGTCGGCAACCTGTCGTTCGGCCAGGGCCGCCTGCTGGAAATTGCGCGCGCCCTGGCGGCGCAGCCTCGCCTGATGTTGTTCGACGAACCAGCGGCTGGTCTGACACCGGCGGAATGTGATCGCGTCGCCGGGATCATCCGCGCAATCGCGGCGCGCGGCATCGCCGTACTGTTGATCGAGCACGACATGCGCTTCCTGATGGCATTGGCGCAGCGCGTGGTGGTCCTCAACTGTGGTCGCAAGATCGCTCAGGGTACGCCGCAGCAGGTGCAGGTGGATGCGCAGGTGGTGTCGGCGTATCTCGGAAACCTGGGAGTCGGCGCGCATGCTTGAAGTCAGCGGACTGAGCGCTGGCTACGGGCATGGCAGCGTGCTGCAGGACATCAACCTGCAGGTCGCGCGTGGCGAGGCCGTGGCATTGCTGGGTCCCAACGGCGCGGGCAAGTCGACCCTGCTGGGCGCACTCTCCGGCACTCTGCGCGAGCGCACTGGCGCGGTTCGGATGGGGGGCATTGATCTCTCCGGCTTGCCATCCCATGCCATCGTCGCGGCCGGCCTGGTACAGGTACCCGAGGGGCGGCGCATGTTTGCCCCGATGTCGGTTGAGGACAACCTGCGCCTGGGAACGGTGCGGCTGCAGGGAGGCAGTGCCCGCGCCGCGCAGCAGTTCGATTACGTCTACCAGCTGTTTCCGCGCCTGGCCGAGCGCCGCCACCAGCTTGCCGGCACGCTGTCGGGCGGTGAGCAACAAATGGTGGCGATTGGCCGCGCCCTGATGTCGTCGCCGCGCCTGCTGCTGCTGGACGAACCCTTCCTGGGGCTGGCCCCCCTGGTGGTGCACGAAATCCGGCGGGCGCTCGATGCCCTGCGTACAACCGGCTTGACGATGTTGCTGGTAGAGCAGAAACTGGACATCGCACTGCCGTTCACTACCCGTGCTTACGTGATGGTGAAGGGCCGGATCGCATTGGAGCAGCCGAGTTCGCAGCTTGCGGCCCGGGCTGATCTGGGGCAACTGTATTTCGACCTTGCGAAAGATCGCTGAAAGGATGACCATGCCGAAGCAACCGCTGCGCGCGCGCCACCATGCGATTCCATTGACGCGCGGCATCCACCATCTGGCGCTCAATACCGATGACATGAAGATGACCATCGACTTCTATGCGGGCGTACTCGGCATGCCGTTGGTGCATGCGCTGCGGGTGCCGCCGGGCGTCGGTGTTGGTCCCGGCAACCGGGGCAATCCGCCGTTCGAGAACCTCCGTCACTATTTCTTCGATGCCGGCGGCGACACGCTGGTGGCATTCTTCGAGATGCCCAAGGGCGCCAAACAGCAAGGGGACCGCAACGCGCTGGCGGCGATGCAGCATTGCTCCTTCACCGCCACGCAGGAACGCTTCGAACAACTGGTGCAGCGCCTGCGCGACGCCGCAGTTCCGCTGATCGGACCGATTCCGGTCGGCGCGCAGACCTGGTCGGTCTACTTCATGGACCCGAACGGCATCCGCCTTGAGTTCTCCTGGCAGGAGGATGACGGCGAGGATGTGCGCGTCGCGCAACGCTGGACGCAGACGCGTGCCGAAACACTGGCCGAACTGCGCTCGGTCAGCGACGACCACGCCTGGTTGGACCACGTGACCCGGCACTTGCCGGAAACGCGCGAGGGCGGGCACACACTGTGAAGGAGCATCGTATGAGCGGATTTGTACCTGTCAGAGGGCTGCACCACGTGGCCTACCGCTGCCGTGATGCCGAGGAAACCCGGCATTTCTATGAAGACATCCTGGGCCTGCCGCTGGTGCACGTGGTGCGTGCCGATACGGTTGGCAGCACCGGTGAACATTGTCCCTTCGTGCACCTCTTCTTCGAGCTGACGGACGGCAGTTGTGTCGCGTTTTTCGACCTTGGCGACAACCTCGCCGCGGCGCCGTCGCCCAACACACCCTTGTGGGTCAACCATCTCGCACTGCGGGTCGACTCGGCCGCCAAAGTCGATGAAGCCAGGCTGCGCCTGGTTGCGGCGGGCGTCGAGGTGCTGGGCCCGGTGTCGCATGACGGTTTTGTGCACTCGATCTACTTCTTCGACCCGAACGGAGTTCGCCTCGAACTCACTTTGACCATATCCAGTGCAGAGGAAGTGCAGGGATTTCGCCGGGATGCACGGGCAGCTTGCGACCAATGGACCCGCGAGAAGACGACGCGGACGGCGGCGGTGGCATGAGCGCCGCGCTGGGCCGCTCCCAAGCAAGCTCGCAGCGCAGCGCGCCGCGCGCAGGTGTTCCATTGAGCGCCGCGCCGGGCCGCTCCCAAGCAAGCTCGCAGCGCAGCGCGCCGCGCGCAGGTACTCCATTGAGCGCCGCGCCGGGCCGCTCCCAAGCAAGCTCGCACCGCAGCGCGCCGCGCGCAGGTACTCCAGTACGTGCCGCCGGGCCACTCCCAAGGCGCTCGCACCGCAGCCGCCCTTCGAAGGCACTGCAGTGAGCACGTCGGCTCCGCCATTTGAAGTTCAGGCCGAGTGGGTGCATGTCAAGTTCGCCGAAAAGTCGGCGTTCAAGGAGGTGTACGGATTTGCCGGCAACCAGGGCGTTGTCAACCTCGAAGGTGTGCGTTACCTGCCGAAGGACCGGCCATCGGGTACGCTGCTGATCTACATGCACCCGGCGTCCACCTTGCAATTGCTGCCGATGCCGCGTGCCATGGCCGGGCTTGGCGTGCACGTGCTGTGCGCGGGTAGCCGGTACGCGCGCAACGACACCGCGCTCATCATGGAAAACGTGCTGGTCGACCTTGGCGCGTATGTGCGCCACGCGCGCGAGGTCTGGGGCTACCGCAAAATCGTGATCGGCGGCTGGTCGGGCGGCGGCTCGCTGGCTTTGTATTACCAGCAGCAGGCAGAGCGGCCAAGTGTCGCCCATACTCCGGCCGGCGACCCGTGCAACATTCTGTCTTCGAACCTGCTGCCAGCCGATGCGTTCATCTTCCAGGCGGCGCACATCTCGCGCGCGGTGCTGCTGGCCGACTGGATCGACCCGTCGGTGCTGGACGAAGACAATCCGGACGTGCGCGACCCGGGACTTGATCTGTACCACCCCGATCTGCGGCCGCCGTACTCCGCGCAGTTTCTGCTGCGTTACCGCGCCGCCCAGCTGGCCCGGGTGCGTCGGCGCACCGCCTGGGTCAAGGACACGCTGGCGAGACTGCGTGGGCGTGGCGGGCTTGAAATGGAGCGCGGCTTCGTAACCCATCGGACCATGGCCGAGCCGCGCTTTCTGGACGCGTCCATCGATCCCAACGACCGCCCCATCGGAACCTGCTTCATGGGGCATCCAGAGACCGTCAACACCGGCCCGGTCGGCTCCGCGCGCTACTCCACGCTGCGCTCCTGGCTGTCGCAGTGGTCGCTTGACGATACCCACGCCAATGGCGAAGTCTGTGCGCGCGGCATCTCTGTGCCGATGCTGGCGATCGAACACAGCGGCGACGACGCGGTGCCACAACCCCATACGCAGCGCATTTTCGATGCCTGTGGCAGCGCCGACAAGACCATGGTTTGCCTGCACGGCGCCAACCACTATTTCGTCGGGCAACCCGAACTGCTGGCCCAGGCCGCCCAGACCTGCCTCGACTGGATGCAGGAGCGCGGCCTCATGGTTTAGCGACGGGTTTCCTTTTGCGGGCCACCGGTGCTGGCGCGGCGTCGTCCTGCGCCAGATTGCTGATCATGGTCAGCAGCACGCGGCGCGTGGTCGCAATGTCGGCCACCGACAGGCCGCAAGCGCTGACACGGTTGGTTTCGAGCGCGAGAGGGACCAGCATCTCCTTGAGTGCGTGGCCGCGGCCGGTCAGGTGGACATAGACGTTTTTGCGGTTGTGCGGCAGTTGGGAGCGGATCACATACCCCTGCGCCTCCATGATTTTCAGGGCCGCAAACGTGCTCGGCTCCATGACACCGGCACGGGCGCTGAGCTCGCTCTGTGTCAGCCCGTCTGTTTCCCACAGGATGCGCAGGAACGACCAGTGGCCGAACGGTACCCCGTGCGGCGCCAGCCGTCCCTGCAGGGCGCGCCGGAAGGCGCGTTCGGTGTCGCGCACCAGATGGGCCATGCGGTCGTTGGGGACCGCCTCGCGCCAGTGGCGCAGTATCAGATCGGTGTCGTCCGTCAAGTGCGCCCCGGCAAGTCGACCTGGTGCTGCATGGTCTGCACACCACCGGACCTGGCCGACTCCAGCATGGCCAGGCAGACCTCGGTCGTGGCCCTGGCCCAGGCACCACTGTGCAGGGGTGGGAGCCCATCCACCACGGCCGCGAACAACTCGTCAATCACCTCGGCGCGGGCGACGACGGGGGCGGCAAGCGATTGCAGTTCGTGCTGCGTGTGACCGTAGATATGCACACCGGTTGCCGTCGGCCGCAGGTCGGCCAACTCACAACTGACGATGACCGGGCCAAAATGTTGATAGGCTCCTGGAGCTGTCATCGCAGCGTCGGCAACGTACAGACTGCCGCCATAGTTACGCTGCGCCTTGAGCTGCGCTTCGTCTTGCGCATCCGCAGTGCCGCCCAGGCGGCGCCGGGCAGCGCCGTAATCCGCTGGCGACTTGGCCTGGCCCAGCTCACCATGGTTGTCCATCAGGGCGTCGCTGTCGAAGTGACCGTAGCCGCTGTAGGTCGCGCTGGCAAAGGCGCCGCCGCGAAAACGCAGCAGCGCCTGGTAGGCGCCTTCGGTCGGCCGCGCTGCATCCCAATTGCCGGTTTGGGCCAGCACGGTTTCCACCAGGCCGCCGCCGAGCAAGCGCAGGATGTCGATCTGGTGCGCCGCCTGGCTGTGGATGACGCCACCGCCGACCTGTGTGTCGAGTTCCTCGGGCCGTCGCGGACGGTACAGAAAGTCGGTGAAGTTCAGCGCGGTCAGCATGCGCACCGCGCCAAAGCGCCCACTGTCGATCAGGCGGCGCGTCTGCAGGACAGGCTGGTTGAAGCTGTGGCTGTGGCCAACCACCAGTTGTACTCTGGCCGCTGCGGCTGCACTGACCATCGCATGGCACTGCTCCAGTGTGATTGCCATGGGCTTTTCCACCAGCAGGTGTTTGCCGTGTGCCGCCGCCAGCGCCACATGTTCGGCATGGTGGGCGTGCGGTGTGGCCACGTACACCACCTCAACCTGCGGGTCTGCGCACAGGGCCTGCACCGAGCTATAGGCCGGTGCTGCAAAGTCGCGCGAGAACTGTGCGCGCGCCGGTTGCCACGGGTCGGCCGCAGCCACCAGTCGAACGCGGCGGTCTGCGACAAAAGTCGGCAGCATCAGGGTGAAAGCCCGGCCTAGTCCGGCGACACCGATGCGCAACACGCGGCCCTTCACCCTGGAAGCCGCAGTTGGACGCGCCCAATTGGGCTGCGATGGGGTGCGCTGGCACGGCTGGGCGCTGCGGCTCCAGGTGTGCCCGTGCACGCCTGGACAGCGCGAAGATGGCAAGCCTCCGGCTTGACTGCGGCCTGCAAGGCTGGGCGCTGCGGCTCCAGGTGTGCCCGCGCACGCCTGGACAGCGCGAAGATGGCAATCCTCCGGCTTGACTGCGGCCTGCAAGACCTGCGACGCTTCGGGCTCCTGAGCGCAAGCAGAAGCAACGCCGCAAGCAGGCGCCAGCGTGGCTGCAGCGGGTGCGTAGCGGTGTCGCCTTGGAGGTGACCTTGCCCGTGCGCACGAAAGCTAGAGTTCATAGGGCGTATCCAGCGCAGGAAAGCGGTCAACCGCGGTCTCCAGGGTCATAGGTCGAGTACCAGTTCACCCGCGCGGGCGCGCGAGACGCAGACCATGATCTGGCTGGACTTCTCGCCCTCACCCAGCACCATGTCGCGGTGGTCTGCCTCGCCGCCGAGCAGGCCAGTGCGGCAACTGCCGCAAGTACCGCTTTCACAGGAGCTCGGCACTCGGTGGCCGTTCGCGCGCAAGACCTCCAAAATGGTTTGGCCAGCACCGACCGACAACACGGTTGCGGACCTGTGCAGGCGCACGTCGAAGGCGCTGTTGCTGGCCCGAGCTGTGGCGTCCGCGCCAAAACTCTCGAAATGAATCGACCCGGAAGGCCAGTGTCCGGACATATCGGCCACCGCCTCCATCAGGCCGCGTGGACCGCAGCAATAGACCTGCGCGGGTCCGGGTGTTTCGAACAGGGGCCACAGGTCGAGCGCCTGGTTCAGGTCACCGTGGTCGTGGTGCAGTTGCACGCGACCGGCAAATCGCGCAGCGCCAAGTTCTTCCAGGAATGCCGTGTGGCCTGCGTCGCGTGTGCAGTAGACCAGTTTGAAGCGGCACTCCACACGGCTTGCCAGTTGCTGCAGCATCGAAAAAATCGGCGTGATGCCGATGCCACCGGCGATGAACAGGAACTCGGTGGCCCGGGCGTGCAGCGGGAAGTTGTTGCGCGGCGCACTGACGCCAAGAAGGTCGTTGGCCCGCACATCGTCGACCATGCTGATCGAACCGCCGCGCCCGGCGCCATCGCGTTTGACAGCGATCTGCCAGCAGCTACTGTCGGCCGGGTCGCTGCACAGCGAATAGTTGCGCCGCGGGCCGGCCGGTACCTGCACCGTGAGGTGGGACCCGGCAGCGAATGGCTCCATCGGCGCGCCGTCCTGTCGGCACAACGAGAAGCGCCAGACCTCGCGCGCCAGTTGCTCCTTGCGCAAGACGCGCAACGCGCGGAAGTCCGGTTCGATGCCTGCGCGGTGGGGCGCGGTAATGGTGTTCACGACGGGTGTGCAGTGGGTCTGGCGAAAAGGCCTTGACAAATCGGGCCTGCGCCAATAATCTTAGCCCACTAAGAATAAATGTGCAAGTTGCTTGATGTGCATCAGCGAACCAGGAGTGCGACGTGTTGACAGCCGATGAGAACGATCTGTTGTGCCGGGTAGAGGGCCGCGCGCCAATGGGGCAATTGATGCGCCGCCACTGGACACCGGTTTGCCTGATCGAGGAAGTCGCCGTGCCCGATGGCGCACCGGTGCGGGCGCGGCTGTTTGGCGAGGACCTGGTGGTGTTTCGCGATACCAATGGCGCGGTCGGCGTGATGGACGAGTATTGCCCGCATCGGCGCGCGTCGCTGGTGCTGGGGCGCAACGAGAATTGCGGCCTGCGTTGCCTCTACCACGGCTGGAAGATGGACGTGTTTGGCAACGTGCTGGAAATGGTGTCCGAACCGGCAGCCAGCGGCATGGTCGGCAAGGTCAAGCACCTGGCCTACCCGACCCGCGAGTGGGGTGGATTTGTCTGGGCTTACATGGGGCCACCCGCGACACAGCCGGAGTTTGTGCCTCCCGCATGGGCACCGACCGCCGAGACCCGGGTCACGATTGCCAAGGCACTCATCGACTGCAACTGGGCACAGATACTGGAAGGCGCGATCGACTCGGCGCACAGTTCCAGTCTGCACTCGTCGGACATGGTGCCGGCGCGGGTGGATGGGGCGAAGGCCACGGACACGGCCTGGTTGCGGCCATCGACCGACAAGGCGCCGCGCTTCCAGGTGGAGCGCACCAGTTACGGGTTCCGTTACGCGGCGATCCGCCGGCCGATCAGCAATGCGGCAACCAACGACTACGTGCGCTCCACGGTCTTCGTCGCCCCGGCAGCGGCACTGATCCCGCCGAACAACCTGTACAACGTGGCGAACATCAATGTGCCGATGGACGACACCCATACCGCCTTCTACTTCATGGCCTGGGGCCATCCGCAGCAAACACCGGACACGGCCGGCTGGCGCAAATTCCTGGGCCAGACAGTGGGCGTGGATCTGGACTCGACCTACCGTCCATTGCGCAACCGTGACAACCGGTTCTGGCAGGACCGCGCGCTGATGGCGGCGGGCAACTTTACCGGCATCACCGGGTTTCCGAATCAGGACGTTGCGATGTGGGTGACGATGGGGCCGATCGCCGACCGCAGCCAGGAGCGCCTGGGCGCCAGTGACGTCGCCATCGTCGAGTTCCGCCGCCAGATGCTCGATGCCGTGCGCGCCTTCCAGGCGGGGGCGCCCGCGATTGGCACCGCCGACCTGCGAATTCCAGTTTCTGTTTGCTCTTTCCAGGCGATCATTGCCAAAACCACCGACTGGCGAACCCATCCGGCGCGCTACGTCTGGGATGAGAACGCCCCGGCGCTGGAGCCGTCGTATTCGACCCCGCCAAATTGATCGGTGCATCAGACGGCCATGGGTTAAGCTGGCCCCCGGGTTCACACAATACCAAGGAGACTTTGCATGCAACACCGCCGCACATTCGTAGGGGCTGCTTTCACGGCCGTGGCTGCGTTCGCGCTGACTTTCGCTGGCAGCGTGCTGGCGCAGGGTGCGTACCCGAACAAGCCGATCCGCTTCATCGTGCCGTACGCCGCCGGTGGCTTTCCCGACACAGTGGCGCGGGTCTACGCGCAGCAACTGACGGAGCGGCTCGGGCAGTCGGTGGTGGTCGAAAACCGCCCCGGCGCCAATGGCGTGGTTGCAGCGCAGGCGCTGGCGGCGGCGCCGAAGGACGGTTACACCTTCCTGGTGACCGACGGTTCGATGTTTTCCATCAATCCAGCGGTCTACCGCAACCTTGGTTACGACTACAAGAAGGACTTTGTGGCAGTGTCGCTGGCGGCCCGCGCGGCGCTTTACCTTGCGCTGAATCCCAGGGTGCCAGCCAACACGCTGCAGGAGTTCATCGCGCTGGCACGGGCCAAGCCGGGCACCCTGAACTACGGCTCGTCGGGCGTGGGCAGTACGCACCACCTGACGATGGAGGCGATCAAGGCCTCGCTCGGCCTGGAACTCACCCATGTGCCGTTTCGCGGCACCGGGCAGGCGGTTCCGGCCCTGATCGGCGGGCAGGTGGATGTGTTGTTCTCGGCACTGCCTTCGCTGGCCGGATTCGTCAAGAGCGGGCAGGTGAAACTGATTGCGTCGAATGCCGGGCAACGCTCCACGCAGGAGCCGACTATTCCCCTGATCGCGGAGATCATTCCGGGATTTGACTTCGCGCCCATCGTGGGCGTACTGGCGGCAGCCGGAACACCGGCCGCCGCCATCGAGCGCATCAACGCGGAGATGACCGCCGCGTCGAAAAGTCCTGCATTGATGCAGACCTTCAACCTCGCCGGCATCGACCCGCTGAGCAGCACCCCGGCGGACTACAACAAGGCCATCCTGGCCGAGAACGAGCGTCTGGCCAAGGCCGTCACTGCCGCCGGCATCAAGCCTGAATAGACGAGCACGCGCATGTCCAGACTGAACCTGACCTTTGGCTGCTGGAACTACGACCGCACGCGCGCGTTGATGGATGGCAGCGTGGTGCCCGACGGCATCGACCTGAACTACCTCAACATGCCGGTGGAAGAAACCTTTTTCCGCATGTTGCGACACCAGGAGTTTGACCTGGCCGAGATGTCGCTGTCGTCGTACTCGGTGTCCCTGCACAAGCCGCAGCAACCGTTCGTCGCTATTCCCGTGTTTCCCTCGCGCTTCTTCCGCCACTCGTGCATCTATGTCAACGCCAACGCCGGCATCCGCGAACCCAAGGACCTGATCGGCAAACGCGTCGGCAATCCCGAATACCAGATGACGGCACCGGTCTGGATTCGCGGCATCCTGTCGGACCACTATGGCGTGCCGGTGGACAGCGTCACCTATTTCACCGGCGGCGAGGAGGAGCCAGGGCGTTCCGAGAAGCTGAAACTCGACTTGCCGCCAAACATCCGGGTCCAAAGCATAGGGCCGCAGCAGACACTTGCGCAGATGCTGCAGGACGGCGAAATCGACGCCTTGTACACGGCGCGCATGCCCTCTACCTTCCTGTCCGGCTCCGGGCGGGTCAAACGCCTGTTCGAAGACTACGAACCGGTGGAGCGCCGTTACTTTCGCGAAACCGGTATCTTCCCGATCATGCACACAGTGGCGCTGCGGCGCGACGTGTACGAGGCCAACCGCTGGATTGCGCAGTCGCTGATGAAGGCTTTTCGCGAGGCACAGCGGCGCAGTTACGCAGACCTGTACGAGACCGCCGCCCTCAAGACCATGCTGCCCTGGCTGACGGCGCATGTGGAGCAGGTCCGGCGCGAGATGGGAGCCGATTTCTGGCCCTACGGATTTGAGAAGAACGAGGCCACCTTGCGGACCTTCCTGCGTTACCACTTCGAGCAGGGCCTGTCCAAACGCCTGCTCGAGCCACGCGAACTGTTCGCGCCGGAGTCGCTGGAGGCGTACAAGATCTAGTAGTCCGTTT
>Ga0209490_10003586_pt1 | contig 14446 bp, 13 predicted proteins | sample MAT06_FD_187209 | JGI IMG/M metagenome (GOLD analysis project Ga0209490, IMG submission 187209) | Freshwater microbial communities from Lake Fryxell liftoff mats and glacier meltwater in Antarctica - MAT-06 (SPAdes) (version 2) | ecosystem: Environmental > Aquatic > Freshwater > Ice > Liftoff...
ACGGTCTGGCAAAATTGGAAACTAGCCACCACCGGCGCCTGGCGCCAAGACCCGGTGATTGCGGGCGGTGGTTTTCTGTTCGATACAGGCGCCCACATGCTCAATACAGTGACTGACTTGGTCGGCGAAGACTTTGTGGAAGTGGCGGCTTGGCTGGACAACCGCGGCACCCCGGTCGACATTCTGGGCACTGTGATGGCGCGCACGCGTTCGGGTGCCTTTGTCACCTTGAACGGCTGTGGTGATGCGATCAAGTCTTGCTCGTCGGATGTGCGTGTTTTCTGCCAACAAGGCATTTTGCGCACCGGCGTCTGGGGCGAACGTCTACAGGTGCAGCGCCAGGGTCAGAACGATCTGGTGCCGGTGCGCGTGCCGGCCTCGCATGGACAGTGGGAGCAATTCTTGCGGGTGCGCAAGGGTGATCTCGAAAATCCTTGCCCACCGGAAGTCGGTCTGCGCATGGCGCGCCTGTGGGATATGATCCAGGCTTCGGCGGCACAGGGTGGCCAGCCGGTGAAGATGGCGTAGAGAGGGAGAGAGGAAACAGGTAGACAAGTAGACAGGGAACAGATAGAAATTCCTTGTTTCCCTCTCTACCTATCTCCCTCTCTACACAAAACGTATTCTCTAAGAAAAAGTCATAATTCTGTAATGGAATGTTCCTTCTGAATGGGGTACAATAGGGCAATATGCCGGTTGTTGTCTGGTAACCGGCATATTGTCAAACTGTTGCTTGTGCGTCAGACACTAGAAACTGATACCATGTTAGCCCAATAAGGAGTTTTTCAATGGCGAAAAACCAAACTGCATTAAAAGAAGCACCAACCCTGCCGGAACAGAATGGCCGGGTCGTCCAGAAGCTTATGCCGGCGCCTGAACCCGCCTATACCTCCGTCCCTCCTTCGATCCAGATTACCGATCCCCACTATCCGTCGGGTGACGATAACCCTTTCCATCCCACGTTTCGGGAAAGCGCCTATGCCGTTGCGCAGGCGCAATTGGATACTGTGGCCGATTTTATGGGTCTGGATGATGATCTGCGCCTCTACTTGCGCACCTGTCAGCGCGAGTTGATTGTTCACTTTCCCGTCAAAATGGACGATGGTCACATGCGCATGTTCACCGGCTTTCGCGTCCATCACAACACGATCAAAGGCCCCACCAAAGGTGGTATCCGCTATCACCACGACGTATCGCTAGACGAGTGTCGCGCCCTGGCGATGTGGATGACCTGGAAATGCGCGCTGATGAATCTGCCCTACGGTGGCGCCAAAGGTGGCGTCATCGTCGATCCCAAAGCGCTGAGCCTGCAAGAGTTGGAAAAGATGACCCGCCGTTATGCGACCGAGATCAGCAGCTTTATCGGCCCCGAGCGCGACATTCCTGCGCCGGATGTCGGCACCAACGCCCAGATCATGGCTTGGATCATGGACACTTATTCGATGCATAAAGGTTATTCGATCCCGGCTGTAATTACCGGTAAACCGGTGGCGATTGGCGGTACGGTCGGGCGCGAATATGCCACTGGGCTGGGTGTCACCTATGTAACGCGTTCATTGCTCAAACAGCGCTTTGGCCGTAGTCTGGAAGATGTCACCGTAGCGATCCAGGGTTTTGGTAATGTGGGCAGTTGGACGGCGCGCACCATGCACGAACGCGGCGCGCGCATCGTTGCGATCAGCGATCAATATGGCGGTATCTACAACAAAAGCGGGCTCGATCTGCGCCAGTTGCAGCGTTACATGGACGAAGCGCGCACCGTGGTCGGCTACCCCGGTGCTGATGCCATCAGCAACCAGGAATTATTAGAACTGGATGTCGAGGTGTTGGTGCCGGCGGCGCTCGAAGGCCAGATCACGCGCGAGAATGCGGATCGGGTGCGGGCTAAGATTATTGCCGAAGGCGCCAACGGCCCGACAACGCCCGAAGCCGACCGGATCCTGAATGACAAGGGTGTCACCATTATTCCCGATATCTTGTGTAACGCCGGTGGTGTGGTAGTCAGCTATTTCGAGTGGGTACAGGGCTTACAATCCTTCTTCTGGGACGAAGGCGAGGTGCGGCGCAGTATGGAAAAAACGCTGCTCGACAACCTCGACGCCGTGATCGGCGCCACAGTGCGCCACCAATGTGACCTGCGCACGGCGGCCTATACGATTGCGATTAATCGCATTGTCGAGGCGGTAAAGTTGCGCGGATTTTATCCGTAATGCTCTATCAATAGTAGCGAATTAATCCGGCAACGCGGCGTGTAGACACCTTCGGGAAGGGTTAATCCGACAATATCGTACTCGGATTAACCCTTCCTGGAAGGTGATCGCTGTGCTCAAGCAATTGCCAGAAATTGTTCTTGCCGGCGCTTAATAATAGCATCTACATGGTGTGGCCAGTCGTGCAACACATTTGGATCAATGTCTGCGCCGGTCGGCCAAACAAGCGTTCCTGAATCGCAATCTAGCGTTACCTGGTTGAACACGCTCAAGTTGCGCAAAGGGCCAAACATTGGGCCATGTAAAATGGGTTCAAAGTTTATAATCTGTTCGCTCTTATCGTCAAACACAACTCGAACCGTGTAGTCACCCACAATCTCAAAATTTATAACATCATGCAGTTCGCTGTTATTAAATTCATTCTCCATAAGATTCACCTATTATTCCAACCCTTTTATTTTTTGCAATAGCTGTTCCTGCCCTGCAAGCTGCCAATTTTTAAGTAACTCGCTATGGCGCAACTCTGCCCAGGCAAGGATAAGATTTTGTTGTCGCCTTGGCATAGCGCCAGCTAGAAGGACGGGTGGTTCGATAGTAAAGCTCGCCTTATGCTCACCGTAACGCGCATGGAAATGTGGATGCTGATGTCGTCCTACTTCGTGATACATGTTAATAATTATACCATAAAATCGTGATATTTCAGGCATGTGTTTCTTAATATTCCCGTGTTCGATTTTAATTTGTCCGTACGATTATACTTCTCTTTATGCAATTTTGAGTAAACTCAATATAATGGCCCACTATGAATAACGATCTGCAACGGAAAATCTTATTATCGCTCGTCTTCGCTTTACTCATCTATATTGCCTTGGCGCTGTGGAGTGACTGGGGGAAATTAACCACCGCCCTCACCAACTTCCCCTGGCACTGGCTACCCGCCGTGATCGGGCTGACGTTGGTCAACTATGGGGGACGGCTCTTCAAATGGCAATGGTATCTCAACCTGCTCGGGATCGAGATTGCACGCCGTGACAGCGCTCGCATCTTTGGCGTGGGCATGTTGATGGTGATGACCCCGGGCAAGGCCGGTGAGTTTCTAAAGAGTTATATGGTGAAGAATGTCACTGGCACGCCGATGAGTGTCAGCGCGCCGATTGTGCTGGCCGAGCGCATGACCGACGGCATTGCCATGTTGCTATTGGCCAGCGTCGGTCTTTTTGCCTTCCCCGACCCTACCGCGCGCTGGATTGCCGGTTTGATCTTCATTGGTTTTGTCAGCGCGATTGTCATTATTCAGATTCGCCCCTTGGCGCTTTGGTTGCTCAATTTTGGCAAACATCTCTCCGTGGTCAAACGTTTTGCCGGCCATCTTTACAGCTTTTACGAAAGCAGCTATCTGATTTTCAAGCCACGCAACCTGCTGATCTCGTTGACGATTGGTTTGATCAGTTGGGGGGCCGAGGGGCTGGCCTACTTTGTGGTTTTGGTTGGCTTTGGTATGCCGGCAACCTTAGAAAATGTGTTGGTGGCACTCTTTATCTTTTGCATCAGCACCGTAATCGGTGCGGTCTTTGCCATGCCCGGTGGGTTGGGCGGCGTGGAAGGCAGCCTGCTGGCGCTCAGTGTGCGCTTGCTCGGTTTTGCCGCCGCCACCGCCACTGCCGCGGCGCTGCTGGTCCGTTTCTGCACGCTCTGGCTAGGCGTGGGCATCGGTGTGGTCTGCTTCTTGCTGTGGCCTTATCTGCTGGCTAGCGCTGACAGTGTGCGGCGTCAACCGGTGGTGACGGTGGATTGAACAACGCTGCGCTACTTTCCCCTTTTTGACGTTTGACCTTTACCCCCATCCTGCATACAATACACTGTGTCTGTTTTGATCTGATACAGTTGTCTGTTTGCGCGCCCACCTCACCAACATCAAAGGAGAACCAAGGTTTATGGATACCCAAAAACATACCCTGTCTCGCCGTGAACTATTAAAAGCCATTGGTATTACAACAGGTGCGCTGGCCTTGGGGCCAATGCTAGCCGCCTGCGCCCCCCCCGCCGCCGCACCCACCAGCGGTGGTGAAGCAGCGGCCCCGGCGGCCGACACGGCTAAAACGCTGGAATTGTGGACTTTTGTCAACACGCACGCCCGTTGGTTCCGCTCAATGGCGGAAGATTACACCAAAGAAAAAGATCCAGATTTTACCCTCAATGTCTCGGAAATCGCTTATGGCGATATGCATGACAAAACCTTGATTGCCCTGCAATCGGGTGGAGTGGGTGCACCGGATTTGGTTGATATTGAGCAGGGTCGTTTTGGCGGCTTCTTGCGCGGCGAAGATCCGGGGTTGGTGGATCTGGCTGACCGGCTCAACGAAGGCGGCTACCTGGAACAACTCGTGGCGGCGCGCTTAGCGCTCTACAGCTTCCAGGGCAAAATTTACGGTATTGAACACGCCTTGACGCCCGTGGTCCTCTACTACCGCCATGATCTGTGGAGCGCCGCTGGTCTCGACCCGCAAACTTTTGCCACCTGGGATGACTATATTGCCGGCGCCAGCCAAGTTGCCAAGGATGACGCATTGGCGATGCGCTTCCCGCCGCACGATGTTTTGTTGCGCCAGCGCGGCAGTGACTATTTCGACGCCGATGGCAATGTGACGTTGGATTCTGCCGACTCGGTCGAGACGATGGAGTGGATTTTGGCCTTGCGCGATCAGCACAAAGTTGCCGACCAAGGACCTGATACGGATGAAGCCTGGTGGGCGGCCGTCCAGGCTGGGAAATATCTCTCCCAGGTCGGTGCCGACTGGTACGCGGGCTTCTTCAAGGATAACGCACCGAATGGCACAGGCCAATGGATGGCAGCACCATTGCCGGCCTGGGAAGCGGGCGGGGCGCGCACCAGTTGTTTTGGCGGCACGGGCAGTTGCATCACCAAGACCAGCCAATTTGTCGATGATGCTTGGAACTTCCAGCAATACTCGATGCTCTCGGTCGAGGGTAATGTGCGGCGTTTTGAAATGACCAATCTCTTCCCACCTTTTATTCCGGCGATGGACAACGAGCGGCTGCACAAAGCCGACGAGTATTTCAACGGTCAGGACCTGGGTAAGGTCTTTGCTGATGTGGGTCCGCAAGTGCCAGCGCAATATCAAAGCCCCTACCGCGCCGAATTGAACAGCCAGATCGGCCCGATGTGGCAAGATGTCTACGATGGCGTCGTCCAACCGGCCGACGCCTTTGCCGAAGTCGCCAAGACGATTCGCGATATGATGGAAGCGGATAAATAGTGACGTGAGAGGATGACAGGATGAAAAAATGACAAGATGATCGACGAGACGATCTTCATCTTGTCATCCTGTCATCCTGTCATCCTGTCATCCTGTCATCCCACAAAGCGAGGAACGGTATGGTCTACAACTGGCGTCGACGATTGGTGCCCTATCTTTTTATTAGCCCATTTTTTGTCGGTTATGCGATCTTTTTTGTTTACCCGGTGCTGTGGGCGCTCTATTTGAGCTTTTTTAAAAAATCGGGCATTAATAGCACCCCCCGTTTTCTGGGCTTGGACAACTATCGTGATCTGGTAAGCGACCCACTGTTCATAAAAGCGTTGATCAATACCAGCTACTACGCGGCGGGCAGCATTTTTGTGATTGTACCAGCGGCACTGGGCCTGGCGCTGATCTTGTCGATGCGCCACCTGCCCTGGCGCGAATTTTTCCGATTTTTCTTTTTTGCGCCCAATATCACCGCTGGCGTGGTAGTCGCCATTATCTTTCGCTTGGTCTTTGAACTCGACTACGGCTTGCTGAATAACTACATTCTTGTCCCGCTTGGCATCGAGCCAGTGCGTTGGCTGCGCGATGTCAGGTTTATTATGCCGGCTATTATTCTGATGGGGCTATGGCGTTACACCGGCATCAATGCCCTCTACTTTATGGCGGGGCTACAGAATATCCCGGCAGAAGTGAAGGAAGCGGCCATTATCGATGGTGCCAGCCGTGGACAAGTTTTTCGCTATATCACGCTGCCGTTGTTGCGCCCGGTGCTGATCTTTGTGCTCTCCTTTGCGATTATCGGCTCTTACAACCTGTTTAGCGAACCGTCCATTTTGTTGGGGGGATATGAAGGGGGGCCACGCAATGCCGGTCTTTTCCTCACCATGTATCTCTACCGCATGGGCTTCCGCAACCTGGAACTGGGTTATGCCGCTGCCCTTGGCTACGCATTAGCGATCATTATCCTGGTGTTGACCTTGTTGCAATTGCGCATTCTTGGTATGTTTAGGGAAGATTGATCGAGGATCAATAACCAACGGTTGGTGCATGTCGAGTCGCAGAGCGGAACTCAGAAAGAATTGATATGGCGATCAATGCTTCGATGCAAGAAAAAAATATGACGGTGCGGACGGGGCGCAAAGTACACTGGCAAAGCCTGTTTGAGCGTGGTTTGCTCTATGTGCTGCTCTTGATCTGTGTTGTGCTGACCGGCGCGCCTTTTGTCTATATGATTACCGGTTCTTTTAAAGAAAATGCTGAAATTTTTAGCTTTCCGCTCCACTTCCTGCCCCAAGTGCCGACCCTGATCAATTATCAGCGCCTGCTCAGCGGTGCCGATATTCCTTTTGTCGCCCAATTTGGCAACAGCGCGATTGTCGCCATCAGCCAGACTTTGTTGAACCTCTTGTTCTCGTCAATGGTTGGCTGGGGTTTTGCCAAGTTTGAGTTCCGCGGCAAACGCGTGCTTTTTCTGATCTTGCTGGGTTCGTTAACTATTCCCTTCCAGATTATCCTGGTGCCGCTTTTCCTGTTGATGTTGCGGATTAATTTTCTGGACAGCTATCTGGGGATCATTATTCCCGGGGCGATCAGCGCTTTCGGCGTCTTCTTTATGCGGCAAAACATGCTCAGCATCCCATCGGAATTGATCGACGCCGCGCGCATTGACGGCGCGTCGGAGTGGGGCATTTTCTGGCGGATTGGACTGCCGTTGGTCAAGGGTGCCCTTTCTGTATTGGCAGTCCTGGTTTTTCTGGGATCGTGGAATGATTATCTGTGGCCTTTGATCATCCTGCGCAGCACAGAGAAATTTACCTATCCCCTTGGGCTGGCGACGCTCTATGGGCTCTATAAAATTGAGTATGGGATGATTCTGGCTGGTGCTTTTTTGGCCACCTTGCCGATTATTGCAATTTTTATCGCGGGGCGCAAGCAACTGTTGAATAATCTGACGATTGGCGCAATCAAAGGCTAAAATAGGACTGGTTGCCCATTTACTCGGCTTGCTGCCAGGCCTGCCGCCGCACCTGCATCGGTGTCAATCCGGTGGCTTCCTTGACTCGGCGTGAGAAATGGTAGCTTGTTTTGAAGCCGCAACGTTGGGCGATTTGCTCCACGGTCAGCCCGGTTTGCTCCAGCAATTCGATGCCCATTTTGACCCGTTGATGCCAGACATAGGCGAGGGGCATTTGTCCTGCCTCGCTGCGAAAGAGGCGGATCAAGTGCGTAGGTGTGATCGAGACGACCTGGGCAAGTTGATCGAGGGTGAGCGGCTCACCAAGATGCAGCGTCGCATAGCTCTGCACCTGTTCGACGACGAAGATGATGACTAAAGTAGAACCCTTGGTAAATTACCCAAGCAGAAAGGACCTTCACCGATGCTTATGCAGACAAGCGAAACCGACGCGGCAACGCCTACGTTAACCCGAACGATCAGGCCGGCAAGTGCCCCCGTGCGCACGCCGACGCCACTTTGCCAGGGTAGCGCAGTTACGATCACCGACGAACATGCTAATTTCTACCGTGAGAATGGGTATTTGGTGATCGAAAATGCCCTCAGCGCTTACGAAGTAGACGCGCTGCGCCAGGAGACGGTGCGGATCTGTCGTGGCCAATTGGGCCATGTGCGCGGATTGCCACCCGTGCTTTCTGAAGACACAGATGAAGATGTGATCCAACGGACGCTTTGCGTACACTTCCCGCACAAGATTTCCGAAGTGATGTACGACTTTCTCGCCCAGCGCACGATCGTCGATGTGCTGACGCGTGTGATCAGCCCGAATGTTAAGTGTATGCAATCGATGCTCTTTATCAAATCTTCCGGCAAACCGGGCCAGGCCTGGCACCAAGATGAAGGCTTTATCCCCACGCGCGATCGCTCACTCAACGCAGCCTGGATGGCCTTGGACGATGCGACGGTGGAAAATGGCTGTTTGTGGGTCATCCCCGGCTCACACAAGCGTGGCCTGCTGTGGCCGCATCGCCAACATGATGATGATCGCTTTGATTGTGTGGTAGAATCATTCCAGTTTCCCTACAGCGATGATGATGCTGTGCCCGTGGAAGTGAAGGCTGGCAGCATTGTCTTCTTCAACGGCTATCTGCTGCACCGCTCGATGCCCAATCGGGCGCAAAGTGGCTTCCGACGCTCACTGGTTAACCATTATTGCAGCGCCGAAACGCTTCTCCCCTGGCTGCCGATGGAAAAGCCGGTTGGCATCGCTGTCCACGATCATCGTGATATTGTGATGGTCGCCGGCGAAGATCCGTATGCCTATAAAGGTATCGAGGATAAGATGCACCCCCATATCCGCCCCAATCGTGAAGGCGGGTGTAAGTGGCCTTCAAAGGATGATTAATTGGTGATGGTTAATGATCGATTTTGGACATGATCGATTTTGAATAGCCAATTTTAATTTGATCGGCACTTTTCTGCCGTTGTGGGTGCCGGCCTGGTTTGGCTCGGCGTTTTACATCTTTCTCATGCGTCAATTTATGCTCACGTTGCCGCAAGAACTGGACGAAGCCGCCCGCATTGACGGTGCCTCTAACTTTCGCATCCTCTGGCAAGTGATCGCGCCGCTTTGTGGCCCGGCGATCGCCACCGTCACAATTTTCTCTTTTCTCTTTCATTACAACGACTTCTTAGGCCCACTGATTTACATTTCGGAAAATGACATGTTTACGCTGCCGTTGGGGTTGCTCTGGTTCCAGGGCCGCTTTGGCAACTTCTGGCATCTGGTGATGGCGGCGTCGATGATCACGATTACGCCCGTGATCTTGCTCTTCTTCTTTGCCCAACGCTATTTTGTGCAAGGTACACAATTTACTGGCTTGGCCGGTCGCTAAGCCTAGCGAGATTTATATCCCTATTCTGCCTTCTGTGCTTGCCGTCGATACTCGGTTGGGCTGCGGCCATAGTAGGTTTTGAATTGGCGCGAAAAGTAAAAGGCAGACTGAAAGCCAACTTCGTGAGCAATTTCGCCGGCGCTCAAGGCGGTGAATTCGAGCAGCCGCGCTGCCTGCCGCAATCGCACATGGAGCACGGTCTCCATAATCGATGCGCCTACTTGTTTTTTGAAGAGATGGGCCAAGCGCGAGGGCGACAACGCGACCAACGCGGCCAGACTGGCGATGTTGATCGGCTCGCGAAAGCGTTGATTGAGATAGGCGAGAATCGTCTCGATGCGCGCATCGAGTTGCGGGGTGTTTTGCTTCTCTTGGTGTTGGGCGAGCAGGAGGATCACTTCTTCCAAGGCATTGGCTGCTAATTCTGCTTGCCAAGCGCCAATTCCCTGGCTATCACGCAGCAGCCGTACGAAAGCTTGATCGAGCCGTTGCTTCAATTCCCGCTGCTCGATCTTTTGCATATACAGACCGGGCGCAGGTTCGGGCAGCCGCAGCCAGGGCAACCAATGTGCGCGTGGCGTAAAATGGGCCCAATAAAATTCCCAGCGCTGGGTTGGGTGGGCCGTGGCGTAGTCGTGGACTGTGCCCGGCGCTAAGATGAAAATATCCCCCGCGCAACAAAAGTGGGTCTGCCCGGCCAAACAATAGCAACCCTCGCCGGCCAACGTATAGGTGATCAACCAGTCGCGTGTACCATGCGGGCGCCGCACATGATAGCCAAACGAAGCGCCGAAATGGTCGGCCGCGAGAATGCCCGGTGGTGGCGCTTGGCTATAAGGCATATTATTCGCCGGTTGATGGATAGCAGGATCGTGCATGAGTTTAGCAGAGAACACTGTAGACAACGGGTGCATATTTCAGATATTATAGCTAGAACTTGCGTCTTTCCCCAAACCCAGTAAGACAGAACATAACATCACCTTATAAACTCCAGGAGTTGGCGATATGTTGAACAGAGAGCAAAGAGAATTTTTTGATCAAAACGGCTATGTAATTGCGCCGGCGCTTTTCAACCACGCCGAAGTTGAGTTCTATCTCGGCTACTACACCGAGCTGCGCAACCACGAGCAATGTCGGCGCGACACCAATGTTGCGAACGGCACCAGCGGTGATCCACTGCTGCAATATCCGCGCCTGATGCAGATGCATCGTTGGGACAATACCACGCTCAATTGGCTGCTCGACCCGCGCATCAATCAATGTATGGTTGATCTGTTAGACCGCGAGCCCCTCGCCGTGCAGACGATGTTCTATTTTAAGCCACCGCATGCGCGCGGTCAGGCCCTGCACCAAGATAACTACTATCTACGCGTGCAACCGGGCACCTGTATTGCGGCGTGGATGGCGTTGGATGCCTGTGAAATTGACAACGGCTGTCTGCAAGTGGTGCCTGGTAGCCATACTTGGCCCACCCTGTGTACCACAAAGGCAGATACTACGCAGAGCTTCACCGACGTAACTGTGCCGATTCCAGACGGTTACACGCCAGTGCCAGTGCTGATGCAACCGGGCGATGTTCTTTTCTTCAATGGGTCGCTCGTACACGGCTCCTTCCCCAACCAGACGGATGATCGTTTCCGCCGTTCACTGATTGGCCACTACATCGAAGGTGACTCACAAAAGGTGGCGCAGTGGTATTTCCCCGTGTTGCGTATGGACGGCACGCCGGTCGAGATTGATAAGAGCGAACAAGGCAGTGAGTGTGGTGTTTGGGTAACCGAGGATGGCCAGCCAGTGATCGAGATGGCTGGGTACGAAACCCCAGGCAAAAAGACCGAATAAGCTGACCCCAATCTTTATATACACGGATCGGGGAAAACACGGATAACAACGACGAAAAATATCCGTGTTTTTCCTGATCCGTGTCGACTGCTTGTCTGGCTGTGTGGCGGAGAGCACCCGCTTTTAGGCGCGAACGTTTGAGGTGCAGCTTCGCTTTTAGTTACCTGATGCGATAGACTTGCCGCATAATCTATACCCCGCTCGCCGACATTCTAATCTCTTGCTTTACCTTTTTCTCCTTAGCTGACGATCTGTGATAATCTGTTGGTATATTTCTTACACCACGCAGAAACAGAGCCGCCATGTGGAAAGTTGACCTACACTCGCATACGATTTGTAGCAAAGATTGTCTCACGCGTGCGGCCGATCTGATTACGCGCGCGCGCGCCGTTGGTCTGGACAAGATCGCCGTCACCGAGCACAACCGGTTGGATGGCGCGCTGGCCGCCAAAAAGCTGGCCCCCGATCTGGTGATCGTAGGCGAAGAGATTATGACGACTCACGGTGAGATCATCGCCTATTTCGTCAGCGAAGTCGTGCCGCGTGGTCTTTCCCCCCAAGAAACAATTCGGCGTCTGCGCGATCAGGGCGCGGTGATTAGTATCCCGCATCCACTGGATTCGCTACGCCGTTCGGCTATGCGGTTGGAAAATGTTCTCAGCGTGATCGACGATGTTGACGCCTTGGAAATTCTCAACGCCCGCTGTGTCCGCCCTGCCGATAATCTGGCCGCCGCGCAACTGGCGCAAAAGCACGCTAAACTGGTCACGGCGGGGAGCGACGCCCACACCCTCTTTGAAGTGGGCCGCTGCTATTTGGAGATGCCAAGTTTTGAGGACAACGCGACCAGCTTCCTCGCCGCCCTTGCCCACGCAAAATCGGCGGGGATCATTAGCCCCTTTTGGCCCCATTTCGCCAGCACCTATGCCAAGTGGCGCAAACGATTTGTACCAGTGAAGGAGATAAGTGGTAAGTGGTAAATGGTACGTAGTGCGTGCCCACGTACCACTTACCATTTACCGCTTTACCACTACCTAACCTGTGGAGAAATCTTACCTCATGCTAGCGCTCTTTACCATCCTCTTGGCGGCGATCGTGCCAACGTATCTCTATGTGCGGCTCTTCTACTGGGCGGATCGCTACGAGCGCGAGCCGCGCTGGTTGGCCACCGTTGCGTTTTTGTGGGGTGCAATTCCGGCTATCATCGCTAGCTTGATTGGCGAAATGATTTTGGAAGTACCGATCGGTGATGCCGCTTTGATGACCAATTCCGGCTTCGGCGCCATTCTTGAAGACGCGATCTATGCCCCGGTGATTGAAGAATTGGCCAAAGGTTTTGCGCTGCTGCTGATTTTCTGGTTTGTGCGCCGGGAATTTGACGGCGTACTGGACGGTCTGATTTACGGCGCGTTGATCGGTTTTGGCTTTGCGATGACCGAGAATATCTTTTACTTTATTGGTGCTTTTGATGAAGGCGGTTTTGGCAACCTGGCGATGGTCATCCTCCTCCGCACCCTAATTTTTGGCCTCAACCATGCCCTTTATACCGGCCTTACTGGGATTGGCTTTGGCTTTGCGCGTAACGCCACCACCAGGCTGGGACGCTTGATCTGGCCGCTAGTCGGATTAATGGCGGCGATCCTGGCGCATAGCTTACACAACTTTGGCGCAAGTTTTGCGTCAGAAAATGGGGCTGCCCTGTTGCTCAGCCTGGTGGTTGCGGCGGCTGGCTTTTGTATCGTCTTGCTCACCATTTTGCTTTCCTGGCAGTACGAACGCAACTGTATCCGCGCCGAATTGGCGGAAGAAATTGGGGTGACGCTCACCCTGCAAGAATATGAGAACTTGATTAAGCGCTGGCGCAATCCATTGCGTCGTCCCAAAAACGAACGGGCTGAGGCGGATCGTATGCATCTCTATGCAAAACTTGCGCTCAATAAATCCCGGCTTCGTCGCCTGGGCGCAGAACGTGAACCGGCGCTGTCGGCTCAGATTGGTCAGATTCGCGCCCAATTAGCTATGTAACCCGATTTTTCAAATCGGGTACATAAAAATTCCCGGCGGCGAGGAGGGTCGCAGCCGGGAATTAGGCCAGTGTCAGCAAGGAGGGGTTCGCTATACCACTGGCGCAACAGCGCACCGGTAGTTTATCGCCCTAAAATTAGAATAAGATTAAGCATAGGTAAATCTCTGCTAAACCCTATGGTGATTTGGGAGGGAAAGCGCCAAAGGCGTATACTGTGCCTTATGGAAAATTCTGCCCTGCAAGGTAAAAATATCGGCGCTGCGCGTGCTACTGTTCATAAAGGCGTGATGGCCCTCCCTGGCTGTTTTGCGATTGGTCTACTGTTGGTGCTTCTGAGTGCAGAGCCGATTTTTGCTTCCGAGCCCTGCAATCCACCCAACATTATTCCCCAGCCAGTTTGCGATATGGACTCCTTTCACGGCAGCCCACCGCGCCAGATTCCCGACGGTTGGACGGAATTTCTCATCTATGGCGACGCTACCTTTTTCCAAGATGATCATACCTACTTTGGCGGGCCGAATCTGACAATTGCCAACAATGGCGGCACCTTCAAGGCGGGCATCTATACCCAAGTCGGCGTAACGCCGGGGGCCGGTTACCGGGCAAGTATTTCCTGGGGTGCACCGAATGACCCGGCCAACTTTGGCCGCCAATTGGGCATTGATCCAACCGGCGGCACTGATCCTAACAGTCCAACCATCATTTGGGGGCCGATGCACTGGGGTGATGGCCGTATTCTCAACTATCCGCCACCCGATGTGAATATCGATGTGCGGGCCCGTGCGCTGAATGGCACAATCACGGTCTTCTTTGTCACTGATCACCCCAAGAGCACCGGTGATAATATCATCCTGATCGACGTGATCGCGCTCTATCCAGATGAAAGTGCGCCGGCGGTTGAAATGCCCCCTACCCCTGAACCACCCACACCCGAGCCACCCACGGACGTACCTGTCGAGGTCGCGTTGGTGGCGGAAGCTATTGTCGAAGAGGCGCGTGCTGCAGAAATTGTCGTAGAGGCCTTACCCACGGATACGCCGACGGCGACCTTTACCCCCATGCCCACCGATACACCCACGCCGTTGCCGACGCCTACCTTTACGCCGTCGCCTTCACCGACGCCAACGCCCACGTTTACACCCACGTGGACACCCTGGCCGTCGTCGACCCCAGCCGCGGGTATCGATTTAGCCGCCGCGCAATTGCAGTTAACCGGCATGACGCGGGGCAGCCAGCCTGTAGGGTTGTTA
>Ga0209490_10003587_pt1 | contig 14445 bp, 14 predicted proteins | sample MAT06_FD_187209 | JGI IMG/M metagenome (GOLD analysis project Ga0209490, IMG submission 187209) | Freshwater microbial communities from Lake Fryxell liftoff mats and glacier meltwater in Antarctica - MAT-06 (SPAdes) (version 2) | ecosystem: Environmental > Aquatic > Freshwater > Ice > Liftoff...
AGAGTTGTCAAAAAACCTGTTTCAAAATTTAAATCTAAAAAAGTTAAACACAGAGGTACTGGAATAAAAATGAATGCTCCTGTTTTTAATATCTTAAAGCCTCCCAAGCCTTAAGTAAACCGTATTGACTTATATGGATGCTTTGCGCGCGCTTGTCGCTGCTGAACTTGACCTTGTTGATGAATTTTCCACTGTTCGCACTGAGATTAGAAATAAGAAGCGTGAGCTTGCTGATTTAGTTGCTGCTATAGATGCCGCTAAATTTGAGCTTGACTTTGCTACTAATAAATGGCAAAATCTCTTAGATTATTTTGCTGGCTCTCATCCTGAAATTGGTTCGATTATATCTGGTGTCTCCATCGCTGCTCAAGTTAATTTCGATGAAATTGATGACGATGATGCTGAATTACCTTTTGAGCCTAGACCGTTTGAAGTTGATAAACCTCTTTCTGGTATGAGTTTTAAACCTGCCTGATGAAGCTGTTTGATTCCGACAGTCGAAACTCCCCTTTTATTGGGGGGGTCGCAGATGGAGTCCAAATCTGTTTGCCAGTTAATAAGACTGAAATTTAGGGCTTTTATATTGAATCAAGCTCTATGGCTTTTCCAGATTCATAAGCTCGATTTCAGTTTTATTAATTTGCTTTTCCCTTGCATTTTATAGCTTTAAGAGTGAATTAGGCTCATGTGGCCTTTGGGTGATTCATAAGCTTTGCTATGGGGATTTGGAAAACCATCACCTGTAAAAATTAATGAGAATTCTTGGACTTGATATCAGCAAGGCCTCAGTTTCCGCGTGCTTGCTTTTAGACAAACCTGCTGACCCTCGTCAGTTTTACTATGACTGTGATTTTTACAAGTTTGCTGCGACCGCTGCTGGAATTAGTGGTTTGCTTTCATTGATTGGTGGTGACATTACTAATACGATCGCAATTATGGAGCCGTCGGGTGTTAACTATCAAAAGCTTTGGGGTATGCAACTTGCCCGCGCCGGTGTCGAAGTTCGTCTTGTTGGACATAGCGAACTCCGATCCTTTCGACAGCATCACCTCGGACTTCCTGACAAAGATGATGATGCTGATGCTCTGGCGCTGGCTATTTATGGATGGGATTATTTTACCAATCCTCGTCGGTTTATTCAAGTTCGATCGCAAACTGTTGTAGAGATTCGTCGGCTTGTACTTCGGCTTGCCCATCTTAACAGAGTTCAAAGTCCGATTATCAATCGCGCTCGTCAGGATTTAGCATGGCAGTTTCCAGAGGTGGCTTTAGTGCGATCGCTTAGAACTGGGGAACGGGTGCCGCTTCTTTGGGGGTGGCTTTGTTGCCAGCGACAGTCGGTTAAGTATGATTTGATGTTGGAAAAGTCGATCGGCTTGGGTATAACTGATGAACTTCGTCGTCACGCTGCGCGCATCTGTGACATCCAGCAGGAAGAAATGGTTTTAGAATTTGAGCTTTCTAAGTTGGTGAGCGAGCCACAGTTTTTACCGTACCGCAAAGTCTTTGCCCGGTTTGGTTTTGGTCGTCGCGTTGAGGCGTTGCTGTTATCTCAGATTTATCCCTTTGAAAATTACTTAGCTGCTGACGGTAAACCAGATGTGAAAATTCGTAAAGGTCGTAATTCGGGCAAACCTACTAAGCGTTACCTCTCGCTGCGCCGTTTTATGAAAGCCTTGGGCTCGGCTCCTTCTCAAGAATCCAGCGGCGATTTGCACAAATCTAAAGTTGTTGGCGGTTCTGATTTGTGCCGTAAAGCTTTGTGGCAGTGGATATTTACTAGAATTGAACCGTTGCGATCGCGCTTGAAGAACGATATAGGCGATCGGCTCGGCGAAATCATGGACGCTGAAAAAGTTAGCGGCCGACCTGTGCGACTGATTCGATCGCGCGTGGCGGCCAAAGCAGTCAAACTGTTGTTCAAAGAACTTGTTCGTGAGCTCGTTCAAATCTAAAATCTAAAAAACCCTAAGCCTGACTGTCAAGACTTAGGGTTTTTTGCTGTTGATTCCTCACCTAAATTTGCTAGAGTGAATCTGGCGATCGCAAACTAGAGCGTCTGATTATCAAGTTTAATTAAATCTTAGCCACTAAAGTTAGCAAGTTATTCTACACTAACTTTGTCAGCGGTTTACCAGAGTAGTGAAATGTCCCCTTGGGTAAAAGATCCACATTCAGGAGGAGTGAAAATCCCTCCCGCAGTTCAAGAACGGGTGAAGCAGCGTATTCTAGATTATGCTGCTGCTAACTACGCTGGTAAGTACACTCGCCTAGGCATCCGCTTTCGCAGTCAGTTTTGTTACATTGATGCCTATACAGAACCTAATGTCCCCCTAGATTTTCCGAGCAAAGACCTTCGCGTATCTCGTGAAGAATATTTAGAACGAAGGCGAAATACCCCCCTTCACCTGTGTCGGCTGCGTTACTTTAGTGATGAAGAAGCTTGGGCTCTGGGTTTTTACACCTACAGCAATGAAAAATATGAGCTTTGTGTGTTCAACAATGGCAGTTTCTATGGTACTCCTGAAGAAGCCTTTGACATCTCTTCTATGTACTTGGAATAACTCAAAATGAGCGAATATCAATATTACGAATTTCAAAGCGTTGATCGACGTTTGACTCAATCCGAACAAGAAGCACTCAGCCAACTCTCTAGTCGCGCGCAAATAAGCTCTAATAGAGCTATCTTTGTTTATAACTATGGAGACTTGCCGGGCAACGAAAAACAATTATTAGTCAAATATTTCGATGCTATGTTTTACATAGCTAATTGGGGATCGTTACAGCTAATGTTTCGTTTTCCCAAAGGTTTGATTGATGTTGAACTGATGCAGAAATATTGCATTGAAGATATAGTTGAGGTTTCGGAAATTAATAATTTTGTCATTTTAGAGATTTCTATTAATGAGGAAGAAGGTTTTGATGGGTGGATAGAGGGAGAAGGAAATTTATCCTCTTTGATAGGTTTGCGCCAGGAAATTTTGCAGGGAGATTATCGTTTACTTTATTTGGCTTGGCTGAAAGGGATTACCTATCTTGATCAACTCGACGACGAAGATGAAGATGAGCGAGATGATGATGAGGAAAATGATGAGAAAAATGATGAGGAAGAAGGACTAGAGCCACCTGTTCCTCCTAATTTCGGTAAGTTATCTTCATCGTTACAGGCTTTTATCGATATTTTTGAAGTGGATGAGCATCTACTGAAAGCTGCAATCAGTGCGAGTGTTACTAAACCTTCAATTCCCGAAAGTAGCATCACAGAAGCTATCAAAAAACTTGACCGTTCTGAAGTCGATACTTTTTTACTGCGGTTACTCAAAGGAGAATCTAATCTCTCTATTGAATTGGGTAAGAAATTATCAGCAATGATAGAAGTTAAGCAAGATGAGAATCCCGGTAAACGAACAATTCGTCAGCTTTTAGCAAGCGCAGAAAAGGAAGAAAAACAGGAAGAATACAGAAGAGAACAGGAAGCTAAATCTGCACGAATCAGAGAATTAGAAGCTTTGGCTAAGCGAGAAACGGCTGCTTGGGAAGATATAGATGCTCTCATTCAAAAAGGAACTTCTAAGTCTTACGATGAAGTAGTGCCTTTACTTTTAAAACTCCGAGATTTAGCGGATTATCAAAAGCAGCAAATTAAGTTTTTAACACGGCTTCAACAACTGCATAATAAATATAGCGGTCGCTCTGGATTGAAAAGACGTTTGGTGAAGGTGGATTTAGTATAATCAAATACGCTTGGGTTAACGGTTTGTATAGCCCGGAGATCCCCCTAAATCCCCATTAAAAAGGGGGACTTTGATGCAGCTCTTGTCCCTCCCTTTTTAAGGGGGGATCTGGCTTAACTGAACCTATTGAATTTTACCTAACAAAATTATCTAACACAGTGCAGGCTTTTTTCAACCATTCAATTGTTGCTTCATCGAGTACGGGTTCCAGTTTCTCGACTACTGAAGCGTGATAGTTGTTCAACCATTGTAGTTGAGTTTTGGACAGCCGATCGCCATTTATCAATTTCCTTTCAAAGGGAATATACGTCAGCGGTTCAAATCCGTACCAAACCGTACTGTTTTTTGACGGCATTTCCCTGACAACATAGAGATTTTCGATGCGAATTCCGCCCCATCCCGGTTCGTAATATCCCGGTTCGATACTCGTTACCATTCCGGGTTCGAGGGGATATTGTACCGATTTGCTGATGCCGTTGGGGCCTTCGTGACCGGCTAAAAATGCGCCTACTCCGTGCCCGGTGCCGTGTCCGTAGTCTAGCTGTTGTTGCCATAATACCGCACGGGCGATCGCATCTAATTGCGAACCAGTTGTACCTTTGGGAAATTGCTGCATTGCACAGTTGATGTGCGCGATTAACACTGTTGTATAGTGTTCTATTTGCTGCGCCGTCGGTTCCCCGACAATCATGGTTCTGGTGTCGTCCGTTGTGCCTGCTAAATACTGTGATCCTGAGTCCAGGAGCAGCAATTCTCCGGGTTTTAACGTGATTTCGGGGCTGGGAGTGCCGTAATGTACGATCGAGCTATTTGCACCCGCACCGGCGATCGTTCTAAACGTTAAAGTCTGAAAATCTGTTTCTTGCTGATAAAAATTTTCGATGCTTTCTTTAACATCAAACTCAGTCAAAACCTTACCATTTTCTAGCTGTTCTGTCAACCACTTTAAAGTAAAAACTTTTGCTCGACTTGCTTTGAAATTGGCTGATTTCATTTGCTCGATTTCTACGGGATTTTTGCGAGCTTTCATCCCTTCTACCGGATGCGTCTCAAAAATTATTTCGATGTTGTAAAACTGCGCTTCTTGCTGGTTTAAGATTAACTGGTACGTGCCTGCTGTGCTGTGTTTCGGGTCTAAAAGTACCCGAACTTTATTTGGCAAATTTACGCAAGTTTCTAATGTATGCGGATAGTCTGCGTAGGGAAGCAAAGTTACATCCGCCCGCAATTCTTGCTTGATTTCTAGTGGAATTCGTTCGGGATTTGTAAACAAAAACGCTGAATCTGTGGTGACAATGGCATAGGATATGAAAATGGGAATGTGGGGAATATCCGAGCCTCGGAGATTGAACAGCCACGCTATTTGATTCAGGTTGGTAATCGGAAGCACATCGATATTGGCGAGTTGCATCGCTTCCCTGACTCTGGCTAATTTTTCGGCGGCGGTTTCTCCTGTCAGGGATACAGGTAAGCTAAATATGGGCTCTGCATCAATCGCGGGTAAAGTCTCTGCCGTTTTCCAAGGATTTTGCGATCGAACTTTGTCTGTCAAATTCTCCGGGATTGGTATGAGATCAATCTCTGCATTCGCGAATTTTTTTACCCAATTTTGATATTGCTCTGTCGCTACAGTAAACGGGTCAAAACCCAGGCGAATTTTCGTTGATTTTTCGGCCGATTCTACAGCCAGTTTTTCTAAAGTTTCAATTAAGGTTAAATTTCCTTCTAACCCGACTTTCGATATTTCGATGAGTGCAGGATCTACTTGCAATTCAGCTTGTTCGTAATAGCGGGAATCCACAAACAACCAAGCGGAATCTTTACCAACCAACAAATCGCCGGCGGAACCCGTAAAACCGCAAATCCAAGCTCGCCGTTGCTTCGCTGCTGGAACTGATAAATTTAAGTGTTCGTCAACCGCTGGGATGTAATAGCAATCTAATTCAGAATCTGCCATCAAATCGCGCAAGTCTGCCAGTTTGGCAGCGCAGGTATCTTGGATATTTGTATTTGCTTTTAAATTAGTGGCAACCATGTTGAATCTTCCTATTTTACTTGTTTAAAATTGTCTTCAAACCTTTAACTAATCTCCTAATACCTGCGGTGGCGGTTGCTTTTTCCAAAGCACCGTAAGCAACCCGTAAATAGCAGCCACTATCCATGCCGAAGGTTGTACCGGGAAGCACTGCTACGTGATATTCGCGAATTAATTGTTCTACTAATTCCATTGTATCGATTTCAGTATCAACTTTCAAGAAAAAGTAGAATGCTCCGCAGGCTGGGGAAATTGTACACAGATTTTGGATTGTATTGAGTTCGTCTAATACGAGTTGTCGCACAGATGCGATCGCCCTTACATAATTATCGCAGTAACCTCTACCAACTTGCAAGGCTCCCAGCGCTGCATATTGAGAAATTACTGGGGGACAAATTAAGATTGTATCTTGAATTTTTCTGACTGAAACGAGCAACTGTTCTGGGATTACCATATACCCGATGCGCCAACTCGCAAAACCGTAGGCTTTGGAGAGGCTAAACAGAGAAATTGTATGTTCGCTGCTGTGGGGAAAAGCGGCGGGCGAACAGTGTTTGACGCCGTTATAAGTAAAATATTCGTAAGCTTCATCGCTGATGTGATATATGTTGTGCTGGCGGCAAATTTCGTTGACTTCCCGAAGTGCTTCGGCTGAATAAACAACACCAGTGGGATTGTTTGGTGAAATCGTAACTATGGCTCGCGTTTTCTCGGTAATTGCTTTTTTAATAGCATCGATATTAAGTTGATAGTTGGCGTTGGTTTCTACTATCACTGGTCGGCAATTTGCCATGATTGCCGCCATTTCGTGGTTGAAGTAATAAGGCGATTGGATGATAATTTCGTCTCCCGCCGAGGTGATGGCGAGAATGGCGTTGGTAAATCCCATGTTGCTGCCGGCGGTGACAACAATGCAGTTTTTATTGTTAATTTCTATGCCATTATCTGTTTTGAGTTTGGCTGCGATTGCATCTTGTAATTGTGGAATTCCTTCCACGGCTTTGTATTTGTGATTGTCGGGGTTTGCGAGGAATTCGGGGATTTTGTTAAAGGATTCTTGGGGCGGATTGTAGTAAACTACGCCTTGTCCTAATGATATTGTTCCCGGATTTTGCCGGATTAGTTCGCCTACTACTGGAATTATTGGCGATTGTACCGATTGCATTCGAGTTTGGTGATTTTTCATTTAATTTAACTCTGCCTTTACAATAAAATTTGTTTTAAATCAGATAAGACGGCGGTTGAAACCGCTTCTACACAAACGATGTCCGCCTCCGCGGACTAAAGAAAATAACTGAAGAAAACAACGTAATTGTAACTACCCAATTTTCAACCCGCGAAGGCGGGTTTTGCTTGTGTAGACGCGGTTTCAACCGCCCTGTTTTCTAAACTCTTTCAACTTCTATTCTAGAGCCTTGCGGGGATTTAAAAACTTTAATTTGTGCAGGCAATCTTTCGCCCAATCCTCGAACGTGGGTAATCACTCCAATCAGCCTTTCTCGCTGCCGCAAAGATTCTAAAATTTGAGTAACGCTTTCGAGAGTTTCTGCGTCTAAAGTGCCGAATCCTTCATCGAGAAATAAGCTGCCCAATTGAGATCCTTGAGATAGTTTTTCTGATAAAGCTAAAGCCATTGATAGCGAAGTGGCAAAGGTTTCGCCGCCGGAAAGGGTGCGGACTCGTCTAGCTTCGCCGCCGTTCCAATTATCTGCTACCCAGTATTCGCCGTCTTGGTTTTTTAGTTTGTAGCGATTTTCGGTTAATTCTTGCAAAATTAATGTGGCGCTGCCGACTAATTCTGCTTCTAAATGTTCTAAAATGTAGGATTGAAATTCGTTGGATTTGAGATTCTGCGCTAAGGTGTGATAGGTTTGCTCTTGTTCTGTGAAATTTGTAATTTGCTGTGACAGTCTTTCGGCTTGTTCGAGATTTTGAGCTGCTACTTGAATCCAAGCTAACAGTTCGGCGCGGTTGTTGTTGGCTTGTTTGAGGTTTTCTTGGGCGGTATGTTTTGCCGATCGCACTTGTGCTAAAGTATTCTCATCGGTAGTTCTGCCTGCGATCGCCTCGCTCAAATCTTTCGCCCGCGTCTCTAACTGAATTTTTGATTCGCGGTGAGAGCGAATAGCGTTTTCCCATTGCGATTGTTCTTTAACTGTCGCAACCGCTGCTAAAAATGTCTCTTCTGTGAAATCAGCCGCTGTTAATTTTGTAGTCCAATCCAGGTTGAGCTGCTGTTTCTGGGCTTGGGCTTGTCCAAAAACTTCTCCAGCTTGTTGCTCTCTCTCTGCTGCTTGAATAACCGTATTTTGAGCACTTTGATAAGATTTTTCAGCAACTTTTAGTAGATTTGCCAATTCTTGCTTGTCTTGTTCTAAGGCTTTTGCTAAATTAGCATAAGGTTGATATTCGGTAATTTGATAAAGCGCATTTACACAACTTTGCAACTGCTGGTGGCGGCGGTCTGATTCGGCGATCGCATCTTGATATTCCTGCTGTTTAGCTGCTTGAGTCGCCGCGGCAAAATTAAATCTTTGCTGAAAATTATCATATTCCAATGATGCCAGTTGGAACTGCTGTTCGGTTTGGCGGTATTGGCGATCGCTCTCTTTAAGGATTGCCAACTCCTGCTGCAACCCCAAGCTTTCCCACTGAGGATTTTCCAGCACTTGAGTGATTTCCTGCTGCAATTGAGCAACTCTATTCGCAGTTAATTCGAGCATTTGAGCAATTTCCGACTCTTTTTGCAGGCAGGCTGCAACTGCACTTTTTCTCTCAGCCGCCAACCTTTGAGCATCTTGAAAAACCTGATTTGCCGTCGCCAATTTCTGCCGCAAACCAGCGACATCGACAATATTAGAATTCGGCAAAGGAGGGAGGATCTCGCTCTCAGGATGCACCCCCCCGCACACCGGGCAAGTATCGCCAGAATTCAGCGACATTCTGATAGCAGAAACACTCTCTAAACGTGCCGCTTCCGCATTAGCGGTTTGGGCCACATCTAACTCACGGGCGCACTCTTTTAGCCTGAGTTCAACTGCTTCTAAATTAGTGGTAGCCTCCACATAATTTTGTTGAGCGCTTTCCTTCTCTGCCAGAGATTTATCCAACTGTTCTTGCTGAGTCTTTTGCTGCTTGGTAATTAGCTGAATTTCCATCAATAAGGGTGAAATTTGCTGCAACTTATCTAAATCCTTTCCTCCCAGCGAATACTGTTCGAGCTGTGCCGCTGCTTGAGTAACTCGAAAACCCGCACCTTGAATTTTAGTGTTAGCAGCTTGCAGGTCTTTATCTGCTGCCATAAAAAAGCGGAGTTTTTCCTGTTGAATTTTTTGGGCAAGCGCAACTTCTTTTTCTAATTGAGCGCGCTGTTCTTCATATACTTTAGCAGCAGCTAGAGCATTTTCGCGAGCCTTAATTTGTGGCGCTAGCACCTCTTCTTTGGCTTTTACCGCGTCAAGTTGCTGCTGCTCTACTGCTAGCTCAGAGCGAGCTTTAATTAACTGCTTTCGCGCTGCCACCGAGGCACTTTCGGCAGTTTCATACTGACTGCGAGCCGATCGCACTAAAGCCCAATCTCCCTGTAAATGATTGGCAGCTTGCGCTCTTTCTAAACGCTGTGCTAAAATTGTCACCTCGGCGGAATTAGCATTTAATTCAGCCAGTTGTTGTTGTAACTCTTGCCAGCGAGCGATTTGCGAAAATAGCTGTTCCTCTTCATCTAACGCCTTCTGAGCTTTCATCACAGCGCGATCGAACTCAGGCAACTGCTGCTCTAAAATCAAAAGTTGCGATCGTCTTTGAGCCACCTCATCCGCCGTCGGCGCGCTCAACTCAGCTAACTGCCTTTCCACCATTTCCCGTTCCTGTTTCAGCAACTTTGCGAGTTCGTTTGCTTCCTTCCGCATCTGCTCAAAAATCTCAAATCCCGCTAGCTGTCGCAAAATTTCCCGGCGCTTAGAAGTATCCCCTTTAATAAACTCATCAAACTTTCCTTGAGGCAGAATAATTGCTCGCGTAAAAGTATCAAAATCCATCCCTAAAATTTGTTCGATCGTATTTTGAACAGCAACAATACTCGTTCCCAAAGTTTCCCACTCGCCGTTTTGCCAGCAGTCCAAAATCACCTTATTTTCAGGAGTTTTTGGACGAAAACGCCATGTCCGCGTCACCCGATACTGGGCAGAACCCACAGCAAAACGCAACTGCACCTTTAAATTTTTACTACCTTGACTTGCCAAATCGCCTACTTGTTTGCCGCTGCGAGTTGTCGTACCAAAAAGCGCGTAAGTCATCGCATCTAGCAGCGAAGATTTGCCCGCACCAGTAGCACCCGTAATTGCAAACAAATCGAGTTGAGAAAAATCTAAACGCTGTTCCCGGCGAAAGCTGGTAAATCCTTCGAGCAAAAGTTCTAGTGGACGCATACTGATTTTAGATTTGGGATTTGGGAATTTTTACAATTATGTTGTTTCGAGTGCTATGGCACTTATCAAGTCCGTTCGGGAAATCACGAGCAATGGCAAAGAATTACCAATGACCAATGACCAATGACCAATGACCAATGACCAATGACCAATGACCAATGACCAATGACCAATGACCAATTTAACTATTAACTGTTTCCTTAAACTTCTTGTACAAATCCTGAAATCCCTCCAATACAGCGGGTTGCGGTGTCGTTCCCAAGCGGTTTTGATAATAGTTGCAGAACTCTGCCGCCGGATCGAAATTATTGGGATCGATATTAGTGTTCTCTGTTGGTTCTAGCGGTGCATCCCGATAGCGCGGCTCAATTAACAGCGCTTGAGAACAGATTTGGCGGACGCGATCGGCTAATCCGATTTGCGGGCTATCCAGTTCGACAATTACCTTCAAGTAACCCGGATGATATTGATGAGCTTCTAAAATTTGATCGAGATTGTCATTATCACATTGAAGCACTTTTAACGGTTTGTGGCAAGCTACAGGTCTAAATTCTACCTTAGCCTGACTTCCCGGCTCAACTTCGATCAAGCAAAATCCTTTTTCCTGTTCCGCTTCTCCGAAATCTAACTGAATCAAAGAACCGGAATAATAAGCGAGGGAATTCTTAGCAATGCGCTGGTGAATGTGGATGTGTCCGAGGGCGACATACTGAGCTTCCGGCGGCAGAGTTTGCGATGACAAGAGGTATTTTTCTCGCGTGTAGTAAGCGACTTCGGATTTAGCCAAGCGAGCGCCGTCTATGCTCATGTGTGCCATCAGCATATTCACCGTATTGTCGCGAAAATCTGTGGTTAAATTTTGCAGTAAATCTGCTACGATTTCGCGGTAATCTTGGCGGCGGTTAGCGTCGCCGGAGTGCCAGAGAGAATTAGCATCTAACAGTCTTTGTTCGGAAGCAAAAGGCATTGCTCCCACGCACAGTTTACCACTTTTTGTATTAAGAGTAATTGTGCCGCCGTCTGCCGATCGCCTGGGTTTGCCTAAAGCGCGAACGCCGGCGAGGGATAGCAGTTGGGCGATGCTGTCGATGCGGGATGCTGAATCGTGATTGCCGGCGATCGCAATTGCGGGAATTCCGGCCGCTTGGAGTTCGCAGAAAAAGTGATAGGCAATGCGTTCAGCGTAGGCTGGAGGGTTGGGAACGTCGAAAATGTCGCCGGCGACCAACACGGCATCGACATCGAGGGCTTTGGCTTGTTTCAAAATCTGTTCCAGGGCGATCGCAATTTCGGAAGTGCGATCGATCCCTCGAAAACGTCGTCCCAAATGCCAGTCAGCAGTATGAATTATTCGCATAGTACGAGGAGTTTTTTGTTTATGTTAACTGAGATGTTGTACCATTTTCAAGAACGGGCCGGAGAGCCCGTTCATAAAAGCGTGAATTTCTTGGGGAACGGGCCGGAGAGCCCGTTCATAAAAGCGTGATTTAAAATGGTAAAATATTTCAGTTTTAATGCTTTGTGCGATCGCGGTATAAATATCTGCCACTGTTTATGCCTCTTCCTGTTCTCGAATTGCTCTTTCAATCTCATCAGGATATGCCTCAGCATAACTAAAAGCATTCACCAAATCTGCGGCACTCAGATCTGGATGACCTTCTAAAATATGAGCATCGGTGGCACTTTGACGGCGATAACTTACCAACAGCCAAACAGGAATCCGCGTTTTACGGATACAGGCTTTACCGCCCATGACACCGGGAGTCTTTTGAATTCCATACCCCAGGTATTCTATCACTTCTACTCACTCCGAAGGACGGTTAACTCGAATCAGTAAACTTCTCACTGTTTCTCGATTAGCAATAGCTTCATTAATACGTAAAGCCAGCATATCCCTATTTGAATCATCTTTACAAACAAGGATACCAGCATGGTCGGGTTGTAATGTATGCAGCCTGATAAAATGACGGCGATTGAGCGTTAAAATAGCGCGGTCAATACTCACTGCAAAAGCTAACACTTCTTCATCAGGAATTTTTTGATTAGCATTTCCTGCTTCCTGTACGGTAAGGATATCGTGACCTAAAGTCCTCAGCAATTCCACAACCCGCCTCGGAAATTGTTCATCTGCATAGAAACGCGCCACTTTTCAATCTTCCTCATTTTCTTGAATTGCTGTTTCAATCTCATCAGGATATGCCTCAGCATAAGCCCAAGCATTCGCCAAATCAGCGGCACGCAGAGTCGGATAGTCTTCTAGGAGTTCAGTTTCAGAAATACCTAAACGGCCAGCATTCACCAGCACCCAAACAGGAATTCGTGTTTGTCTGATGCAAGCATCGCCGCCGCACACGCCGGGAGTCTTTTGAATTCCCGACCAAAATTTTCTTAAACTTTGGGCTAGTAATTCTATAGCTTGAGCCTTCTCTTCGGGAGTTAAAGCCAAGAGTTGCGGTTGCAATTCTTTCAGTGTAATCTTTGCAGTTATTGAGTTCATAAATATTAACTTCTGTTGCCATACAGGTATTCTAGCACTGACTAAATCAAAACTTTCATTCAACAGGCTTCACCTCGTGAAACCGAGTATAATCAACCACCCGCCCTCCCGTCGCCGATTTCAAAAAAATATCTACAAATCGCATATTCCACATAATTTCAGATGCCACAAAAGAATGTCGCGCGTGAATAGTTTGCGAAACAGTTTCGTCAATTCCTGTTAACGTAATTACAATTTCCGCTTGCTGCTCCATCAAATCTTTAGCAGTAAGTTGGTACAAAGGACTGCTCTCCTCAATTGCGTGCATAACCGTCCAAGTTAAGGCAAAAATCGGAGAGTGACTCCGCATCAATTGCAAATCGTAAAAACGCCGCATAAATTCTCCTTCCGCTGTTACCTCGTCGCGGATCAAAGTAGCTCGCTGCTGCGCTTCTAAAATTTGGTTAAAACGCTGATTTGCAGTGCGGTACATCAGAGTCGGAACGCCGTTGAAAGGAGCGATAACAGCTACGCGGCTGAAGATAACTCTAGCTGTTGGTCGAGAAAATCTCGAAAAAGCCAGTCCCGTCACCATCGCCACTCCCCACAAAGCAAAAAGCGCTTGGATCGCGACTATAGTATTAGCGTAATCCGTGCGCGGATACATAGAGCCGTAGCCGATCGTCGCCATTGTTTGCACGCTGAAAAAAAAGGCATCTGGGAAAGAACCTGGCCGTGCGTTAGCAATGCAATCTCCTCCCGCCAAGTAAGCTAAGGCAAATAAAGAATTTGTGACTGTATACGAAATACAAATCAGCATGAAAAATCGCGGCCAAGAAAGAGTTAGCAGCCTGTGGTAGAGGTCGGCAAAATGCAGGCGAGGTACTCCCAACTTGACAATATTTAAGGGAAATTGTCCTTGGCGGCTGACTAAACGTGCCTGTTCCTGGCGGTTGCGGTGAATTTTCATTGCGATTTGTAACTACGGCTGTTTCAATTTGTAACTATTGCTTTGACCGGGAAAACTTATCCTTTAGACTGATGTCTGATTCCAAAAATTCGGATAAAAGCGGAGTTTAGAAATGGTTGAGCTTAACTGGCATGACTATCTCGTTATGGTTTCTTTTGTAGCTTCTATTGCGGGTCTAGTCCTGCTGGGTGATAATCGCAACTCGCAGCCAACGGACGATTCCCTACGGGATAGCTTCGCCGCGCGTACTTTGAGCGAAGAAATCCTAATCAAGATGAGCTTTACTTACTGGATAGTGTACTGCATCTCTTTTTTCGGGCTGAAACTTCACCTACCAGAAGATAGCTGGTTATTGCTCAGTTTGAAGCTGACTACGGTTCTTTCTTACTTGTTGACTGCTTCTAGCATACTCAGCCTGCCGCTGCAACGCATGGCTGTCCGACGAGTTGAAGATTGAAGGGGAAAGTAGCCTGCGGTTGGAAACCGCGCCTACACAAACAAAACCCACCTACGTGGGTTAAATACCCCCTTTATCTCTTAGTCCGCGGAGGCGGACTTAGTTTGTGTAGTAGCGATTTCAATCGCCGAGTCCAGAGGCTTGTTAACTGCTTCTAGCATACTCAGCCTGCCGCTGCAACGCATGGCTGTCCGACGAGTTGAAGATTGAAGGGGAAAGGTAGCCTGCGGTTGGAAACCGCGCCTACACAAACAAAACCCACCTACGTGGGTTAAATACCCCCTTTATCTCTTAGTCCGCGGAGGCGGACTTAGTTTGTGTAGTAGCGATTTCAATCGCCGAGTCC
>Ga0209490_10003588_pt1 | contig 14445 bp, 16 predicted proteins | sample MAT06_FD_187209 | JGI IMG/M metagenome (GOLD analysis project Ga0209490, IMG submission 187209) | Freshwater microbial communities from Lake Fryxell liftoff mats and glacier meltwater in Antarctica - MAT-06 (SPAdes) (version 2) | ecosystem: Environmental > Aquatic > Freshwater > Ice > Liftoff...
GCCGTTGCCTGAAGAAGTGGTGACCGGTCCGCTTGCCGGAAAGCAGCTCAGGTTCGACGGCTACTATCGTCACACCATCGGTGATCTGATCTACTTGATCCGTTTTTTTCCTGAAGGGCGTGTTGTTTCTGTGAACGGCACCAAGGATGTGGAGAAGGACCTGCCGAAGTATCTGGTGCGTGGAACACGTGGCAATCCAGGCTTGGGCCTGTACAATGTGCCGGTCAGTGTGGATGGAGATAGTATCGTCTTCGTTACACGCCCAGAAAAAGGAGAGATCGAATACCGCGGCACCGCAACCAGTAGCTCCATGGTGCGTTTCGTTCGCCACAGCCACATCACCGGTACCAAGCAACTGATGGAGTACATCTTCTACCCGGACCCCACCGCCTCACAATAGGATCGCGCGCAGATCGTCCAGCTTTCGAAGTGTGTAAGTGGCCTGTTGATCCAGTGTGCCGGTAGGTGCGAAATGGGCTTGATCCCAACCTGCGCCACGCGCGCCCTCGATATCCGCCCGAACACTATCCCCGATCATCAAGCTCTCATTCGCTTTGGCTTTCGCGCGTTTGAGCGCAGACGCGAAAATGCGCGGGTCCGGTTTCCTGGCACCCGCCATCTCGCTGGTCAATACAACATGAAAATGGTCCTGGATCCCACTGCTGGTGATCTTCACCCGCTGCACTTCGTCGAACCCGTTGGTGATGATGTGTAATCGATATCGTCGTTGAAGATCGTTCAAGAGTTCCAACGCACCCGGCATCAATGCTGGCCGCAAGGGACATTGTGCGATGTAAACGCGGCCCAACCGAACGGCCAACGCTTCATTCTTCAGACCAAAGCGAAGTAGCGTATTGCGGAAGCGAAGCACACGGAGCACATCCTTATGCAGGCTGCCGTTCTCGTACCGTTGCCACAAGGCCTGGTTGATCTCCTCGTACGCATCAATGAACTCCAACACGTCCGGGATCCCCAGATCTTCCAGTTTCTCCGCCGTGTGCAACTCGCGCAAGGTGGCACGCGAATTCGTCTCAAAGTCCCACAACGTGTGGTCGAGATCAAAGAACAAGTGCGCGTATCGATCCATGGGACCTACCCGGTGAACTGGCTGACGAACCCGGTGAGCACAGCGGTAACCACCAGCGCCTGCAACAACACCGAAAGCAACATGGCGGGTAGGACGAATCGCTCATGGTGAAAGAAGCGCGCTGCCAGAATGCCCCCCAGCGGAATGGTGAGGACCAGGGGCGTGAGGGCTGCCACCCCAAGGTACCCGCTGACGTGCTTGACACGGATGATCTTGCGGTTCATCTTGGTGAAGATGGGAGCGAGCGCCGTGGAACCCTTTGCAAGGCGTTGTTCCCGCCTGCGCAACCAGCGCAACCGGGAACGCTCCGTCAACCGCTCGCTCAGCCCGTAGAACAGGAGAACGCCCAAGCAACCGCCCAAGCTGGTATACAGGAAGTTCTGTAGGAATGTGAGGCCAAAGCCAGCACCAAGGCCAGCCGCCACGAGCATCTTCAACATGCCCCAAGCCACCACCGTCAATGCTTGAGCTGCGGGATGCACGGCTCAGAGCTTTTCGCCGTAGGCCAGATCGCCAGCATCGCCCAAGCCCGGTACGATATACGCTTGCGCGGTCATCTCCTCGTCTATGGCTCCGATCCAGAAGCGTGTACCGCTGGGCAAATGCAATTTCGCATACTCCAAGCCTTCGGCGCTGGCAATGGCGCTGGCCACATGCAAGGCTTTCGGTTTGCCTAACCGCAAGAGTGCTTTGTAGACCAGTACCATGCTCTGGCCCGTCGCAAGCATGGGATCACACAACACCACAACGCGGTCTTCCAACGAAGGACTGGAGAGGTATTCCACTTGGATCTCGAAGGCATCTTCGCCCTTGCGGTGCTTGCGATACGCACTCACAAAGGCACTATCGGCACGGTCGAAATAGTTGAGCATGCCTTGATGCAAGGGCAGGCCGGCCCGCAGGATCGTCGCTAACACCGGCTGCTCGCTCAGGCATTCCGTGTGCGCTATGCCCAACGGAGTGGTCACTTCCAGCGGCTCATAGGACATGGTGCGGCTCAACTCCATGGCCAAGGTCTCCCCTATCCGCTCCAGGTTGCGTCGGAATCGCAGGGGATCCTTCTGCACGTTCACATCGCGCAACTCGGCGATGAAGTGGTTCGCCACGCTCCGCTGTTTTGCCAGTTCCATCACCATGGCTTGCTCGTTATCGCTTGAACCACCGTAGTGGCAACGGAAGACGGTTCCGCTTCAGGCGTAAATATACCGTGCTCTGCGCACCAAAGCCCTGGTTGAAGCGCGCTACGGAAGCCGTATTGGACCCGGCGAAGTCCAAGAGCAAGCCGCTGCCCGCATGATCGGCGATGTAATGATCCAGGATATGGAACATGGCCTGACACGCTGTGCCCTCCTCATCGTTCGCCGTTTTCAGCACGATCGAGCGCCCCTCCCACTCCATGAAGCACGCGGCTGCGATCGGGCCATGATCACCCCGCACCCCAAGGATCGAGCATTGGCCACGACGACGCCCTTCTGTCAACAGGTGTTCCAGCAGCTGCAGCCCCCCCTCTGGCACATTGCTGAACCGCGCTGCTGTGGTGCGCTGGAACAAGGCAACGAATTCAGATCCCGTTATCCGTTCTGTTATCTCGGGCGGGCGTTCACCGCATTTGCGCAAGTTGCGCCGGTGGCCTTGGGAATAACCCGCTCGCAAGCTGTGCAGATCAGCATCCAGACGCATCTGTTGGTTCTCGTTGGCTGAAACATGTAGGTCCCCAGAGGCATGCACCGACATTTGCGCATTCACGTGGATATCCCAATAGCGGAATCGCTTCGGCACGGCATCGAGGAACGAACGCGTGGTGGCATCGCCAGGCACGGCGGCGAATACGCCTTGCTGTTGTAGGGCATACGGTTGATAGAGATAGTCCACTCCGTACTTCCGACGGAATAGCAAGGGCATGATCGCGCGTTCATCCAGATCCACGAGTGCTTCCCAATTTGGGCAACACAGGTCCAATACCCAGCTCTGCATATACCACAAGCGGTCTGCACACTGCGCCAATAGGGCGTCCCATTGGGCCTTATCGATCTCGCTATGCCTCAGGTGCCGGATCATGCTCGGGCGTATTGAACGACCTGCTCAAAGACCGCTGGCCAGGGCGCGAATTCCCGGTGACCACTCAAGTAACGATCGTGCCAAACTGAAACGAAGGTGCCCTGCACCGATCGCACCGCATCTGACATGGCGCACATGGAACGAACCACCTCAGCAGGGGACTGGCCCATCTGCTCGATCAATGCACTATCCATGGCTGCAAAAGGCCAGAGCATGAGTGAGGTTTCTTCTTCAGCCTGCAGATCATACCACGGGAACGGCGTACAGGTGGAGACGCGAAAACCGGCGCGATCAGTGAATCCGAGGCTGTGCTCCTCCGTGAAACCAAGGTCGGCAAGGTATCGCAGCGTGTTCGGCAAACGCCAACGCAAGAAATGCTGGCGCGTTAGGTTGATCGGTCCACCCCATGCACGTTGAAGTCGACCACGCTCATCGTTCACAAGACCCTCCTTCTCGCTGGAATGGTAGGACGGATGTAGTCCCCTTTCGACGTGTTGCGCCATACGCCGGAGCATTACTTTGCTGGCCGGGTGGTCGATGCTCGCAGCGTGATCATGCGCTCCTTGCCCTGCCACCAGGCAGAACAATATCGAGCGATCCACCAGTGCTCCCGTGGCTTCTAAACGCATCATGGCGTTGAAGAACGGATCCTCCTTTCGCCCCGATCGCACCAGCCAACGTTCGACCACGGCATCGAACTCGCCGCGTGCAAGATCCTTCACGGTAGCACCGAACGCGCGGTGCAACGGTCTGCCAGCATAACGCTGGATGTTGTCCATATCCACCGTGACCACATGGCGGTATGGCGACCGACCACCCCACGTACCAGGCCACGTGCGTTCTATGTGCTGCCCCAGATGGATCGCCTGTTCATCCACCCAGGGCCTATCGGCTAAGCCCTTTCGTACGCTGAACAGCGATGACGACCGCACTCGACCGTGTTCGTCGTATTCCGTGCTGCGCAGTTCATCTGCCAGGCTTAGCAAGAAGAACATGCCGGCGAAGAGATCATGGCCAACGCCTACCGGGAACAACACCTGCTGCCCATTATGCCAACCAAGCTCCGGATCCAATGAAGGCACTTGTTCGATCGCCCCGCTCCAGGGAACATGTATGGCGCCTTCGAAGACCTGCGTTCCATAGCTCAGCCGAGGACCTGCAGCGCTGCGGAATTCTTCTGCACTCGCTACGATACGAAAAGGTAACCTCAGCAAGCGCTCGAACACCTGACGGATGACGTAATGCACCCGTGGCGAACGATGTTCAACGTGGATCAATAGCATCTGCCTGGCCGATACTAAGTGGTTCGCCTGATCCTGTTCCTCCACCGCTTGATGTGATCGCGGAGCCACCAGCTCCACCGGAATTGATGTATGCATTCGGCCCCGCCAGCGCGCAAGTTCGATGCAATGACCGGGTAGGCTGCTGGGAGTTCGATACGGATCCAATGCATGCCATCGCTGGTGCCGCGCTGTAAAGCCCCGGCGCGTTCCAATGCAGCATCCATGGGCGTGAGATCCATGTGGTGCCCGGCCTTTTTCGCAAAGAGCTGAAAGTCCCGCAGTTCGCTTCGTCCCTGTGCATCCGTGTATCGAAAACGGTAGGTCCGGTAGCGGCGGTACTCGACCTTCTCCTGTTCCTCTACGAAATGGGCGAACGTGAGCGCGTTGTTCACGGGAAGGTCCAAGGTGACCAACACGCCACGCTGACGATGGAGATAGGCGAAGGGAGATCCCGAGCCGAAACTGCTGCGTTCGTTGCTGGCCACGAGCTCTTCACGCGCTATCCCTGCAACAGCAAAAGAATGCAGCGGATGTGGTGTTCGCTGGAAGCTTGGATGCACGAGGGCCGCATTGCCTAAGGCACCGGCCATGCCCGGTGTTTGTAGCACATCGAAGGCTGCACCATCGGCTAGGTCGAAGTTGTATGTCGGCACCATCACGCTCCCTTGCGGACCAACGGCATCTAGAAAGGCATCGAGCAGGGCTGCCACATCCATGGCCATGCCGCTTCGCTTCAGGCGCCACGCCATTCGCGTGAGGTCGGCCATCAGCATAACGGTGTCACCTGATGCAATACCGATGGCGGCAGGCCAGGCCGTTGGACCCCTCATCGGACCTTGACCATTTGGTGGAGTGCCACCTCGTATCCACAAGCTTTCCAGAACGCTTGAGCGGCTGCATTCCCGGCCACTACCGTAAGCTCGGTGCGCGCCACCTTCTTGGCTCGGAACCACTCTTCCAAGCACTCCAATAATTTGCGGGCACCGCCTAGACGCCGCGCGTTTTTGCTGACATAAACGTGTGTGACGGATCCAACAGGACCACCTCCCAGATAGTCTGGTAACAAGCGAAAGGCCCCGTGAGCGAAGCCCACCACATCGCCATCCAATTCCAGGACGCAGAGCCTGGCAAAACGCTCCAGACCTGCCGTGGCCCCTTTCAACCAGAGCGCAGCTCCGTCGGTTGCCAGTGCGGCTACCGAGCCGTATCCGGCTTCTTCGGCATACATGGCTTCGAAAAGTGCGAGTAAAGGGGCCAGGCACGGATCATCCGCCTTGGCAACAATATGCACTGTCAAGTTCGGGGTCACTTATTGAAAGAGTTGATAAAGGCCATTAAGGGTCGTGGCTTCACCTGTTTCCAACGCTTGCTCCAGATCAACTTGTTTGCCCGTTGCTTGCTCCAAACTGGCTACGAGGTCGATATAGCCGAGTGAATCCAGCAGGCCCGACCGCACCAGATCGAAGCCATTGCCCAATTCATGCTCTTCCACTCCAAGCCTCACCAAGCGATCGGCCAATTGTGAAATGATCAATGCATGTAGTTCCTCACGCTTCATCTTGTGCCATGCGTATCAACGTGGTCCGATCCCATTTGCCGCTCGAAGTTCGTGGTATCTCGTCAAGAACAACAATACGCTCCGGAACAAAAGGCGCCGGCAATCGCATGCGCAGCTGCTCCAAGGCCCAAGCGTGATCCACTGGCACGTCAACAAACGTGACCAAGCGCGTGACGCCCTGATGAACGTAGGGAACGGTAACGGCATTGCCCCCATTCAAGGAACTGGAAAGCGCTTCATCCACCTCACCCGGTTCCATGCGATGACCAAGCACCTTCACCTGGTGATCGATACGCCCCATGAAGTGGAGCACCCCGTCTCCATCCAAGCGCGCGCGATCTCCTGTGCGATACCATCGCCCCGCCTGGTCAGGAAGGTGAACAAAAGCCTTTGCTGTGGACTCCGCTGCGTTCACGTATCCCGCCGCGATCTGATCCCCGCTAAGCAACAATTCGCCCTCGGATCCATCGGCTTCATCCGTTGGCATAACGATCGCCTGGCCCGGAACGAACGGCCTGCCGATGGGCACAACCCCTTGACCGGTCATGTCCCCATCGACCTCAAAATGGGTAATGGCGATGGTTGCCTCTGTGGGACCATACAAATTGATCAGCCGTGCGTGTGGTGCTGCGGCACGAATGCTTGCGAGCAAGTCCCAATGAAGGGCTTCACCACAGAAAAAAGCGTAGCGCAGATCAGGGAGCGCATCTGCACCGAGCGTTCTAGCGCGCCGCATCACGGCCACCAGCGAGGGCACTGAGAACCACACGGTGATCTGTTGCTGACGCGCCCATGCAGCAGCACGTAGCCCACCTTGGTCTGGTGGAACACACAAGCAAGCGCCGTGGCTCCAGCAGACGAATAGATCATGAACGCTCAAGTCGAAGGCGAGTGCAAAGTGCTGGGTGAAGCGATCTTCCTGGGTGAAGGTGTACGCGCGGGGAAAATTTCGCAGATAGGAAGAGAGGTTGGCACGTGATACCGAAACACCCTTTGGTCCACCCGTGCTCCCGGATGTGAACATCACATATGCCTCCGCACAAGCGGCAATTTCTGCCCGCATCTCCCCCCTTGAACGCTGTGCTGATGAAGCCGCTTGGACCCATTGCAACGCATGACCTCCGTTGCGGAAAGTCTGCTCCACTTCGGATGGTTCTGGCGAACCGATGGCGAACCGCGCTTCGCAGCGTTCAACCATCATGATCCATCGGTAGACAGGCCCATCGGGAGGCAAGGGCACACAACTGGCTCCTGCCTTCAGGATCGCTAGAACGTTCACGTAGGTAGAGTGATCATTCTTGTGGGCGACGAAAGCGATGCGTTGCCCAGTTGCTCCGCATGTGACCAGGTCATGCGCCATGGCCGTGGAGAGAAGATCCAACTGACGATAGGTAAGCATAGCGCCACGCACCTCCAACGCACGGCGCTCCGGCCAGCGCTCTACTGCGCGGGTGAATACGTACAGGGGATCATGCGGATCGATCGGCATCAGCTTGATGTGAGCGCAACCCGGCTGCAAAGCAGGGCATCTGCCATGTACTTGGTGGCCCAGTTAGGAAATGCGAATTTCTCGTAGCGCCCCCAGATCGGGTATGAACCCGGCATAGCCCCATGGATCGCTTCAGGGCCTTTGGCTGATCGGGCTTGTGCGGCCATGAGCAACTGCACCATGCGCGTGTACGCCTGGCCATAGGTTTGAAGTCTGGTCAACTCATACAGTTCATGCCAAACGATAGCCAGTTGCGCACAACCCGTCATGATCGGAAATTCCGATCCCTGCCAACGACGATCGTATCGCGCATGCAAGGTGCCGTGCTCAAGGAACAGATCCGCAAGCTTCAGGCTTGCCGGTATCGCCAATTCAACGAGTGAAGGATCGGAGAGTATTGATCCGCACTCCAAGAGACCATCCAAGGTGTAGGCGATGGTGTGTGTGATCGGACGATCGTTGTGCCGCGCCGTATTGTCGCAATTGGCGAACCAACCATTAGGCTCGCGCTGGCCCCTTACCCATTCCAAGTTCCGCAGTGCCGCCTCCCGTGATCGGGGATCACCGGTAAGGACATGCAAGCGTAGCAAGGGTGCATCCACGTGCGTATCGTAAACCCGAGCTACGCCTAAAAAATTGGAACTGCGCCAGGCGCCATCGCGGTCCTGCACACGCATGACCCAATCCGCTGCCCGCGCTGCGGCTGCGAGGTAACGATCCTCCTTGGACTGTTCGTACTGCGCCAATAGACCTCGCATAACCTGCGCTGTATTGAAAACGATGCTTGGGCGCTCCTCTCCTATCCGCCCCCCTTGCCAACCTCCATCGGCGTGTTGGATCGTCAGCAACCAATCGGCGGCGCGCTGCGCAGCTTCCAAGGGCCCATGCCAGTTCAGTTGCTTGCCCGCTTCGATCAGGGTAGGGATCGCATACCCGGTTGTCTCCGGGTACGAAGCACCCCAGCCGCGCACCAGATGATAGCTACCCATACCGGCATCGGTCCCTTGCTGCTGGGCACGGAGCAAGTATCCGACGGCCGAACGCAGGGCTGCTTGAGGATCACCTACGAACGAACCGGCCCACGGCGAGCGGTGGGCCCGCAACAATGCACGCGCTTGCGGATCGATCAACCCATGGGCAAAGGACCTTGCGTAGTCGATGGTCGATCGGATCACCGGTGTAGCAGGAGTTGTTCGCAGATCCGTTCTGCTGCATGGCCATCACCGAAAAGTGGTGGGCCGATGGGCAAACTGTCGCGCAGGAATTGTTCTGAAGCACTTCGGATCCGCTGGGCGTCGGCATCGGCCAATATCGCATGGCCCGCTTCAACGAGTTCCACCCATTCGGTTCCTGGCCGCAGGATCACGCATGGCCGACCAAAGAAATATGCTTCCTTTTGAACGCCGCCGCTATCGGTGACCACCAAGCGTGCATGGCTCTCTAGCGTGATCATGTCCAGGAAGCCTGCCGGCGCGATCAAGTGGAAGCCCGGTGCGTTGTTCAAGGCCTTGAGCAGAGCGGGCTCCAATGCGGTCCCCATCATTTTCCGCGTTCGTGGATGAACGGGTAGAACGACGTGAAGCCCTTGTTGCGTATGCAGTTCGAATAGCGCACCGAAGATGGCGTTCAACCGCGCAGGATCATCGGTATTGTTATCGCGGTGAACGGTGGCCAGGATGTACTGCTTACCCAAAAGCCCAAGATCGGCCAGGATGGTAGAGCGCTCTAGGGCAAGTTGTTCGAAGTGACGGCTATTGTCGAACATCACATCGCCGGATAGCATCACCAACGGATGATCCACGGTTGGAGCCATGGTACGATCGACCGCAAAGCCTTCCCGTTCCAAGTTGCGGACAGCCGTATCGGTGGGGCAGAAGAGCCATGTGCTACAGTGGTCGCACACAACGCGATTGATCTCTTCCGGCATGCGTTTGTTGAACGAACGAAGACCGGCTTCGATATGCGCCACAGGAACATGAAGCTTGCTCGCCGCAACAGCTCCAGCCAATGTGCTGTTGGTATCACCGTAGAGTACCACCGCATCGTAGGGCGTTCGCAAAAGCTCCTGTTCGATGCCCTCGATCATGCGCGCTGTCATGGCCCCGTGATCACCGCTGCCTGCGTTCAGGTTGATGTCTGCCCCCGGTATGGCCAGTTCATCAAAGAACACCTGGCTCATGTTGGCATCGTAATGCTGGCCCGTATGAAGGATGGTTTCGTTGATCTTGCCAGCGAATGGACCGCGGACCGCACGACTCAGCGCTGCCGCTTTGATGATCTGCGGGCGTGCGCCGATAATGGTCAATAGGCGGAGCGCGCTTGCCATGCTCAGTGCAATTGGCCGTTGTCGGCGAAGCTGAAGTAGCCTGTGCTGGCCACGATCAAATGATCTTGTACCACAATATCCAGGAACCTACCTCCTTCAACCAATTTGGAGGTCAGGGCAATGTCCTCGGCACTGGGTCGTAGCTGCCCGCTTGGATGATTATGACACAAGATCACCGAGCTGGCCCTGCGATCCAAGGCTTCGCGAAAGATCAACTTGGGATCGGCCACCGTGCCGTGCAATCCGCCTTGGCTGATGCGTGTTCGCTCCAAAAGCCGATTGCCGCGATCAAGCAGCAGCAACCAGAACTCTTCGTGCGGAAGGTCGGCCATTACCGGACGCAAAAGTTCGTATGCCGCCTGGCTTCCGGTGATCAACGGTCGTTCCGCCAAGGTGCTCTCTCTTCGGCGCTGCCCAAGTTCCAAGGCGGCCACAATGCTCATGGCCTTCGCTTCCCCAACACCGTTTATGCGCATGAGCTCCGTAGTGCCCAAGGCCATCAATTTATTCAGGTCGTTGCCCGCCTTGTGCAGGATGATCCGGGCCAGGTCCAATGCGCTTTCCTTGGGCGTACCACTTCGGATCAGGATCGCCACCAACTCCACATCGCTCAACGCTTTTGCTCCCCGCGCCATCAAACGCTCCCGCGGTCGGTCCTCTTTGGACCATTCGGGTATGCTCAACTTGGTCTTCTCAGTAGGCTGCATAGGAGGGGTGTGAAAAGGAACAGGTCCCCTTTCGGAGGACCTGCCCAAGATAACCTTCAGCTTACGCTTACTTCAATGCGTTCACGTGGCGCTTCACCGATGACTTCAGGTTGGCAGCCTTGTTCTTATGGATCAAATTCTTCTTGGCGAGCTTATCCAGCATGGAATTCAACTCTGGAAGAAGCTTTTCAGCCTCTTTCTTATCCTCCGTGGTGCGCAACTTCCGCACGGCATTGCGGGCGGTCTTGCTTTGGTAACGGTTACGCTCGTTGCGGGTCTCGGTCTGCCGGACACGCTTTAGGGATGACTTGTGGTTGGCCATGACTTTCTAGTACCTCTTCCGAAAAGGGAGCGCAAATATAGGAGGATCTTCCATGAACCGGTGCTTGTGAACAAGAAAAAGCCCCGCATAGGCAGGGCTTTCTATTTGCCGCATCGGGCTTAGTAGGCGTTCTCGTCCTTCCTGAACATGTTCGTAACGGTCTTCACCACGATCTTCAGATCGAGCAGGAACGACCAGTTCTCTAGGTACCACACATCCAATTCCACCCTTCGCTCCATCAGTTCAGGGGTGCGCGTTTCGCCTCGGAAACCGCTTACCTGGGCCCAACCGGTGATACCGGGCCGCACGAAATGCCGCACCATGTACTTGTCGATGATGTCCCGGTACTGGTCGTTCAGGCGCAAAGGATGCGGACGGGGACCTACCACGCTCATGTGGCCCATGAACACATTGAAGAACTGGGGCATTTCGTCCAGGTTGCTTTTCCGAAGGAATCGGCCCACAGCAGTAACTCGCGGGTCGTTCTTGGTGGCCTGCTTGGAGTCGGCCTCCACGTTCATGCGCATGCTGCGGAATTTCCAGCAAACGAACTCCCTATTGTCCTTGCCCAAGCGCATTTGCTTGAAGAAGACAGGACCCCGGCCGCTCAGTCTGACCAGCGACGCCAGGATCGGGAACAACCAGGAGAATATGAAAATGATCACGCCAAGGGAGAAGACGATATCGAAGGCCCGCTTGAGACCACGCGAAAATGCGCTATCCAAGGGCTCACTGCGCAACTTGCTCACTGGCACAGCTCCATGGAACTCCAATTTAGAGGTCTTCACCACGGGTATAAAGCTCTCTGCACTGGGTATGACGCGGAACCGAATGGTGTTACGCTCGCAGAACTCCATCAGATCGGTGATGTCGGCGCGGCGTGTGCCCGGCAATGCGCAGTAAAGGATATCGATCTTGTTCTGGATGGCATACGACTTGGCAGCCTCCACATCGCCTACACGCCGCTCACCCAATGGACCTTCAATAGCGTTGTCATTGAACACACCGCAAAAACGATATCCTCGTACGGTCTGATCCTCACAGTATTGGAAGATCTCTTCCGCTGCTGGCCCCTCACCAATAATGATAAGGTCCTTGACCGTGGTCAATGGCTCTAGAGAAAGCACTTTGGTGAATCCGGATTGCACGTGTTGGAGGGAACTTCGCCCAGAACGGAGCAAGGTAGCAAGTTCAGCGCTTAACTCGGCACCGACGGCAGAGCGACCTGTAAGCCGGTCGTTGGGGTCCAGTATCTTTTCCATTTTGCGGTGTACCAAGTGCCTTTCGGGTCTGCGAGTGGGCCAAATGTAGCCTAGGCGTGGCAGGAATGTCAAGTTCGTCGAAGAAATAATTCATTTGGTCGAATTATTTTAACATTGAACGAATAGCCGGTCGAGGGCCAAACTCACTAAAAGATCATGCAATTGACGAACAGCTAGCTGAATACACGCTTCCTTTCTTTGTTCGTTCCGGCAACCATTTCCCTATTCACTTCCCTGGACCCTTGGCTTATCGCTTCCCGAATAAGCGTTGGATCCCTTCGATCGCGAATAGGACGAGGAAGATGCCGTTGGTCACTAAATAGCGTTTCCACAAGCGGCGGGGTTCCAGGCATAGCCTGAACACCCACTCCAGAGAAAGGTCGCGCATCCATTTCGGGGCGCGTTCATCTATTCCTGCATACAGGAGAAAGGCCCCCCCTACGCCTAACATTACCCCATTCACACGCCCCTTCATTGCCGCCATCCACTTCTCCTGCTTCGGACAACCTAGCGAGACCATGATCATGTGCGCACCCGTTGCTTCTATACGCGCAGCATCAGCTGCCAGGTCCATGGCTTCCAAGGGAGCAAAGGGTGGAGAATACCGCCCCACGATCCGGAGGGCTGGCAGCTCACGAGCAGCCCGATCCACCATGCGCTGCTGCACCTCCTCGGATGCGCCGAACAGGAAAACACCCAAACCCTCTGCCGCTGCTTTCTGGAACAAGGCAGGCAGGATGTCGTTGCCAGCCACCCGCTCTTGCCGTACCCTATGGAAGAGTTGCATGGCGCGCAATACCGGCATGCCATCAGGAGTGGCGAAGTCAGCCTTGGCAATGATCCTTGCGAACGCCGGATCCCTGGCTTCAACGATCATGTGCGCATTCACGCAGCAGACATACGATGATCGATGGGCTGCACCATGGGCGACGATCGCGCTCATTTGTTCCGCGAACGGGCCCACCGTGATATCCGCCGTGATCACGCGCAATTTGCTTAACACGGGCAAGCATTCCTTGGATGACCCTTGTGATGTGGATGATCCGGGCATGGGCTGCACGTTGTCAAGTATCGTACCGTTCGTTCGCATGCTCACACCTGCTCACAAAGGAGCACGAACTCGCGCTCCATGTTGCGGTGAAAGGCGTTCAACGTGAATTCCCGCTCAAAGATGCGTCGCCCCTCCAAGCCCATCCTGCGCCTCAATTCTGGATCACGCGCAAGGACCAACAATTTATCTGCCACCGCTCTTGGGTCCTGAACAGGTACTAAAAAGCCGCTTTGTCCATCGGCGACCACCGATGGGATCCCCCGCCAATGGGTGCTGATAACGGGTTTGGCGAATTGCATGGCCTCCAACAGCACCAATCCGAAGGTTTCCGCATCGTAGAACGAAGGAAAACAGAACACATCGCAGGCAGCAAAGCGCGCGAACTTCTCCGAGCCGCTCAATACACCAAGGAATTCCACTTGCGCCCTCAGACCGTGGGATGCCACAAATGCATCGCACTCCGCTTTGTATTCTGCCCGGCTCCATTTGCCCATGAGCAACAGGCGTGCATGCAAACCTTCTGCAACAGCAAGTTTGAATGCCTCCAACACGACCGATACACCCTTGCCAGGTACAAGTAGCCCGGTGAATAGGATGGTGATCGGGGCACCCGGCGCCGCAACGTGCTCTGGGACCGTACCGCGCATGTCCTGCACACCATTTGGCACCACCACGTTCCGCTTTGCGCCTAAGGCCACACCATCTTCCGGATTCTGCGGGGCGGTGCGAATGGCCAGTGTAGGATGCCTATATGCCAAACGGAAGAATGGCCTGGACCAAGCTGGCATTTCTGGCTCGTAGGCCGCAACACCACCAGCGTGGAAATGGAAGACCGCCTTGGGGAACAACCAACGCGTCGCGATCAATAAAATGATGTCACGGAGGATGGGCACCTTGCTGGGTCCGCTGGGCGGGTAGTACAGCACGGTGGTCCCGTATCGGAACCGGAACCACCAGATGCGCAGGATGGTGGTGAAGAGGACCCATAGCTTGCGCGGCGCGAACTTGCCAACGCTCTCGATGTCCTCGGAAAAGGCCATGCGCACATGGAAAAGCTCCACGCGGTCCGATCCAAGCTCCAGCAAACGGGCGATCATGATAGCCTGCCCGTGATGGGGTGGCGGGGTTTGACCAACAACCAGAATGCGGCAACGGTGGCGTTTGCGAGGCACCGGGCAAAAGTACCCGCCGCCATAGCAGCACGTTCCAGAGCCGTGTAGGCGCTATCAACAAAACCCCGTGGAACTGCCCGGCAGTGGTTTTCGGCGCTCCGTCGAAGCCAGGGTACTCTCGGTCTGATCC
>Ga0209490_10003593_pt1 | contig 14437 bp, 14 predicted proteins | sample MAT06_FD_187209 | JGI IMG/M metagenome (GOLD analysis project Ga0209490, IMG submission 187209) | Freshwater microbial communities from Lake Fryxell liftoff mats and glacier meltwater in Antarctica - MAT-06 (SPAdes) (version 2) | ecosystem: Environmental > Aquatic > Freshwater > Ice > Liftoff...
ATAAACTTCCACGTTGGCAGACATAGTTCTTTACATCGATTGTTTACGCTTTATTCTACTCGTTCGTGTGAAGTTAAGGGCGAGTAGTCTGCGTCTCCGCACCCCGCACTTCCGACCCTATGGAGGACTGACAGGCAACGGTAAATCAGGCGTAGTTGGGGATGCAGGCACCACTGCTATCGTTAAGGAACGTTCTTCTAAAGCGCATCCTTGGGCTTGAACCAAAACGGTAACCGGATCATTTGTGAGAGTTTTGGGAGCGGTGTAAACGGTACGATTGCTAGCAGAACTGCCTTGAGGACTAAGCTTGCCGCGATCTGCTTTCCAGGTGAATAACACGGGCTGGCGATCTGGATTTTCCAATTGAACGGTGATTGCCCGTTTTTCTCCGGCTGGAACGGCAATGGGCAGCCCTTCGGGAAGTTGAGGTTCCTCAGCAGAGAATTCTGGGTTGAGGCTCAGCCTGTTAACCGAGACACTGAGAATTCTTGCCGTGCAAACGTTACTAATCGTGTCAACTCTAAATAAAGGTTGCAGAATTAAGTCCCAAGTGCCATAGCCAATAATCGCTGCGATCGCGATGGGCGCAGCAAATCGGCTAATTTGATCAATCCAAGACTGATTTTCTGGCATGATACGGGACGAGTTTTAAACCACAGTGCTTTTGACCTTACCCAACTTTAGCAATAGATCACCACTGATTGGGACGGCGGCAGGTCTTTGGGCAAGTTACACCAGTTACACCCATTCTTGAGTTGATAGAAGATGCCATCCAAGATTTCCCGCTTTGTCCATTGAGGCGGTCTGGTTCGCTTCTTTTGGGGTAATAATGGCGCAATGATTTCCCACTCGTTGTCCGTTAAGCGGCTGGAGTATGGCATTTACTTTTCATCTTATCCTCCTACTATTAAAGATCCAAAATGGGTTCTATACTATTTTTCTTTCGTGCCCATTAAGACTGCCATAGAGTCAACTGAATGATGCTGTTAGAAAATCCCCTTAACTCAGTCTTCAAGACTATTGAGATATAGATAGAAAGCAATCTCCTGCCAAGATAAACGCCCTTTTAACAGGCAAAAATGGTTTCAAAAAAAGAACTAGAGCAAATGCTTATAAACTTGATTAAATATTTCTATAGTCAATGGATCTAAAGTTGATCAAAGATGATCCGAAAGTAGTAAGCTTGATTTTAATGAATCGCAAATTGCTCTTGATCCAACGACTGTTTAGCTGAAATCTGAATATTCAAACACTTGTTTAATAAAGTATTTGTTTGACAATAGTATACATTTTCCCAGTTATGCCTATCTGCCATAGCCAGATTATCGAATGCGGTTTCTGCTAGTTAATCGGTTAGATAATCACTACGGAAATGCTTCAACTATTGAAAAGTTCATATTAAGTGAAAAGCTGCTTAAGGCTTTGTGGGATTAAGGCATTGCTTCCTATTGAAACTGTGAAACTTAGTGCTACGAGTTAGTCCAGTACTCTGGCTCCAGCTTTATCTACTCTTTTGCTTTGATTGGTAAGGCGCGATCGCCCTACCAATCAAAGATTCTGTAAAGGTAGAAAAGTTCAAGTTTCTAGTTCTCTTTAAGATGGCGAGAGCATTCATTCCTGGTGATTGATTTTAGTCTGGTGCTTGTTTTTCAATTAGTGAGGATACTCTGGTGAGTCAATTGTCTAGAAGGCGGTTTCTTTTCTCTGCTGGTGTATCAGCAGTCGGTGCCGTTGCTCTTAAAGGATGCGTCGGCAATCCACCCAGCAGCACCCAAACTGGTTCTTCACCGCCCGCAGCCCCGGCTGTGAACGTCGGTGGTGGACAAGGGGTAGAAACCGCCACCGCCCGGATTGGCTATATTCCGATTTTTGAGGCAACTCCGCTGATTATTGCTCAAGTGAAAGGCTTTTTTGCCAAGTATGGAATGACCGACGTGCAGGTGCTGAAGCAGTCTTCCTGGGGTTCCGCGCGGGACAACCTGGTGATTGGTGCGGCAGGGGGCGGGATTGACGGTAGCCAGTTCCAGATGCCCATGCCTTACTTCATTGCCAGTGGCAAAATTACTGACAACAAACCACTTCCCATGTATGTCCTGCTGCAAACGTCTACCCATGGCAACGGGATTGCGATCTCCGACAAGCACCTGGGCAAAGGCTTGAACTTGGATGCATCTAAGGCAAAAGGCTATATCAGTGAGCTAAAGGCAAAAGGGACTCCCTTCACGGCGGCTTATACCTTCCCTGCTGCCAACCAGGAACTCTGGATTCGGTATTGGCTTGCTGCTGCTGGCATTGACCCTGATAACGACGTGAAGCTGATCACCGTTCCTCCGGCTCAAACCGTTGCCAACATGAAAACAGGCACGATGGACGGATTCAGCACAGGCGACCCCTGGCCCTACCGCATCCTGGCAGAAAAGATTGGCTTTATGTCTGCCCTGACTGCCCAAATCTGGCCTAATCACCCAGAGGAATACTTTGCTATGCGGGCAGATTGGGTGGATAAGAATCCTAAATCAACCAAAGCTCTATTGAAGGGCATTATGGAAGCTCAGCAGTGGTGCGATGATCCTAAAAACCGTCCAGAAACCGCAAAGATCCTAGCAGGACGCGAGTTCTTCAACCTGGCAGAAGATATTTTGAATCCGCCTCTGCAAGGGAAGTACGCGATGGGAGACGGACAACCCACTATCGATGATGCGAAAATGAGTCCCCTCTTCTGGAAAGACGGGAAAGGCAGCGTGTCTTACCCTTACAAGAGCCACGACACCTGGTTCCTGACAGAAAACATCCGTTGGGCAATGCTCCCCGAAGATACGGACGTGAAGGCTCTGGTGGACAAGACCAACCGGGAAGATCTATGGCGGGAAGCTGCCAAAGAAGCAGGCATTGCGGATGCGGATATTCCCAAGGAAACCTCTCGCGGCGTTGAGAAGTTCTTTGATGGAACCACCTTTGACCCCAGCGACCCCACTGCTTACCTCAAGAGCCTCAAGATCAAAAAGGTCAAAGTCTAGTCTCTGCCTAAGAGCAGGTCGCTTGCGACAGGTTGCCTGAGGAAGGTTGCCTGAGACAAAGACATGAGTTGAGTCATTAAGATTCCTGCTTAGTCAGGAATCTGCCTATTTCACCTTCATAAGGATGATCAAAATGAGTCGAATTAATGGTTTTCTGGGTCGTCGTAATCTTTTGAAACTGATGGGTGCTTCTGGAGTGGGCTTTGCCACTGCTACAGCCTGTAGTTCTCAAACCGCTACTCCTCCTGCGGCAACCTCTGCATCACCCACATCTCAGGCTATGGCAGATAAAACAGCACCTCAAGAGTCAGTGGAAAAGCGTTCGTTTTCAGACGACATGACACCTGAGCAGTCTTTGCAGTTGCTGGTTGAGGGCAATAAGCGCTTTACGGAGCAACGGTTGTCTCATCCCCGCCAGGGATTTGCTCGCCTGGTAGAAACGGGCGCTGACCAATTTCCGTTTGCTGCCTTCCTCGGTTGTGCTGACTCGCGGGTGCCTGTGGAATTGGTATTTGACCAGGGAATTGGAGATTGTTTTGTCGTGCGGATAGCGGGCAACATTGCCACAACGGAAGCAATTGGGAGCTTAGAATTTGGTGCAGCAGTGCTGGGTTCTAGAGTGCTCGTGGTGATGGGGCATGAAGGCTGTGGAGCCGTAAATGCGGTGCTGCGGCAAGCCAAGCTTCCTGCTGAAAGCAAGATTGGCTCTTTGGTGCCATACATTCAACCGGGGGTGGATAAGGCAAAGAACGAAAAAGGAAATGACCTGGTTAATGCCATTAAAGATTCGGTGATGGTGCAGGTTGAAACCTTGAATAAGTCTCCGATTTTGGAAGGCTTGATCAAGCAAAATAAGCTCAAAATTGTGGGTGGCTACTACGACCTGGATACAGGCGTATTCTCGCTGATTGAGAAGGCAAAGGCAAAGGCATAGGCGATCGCTTTAGTTGGTGCACTAGAACTGCTATCGTCATGAGTGCAGGTTCTATCCCCACTGTTTTATCTGTCTATGTCACCAAATTTATCCATCATTGCTTCAGGGTTGCGGCTCTTGACCTTCCAGGGTGTCACTCTACACCAGGGAGCGTTTGTAGTTGCAACCCTGGATGGCGATTTGCTCCGAATTAGCCCTGACGGGGCGATCGCCCCCTGGGTGAATGTGTCTCGCTATGGAGTGCCAACGGGCATTACCAGCAGCGGCGAGGCGATCGAAGTTGTTTTATCAACTCAGGAATCTGGTCATTTTTTAGTGCAGGTCAGTTCTACAAATAAAATTTCTGTTGTTGCAGATCTATCCCAGTTGGCTGGAGAGTTTGGTGCGCCCTTTGGGGTGGCTGCCCACGGCGGATATTATCCTTACTACTTAGTGTCTATCTCTACTGATGTTGTGGGTTCAGGGGGATTGGTGGCGCGCGTTACGCCCTCTGGCAAAGTATTTGAATTAGCTCGAATTACCAGTACGCCCTTTGGTATTGCGGCATTGCCCGATGGTGCGATCGCGACCCTAGAAGATGGGCGAGTGGTGCAGATCTCGTTAGCAGGAGACGTGGGGGCGATCGCCAATTTAGTAGAGGCAAATCTGGGTATGCCGATTGGTATCGCTCTTGAGCAGAAACATTATCTTGTCAGTACTACAAAAGGCTGGCTGGTGCAAGTTCAGTCGGATGGCACCCTGACACCCCTGACAAATATTCTAGAAGCTGGGTTTGGTTCTCCCACGGCAATTACCTGCTTCCAGGACACTCGCATTATTCTTACTAGCGCTGGCAATCTACTGTCTATGAAACAGGGTTAACCCTGCTGCAAAGGACTGTCAAAAATCTAGCCAATTCGAGTAGTATAGTTCATCTCTACTAACTGCTTGAATTTATGAGAGCAAAGATCCAGGATCAAATTTTGTTTCCAAATCAGGAAGCTGTGCCCCAGTATAAGAAAAATGGCTCTGTGGTACGCAACAGCTATTTTTGGGCGTTGAAGGCGATGCTGGTGTCACCGTCTGCTCTGAAGTATGGCATTTACTTTTCATCTTACCTCCTATATTAAAGATCTAAAATGGGTTCTGTAGCGTTGCAGCAATTCTCATTTTGAAACATTTGTACTGAAGTAAGAGCCTGTGAACGCTTTTATGCTCAATGTCCTGAACGGCAGAATGCGGGTTCTAGCCATTAAAGACGATTGCAATCAGACATTTGGGTGAGAATAATTCTCATACTGAGAATTGCTGATAGCGTTGGATATTGCAACGTTCATGAAACGGTTCAAACGACATAGAGGGCGTTTTGTGAAACGCCCTTACTTACAAATCCTTATAGTCCTGTAGGCAAACCAGTAGCCTTGCCTTTGATGCTTGTGACGATTCTTCCCCAACCTGCTTCACTGCCTTGATCCCAAAAAATCATTTGCATTGTGCCGTAAGTATAGGCATCGTATTTACCACCAAAGCCCACATCATAGGAGTCGCTGTAGCCGTAGCGGGTGCCATAGGGGTCATGCACCAGCCAAGCCTTGTTTACGGGATCATGCCCGACAATGACACAGATATGACCCGATCCTTTGTAAGCAAACCCAACCACGACTGGAATGCTTGCTTTAAGTGATAACAACACATCTTTTCCAGAAAGCTTGTAGCTGAAATAAGATTCAATGCCAAGGTCTTTCAATGCCTTAGTTTGAGCATCGTGGTCAATGGTATCGCCATACTTGTTGACCAGCCGCATAAAAACTGACTCTGGCTCAGGAAAACCTTGTTGCTTGGCTTGCTTTGAGAGATCTCCTTTTAGCAAATAATTTGCCAGCATCGTGTTGCTGGTGGTGTTGCACTGCCGCCAGCCGGGTCCAAAGACTGTGGGGTCGTTGTTTAGCTGAGAGTAGTAAGGAACATCCAGTTTGATCACTTGCTTAGCGTCTTCCCCTTCGACGGTAATGTGAGGGTCGTAAACATAGACTTCCTGGAGCTTTGACTTACCATCCTTTGCGGTTAATGGAGATGCCAATATCAGGCGGATATGTTGGTTGCGATCGGGGCTGAATTCGGTGACACTAAAAGTCTTGCCCGTTTCCATTGAAATTTTATCGGCATCTGGCAAATCGTTAGCCGCTAAAACACGTTTTTTGAGAAAGGTATCTGCATTGGTGGTTGCTTTTGGCATGATGGTAGACCCCTTAGTTCAGTAATATTTAGATTTAGCAGTGTTTGTGCAGCTTTAGCGGTGTTTGTGCAGCCACGAAGCTGAAACAATCTTTTGTTAGACTGCCCTGAATTGAACATTGCTAACCAAATCTTAGATTTCTGTGTGAATCATACCTTAACCATGATTCTGTTCTAAGTTTTGCTATCTTAAAATACCTTCAGCGATCGCACCGCTTGAAGCAGTTCCGGCACTACCTCGGCAGTCCAATGTCCTTCGCCACGCCGTCCGGTCAGCACCATTAAATGTAGGCTGTAGGCATGGGGATAGCCGTTTGCTTCCAGCCAAATCAAATCGCCTTCCACTTCGCAGGCGATCGCTTCTTCAGCCATTAACTCGGATTGCATTTGGGCGATCGCGCTGACCAGTTGATTGAGCAATCGAGCAAATTCTTCAAGTTCAGCCGTGGTTAGCTCTAATGCCCAATCTTCTGCACCCACCAAGCCTTGAAAGGTAGCTGCTTCTGCATCCCAGCCAATTCGCCAGCCAACGCCAGTTTTAAGCAGCCGAGCCATAGGGGAAAAGGGAAAAGGGAAAAGGGAAGAGAGAAAAGGGAAGCTAGTTGGAGGGAGGCTTGGGGAGGGGCGATCGCCCGGATTGGGTCGAAAACCCATTTACTAAGGCTTGCACTAGGGCATCTCGCTGGGCGCGGTTTAGCTGGCGAATGGCTGCTATGTCTCCTTCAGCAGGATTTTTTTTAAGCTTATTTGCCCCAGGATAGTCGCTAGTTTCAAGCGCTCCAGTCAAACCCAGATACTCGGCAAGGGTAATTTTCCAATCCAAGCGATAGATAGGTGGTCGTCCTTTGACGTAGAGATGGTAGCGAATCAGCCGACTCACCAAAGTGTTTTCTGGGGCAATCTTGCCCGTTTCTTTACTGATGTATTGGTTTTCTCGCGGAAAGTCGGGGAGCTGTTCGTAAACAGTTCGCCATACGCCTTCTGAGCGAACAATTGGTTGAGCGATCGCCGATGAGGGCTGCCATTCTACAAACCCACCTCCAGTCGTGAGCGCAAATCCTATTGCGACCATTGAACCGACGGCGATCGCAGTCAGACGACGGAAGCGTTTTAGCATGGTCAGTCAACCCTCAATCGTCAGCCTTTAATTAGAGAAAATCCCTTATTCACCAATGATTTCAGGCTGGGTCAATTCATCAGACATTTCCATAATTGCCCGCAGCACTGGCTTCATGGAAGGGTCTTCGTTGTTATCAAAATCCTCAAAGCGCCGTCTCTTGGCACGATTGGCAACCTGAACCGTAATCCGATAGCGATTAGATGCCGCTCCAATCAGTTCATCGGCACGGCGCATCACATGGGTGCTGTCATACACAGGACGCTTTTGCATAAACGTAGTTTCCAGTAGAAAAGGCTTCCTCAGTCTATCAATAGAATTGGCGATTGCGGTTAAATCCGCTCGGATTTCTCCTGTCTATTGTCTAAAGTCAATGAATTGAGACGCGATCGCTAACTCAACAGCCTTGAGAAATTCTGAGAAAGCAGACATAAGTAAATCTTTAGCTTTGTCATAGTAACTTTCTATGCATTTTCCAATTGTTTTTTGTATCGTATGCCGCTAAAGTATTTCTAAGATAGATTTTTGATTATATTTGTCCAAAACTGGATAGACTTTTTTCTATGAAAGAAGTGGGCAGCTTGAATGCTTTTTGAATCGGGCATTCCCCGTCTGATTCTTCCTAAAGATTAGAAGATCTGAGCTATCTCATCAGGGTCTTTGATCCCAATATTTATATATGTAGGACAACTCATTTTCTCTGTTACACATTTTAACAGCCTAGGTTTGGATATTAGGAGACAGTATTCATTCATCACTGAATTTAAGGAGATATCCATGACGATCGCCGACGACCGCTCGACCACAAAAACATTTAATTCTCCATTTTTGGCACGGTTGAAGTTGAAAGAACGACTCAGTGACTTGATACCGCCTGTAATCGCGATCTCGATCCTTCTCGTCCTCTGGCAACTCTTTTCTTTTCTTCCCAAAGCCACACTGCCAGGTCCAATTCAAGTTGTGCAAGACACTTGGCTTTTGATTCTGTTTCCCTTCTATGACAATGGCGGCACCGACAAGGGCTTATTCTGGCAGATCCTTGCTAGTTTGCAACGAGTCGCGATCGGATATGTATTCGCCGCCATTATCGGTATCAGCTTAGGGATATTGGTCGGGCTAAACAAGACACTATCCAAAGCCCTCGACCCCATCTTTCAACTGCTGCGAACCGTGCCGCCTCTAGCCTGGGTGCCGATCGCCCTTGCCGCACTACAGCAAAATCAACCTGCGGCACTGTTCGTCATCTTTATTACGGCGGTGTGGCCCATTTTGATTAATACCTCAGTGGGTGTGCAACAAATTCCTCAGGACTACACCAACGTGGCTCGTGTGTTGCAGCTATCCAATAGAAAGTATTTCTCCAAAGTGATATTTCCGGCGGCATTGCCCTACATCTTTACCGGATTGCGAATCTCAATTGGGCTGGCATGGCTAGCCATTATTGCAGCGGAAATTGTCATGGCTGGCATTGTTGGCATTGGTTTCTTCATCTGGAATGCTTACCAAAACGGTCAAGTGAGTGAAATCATTCTGGCGCTGATTTACATCGGCCTGGTGGGACTGCTACTGGATAAGTTTATGACCTGGTTGCAATCGGCGATTTTGCCTGAATAGTTTTGAGTTTTGAGTTTTTCCAACCTAACCCCTATCCGCCATGACAACATCTGTTACTGTTGACAACTTTGTTAGTGTCGAAAACATTGAGAAAACCTTTCCTTTAGTCAACGGCGATAGCTATATCGCGTTGAAAGGCATTGATCTAAACATCCGCAAGGGTGAATTTGTTTCACTGATTGGTCACTCTGGCTGTGGTAAATCAACGCTGCTAAACATCATTGCCGGGTTAGATTTGCCCACCGAGGGCGTGGTTCTGCTGGATGGTGAGACGGTTCGCCGACCGGGACCCGACAAGATGGTGGTGTTTCAAAATTACTCGCTGTTGCCCTGGTTGACGGTACGAGAAAACATTGCCCTAGCAGTGGATGAAGTGCTATCTCATTTACCGGCTCCAGAGCGCCGCGAGGTGATCGAACATCACATTCATTTAGTGGGCTTGCAACATGCTGCTGATAAGTCGCCGGGTCAATTGTCGGGTGGGATGAAACAGCGAGTGGCGATCGCCCGTGCCCTGGCTATCCGTCCTAAACTATTGCTGCTAGATGAACCCTTTGGCGCGTTGGATGCCCTGACACGCGGCAATTTGCAAGAACGCTTGATGCAAATTTGTGATGAAAGCAAAGCGACAGCAGTGATGGTGACTCATGATGTGGACGAGGCGTTGTTACTCAGCGATCGCGTGATCATGTTGACCAATGGTCCTGAGTCGAAAATTGGACAAATCATGGAGGTCGATATTCCTCGCCCCCGCAAACGACTAGAAGTGGTGAATCATCCTAGCTACTACTCAATGCGGAGTGAAATCATCTATTTCCTTAATCAACAAAAGCGGATTAAAAAACTGCAATCGCGCAAAACAGGAGCGATCGCCCGCCATGGGTTAGAGAAAATCAACCTGGAAATTGGCTTTGTGCCCCTGACTGCTTGCGCCCCCCTCGCCGTTGCTAAAGAGAAAGGCTTTTTTGCTCACCATGGCTTGGATGAAGTCAACTTAGTGCGTGAATCTAGCTGGCGTGGCATTCAAGATGGGATTGCAGGTAACTATCTAGATGCGGCTCAAATGCCCTCTGGAATGCCGATTTGGTTGACCTTGGGCGGAATGGGTGGTCGTTTTCTGCCGACGGTCAGTGCGCTCACCCTAACTCGCAACGGGAATGCGATTACCCTTGATAAACGCTTCTATGACGAGGGCATCCACACCCTACAAGACCTGAAGCGGATACTGTTGGAAACCCAAAATAAACAACATGTGTTTGGGGTGGTTCATCCAGCCTCTATGCATAATCTGTTGCTGCGCTATTGGCTAGCAGCGGGTGGCATTGATCCCGATCGCACGGTTCACCTCAACACCATTCCTCCAGCCCAAATGATTGCCAATCTGCAAGCTGGAAACATTGATGGATTTTGTGTGGGCGAACCCTGGAACGTCCGCGCTGCCGTTGAGGGCATCGGCTACACGATCGCCACCGATCTGGAAGTGTGGGAAGGTCATCCTGGAAAAGTGCTTGGTGTACGGGAGGAATGGGCGCTTGCCTATCCCAACACTCACATCGCATTAGTGAAAGCCCTTCTAGAGGCATGTCGCTACTGCACCGATGAGGCAAACCATGAAGAAATTCGGGAAATCCTCTCTCGCCGCGAATACTTGGGAACTGACCTGCAATACATCTATTTGGGCGATCCCAATTCTCAAATGTGCAGTCTTCATCCCTCACCTAAAGAGTACGCCCATCATCAGTTCTACGGTCAGGGTGTCAATCGCCCCAGCCGGACTGAACATCTCTGGCAGATGACGCAAATGGCACGCTGGGGAGATGTTCCCTTTCCGCGCAACTGGGTCGAAATTCTAGAGCGAGTTTGCCGAGTCAGTGCATTCAGCACGGCTGCGCGGGAATTGGGATTATCTGAAATTACCTACAGTCGAGGTCCGATTCAACTATTTGATGGCACAACCTTTAGTGCCGATGATCCGATCGCCTATCTCAACAACTTGGAGATCAAGCACGATATCTACATGGCAGAAGTGCCAATGAGCCATTCATTCGCGACAACATAACTAGATTAGAACTGACGCAGATAAATCGGAATTTGCCCCCCAACCCCCAATTCTGGGGGAGCAAGAAAATCAAAGTCCCCCAGAATTGGGGGATTTAGGGGGCAAGTGCGTAAGTCCTATCACAATTCTTTTGTTGGCAGGTTAATAACAATCATTCATCATTATCTAACGATGCAAACTCTAACCACCCAATCAACCACAGATTCTCCGATCTCTAATCAAGAACCGTTTCTCGTCATCGACAATGTTTCTAAGGTCTACCCCAATCCCAAGGGTGACTATGTTGTGCTTGAGGAAGTCAATTTAAAAGTTCAAGAAGGCGAATTCGTCTGTGTGATTGGTCATTCTGGCTGTGGCAAATCAACCCTGTTGAATATGGTGGCAGGTTTCTCGGAACCCACGGATGGATTAGTTACATTACATGGCAAACGGATTACCAAACCGGGACCCGATCGCATGATGGTTTTCCAGGGTTACGCGCTGTTGCCCTGGCTGAGCGCTTACGAAAATGTATATCTGGGAGTAGATTCTGTATATCCTCAAAAATCTGAGGCTGAGAAAAAGCAGATTGTGCAGGAACATCTGGCAATGGTGGGACTGACAGAAGCCGCCGACAAGAAGCCGGGGCAACTGTCGGGGGGGATGCGTCAACGAGTGGCGATCGCTCGTGCGTTGGCAATCCGTCCAGAAGTGTTAATTCTCGACGAACCGTTTGGTGCGTTGGATGCGATTACCAGAGAGGAGTTACAGGTTGAACTGTTGAAAATTTGGAATGATCATCGATGTACCGTATTGATGATCACTCACGACATTGATGAAGCGCTGTTCTTAGCCGATCGCCTGGTGATGATGACTAATGGACCTGCGGCAAAAATTGGCGAGATCTTAGAGATTCCATTTCCAAGACCCCGCGATCGCGAGCGGATTATGGAAGATCCAGAATTCTATAAAATGCGGAACTATATTTTGGACTATCTCTACAACCGATTTGCCCACGATGACGATGGTTGATTGCAAAATCACGCAACGTGTGGCTTTCAGAAATAGCGCAAAGACTGCCCTCTCCCAAAGGAGAGGGAACTAGAAAGGGGGAAGTTAGACCGCAGGTCGTGCGAAGCAGGGTTTGCAATGTAGCTTTCTTCCTGTAGAGTAGGCAAATTATTTATTAGAGAGTCATGGGGGCGATCGGGGCGATATTTGGATCGTGACCGCCAATTTGGCTAGTCCGCAGCACCCAAACGCTGGCACCCTGCTTTAAGAAAATGCGGATAACAGTGTCGCTGGCAAGACGCGGCAGTATGGTGCGCCAGCTTCCCAGACCAGTCTTGAGGTTTTGCAGCGGGTTATCTTCCATTGTGCTGCCTAAGTTAAACTCGTTCTTTGCCCAATCCGAGCGAGGTTGCCAGTAAACCTGCCAGTAGCTTGAGCTGCTGGGGGATGCCGCTGTTTTTTTGCTGAAGCTGCACCAAAGGATGGGAAGCATCTGCGCGTTGAGTGATAGTAGCAGCAGGTGCTGCCCACGTTGTTGACGACGGCTTGAGCAACAGCTTGGGCTGCTTCTGGAGCCGATCGCCCCGATGTCTGGATCAACCGATTCATTTCTGGTGCGGTGGTTTGAGTCGCAGCGACGATGGGAGCCGCCACCCGCCCTGCCTGCACCCGCTCTATCAATTCAGTCCGATTTTCTACGAGTTCCACACCTGCCACGCGATCGGCAAGCGTTTGACCCAATCTGGCGATCGGTTGTCCAATACTGCCTTCCAAAAATTGCAGCGCCACCCAGCCAAAGGCAACATAGCCAAATGCCGTCGCTCCATCCACTCCAGCGGCGGCTTCAAAGCCCACCACTGCTGCCAGCAATCGCCACACCGACAATACATTTAAGATCGGAAGCCCTGCATAAGGCAACGCACCTAAAAAGCTGAACAACTGGGGCGCATAGCTGAACCCAAATACTTTGATCAGAGTTCTGAAGGAAACATCCACCGACCAGGGCAATAGACAAATCAACCAAGTGCTAAACGCCAAAAACAAGAAGCCGAAGGTAAACAGGATGGCATTGAGCAACAGGCTAAAGACGAAGCGAATCGGTTTAACCCGATTGATGAAGAGCACAATACTTTGCCCAATCGCCAAGGATAACCCGGCGAATATCACCACCAGCACCGATGGCAATATTCCTCGCTGTAAGGAGGCAATCTCTTGAAAGGCTTCTAAGCTCAGGCTAAATACCCCGCCCAGCAAGTCCCAAAATTGATATGAAGTGGTTGCCGTCATGACAGTATTCCCTAGCGATCGCCTGACACCATTCGTGCCATCAGATTACATCAGAAAGATTACACAACAAATATATGAAAGAAGTAAGTTAATTCTGGTTAGAGAAATCTGCTGGTTTGAAAATCGTTTAAGGAACGGAATGCAGACAAAGCTGAGCTTGCATCAGGGTTCAAAGGACGCAAGCTCGGCCTGGGAGTTTAACCTATTCTTCGACTGGTGCGCTTGCTTCTAAAACAGGAGAGGCTGCGATCGCCGAGTCCCCGCCGACTACTTCCCCGCTGCTCACGTCCCCATCCAGCAGCGCATCTTCCTCTGCATCCGAAGCAGGCACCAAAGCGACTGCCACAATCTCATCGTCTTCGTCCAAGCGTTGCAGGCGAACCCCAGAAGCAGCGCGAGATTGACAGGAAATGGCGTTAATTGCTTGGCGAATGATAATGCCGCGATTGGTGATCAGCATTAATTCTTCGCCTTCATGGACGATTCTCAGCGATGCCATATGATCGCCAGGTTTGCGGAACTTGGTCGCCACAATGCCCATGCCTGCCCGATTTTGCAAGCGGAACTGGGTCACAGGCACCCGCTTGCCATAGCCGTATGCAGTCACCGTCAAAATCCAAGGACCGGAAGGTGCTGTTTCTAAGGCTTCCAAGGTTTCCATCGCGTCATCGCTGGTCACCTCATCCTCGCCGCTGCCATCGGACTCCAGATCAGCCGCGAGAGTTTCCACAATCTCGCTGGGCAAAATATCTAGACCCACCAAACTATCGCCCTGACGCAGTGCCATTGCTCTTACGCCGCGTGTGGCGCGACCCAGAGGACGTAGTTGGTCATGGCTTGCCCGAAAGTGAATCGATTTGCCGAACTGAGAGCCAATTAAAATCGTGTCTTCAGCACGGGCACGACGCACCCAGCGCAGCAGATCGGCTTCTTCCAGAGAGATAGCAATCAAGCCATTGGCGCGAATATTCTTAAAAGCCGAAAGCGCCGTTTTTTTGATGTAGCCCTTATTCGTCAGCATCACCAAATACTCATCCTCGCTGAACTCGCTAACGGGAACGATGGAGGTAATTTTTTCGTTGTGAGGAATGGGCAATAGCTGCACAATGGCAGTCCCACGGGCAGTCCGAGAACTGACCGGAATTTGATAAGCTCTTACGCAATAGACCACGCCGCGATCGCTAAAGAACAGAATACTATCGTGA
>Ga0209490_10003603_pt1 | contig 14420 bp, 13 predicted proteins | sample MAT06_FD_187209 | JGI IMG/M metagenome (GOLD analysis project Ga0209490, IMG submission 187209) | Freshwater microbial communities from Lake Fryxell liftoff mats and glacier meltwater in Antarctica - MAT-06 (SPAdes) (version 2) | ecosystem: Environmental > Aquatic > Freshwater > Ice > Liftoff...
AGGACTTTCGGTCGAGCCCGAGGGGCTGGTCTTGGTCTTGGTGCCTTGCCGGCTCGTGGGAGAGTATTGGCCCTTGGTGAGGCCGTAGATCTCGTTGTTGAACAGGAGAATTTTGACGTCCACGTTTCGGCGGAGGACGTGCATGGTGTGGTTGCCGCCGATCGAGAGCCCGTCGCCGTCGCCGGTGACGACCCAGACCTGGAGGTCCGGATTGGCGAGCCGCAGGCCCGTGGCGAAGGTGGGGGCTCGGCCGTGGATGGTGTGGAAGCCGTAGGTGTTCATGTAGTAGGGGAACCGGCTGGAGCAGCCGATGCCGGACACGAACGCGAGTTTTTCGCGGGGCACGCCCAGCGTGGTGAGGGCCTTTTTCATCTGGGCCAGAATGCTGTAGTCCCCGCATCCGGGGCACCAGCGGACTTCCTGGTCGGAGGAAAGTTCTTTCGCGGTCAGCGTGGGGAGAGCGGTTGCGGACATCAAGGAATTCCCATCGGTTGTATGAGTTACTTTACATTATTCGGTAGGTCGCCAATGATGGCGTCTTCAAACCAGAGTCGAACCCAATGGAGGCCGGGCTCGGGGATGATTAAATTCCGCATCTGAAACGATATGCCGTTCAGCTTCAGGGGGTTTGCGGGAAAAGCGATCGCCTGCTTCGGCGTATGATAGATGATCGCGTCCGTATCTGCGTGCCGAATTTCCAGCCATAGTTTTCCCCGGCCTCGTCCGTTCGTAACCACGGCAAAAACGGCGAATTGCTTGCGGACCGCCGGATACGGCGGATCGCCGACGGCACGGACCGAATTCACGATCCGATAAAGGTTAATTCGGCGTGGATTAGATCGGTCCGGCCGTATTTCTTCGCAAGCGATTAAGCTGCGCACGATCGGATGGGGTAACGCGCTCATGAAACAGGCACGCCTCCGGCATCGTAGGTGACATCGACCAGCAACTCAATATCTTCGATTTCGGTCTCCGCACCATCATCGGTTGGGGATAGGTGCTGCAAGATCGCCGCTTCCAACTCGCTCACCAAGAACGGCCGTCCCTGCACCTTATTGTACCCCTCGGCCGGGGCCAAATACTTCGCCCGCAAGAGCCAGGAGAGTTGACCCGTGTTCAACTCCGGGACGAGGATTTTCTTGTACCGCTTGAGCACCGCGGGGGTGTTCTTCGGCATCGGGTTCAGGTAGCGGAAGTGGGCTTGAGCCACTTTCTTGCCGGACTTGCGGACGCGTTCCACGGCCGTGGTGATCGATCCGAAGGTGCCGCCCCAGCCGACGACTAGCAGGTCCGCATCGGCGTCGCCTGTCACAGCGAGTTCGGGAATGTGGTTCGCGATATTCTCGATCTTCTGCCACCGCGTGTGAACCATGTGCTCGTGATTTTCGGGGTCGTAGTTGATGTTCCCCGTGACGTCTTGCTTCTCGATCCCGCCGATGCGGTGTTCGAGGCCGGGCGTGCCGGGGATGGCCCACGGGCGGGCGAGGTTCTCGTCGCGTCGGTACGGCAAGTATTTGCCGACCGCACCTTCGCTCTCGCCGACCTCGTGGCCGGGGCCGGTCCAGCCTTCGCTGTTCGGTCCTGTCGGGTGCTTGATGTCGATGGGCGGGAAGGTCGCCATATCCGGCAGTCGCCAGGGCTCGGAGCCGTTGGCGATGTAGCCGTCCGAGAGCAGGAAGACGGGGCACATGAACTTGGTGGCGAGCCGGACGGATTCGTAAGCGATGTCGAAGCAGTCGGTCGGCGATTGCGGGGCGATGATCGCCGCGGGGCATTCGCCGTTGCGGCCGAACATGGCTTGCAGCAGGTCGGCTTGTTCGGTCTTCGTCGGCAATCCCGTGCTCGGACCGCCGCGCTGGATGTCGAGGATGACGAGGGGAAGTTCCGTCATCACCGCCAGGCCGATGGCTTCGGACTTCAAGCAGATGCCGGGGCCGCTGGTGCCCGTGATGCCGATCGCCCCGCCGAAGCTGGCTCCGATGGCAACGCCGCACGCGGCGATTTCGTCCTCGGCTTGCAGGGTTTTGACGCCGAACCGCTTCATGTCCGCGAGTTGTTCGAGCACGGAACTGGCGGGCGTGATCGGGTACCCGGAGAAGACGAGCAGTTTCTTCGCGGCCTTGGCCGCGGCGACGAGGCCGAGGGCGATCGCTTCGTTCCCCGTGATCTTGCGGTAGGTGCCCGGTGCGATCTTCGCCTTGGCCACCTTGTACTGAACGGGCAGGAGTTCGACCGTTTCGCCGTAGTTGTAGCCGGCCTTGAGGGCCCGCGTGTTCGCGTCCATGTACTGCGGGTTCTTGCCGAACTTATCCTTGATCCACTTCAGCGTGGAATCGAGTGGCCGCTCGTACATCCAGTACACGAGCCCGAGGGCGAAGAAGTTTTTGCAGCGGTCCGCCTCGCGGGGCGAGAGCTTGCACTCCGTCACGGCTTCGACGGTGAGCTTCGTCACCGGAACCTTGACGAGTCGGTAGCCCTTGAGCGAGTCGTCCAAAAGCGGGTTGAGCTTGTACTTCGCTTTGGACAGGTCGCTGGTTCCGAAGGCGTCGCTGTTGACGATCAGGTAGCCGCCGGGCTCGAGGTCTTTGAGGTTGGTCTTGAGTGCGGCCGGGTTCATCACGACGAGGACGTTGAGGATGTCTCCCGGCGTGTGGATGTCCGAACTGGAGAAGTGAACCTGGAACCCGGACACGCCCGGAAGGGTGCCGGCGGGGGCGCGGATTTCCGCCGGAAAGTCGGGAAACGTGGCGATGTCGTTTCCGAGCAGAGCGGACGTATTCGTGAATTGAGTTCCCGCGAGTTGCATCCCGTCGCCGGAGTCGCCGGCGAAGCGGATGGTCGCGGATTCGATGTCTTGGTACTTGTGGTGGCCGTTGCGGGCGGGGTCCGATTCCGGCGGCGCTGCCGCCCCGATCGGGCCATTCGGCGGAGTCATGAAAGCCTCGGCAAGCGGGAGAGGTTACGGCGGGTGTTCGACCGATCTAGTATTTGTCTTTATACAAGCCGTCCGGCCCGGGATAGCCCAATTTCCCGCCTTCGCCCCGCCGACCCGCCGTCGCCAGTTGTTCCCGGCGGTTCCGGACGGAGCGACCGGGACAGTTTCGGCTCGCGTCGATAGGAAATGCGGGACGATCCAAACCACTTTTTGCCCGCGGGGTCGCCATGCCCATTTCCACGACTTGTTCGGCATGCCAGGCCCGCCTCACGGTTCCCGACGCGGCAATCAGCAAGCGGGTCAAATGCAAGAACTGTCAGAACGTCTTTCAGGTCGTCGCCCCGACGAGTGAAGCTGGGGATTCGGACTTCGAGATCGTCAGCCCTCCGCCCCCACCGGCCGCAAAACCGTCAAGAACAGCCAAACCGCCCGTTCCCGTGCCCGCCCCGATGGCCGACGCAATCCTCGACGACGATGGGGACGACGAACCGGCCCCGAAAGCCAAGGCCAAGCGCCGCCGTTCGGACGACGACGAGGACGAATTGCCGAAGAAGAGCAACCTCCTGAAGATTCTGCTCATCGTCGGCGGCGTGCTGTTCCTGCTTGCAGTGATCGCCGTGATTGCAATCGTGGCAATGGTGTACTTTGCAGCCAAGGAAGTGAAGAAAGATCTCGACAACTTGCCCAACGGTCCAAACTCGACTTCACCAGTCGGTGAACCGCCCGCGATCGCGGTCAATTGGGTTCCGTTCGACAACCCGACGACGAAGTACGCGACCTCGTTCCCCGGCGGCAAGCCGACGAAACTCGATCCCCTTGCGGACATCACGGACCCCGAGCAGAGGAAACTCGCCCAATCTATGTCCAAGGGCGCGACGAGCGACGCCTACGGATTGACGGTTTCGGGATGGCGTTACCTGGTCAACGCCGTCGTGTATTCCGCAAGCTCGGCCGTACCTCGAGACCCGAGTCAAGTGATCGGTTTCATGGAAACCTTCGCAACGCAACTCTACAAGAACGCCAAGGTCGGCCCGTCGAAGTCGCTCCTCGTCAACGGCCACCTCGCCAAAGACTTCGTGATCACGCAGGACAACCGGCCGATCCTGGTGCGGTATGTGGTCCTCAAGGAAGCGGTTTACTCGATCCGCGTCGAGGGCGATCCTTCGATGTCGGAAGACGATGGCACGGCCCGCGAGTTCCTCGAAAAATTCGTGCCCAAGGCTGCGAAGGGAAGTTACACGGAAGAGGACATCGGCGGTGCTCCGGCCAAGAAGCCGAAGGCCAAGAAGTGAACCGACGAGTTGCAACGGTGCCGAACCCGAAGAATTTACCTCGGGTTCCGCTACTCCGTCGGAATGTCGCGACGGCGCAGTGGACGTTGCCCAGGACCGCGAACTCGAAGAATGAGGAGTTCGAGCTCGGTCGCTTCAAAGATGATTCGGTACCAGCGGCCCCGCGGCGTTTTGAAAAGGGATTGCTGGAGTTTTCGATTCCATCGCTGCGAAGTCTCGGCCACGAGTGGACGTGCTTCGGGATGCATTGCTATCTGACGGATGGTTTCCGAAAGCTTCTCGTACCACGTCGCAGCACCTTGCGGCGACCGCCGCTCGAGCCAATCGAAGATCGCTTCGATGTCTAATCGAGCACGGCGAACGATTTGAACGGGGCGGGTCATGACTTCGGCAACAGATTTCGCCGCGATCGAAACTCGCGATCGAAATCTTCGAACGGAATGCCCACTTCACCACTATTTAGGTCGTCGATGGCCTCTTGGATATCCGCAATCAACAGTTCTTGGTCCCGAGTTTCGGGATTGAGCATTCGCCATTCGTCGAGAACTTCTTCGGGAGACGAGGTAACATCTTTGCGGCCGACCCTTTCGCCGACGAATCGATGGAAGGAAACCAGTTCGGTCTGCGATAGCGTCTGCACGGATCGGTCTCTCTTCAATGCCTTGCTGTTCCGAGCGGCAGGACCAGCTTAGCACGATCTCACCGTGCGAAAAACGGCAAGGTCGGTTACGCCCCCTCCGCCGCCCCCGGTGCACTCTTCTGGGGGTCGGGCGGTTGGTTGAAGACGGTGCTCGGGAAGTGTTCCACGAGGTAGCGGACGATCCGCTTCGCGGAGAGGATGCCCAAGGGGCGGCCCCCCTCGTCGATCACGGGAAGATGTCGGTACGAGCCCGCTTGCATCTTCTGAATTGCCGAGCGGACCGAGTCGCCGGGGCCGACCGTGACGGGGTCCTCGGTCATGCACTCGCGGAGCGGCGTCGCGAGCGGCTTGCCATCCGCGAGCACCCGGGTGAGCAGATCCCGCTCCGTGAAGATGCCGACGAGTTTCCCCTTTTGCGTGACCAACAGGCAGCCGACGCGTTCGCTGCGCATCAGTTCCACCGCTTCGGCCACGGGTCGGTCCGCGCCGATCTGCTGGGGCGCGGTCGGCTGCAGCCGGGCCACGCTCTCGATCTTCAGGTTCCGCGACAACTCCATACCGGATCCAACCGTCGGCGAACGGAAGCGAGAATGTCGTGGGCGGGCGGGAGAGGGTCGGCGGACATCGCCGGTCTTTTCGCATTCTGCGATCCCCGCCCACCTCGGCAAGGGGCAGACCGTCACGACCGCAATCCGCGAACTACAATCTTCGGTATCCGTCCGCATCGTTCTGGGTTCGAATCATGCCGCCGCCCGATCGCATGTTGGCCACGCTGAAAAAAGCTATCGACCACGTCCGCACGACGCCCGGCCGGTCCGGGCACTTCGTACGGATGAGCGAATGCACCGAAGTCCTCGTGGCCGGCGACCTGCACGGCCACGTCCCGAACTTCCAGGTCGTGCTCAGAGCTGCGGAACTCGCGAAGAATCCGACCCGGCACCTCGTGCTGCAAGAAGTGATCCACAGCGCATTTCGCTACCCGAACGGCGGCGACAAATCGCACCAACTGGTCGATCTCTTTGCCGCGCTGAAGTGCCAGTTTCCGACGCGGGTCCACCTGCTACCCGGCAACCACGAGCTCGCCCAGTGGACCGCCCGACCGGTCGGCAAGGCGGACGAATCGCTCAACGAAGTGTTCATCCAGGGCGTCCACGCCGCTTACGGGGCCGCGGGGGCCGAGATTTACAAAGCGTACTGCGACCTGTTCAAAGTCCTTCCCATCGCTCTGAGGACGCCGAACGCGGTGTTCCTTTCGCACAGTCTGCCGTCGGCCAAGTACCTCGGCACCTTCGACGCGCGCAAGCTCGAACAGGACGACTACGAGGAGAAGGAGTTCCTCCCCGGCGGGCTCGTTTACGGGTTGCTCTGGGGCCGCGATACCGCGGACCGCACGGTCGACGACTTCTTGCGAAAGGTCGATTCCGACTTGCTCGTCAGCGGTCACATCCCGACGGACGATGGCTTCAGCGTGCCGAACGGCAAGCAACTGATCGTCGATTGCTCCGCCTCGCCCGCGGCCTACGTGCTCTTCCCCGCGGACCGGCCACTGACGATGGCGGAGTTGCTCAAAGGCGTGGTCGCCTTTTGACGATGCCCCACAGCAATCGTCCTACCGCGGCACTTCCATCGGAAGCACCGCGTCGAACATCCTGCGGTTTTCGAGGAACCGACCCTTCTTCCCCGTGACCGGATCTTTCTCGTGGACCTCGAACGTCAGCCAGATGAGCTTGCGCATCGCCGTTTGCAATTCCCCATCTTCGATGCTGTCGTACTGCCCGACCGTGACCAGGCTGCCCGTCCGCGTGTGCAACACGTAGGCGTCGTACTGCAGTTTGTCGCGGAGGTAGGTCGCCAGTTCGCGGGCCTGCTTCGCCGTCGCGTTCAAGATCGCTTCGGCGTCGTTCGAGCCGAAGATCTTGCCCATCACGCCGCCGTCCTGGTCCCGCGGTTGTACCGTCGTCGGGATCGTGAAGCCCTTCACCATCAGCGTGTATTTCTTCCTCGTCTTCAGCAGGCTCAGCGGTTCTTCCTTGTTGAACATCGCCAGCGCGGGATCGACCGCTTGCTTCGCGTTCGGGTCCGAGCGGACCGCGGGGTTCGGCACTACCATCGCCGTGGCATACGGGTTGAGGAAGGCGTGTTCCTTGTTGACGGTTTCGCCCTTCACGTCGTTGGCCATGACGGCCCGGTCCATGAGGTGTTGGGCCTTCGGCGGGCTCCAGAGGCGAACCACATCGAGCGCTTTGCGGGCCGTGTCCATGTCCTTGAACCCGCCGACGAAGACGCCCCACTGCGTCGTGTAGTCGATGGTCGGCAGCTTGTACTTCACCGGCGTTTCGATGAACTCCGTCCCCTGCGCCGCGGCCTTGGCCCGCAGGTCGTTCTGGAGGGCCAGAAACGGCTCGTACTCCTTCTTGATCTGCCGGCGGTAGTCTTCCTGGCGAGCCATCTCGCGAGCGCGGTCTTCGGAGCCCCATTCGTAGACGTAAGCGGCCGCCTTGAACTGCGTGCGGATTTCCGTGGCAAGTTCCACGGCCAACTGCTCGCTGCCCTTGCCCGAATAGCTCTTGATGCAGAGCATCCACGGCCCATGTTCGACCTTCGCGGCCCACGGGTTCGTCTGCACCGCCGGAGCGATTGCATTCGTGCGAGCCGGCGGCGGGGCGCTCGGCCCGGTCGGGAACGACGGCAAAGTTCCGGGCGGTTGAACGGCGGGGGCGGGGCGTTCGGCGGCGAACTGGGCGAACGCGGCGGACGGGGCCAGCGCCGCCCCGGCCAGACCCAAGAGCAGGGTTCGGCGCATGGTGGACCTCCAACAATCGTGTGCGTGCATCCGTTTTCCGGGCGCGAGACATACCATGAGGGGAATACCCCCGCCAGTCCAGAATCCGTTCCGAACCCCGGAGCCTTGCGGGGCGTAGAGCATGTAGGGTGACCTTGGACCTCGACCCCCTGAACCGTACGAGCGACGAAGACCTGCTGGCCGGGGTGCGGGCGGGGCGGCACGAACTGTTCGGGACTTTGGTCCGTCGGTACGAACGGGAACTGTACGGCTATTTGAAGCGGTACCTCGGCGACGGCGAACTCGCCGCGGACGTGTTTCAGAACACCTTCCTGCAGGTGTTCCTCAAGATTCAACAGTACGAACCCGGTCGCCCGGCGCGGCCCTGGCTTTACACCATCGCCACCCACCAGGCGATCGACGCCCTCCGGCGACGGTCGCGACGAGTCGATGCGAAGGCGGAGCCGATCCAAGCGGGCGACGAAGGCAAAGATGCGAGTTCGCGCCCGCTGTTCGACGTGTTACAAAGCAAAGATCCCGGCCCGGTCGCACGAGCCGAATCCGCCGAAGATCGGCAGCGAGTCCGCGAGGCGGTCGCGAAACTCCCCGAGGGTTTGAAGCAGGTGATCGTCCTCACTTACTTCCAGGGCCTCCGCTACCAGGACGTGGCCGACATTCTGGACATCCCGCTCGGCACGGTCAAATCGCGGCTCCACGCCGCGGTGGCCAAACTCACCGACGAATGGGGTTCCGATCCGACGGACGCGAAGCGATGAACGACGACCTCCTGCTCGAATATGCGTTCAACACTTTGCCCCCGGCCGACCGGGCGGCCGTGGAAGCGCACCTCGCGACGCACCAAGCCGACGCAGCGAAAGTCTTGTTGGCCCGCCGCGTCTTGCGGCCCCTGCAATCGGACCGCGAAGCCGAGGATCCGCCGAACGGGCTCGCCCTCGCAACCCTGGAGCGCACGGCCGAGTACCTCGTCGTCCACGGTATTCCACCCGCCGAACCGCGAATCGAACCAGCCGTCCCGCGAAAGACCCCGTCGCAGTCGGATCTCGACCTTTCCTCTCCCGGCTGGCGGCGCCTGGACGTGGTCATCGCCGCCGGCATCGCCTTCCTCGCCTTCGGGCTACTCTTCGCGGGCATCGGCAAGGTCCGGCAGCGCAGCCAAGTCCTCGCGTGTCAAAATAACCTCCGCGGGCTGCACGGCGACCTCGTCAATTACTCCGAAGCCCACGACGGTCGCTTCCCGGCCGTCGGCACGCCCGCGGTCCCCGTTGCCGGGGCCTACGGCGAAGAACTGGCCCGCAACGGTTTCTACCCCGCGGCGTGTCCTTCGACGCCCCCCGACGACGTTCCCAATCGCGGACCGGTTTACGCCTATACGCTCGGCTACCTCGGAGCGGACGGTTCCGTCCGCGGGCTCCGTCGTGGAGACGGTCCGGATGCGGCCCCGGATGGGGTGCCCGTCGCCGCGGACCTCCTGCCGAACCGTGCCGGAATCAGCTCCCATGCAAACGGTCAGAACGTGCTTTTCGCCGGCGGGGCGGTCCGCTTCGCCCGCACCTCCACCGTGGGAGTGAACGGCGACGAAATCTACCGCAACGATGCGGGTTTGGTCCGAGCCGGTCTCCACCGGGACGACGCCTCGCTCGGGCGTGCCGCCGATTACCCGTAATCGAAATGCCGTATTCAGCTCGCCGATCTGTCCGAACACTCGACAGGACAGTTCCTCCAGATTACCCTTCCGCAACGAGTTTTTGCCCCGAGCGGAAATTCGATTCGCGCCCAACCAATTAACCTCGGCTAACGTCTACAATTGTCCTGCCGAGTTTCCGTAAGGCGACGGAAGTTGGCGCGCCTCGCCAAGATACTGTGTTAGAATCGTTCTGACGTACCGGGCGAAATCTGTCCCGTCCGTCGCGGAGGCGCCTACCTTGAAGCGGACCATAAGACTCCGAGGCATCGGCGGACCCATCAAAGGCCGGGTCTGGGAATCCGACAACCTCCTGCGCGCCGGGCGGCTCGCCTCGCTCGAGATCGTCCTGGACGATAGCTCGGTCAGTCGTCGCCACGCCGAGGTGCGACTGGCGACGGACGGTCAGTGGCTCGTCCGCGATCTGGAAAGCACGAACGGAACCTACGTCAACGGCGCCCGCCTCGCGGCAGCCGAGCAGGCACTGCGGCCGCGGGACGTGGTGCAGTTCGGCAAAGTGGCGATGCTCGTCGAACTCGTCGAAGCCACGATGGACGGGCCGCCTTCGGATCAGATGATCGTCGCTGGCCACGTCAAATCGTCGTTCGACGAAGGGCTCCACCGCATCGCCTTCGATCGCAACAGCATGCCCCGCGCCGGCGAACAGTTGCTCGCCCTCTTGCGGGCCGGGCACCACCTCGTCCACCTGGAAAGCGAAGACCAACTCCTCGATTCGATTTTGAACGACGCGGTGAGCGTGCTCGACGGGCAGCGCGGCGCGATCGTGCTGGCGGACGGCGAGCAACCGACGACGCCGGGGGTCGAACCCAAGCTCCGACTCCGCGCCCTCGCCGTGGGCAACGGCGAAAGCAAAGGCCGCTTCCACTTCAGCAAGCGGCTCACGAACCGCTGCTTCGCCAAGGGCGAATCGGTCCTCTATCAGAACGTGCAGGACGAACAGGAACTGATGACGCAGAGCATCGCCGACGGGGCGATGTCCTCCGTGATGTGCGTACTGCTGCGAACGCCGCGGAAAAAGCTCGGCGTGCTGCACCTGGACCGCGGGTACTTTCAGTCCCCGTTCTCCGAAGACGACCTGCTCCTGGCGGACGCCCTGGCGGCCCACGTCTCCGCGGGGATCGAGTGCGCTCAACTCTTGAAGCGGCAGCAAGAACTGTTCATCAAGACGATCACGATGCTCGCTCAGATGGTCGAACTCCGCGACGAGTACACCGGCGGCCACACGCAGCGCGTGACGAAGTATTCGCTCATGCTCGGCGCGAAGATGGGCGTCTCGGACGAAGACATGAAGTTGATCGAACTCGGCACGCCGCTGCACGATATCGGCAAGATCGGCATCGCGGACGACATCCTTCGGGCGCCCCGTCGTTTGACGCCGGAAGAATTCGCCAAGATGCAGGAGCACACGACCCTCGGGGCGCAATACATCTCCGGGATTCCGGACCTGCACCCGATCATCCCGATCGTGCGCAACCACCACGAGCGCTGGGATGGCACGGGCTACCCGGACCGCCTGGCCAAAGAAGATATCCCCCGCCTTGCCCGCATCGTGGCCGTAGCGGACGCCTTCGACGCGATGACTAGCAATCGCCCGTACCACGAGAATAAGCGGGGCAAGCCCCCGGCCGAGGCGTTCGCGGAAGTCGAACGCCAGATCGGCCGGCAGTTCGACCCCGAATCGGCCCGCCACTTCCTGGAGATCAAAGACCAGATCGTGCGGACCATGTACGAACTCATGCCCGAAACCGGCGCGAGCCTCCACGCAGTCCACGGCGCTCCGACGATGCTCAACCTCCCCGCTCCGGCCGTCTCGCTCATGGACGGCAGCGTCGAAGCCCCGCTCAGCTAATCAATCGTGGGGCACGTTAAAAACGTGCCCCTCGGCTCGTCGCCTATTTCCAGTTCCCACTCGACCACGTTTGATTCGCCACGGGTGCCAGAATCGCTAGCACTTCCGCGAGCAACACCTCGTCGATCGGCTCTTGCATCGCCTTAAAATTGGCATCGAATTCCGCGGCCTTTGCGGTCCCCGTGATCGTGCTTGGAATGCGCCCTTCGCCGAAGCAAAACTGCATGCCCAACTTCGCGATGTCCGCCCCGCGAGACCGGCAATGCTCCGCCGCCAAGTTGCACGCTGCGCGGATCGCCTCCGGGGCCGGGTGCCACGGGGGCGGTCCTTGATCCGTCAGTAGGCCCATCGAGAGCGGGCTCGCATTTAGCACGCCCACGCCGTGCTTCTCCGCGACGGGTAAGAATTCCGTGAGAAGCGTCGAGTCTTGCAGCGTGAAGTGGCAGTACGAAATCACAACGTCGAGTTCGCACTTCTCAATCGCCCGGCGAAGTAGTCCGAGCGGCAAGCAGGACATGCCGATGAACCGGCACTTGCCTTCCCGTTTCAAATCGTGCAGCACGCGGGCAGTCTCATCGAACAGCCGTTCGCAATCCTCCGCGAACTCGATGTCGTGGGCGAGGAGGATTTCGACGCGGTCGGTCCGCAGTCGCTTCAGCGATCCTTCCAAACAATCGCGCATGCCTTGCGGGCTAAAGTCGAACTTGTCCCGGTCGAGCCGTCCGGCTTTCGTGCAAATGTGGACCCGTTCCCGCCAGCCGCCCTGGAGCACTTCGCCGAGGATTTCTTCGGACTTCCCCAGTCCGTAGAACGCGCTGGTATCGATCAGGTTCACCCCCGCGTCGATCGCGCGGTGAACGCACGCGCCCGCTTCCGCGATGGAGACAGGCCCGTACTGTTGCCCGATGGCCGCCCCGCCGAGGGACATCGCCGAAACGTCGAGGCCGGTGCGGCCGAGTTTGCGAAAGATCACGATCCACTCCAGTTCGCGTAGCCGCGACGCGCGAGCGAGCGGAGCGCTGGTGTCCCCGAGCGCTCCGCTATTGCGTCGCGGCTCCGCGGATCACAACGCAACGATGGATTTGTTCGCAATCGATTTCTCCGCTGCTTCGATCAACTTCTGCGCGACGATCGCGTCGTCGAGCGTGCTCAGGGGCTGCTCGCCGTGCCGCAAACAGTCGATTAGAAAGTGCCGGACTTCGTTGGTGATCGAGCCCTGGTACGCGGTGTACGTTTGCGAGTGGACCAACCCAGGTTTAATCTCCACATGGTCGCGGTAGCTGTACCGCGTGCTCCCGGCCGTGCCGATGACTTTGACCATGACCGTCCACGGGTCTGCGGCGTGGTCGTCCGCAGCGAAGCTCGCGCAGAAGTGGGCCAATGCCCCGTTTTCGAGCCGCATTTGCACCATCGCGATGTCTTCTTCGGTGTAAGTCTGATAGTGCAGCGTCGCCTTCATCGCGCAGAGTTCGACCGGCTTGCCGACGAGGTAGAGCAGGATGTACGAGTGGTGCGTGAGGATTTGCCGGACGACGCCGGGATACCGCGAAGCGACCTCTTCGGGATGGTGGATGTTGTACATGACGTAAGCGGAGCAGATTTTGCCGAGGTCGCCGTTCTCGACGAGTTCTTTCGTGCGGACCATGCCGCTTTCGTAGACGTAGTTGTGCCCCGGCATGCAGACGAGCCCGCCGGCATCGGCGAGCTTTTTCATCGTTTGAATTTCTTCTACCGTCGCGCCGACCGGCTTTTCGACCAAAACGTGCTTGCCGTGTTCGAGGGCGAGTTTGGTGTATTCGAGGTGCGATTCCAGGTTCGTCAGCACGAACACGGCGTGGATCGCGGGGTCTTTCACCAGAGCTTCCGGCGACTCGTAGTTCTTGCAGCCGAACTCCGCGGCGCGCTGCTTCGCTCGGTCTTGACCGCGATTCCACAGGCCGACGAGTTTTGCCCCGTGCGCCTTCTTCACGGCCGCGGCGTGCAGCACGGAAATGTCCCCGGCCCCGAGGAACCCGACGCCGAGCGTTTCCTGCTTGACGAGCGCCATGATCGGTGAAACCTCGAAAGGGAGAGTGAACTATGGACCTCGCGGGCCCTTGTCTGGGAAGGTAGAATAGTGACTGTTCGCCCCCGCGACGGCCCGGTCCTTCAACTCCGCGGTTCGGGGCGCACGATCGAGTCCCTTTCCCACGTCATCGCCCCTGCGGGCAAGAAGGAGTTCCGCATGTTCGCTTTCCCCCACCTCCGCGCCGGCGACGCACTCAAACACGCCAACCTCACGGTCGTTCCGCTCTACGCCGATGCCTCGGAAGTGGCCGATTACCTCCTCTCCGACATCGCCCTTGCGGACGGCTCGGCAGTCGTCGAAGAGGTCACGGAATCGGGCTCGGTCCCCCAACTGTCCGTCGTGGTCACGGCCGACAAGCCCGTGCTGTTTTTGGAAGGCGAGGAACTCCGCGGCGCGAAGCAGAACCGCGTGCTGAACACCTCGGTGCTCGTCGCGGCGAAGTCGAAATCGGTGCTCCCGGTGAGTTGCGTCGAACAGGGCCGCTGGCGGTACGCAGGCAAGCACTTCGGCCACTCGGGTACGCACGCTTCCCCGAAAATGCGGCGGGTTTTGAAGGAAACGGTGTCCCGCAAAGCCCGGTCCGGGGAAGGGCACTCGTCGGACCAAGGAGCCGTTTGGGGCGAAGTGAGCCGGCAGATGAGTTCCCACAAGTCCGAGTCGATGACGATGGCGATGTCCGATACGTTCGATGCGTACCGCGATCAACTCTCGGATTACCGGTCGAACATCGAATGCCCCGAAGGTGCCATCGGCCTCGCGGCAATCGTCGGCGGAACGGTCGTTTCCGTGGATGTCTTCGATTCGCCCGAGACTTGCAAGAAGGTCTGGCCCCGCGTGCTCACGGGTTTGACGATGGACGCGCTCGAAACCGCACCGTCCGAAATCGAACCGGACATCGGCGCGGCCCTGGAGCAATTCCGCGCCGGACCGTGGGACGCGGTCCGCGCCGCCGGCGTGGGCGAAGAATACCGCTCGGGTACCGCCGGCCGCACGGCCCACGGCTCTGCCCTCGCCCACGGCGGCAAGCTCGTCCACGGCAGCATGGTCTTCCCCGAACCCGAGCCCGCCGTCGTGGTTTAAGGCGAGCGGCAGATGATTTCCTCCCCGCTCCCCAGCGGGTGAGGTTTAACC
>Ga0209490_10003605_pt1 | contig 14415 bp, 8 predicted proteins | sample MAT06_FD_187209 | JGI IMG/M metagenome (GOLD analysis project Ga0209490, IMG submission 187209) | Freshwater microbial communities from Lake Fryxell liftoff mats and glacier meltwater in Antarctica - MAT-06 (SPAdes) (version 2) | ecosystem: Environmental > Aquatic > Freshwater > Ice > Liftoff...
GCTCCCGGGCGCGTGGAGGTCGCGCAAGGCGCGCGCGAGAGGCGGCACGTCGAGACGTTCGAGTTCGGCGCTGGGCACCACGTCGACCTCGCTCGCCGCGACCGCCAGCGCCGCGGCGCGACACAATCCGCCCACGAACTCCCCCGAAAGGCCCGCCGTCGCCGGGTGGACCGGGGTCAAGGTCCCCGGGACGGGCAGGGGTCGCTCGCTCGTCCCGACTCGCGGACTGGTGAAACCGGGAGGCGAGCCGTCCAGGGCACCGCACAATTCGATCGATTGGCCGGCCACGAGCTGGCGCTGCAACCAGGGCTGATTGTGGAAGCGCGCCTCGACGTGGCCCGTGCTGTCCGCGAGCCGCAGGCGGAAGGTCGACCGTCGGCCGAACCGCGCCAGGCTCGTCCGCTCGATCGTCCCGGCGACGCGCGCCGGCGTTCCCGTGCGCGCCGACCGCAGCGCCGCTGCGATCGTCGAGACCTCAGGCGCCACGTCCAGACGGAGCGGGAGCACGCGCAGGAGATCGCGCGGTTCGCCCAGTCCTCGAGCGGCGAGCTTCTGAGCGCGCGCCGGTCCCACGCCTGGGAGATCGCCGAGCCGCCAGGCTCCTTCCGTGTCACGCGTGCGGCCCATGATGATCAATCGACGGTCAAGGTGCGGTTCGGGGCGAGCGAAGCCGCGCAGTGGAAGGCTACGATGCGCACTTTTCCTGAGACCTTACGAAGAACCAGGTATCGGCGCCGTTCTTATTCATCATCAGAAGTCAGGCGCGCGTGCCGATCCCCGACCCGGCACGTCGCGCCTGCTTCAGTCCCCGCTTACAAGTCCGACGAGGGTGTCAGAACTCCTCGGCCGTCCCCACCCGGAGTGCCCGCCGTGCGCCGACTCGCCGCCACGCTCGCTACCACATTGACCTTGGCCTCCCTCGCGCACGCGCGGGCGGAGGATCCCAGAATCGCGCTCGCGTCCCAGGCGGCATCGGTCGGCGGCTCGGACGGCCCCGCCGCGCGGCCCGCCGAGAAGCCGGCGGCGCGGACGGCCGGTGACGAGATCCCGGTTTCCGGGAATCAGGCCGGGTCGGTGGAAGAGCAGCGGACCGCTGCTCGCACCAAGCTCACCGAACGGCTGAACGTGCTCGCGAGCTGGTGCAACGACAAGGAGCTCTTCCTCGAGCGCGACCGCGTCTGGCGCAAGATCCTCGAGATCGCTCCCGACGATCCCGGGGCGCGCAAGGGCCTGCGCTACGCGCGCAACGTCGACGGGTCGTGGAAGGATCCGGCGCCGCGCGAGGCCAAGAACAGGAACCTCGAGGCGCTCGCCGACCTGCCCGCGCGCGAGGAGGGCGTCTACGCTCCCTACGGTGATGGGCTCCTCGCCCTGGCGCGTGCCGCCGACCGCTCGGCCGCGGAACGCGATGCGCTCGTGGCCGAGATCCGCGCCATCGCGCCCAACCACGCCGGCCTGCACGAGTGGCTCGGTGATGTGCAGATGGGCGACCGCTGGGTGATGCCGGAGACCGCCACCGCCAAGGCCCGCCGCGGCGCGATCCGCGCCGAGGCCAAGCGCGTGATGGAAGCCGGTGCAGCGATCGCGACCGCGGCACCCGAAGTCGAGGAGTCCGCGCTGGGCGTCACGTGGAAGACGGTGCTCCAAGGCGAGAACGTCCGCGTCCTCTCGACGGGCCCCGAGGAAGAGGCACTGCGCATCGCGCGCGCTTGCGAAGGCGCCGGGGCTTTGCTCGGCTTCGCCCTCGGCACCGAGGTGCGCTATCCCGGCGCGTACACGCTCTACGTCCTCACCCAGCCGGGCGAGAAGGAGGTCTTCCTGGCCCAATTGCCCGGTCTGGCCGACGACGAGCGCGCGCGCCTCTCCGCGCTCGAAGGCACCGGGATCCCGCGCTCGAACAACGTCGCCCTCTTCGGACAGGATCCCGCCCGGCGCGTCGATGCGGCCGTGCGCCACACGATCGGCAACATCCTCGGGATCTCGCTGGGTGTCTCGCACAAGACGGCCTGGGCCTGGGAGGGCCTCGGTCAGTACCTGACGCGCGAACTCGTCGGCACGCGCTTGACCTGGTTCGTGTCCGAGGCCGCCGATCCGACCACGGCGGGTCTGCGCGGCAAGCTCATGACGCCGGAATCGAACTGGTTCCAGGAAGCCTTCGACCTGCTCTCGACCGGGACGGCCGTGCCGCTCGAGGACCTGCTGCGTCGCGATCTGGACGCGTTCGACGTCCCGGGCGCGCTCACGGGTTATGTGTGGATCGCCTACCTACTCGAGGGCCAGCCCGAGGCCACGCTCGAGTTCGTCACGCGGTCGGCCAAGGGGGAAGACCCGGCCGTCATCGCGCGCGAAGTCTTGAAGCGGACACCCTCCGAGCTCCAGGAGCGCCTCATGCAGTGGCTTTCGGAACGTCGCTAGAGCCAGGGAGAGAACACCACATGCGCCTCGCACTCACGCTCTGTTGGATTCTGCTGAGCCTCGCGCCTTCCGCGCGCGCGGGCGACGTTCCTGTCGGTTGGAAGGAGAAGGAGGCTTCCACCGACGAGTTGCACGCCGGGCTGCCCAAGCCGGCCTTCGACGCCATCGCGCGCTGGACCGGGTTCTGCGCGGCGCAGAAGTACCGCATGGACCTCGACGCACAGGGCCGCGTGCTCGTGCTGACCCCGGTGAAGCGCGGCCGCACGAGCGAGACGCTGCGCATCGTCGGCCAGGCCGAGACGTGGTTCGACGGTCTGCTCCCGCCCGTGCCGCGCGCGAACCCGGCGCCGGCCGCGGCTCCCAGCGCGGCCGAGAAAGTGCCCGAGAAGCAGCCTTCGCCGAACCCGATCCCGGAGGATCCCGAGGGCCCGCCTCCGGGCACGCCCAGCGCCGGTAGCGGCACGGGCCCCGCGAAGCCCGCGACCCCGCCCAGCGCGTGGGGGTCGGGCGCGGGAGTACCGGATTCGCAGACGGCCGTGTTGGTGATCCTGCACGACGAGAAGGACTACAACGCGCTCCTCGATCACCTGGAAGGGAGCGTCGCGTACTTGAAGGACTGGGTCGCGGGCGCGCGCAAGCAGACCGGCCTCACGCTCGAGGAGCCGCTCGTCGGCGCCTTCGTCGAGAACGCATCGGGCCAGGAGGAATGGAACGGCGACCACGAGGTGCTGAACCGCGTCGTGCAGTTGCTCGCGCTGCGCCGCTTCGGCCAGCAGCCCAACTGGATCGTGCAGGGCATCGCCTGGGAATCCGAGATGGCCTTGTTCGACGCCGTCTACTGCTTCCCCTACCGCGACGGTTTCGTGTTCGCCACCGAGCACACGAGTTGGCCCAGCGATCTGCGGATCGCGTTCAAGGATCGCGCCGCGAAGCCGCTCCGGATCGGCGAACTCGCCGACTGGCAACGCGGCACCTGGGACCCGGAAGCGGCGCCGGTCGCGTGGGGCTTCGTGCGCCATCTGGCCGAGGCTCAGAAGTCCAAGGAGCGCGCGCTGTCTACGCTGCTCGAGGACTTGCGCCGCATCCGCGATGCGAAGGACCGACAGCCCACGGGCGCGAACACGTGGAAGCGGATCGAGGGCTGGACGATGCCGGCGGAGGACCAGGAGAAAGCGCTCTTGACGGCCTTCGGCAAGGACGTGTTCAAGAAGGCCACGGTGACGATGCGCGGTCTCCGCGACATCAGCGGCAGCAAGTCGGGCGAGTCCAAGAGTCCGTCGAAGGGCAAGGCGAAGAGCACCTCGAACGGCTGAGCTGGTCGCGATCGCCTTACCCGCGCGCGGATCACGGCGTCGGAGCGCAGAGCTCCGACGCCGTGATCCGCGCGGTCACGCGAGAGGTCCACGGCGGGCGCGCGGACCTCCTGCTCGGGGGAACGGAATCCGCGTCGCGGGCTCGCGACGGACGCTGGCGCGGTCGGATCGCCACGCACCGGCGTGCCCGGGTGACGAGCTGACCTCGCGGACCGGATCGTTCGCGGACCGCGGTTTCCCGGCCGCAACCCGTTCGACCACGGCGCGCGAAGGGGTAGAACGAGGGCGATGCCTCGCGCATCGTCAGCGATCCATGTCCGCGCCTCCCGAACTCGAAGACGATCTGGCGAACCCGCGTGTCAGCGCGGCGGATCTGCGCGACGCGTGGCCGGTCCTCGACGACGAGGGGCGCGTCGAAGGGTTTCGACATCTGACCTCGGCGGAAGCCGAGGAGTTCTTCCTCGAACTGTCGGGCTTGGATCGCGCGCAGATCGTGTTGGGGCTCCCCAGCGCGGAACAGCGTTGGTGGCTGCGCGCCCTGCCGCCCGACGACCTCGCCGACGTCCTGCAAGAGACGCCTGAAGAAGAGCGGCCACGGTTGCTCGAGTTGCTCGACGACGCGACGCGGCGGGAGATCAACGTGCTGCTGGCCTACTCGGAGGACGAGGCCGGCGGCTTGATGAACCCGCGCTATGCGCGCTTGCGGCCGGAGATGACCGTCGACGAGGCGATCGGCTACCTGCGCCGCCAGACGCGCGAGCGTGTCGAGAGCATCTATTACGCCTACGTGCTCGACCAGGAGTCGCGGCTGCTCGGCGTGGTCTCGTTCCGCCAGCTGATGATGGCGCGCGGCGACACCCGCGTGCGCGACGTGATGGCACAGGATCTCGTCACCGTGCTCGACGAGATGGACCAGGAAGCGGTCGGACGGCTTTTCGCCCAGCACGATCTCCTGGCCATCCCCGTGGTGGACGAGCACGGCCGTATGCAGGGTGTCGTGACCGCCGACGACATCGTCGACGTCGTGCGCGAGGAGGCCACGGAGGACATCCAGAAGATCGGCGGTACTTCCGCACTCGAGGCCCCGTATCTCCAGGTCGGCTTCCTCGAGATGTTCCAGAAGCGCGCGGTCTGGTTGGTGATCCTCTTCGTGAGCGGCACGCTCACCGTGAGCGCGATCCAATACTTCCAAGGCACGCTGGACCAGGTGAAGCTCCTGGCCTTTTTCATGCCGCTGATCATCTCGAGCGGCGGCAACTGCGGTTCTCAGGCCAGCACCTTGATCATCCGCGCGATGGCGCTGGGCGAGGTCCGCTTGCGCGACTGGTGGCGGGTCTTCCTGCGCGAGATCGCGGCCGGTCTCGCTCTCGGCGGGATGCTCGGCGCGCTGGGGCTCCTGATCGTGGTCTCGTGGCACCACATCTCGGACGACCCCACGAACATCCCGTTGCGCGACCACTTCTTGATCCTGGGCGCGACGATCGGCGTCTCCGTAGTCGGAGTCGCGCTGTGGGGCACGATCGTCGGCGCACTCCTGCCCTTTGGCTTGAAGCGCCTCGGGCTCGACCCGGCCAGCGCATCCGCGCCGCTCGTCGCGACGTTGTCGGACGTGACAGGACTCGTCATCTACTTCACCGTGGCGAGTCTGCTCCTCAGCGGGACTCTTCTCTGATCCATCCCGCGCTGGCCGCGAAAAAATCGCCGAGAGCGGAGTTCGACTCGGCACGCAACAACGGGTCGCGCGCGTTGCGGCCCGGATCGGCCGGATCGGATCCGACCCGCGCGAGCCACGCCGCCCGCACGTCGACGTGTCCCGCAGCCGTCGTCGACTGGATCACTCCGGCGAGAATTTGGATCTGCGCCGACGTCCAATCGCCCTTCACGGAAGGGGCGCCGTCCAGGACCGGTGCGAACGAGACGTGCGTGAGCACGACCGGACGTCCCGAACTCTGCGCGAACCGCCCCACGCCCTCGAGTGCGTGGCGCAGCTTGTGCTCGATCTCGGAGCGCGGATCGGCGGATCCCGGCTCGAGACGAGGATCGAGCTCGAGCCCGATCGCATCGAGATCGCCCCAGAAAGCGATCTTTTCGACCTCGGGCAGGTCGGTGGCACCGTAGGTCAGCGCGCCGCTGAAAGCCCCGCGCGCCACACCGATCACGCGGCGCCAACCGTCACGTTTCCACGCGCCCTCTTCGGGCCGCGAGCGCCGCTCGTCGCCGGCGCCCGAGATCGCGCGGATCGCGGAACCCACGGTGAGCCAGTCGATGCTGCACAGGTTCGCGAGCAGGCCCGCGTGCTCGATCGCGCGCGCGTGCTCATCGAAGTACGCGGCCCATTCGCTCTCGAGGTTGCGCGACCATCCGCCCCTGTAGGTGCCGGCATCGCTGGCGAGCACGCTCGGGAAGAGAGCGACACGCAGCCCCGCGTCGCGCGCCGCGGAGGCGGTGGCGAAGAGCGCGACGTCGCCGCACTGCGGTGAGAGCGCGCGCGGCACGGGCCAGCCGTTCTCGATCTCGGTGCGCACGAAAATGGCATCCAGTGCGATCGAACGCGTGCCGCGCGCGCTCAGCGATCTCACCGAGTCCAAGGCCCGCTTGGATCCGTAACCGGAGCGCGGATCCGAATCGCTCTCGACGAACGCGACGCCCGCGATCGGCGGCGCCGCGAGGATGCTCGCGCGCCGCAGTTCGCCGAGGCGCGCGACCTCTTCGACGTAGGGCGCGGCGCGCGCCGAGAGCGACGCGGCGAAGGACTTCTCGAGATCCTCGTCGACGTCGAGGGCTCGAGTTCCGCCCCACAGTCCGCGCATGAACTCCGGCCCGCGGGTGGCGAGCAGGTGCTCGAAGAGCGCGGCGCGGGCGGGCGCGAGCACGTGCGCCGAGATGCGCGCATCGACGCCGGGTTCGAGGATCGCGGCGAGACGCGGCATCGCGCCCGCCGTCGCGAGCCGCGCCAGCCAGCGGTCGAGTTCGCGCCCGAACCACGAGCGCGACGCGGCGACGCTCGCGCCCTCTTCGATCCAGGGCACGACCGCAGGTCCGAGCGTCGCGCGCAACCCCGCGCGGACCGCTGCCGCGCCGCCGTCGGAAATGCCCGCGACCACGAGCATGTCGGCCGCCGGACGCGCCCGGTTCCAGCGCCCGAGACGGTTCTGCTCGCCTCCGAGCCGCAAGTCCTCGACGAGGGCGAGCAAGCGCACGGTCACGCGCGGCGACGGCGCACCAGCCCAGGACGTCGCGCGCTCGCGCGCCGCTTCGAGCTCGCGCAGGAGACGCGCGGCGGTCCCGGCTTCTATCCCGGGCGCGACCTCGACACGGAAGCCGTCGCTCTCGGGCAGCGGGGCCACGGCGCCGCGCAAGGCGATGCGCGCGAGACCGACGCGATGGATCTCGCGCGGCACGACGGCACCGCTTTGGCTGAGCTTGCCCTGCAACACGGGATCCCCGCCGCGCCAGGTGCGGAGAGTGGGCGACGAACGCGGGATCAGGTCCTCGATCTGCGGCAGGAGCCGCTCGAGATCGTTGCCGAGCCAGACCGTCACCGGCAGCCCCGGACGATCGGGATCCGCGAACGTCGCGCACGCCGCGTCCTCGGGTGCATCGTGGTCGAAGTTGCCCGCGCGGAATCGGGCACGTTCGCCCGGTTGGATCGCGAGCCCCGCGCGCGCGGCGAGCACGGCCGCGGCGCCGGAACGAGTCGTCCCGATCACGATGCGCGCCGCGTCGGGATCACCCGTCGACTGGACCAGCACGCGCACGTCGCGACCGCTGCGCGCACGCTCGAGAGCCGCGAGCCGGCGCAGCGGCTCGGCGGCCCACGGCTCTTCGACGTGGATCTCGACGGAGCGCACGTGCGCGAGGTTGCGCGTCAGCGCCGCCGCGCCGCCCTGAGCGACGGACTGGCGCGCGTCGCAGCCGGCTAGCCAAGCGAGGGCTGTCGCAGCGGCGAGCGAAAGAGCGCAGCGGATCCGGGTGAGCACGGTGGGACCTTAGCGGGCGCGCGCGCTCACGGGAAGTTCGCGCGCCGCACCACGAACGCGCGCTGCTCTCCGATGCCGAATCGCGCGACGAGGAAGTCGCCGGGTCGTGGGCGCGAGGCGAAACCGGCGAAGTCGTTGGGCGTGAGGATCCACAGGATCTCGCGCCCGCTCGCGCGGAGCTCCTCGAGATCCGGAGGAGGCGCATCGGCCCAGGCGACGGACGTCTCGGCCGACGCGCACGCGACGGGTCGCAGCACGTATCCGAGCGCGGGCTCGAGCAGCGCCTGCTGCAGCGGCCAGGGAGCGACGAACCCCGCGTCCGGGCGCTCGCTGACGAAGCGCGCGATCTCGCGATCGAGCAGCAGTCCGTCGCGGAAGCGCAGCGAACGCTCCAGGAGCCAGCCGTCGTTCGCCGCGAGAGGCTCCGACTCGTTCGGTGCCGCGTACCGCGCCGGTCGATCCGGATGGAATCGTCCGTGCGCGCCGAGCAGACCGAAGAGCGCGATCCCACCGAGGATGGGCGCGACGGTCCCGCGCGGCGCGAAGCGCACGGCCGACGCCGCGAGCAGCGCGATCAACGCCGGGTACGCCGCGACGAAGTAACGCGGCAGGCTGTTGTTCCACTGCGCGAGCAGACCGATGTAGGCGACCACGAAGGCGGCCGGCGCCAGCACGACGATGGGCACGGGCGCGCCTTTTTTTCGCCGCAGCCAGGCGATGATCGCGAGCGCCGCGAGCACCACCAGCGCCAGCCCGAACTCGGGCACGGTCCACACGCGCTTCAGCGTCAGCGTGCGCAGACCGGTGAAGAGACCGCTGCCCGACGGCGCGCGCTCGAAGACATGGAGCAGCGCCAGCTGCGCCGCGAACAGCGCGCACAGCGCCGTGTGCCCAAAGAGCCACGTGCGTTCGTTCGATCCGCGATCGCGTGCTCCGGCGAAACGCGGGACGAGCACGCGCGCGAGCAGGATCGCGAGCGCCGCGGCCGCTGCCACGACGCCGGTGGGTTTCACGCACAGGGCCACCGCGGCCCAGACGAACGACGCGCGCCAGCGCTTTTCCGCCAGCGCCGCCGTCGTGCACGCGAGGCTCGCCGTGAGGGGCATCTCGAGCCCGATCTGGCACGCCATCGCCTGCACTCCGGGCTGCGCCAGGAACGCCGCGGCCGCGAGCCATGCCAGTCCGCGACCGTGCGGACGCACGAGTCGGAACACCGCGCCGCATGCGACGCCCGCGGAGACGAACGACGCGAGGTGCAGGAGCGCGAAGCGCGTGGCCGGATCCGGCAACGCGCGCTCGAGAAGCGCCAAGATCGGCGGGACCACGCTGAACGGATAGACGCACGCGCCGCCGTCCAGGTAACCCGGTTGCTCGCGCAAGAGGCGGAAGGGATCGAGACCGTGCACCGCCTGCCAATGCGCTTGCGGGTACAGGCCGAGCAGCGCATCCCAGTACGGCGGATCGGTCAGCACGGTCCCGCGCAAGAGGAGCAGCGCGGCCACCGCGGCCAGGATGACCCCGAGCACTTCACGCCCGGGACGCTGCATCCGCCCGGGCTCCCGTGAATCTTCGTGAGCGGAGTTCAATCGGCCTCGGCCGCCGAGGATAGTGGCACGCGGCGTGATGAGAACAAACCGACCCATGTTCCGCGTCGAACGGCTGCTTCCCGCCCCTTCTCCCGAACCCGATCTGCGCGTTGTCGCTCGCGGCCCGTGCGAATCCCCCCCACGCGCTGCCGATGCGCGCCGAGGAGGGTCGAGCTCGAGGCCCTGGGTCTGGCTGGCCTTGATCGCGCTCTCGACCGCGTTCTCGATCGCGCTCTCGACCACGGCGCGGCCCCACGGGGCCGTGTTCCCGCCGCCGCCGACCGGGCCGACGCCGGGCGAAGTCCCCGCGCCGACTCCGCCCCCGGCGCGTCCGTCCGGACCTTCCGCGCCCAGTGCTCCCGCGGCCCCGTTGCCCGGCGCGACCGGCGGCACTCCGGCCTCCATCCCGACGGGTGTGCGCTCGCCGCTGGCTGCGATCTCGACCGGCGGCGCGTTGCCCCTCGAGCCCACGAGTTGGGAGCTCTGGTGGCGCTACAACCGCGATGCTTTCCTCGACGTGAAGGCGCGCGTCGAGTCGGCCGGACCGGCGACGCTCGGGAGTGCGAGCGGCGCGGCGGACGAGCACGTCGCGCGCGGGATCGAAGCCGTCATCCTGGCCTTGTCGCGCGAAGAGCAGCGCGATCTCGTGTCGAGCCTGCTCGTCGCGCTGGCGCGCTCGTGCGACGACGCGGCGCTCGCGCGCGGTCCGGAGATCACGCGCTTGCTCGGCTCCTTCGTCGCCGACCCGGATCAGGAGATCGGCGAGACGGCCGCTACGGCGCTCGGGATCTTGCGGCATCACGCCGCGATCCCGGATCTCGCCGCCCTGCTGCGCGACGACGAGGCGGGTCGCAAGCTGACGCGCGGACGCGTGTCGACGCGCACGCGCGCGTTCGCGGCGTACGCGCTCGGGATCGCGGCGGCGCGCTCCGAGCGCGAGGACCTGCGAGCGTTCGCCGGTCATCATCTGCAGCGCGCGCTGGAGACTTCGCGCTCCGTGGCCTCGCCGGATCTGGCCGCGGCGTGCGTGATCGCACTCGGCCTCGTGCCGATGGAACCGGGCGATGTCGTCGATCTCGACGGCGGAGTCTCGATTCGTGGGCGCGCGGGCGGCGCCAAAGGCGCATTCCCGCCGCGTTCGCGCGCGGCGCGCACGGACGCGCTCGTGCGCTACCTGGAAGACTCGACCCAGCCCGAGATCGCACGCGCGCACGTGCCCGATGCGCTGGCGCGCTTGGGCGTCGGAGCAGACGCGGAACTGCGCGCCGAGATCGCCCGCGTGCTGGCGTCGGTCCTCGAGCGCCAGTCGCGCGAGGACGCGGGTGTCGTGCGCGGCGCCGTGCTCGCGCTCGGGCGGTTGGCGGACGCCGACTTCGACGCCGCCGACGCGAGGATGCGCGCGACGTTGAAGCGCGCGCTGGACGCGTCGGATGCGCAAGCGCGCCTGTTCGCGCTCGTGTCGCTGGCGCAGGTCGCCGGACGGCGCGGCGACTCCGACGATCCTCGCGCGGTGCAGTCCGAAGTGCAGTCGCTGCTGCTCGAGCGACTCGCGCGCGGCAAGGCGCGCGAGCGCTCGTGGTCGGCGATCGCGCTCGGAATCCTCGAGCGCGGACGCGCGGCGCTGCAGCAAGACGGATCGCCCGCGGTGCGCGCCGCGCTGCGCCGCGCGCTCACCGACGCGTCGGCGCCCGATCAAGTCGGCGCGATCGCGATCGGCATCGGGCTGTGCGCCGATCGCACGGCCACGAAGGAGCTCTTGAATAAGCTCGAGGACGTGCGCGATCCGGTCGGTCGCGGGCACGTGGCGACCGCGCTGGGGTTGCTGCGCGCGCCGGAAGCGGTCGCGCCGCTGCGCGCGATCCTCACGAAGTCGCGCTTCCAGCCCGAGTTGATGCGCGAGACCGCGATCGCGCTGGCGCTGCTCGGCGACGCCGACCTGGAGGCGACTTTGCTCGAGTCGCTGCGCAACGCGAGGAGCCTCGCCTCGCAAGCCGGATCAGCGCGCGCGCTGGGTTTCGCCGGCACGCTCCGCAGCGTCGATTCGCTGGCGAAGATGCTCGGGGACTCCTCGTTGACGGCCGGCGCGCGCGCGTTCTCGGCCGTCGCGCTGGGCATGGTCTGCGACCGCGAACGCACGCCCTGGAACGCGTTCCTCTCGATCGGCGTGAATTATCCGTCGGCGCCGCCGACCTTGTCCGACGGCAGCGCGGGCATCCTCGACATCCTCTAGCGCCACCGTTCAGCGCGGTCGCGCGGGGCAGTACCCTCTGGCCCCATGAAGATCGCCGTCGTCCACGCTCATCCCGGCACGCAGGCCGACACCGACGAGCACGCGCGGCGTGTCGTCGCGCACCTCGCCGCGCGCGGCGACCAGGTGACGGTCGTCGCGAACGAACGCGCCGAACCGCTCGCGCCCGGGACGCGCGTCGAGACGCTCAAGCCGTTCGCGCTGTCCGCCGCCGCCCGCGCCAAGAGCTTCGACTCCGCCGCCGAGTCGTGGTGCGCGAAGGAGAAGTTCGACGTCGTCTACTCGCTCGGACGCACGTCGAAATCGGACGTACTGCGCATCTCCGAGGGCGTGCGACAGACGCGGATCGAGCTCGCCCCCGACTCCGAGTACGCCAAGTCCGCCGAGGAAAAGGCCGTCCTCGAGATCGAGGCGCGCGGGATGCAACGCGACCGCGCGAAGTTCGTCGCGGTCTCGTCCGAGCTCGTGGGCAAGGACGCGATGAAGCGCCACCATGTCCTGCCCGAGCTGATCCGCCTCGTGCGACCGGGCGTCGACCTCGAGACGTACTCGCCCGCGCGGCGCGCGGCGAACGGCGCGGCCGCGCGTTCGGCGCTCGGTCTCGACGCCGGCGCGTTCGTCGTCGCTTTCGTCGCCGACGGCTGGCAAGTGCACGGTTTCGACCGCCTTTTCAAGGTCTGGGACGCCGTGTCGGCGAGCCGCGCGAGCGCACGCCTCCTCGTCGGCGGCATCGATGCGGACGCGGCGAATCACCAGAAGTCGGTGGCCGCGTCACGCTGCAAGGACACCGTGCGTTTCGTGCCCGCGGGCACGGAACTCGCGCGCGTGCTCCACGCAGCGGACCTCTTCGTGCTGCCGACGCGGTACGACGCGTTCTCGCGCGCGGGGCTCGCCGCGCTCGCGTGCGGGCTGCCGGTCGTGACGACGGCGACCAACGGGCTCGCGGAGCTGATCGACGAGGACGTGAACGGCGTCGCGTTGTTCGGCGACGACGTGCGGCAGACGCTGTATCAACAACTGTTGTCGTGGACGAAGCCCGAGCGCGCGCGCGCGGCCCGCGACTCGGCGCGCGCGGCGGCCGAGCGCTGTCCGCTGGAGTCGGAAGCACGCGAGACGGCGCGCGCGATCGACGAAGCGCGTGGCGGCTGATCGGCTCAGCGTACGAACACCGTCATAGGTTCCGCTCCGACGCGGAGCGGCGCCGTGACGTCGCTGCCCTTCTTCCGCGCCACGTACTCGCCCGACGCGAGTTCGAGCTCCACGAGTCCCGTCTCGCCCACCGGATGCTCCCCGAGCGGAGTTCCGTCCGCCCTCGCGACCAGCACACGAATGGATCCGAGGATCGGGGAATCTGCCCGAGCGGAGCAGGGCGGTACGCTGGAGTCCATGAGAATCGACGAGACTCTCCCGCTCGACGCGACGAGATCCTGCGCATCGCCGCGCAGTACGGCACGAGAAACGTCCGCGTGTTCGGATCGGTCGCTCGAGGTGACTCCGACGAGGCGAGCGACCCCCGGCTCCTTCGCCATCGCGACCTCGACGACGGCGTCCACGTCGCGCGAGATCTTCGGCACGTAGCGCATCAGCGGCTCGGGATTGTGCACGCGGATCGCGTCGAGCACGGCGAACGTGCTCGTGCCCTCGAACGGCCGGCGGCCCGCGATTCCCTCGTACAGCGTCACGCCCAGCGAATAGACGTCCGTGCGCCTGTCGACGGGCGTGCGCGCGAGCAGCGCTTGCTCGGGCGACATGTAGTAAGGCGTTCCGACCGGCTCGCCCGACATCGACAGCGCCGGATCGCCGTCGCCCTTCGCCAGGCCGAAGTCGGCGACGAGCGCGCGCCCGTCCTTGTGCACGAGGATGTTCGAGGGCTTCACGTCGCGCTGCACGAGCCCGATCTCGTGCGCCACGCCGATCGCGCGCGCGACCGGCGCGAGCAACTTCGCGAGGGCTTGCGGATAGCCGAGGTTCGCGAACGGCGCGCTCGGGATTCCGCCCGCGGCGCACAGGATCTCGGCCGTCCAGCGCGACGGATCGCGCTCGACGCGCGCCATCTCCACGTAGATCTGCGCGAGATTCCGGCCCTCGACGTACTCCATCGCGATCCAGTGCCAGCCGTCGGTCTCGCCGACCGCGTGCACTTGCACGATGTGCGGATGCTGCAGCCGCGCGATCGCGAGCGCTTCGCGCTGAAAGCGCTCGACGTGGCTTTTCTCGACCGCGAGACCGGGCCGCAGCACCTTGAGCGCGACGGATCGGCGCAAGTCGATCTGCGTCGCGTGGAAGACGATCGCCATGCCGCCGCGGCCGATCTCGCGCACGAGCCTGTACGCACCCAGCGTCACGCCGGGGACCAGCACGCGGCTCGCGCGCGGCGCGCTGGCGGTTCCGGCCTGGATCATGCGCAGCGAGCGCTCGAGCGCCGCGCGATGCGCGACCGGCGCGCGCGCGAGGACGTCGTCGACTCGTGGTTCCGCACCCGCCGCCACGCGGTCCTGGTACTCGGCCACGAGCCGGTCGAGCAGGTCGTCGAGCTTCTCGTTCCCGGCCGGTTGCGCGGTGTTCATGGCGGTTCCAGCGCGGACGCCCGGCGCGTTCGCCGCGGGAATCCGGATCTTCTCAAACGGGCGGCGGCCCGCCGAGTTCGCGGCCCCAAGCCTCGAGCACGCGCCGGTACAAGGAGTGGACGGCGACCTCGGACCGGCCCATCCGCCGCGCGCTCTCGGCCGCGCCCAGACCCTGGAACTGGCGCAGCCCGAGGACGCGGCGATGCTCGGGCGCGAGGCGCAGGAACGCGCCGACGAGGTCGCCCGACATCTCGCGCTGCGCCGCCTGGGTGACCGGTCCGGGCGAGCGCGCTCGCAGGCGGCTCA
>Ga0209490_10003608_pt1 | contig 14411 bp, 10 predicted proteins | sample MAT06_FD_187209 | JGI IMG/M metagenome (GOLD analysis project Ga0209490, IMG submission 187209) | Freshwater microbial communities from Lake Fryxell liftoff mats and glacier meltwater in Antarctica - MAT-06 (SPAdes) (version 2) | ecosystem: Environmental > Aquatic > Freshwater > Ice > Liftoff...
TAATGACTAATGACTAATGCCCAATGCCTAATACCCAATGCCCAATACCCAATGCCTAATACCCAATGACTAATGCCGAATGCCCAATGCCTACTTATGCACTTCACTGGTAAAATGAAAAATAATATCTGGGTTATTAGTAATCTCAGTATTTAAAAACCATTCGCTTTGCGCGAGGTAAACCGGATTTTCATCTTTATCTAAAGCTGCATTTTGTTGTTTGAATCTTAAGAAGTCGTCGAGCTTTTTAGGATCTGCGCTGGTTAACCAACAGGCTTTAAAAAAGGGCAAAGTTCTAAACTCACATGCCGCACTATACTCATGTAATAACCTATATTGAATAACTTCAAACTGTAGTTCTCCCACACAACCAATAATCTTTTTATTGCCTCCAAACTGGGTAAATAATTGAGCAACGCCTTCGTCAGTAAGTTGACTAATCCCTTTATCTAATTGCTTAGTTTTCATAGGATCTCTATTAACCAGCTCTTTAAAAATTTCAGGCGAAAAAGTAGGAATTCCAGCAAAGTAAAAATCTTCACCTTCCGTCATTGTATCCCCTATTTTAAAATTTCCAGTATCAAATAAACCTACCACATCTCCAGCATAAGCATCATCTACCACCTCCTTATTTCTTGCCATAAAACTATAAGGATTACTAAAGCGCATATCCTTATTATTACGAACATGATGGTAGTATTTATTGCGCTCAAACCTCCCGCTACATACCCTCATAAATGCAATTCTATCGCGGTGCTTTGGATCGAGGTTGGCATGTATTTTAAAAATAAATCCACTAAATTTTTCTTCTCCTACCTCTACGGTTCTGGTGGTAGTTTCTCTTGAGCGAGGTACCGGTGCTATTCTAATAAACGTATCTAACATTTCCTTAACCCCAAAATTATTTACCGCACTTCCAAAAAATACTGGGGCTATTTTACCTTTAAGGTAATCTTCGGCATTCAATTCGCCATAAACTCCATCTATCAACTCTACGTCTTCGCGTAACTGTACTGCGTCTCGCTCTCCCACTTTAGCATCCAATAAGGCATTATTTAAATCGGCAATTGCCACTATATCTTCTTCATTAGCCTTGGTACTTGCTTTAAACAAACGCAGGCTTTTATTATCTAAATTATATACCCCTTTAAATTCCTTCCCACTATTTATTGGCCAAGTCATTGGGTGCAATGAAATGCCTAGCTCCTTTTCTATTTCTTCTAATAAATCGAATCGGTTCTTACCATCTCTGTCCATTTTATTAATGAACACAATTACTGGAGTATCCCGCATTCTGCATACTTCCATTAAACGGCGAGTTTGAGCCTCCACCCCGTTTACGCTATCTATCACCAATATTACACTATCAACTGCAGTAAGTGTTCTATAAGTATCTTCAGCAAAGTCTTTGTGCCCTGGCGTATCTAATAAATTAATGAGGATATTATTGTATTCGAAAGTCATTACAGAAGTAGCTACAGAAATACCTCTTTGGCGTTCTATCTCCATAAAATCACTTGTTGCTCCTTTCTTTATCTTATTGCTTTTAACGGCTCCAGCAACTTGTATGGCACCTCCAAATAAGAGGAGCTTCTCCGTTAAAGTAGTTTTTCCAGCATCTGGGTGTGAGATGATAGCAAACGTTTTTCTTCTATTGATTTCTTTTTCGTACTTCATATATTGTATAAAAAGCGCCCCAAACAATAATTTGAGGCGCGAAGGTAATTGATATTGTACGGATTAATAAGCCAAATGATGGTGTTAATTTAAACTTCTGAAATCTACAGGTACTAATTTACTTACCCCAGGTTCTTGCATAGTAACTCCATAAATTACATCTACCGCTCCCATTGTTTGCTTGTTGTGTGTAACAATAATAAACTGTGAGTTATCGCTAAACTTCTTAATCATTTGCGTAAACTTACCTACGTTGGCATCATCCAACGGAGCATCTACCTCATCTAAAATACAGAATGGTGCAGGCTTAATAAGGTAAATAGCAAATAATAAAGCGGTTGCTGTTAGTGTTTTCTCTCCTCCACTTAACTGGGTAATTGAAGATGGACGCTTTCCTTTAGGCTTAGCCACAATTTCAATTGCTGTTTCTGCTATATTCTCAGGGTTTACCAAAATCATATCGGCTGTATCTTCTTCGGTAAACAGTGCTTTAAATACTTTTTGGAAATTCTCTCTTACTTTATTAAAGGTTTCCAAGAACTGCTGATTTGCAGTAGCTTCTACTTCCATTATAGTTTGTAAAAGACTTTCTTTTGCAGTAACAAGGTCATTCTTCTGTTCTAGAATAAACTCGTATCGCTTTTTCATTTCGGTATAAGCTTCTATTGCAGTCGGATTTACCTCACCCATATTTTCTAAGCGCTTGCGCATTTTATCAGATGCGGCTTGCAATTCTTCTAAAGGCGTTTCAGTAGTTCTTGCTTGATCTAAAATTTCGTCGAGCTCAATTTTAAACTCCACATTCAAGCGCTCTTTCATACCTGCCAATTGCAATTTTAATTCATTTAGCTTGTCTTTAATTTCATTTACTAAATGATCAATCATTTCTTTGCTCTTCACTTTCATGCGAAGCGCACTTTCCTTTTCTTGCAAGGCGTTACGGAAATTATAATAAGCTTGGTCAGCTTCATTCAATTTTAACTCTTCTTCTTCTTTATTGCGCAACAAATCAACCAATAAAGTTTCAACTTCCTTTAAAGCTGAACTTCCTTCTTCTATATCGGCTTCGGCCTCAGCCAATTGAGCCGTGTTCGATTTAATTTGATCGTGCAAATCGTTCAACTGATTTTCTTTGAACAACAACTCCTGCTTTAATGTTGTGAGCTTACTTTGCTGGCGAGTTAATTGTAAATTGTTTTCATTAAACTGTCCCGATGCAAAGTGGTAGGCCTGTTCAGAAGATTGATAATCTAATTCAACGTTCTTCATTTCTTCGGCAGTTGCCATTAATTGATCATTCAATACAATCAATTGCTCACGAGTTTCAGCTATTCCATCTTGCTCTTCTTGCAAACGAGCATCAAAATCTGCCAATCGCAATTCGCCATTATGCTGTGCAACCAATAAATTTTCGATTCTATTTTTTGCAGCAAATACTTGATTGGTTAGTTGGTTAATTTCCTGCTCCGTTTGTTTAATAGCATTTTCTTTTAACTGATCGCTAAAAGCAATTACTTCATTATGTTTGAACTGAATATCAGATTTTAATAAATTAACGATACTCTCTTGATCTATAATTTCTTCGTGAAGTTTCTCTAAGTTTTTAGCGCGACCAATTTTCTTACCTTCAAATAATCCGATACTTCCACCAGTAAGTGTGTACTTACCTTTTACGTATTTACCCGATTTTTCTAGAACAACTGCGCCATTGCTATTGGTTAAAGCATCTTCGTTTTCGGCTATATACACATTACCCAAAAGGTACTCTGCTAGTTTACGGTATTGTTCATCTACTTCAATAACATCCATCGCTTTGATGGTATTATTAGGTTGATGAGAATCTACCCTAAAGTCGGCAAATTTATTGAGCAAGAAAAAATTTGCTTTACCTTTTTGATGGGTATCTAACAAATGAATGGCTTGCAAACCTTCATTTAAATCATTTACTACATAATAGTTAAGGTAGGGCTCTAATACATTTTCTACTGCTGTTCGGAATTCTTCCTTTACATAAATAATATCAGAAAGAATAGGTGCTGTATGGTTCCAATCATTGTTCTTGTGCAAAAACTTAATACTCTCCGGATAACCCTCCATCGAATCGATTAAGCTTTTTAATAAATTGTACTCGTTGCGCTTGGCATCTAGTTTTCTATTTTCTTCCGCTAACTCTCCACGTAAAACTTCTAATTGAGCCTGTGTTTCAAAAATCTGCTCTTTAGTTTTTTCATGCTGTTCTTGCAATTGAGCCAAATCAATTCTTTTAGAATCTAACTCAGCTTCTTTATCATTACTTTCTACTTCTAATTGTTGTAATAGGTGACTTCGGTTTTCTTTTTCTTCATTTAGTTGCAATTGTGCCCGCTGTAGGTTTTGGATTGATGTGTCGGCAACAGCAACTTTCTTCTCAGCATCAAACTGACTGCGTTGTAATTGTTGGTATTGATTACGAACAGCATCTACACCAGCACGTTTTTCATCAAAAGCGCGGCGCTTGTCTTCTACTTCTAATTGAGCCGCTTCTACCTGATCTTGTATGGTAGCCAAATTAGCTTCTTCATCTCCTACCTGCAGTTGAGAATATTCAATAGAATCGCCGATGGTTTTTAATTGACCTTCTGCTTTCTCTAAAAATTCTTTAAGATTGGTTTCCTTCTCTTGTAAGTATTGGAGTTTTTGGCTAGCTAGGTTTTTCTCATTTTCTTTGCCACGCAGATTTTGTTGCAACTCGTTAAAACCATGTTGCATACTTTGCAAAGCACGTTCCTGGGCAATAAATGAAAGCTTTTCTTCTTCAATTGCAGCTTCATCGGTGGCAACCTCCGCTTCTAACTGAATTTTTTTATCTGATTCTGTTTCTTGTTGTTCGGTAAGTTCTTTATAAGTAATGTTAAATCCTTCTAATGAAGCTTTTGCCAACTCAACAGCAACATCTTTATACTCTTTTTTAATTTCTAAAAACTTTTCTGCTTTTCTAGCCTGACTTTCTACTGTTTTTAGTTGGTTATTAATTTCGAACAATAGATCTTCTATACGAGCTAAATCCTGTTCTGTAGCATCGAGTTTGTTCTTGGCCTCTTTTTTTCTTGTTTTGTAGATGGTAATACCGGCAGCCTGTTCCAACATTCTTCTACGGCTGTTTTCTTTGTCTTTAATGATATCATCTACCATTCCCAATTCAATAATTGAATAGCTATCGGTACTTACTCCTGTATCTAGGAACAAATTATGAATGTCTTTTAAACGACAAGAAACATTGTTCAAACGATATTCGCTTTCTCCATTTTTATAAAAACGGCGGGTTACTGTTACGGTATTAAATTCGGTAGGTAATAAATTTTTAGTGTTTTCGAATGTTAAACTTACTTCAGCCAATCCGCTAGCGCTTCTGGTTTTACTTCCGTTAAAAACCAATGCATCCAAATTTTCACTTCTTAGGGTAGAGATTTTTTGCTCACCAATAACCCAACGAATACTATCAATGATATTGCTTTTTCCACAACCATTTGGTCCGATAATACCGGTTATACCCTCATCAAAACTTACTACTGTTTTATCAGCAAAGCTTTTGAATCCTTTAATTTCTAAAGACTTTAATCTCACGTTTATAGCATTTAATACCCGCGAACATAAGTAAATTGCAGTAGAATTTATAGAAAGAAAAAATGACTGTGCATAAGAGGTGCAGAAGTAGGGCAATTCATCTTATAATATTAAAAATTATTATTAATAAATATATTACAATACATTGTAAATTAATATATTATACATATTTATTAGACATTTAATTTAAGTTAAATTTTGACTATCCTTCACCTATTTAAAATGTATAAAAAAAGACAATTTTAAATTTATTTTTCATAGCCGTTATCGAATAGTATATTCATAAATTACATTTATCAACCTTGACCAAAATCATATTCACTGTTACCAACGACCTAAGCTACGATCAGCGTATGCACCGAATTGCTGGTTGCTTGGCCGAAAATGGATTTGAAGTAACATTAATAGGAGTTAATAGGCCTAAGTCTATCAAACTTTTAACTAGAAAATTTGCTCAACTTAGACTTAATTGCTTTGCCCAAATTGGACCATTATTTTACATCGAATATAATTTGAGGCTATTTATTTACCTGCTATTTGTAAAAACTAATATTATTTGCGCAATAGATTTAGACACTATTCTGCCCTGCTTACTAGCTTCTAAATTGAGAAATAAGCAAAGAGTTTATGATGCTCACGAGTATTTTACCGAACAAAAGGAAGTGAGAACTAGGCCAAATATTCTAAAGATCTGGAAGCAGATAGAAGCTTTTGCGGTTCCTAAATTCCCGAAGGGTTATACCGTAAATAGTCATTTAGGGAAATTATTTCATGAAAATTATGAGGTTACATATCAAATTGTTCGAAATATTTCATTTAAGTACCCTTTAGAAAATAATGATAATGAGTATGTTAACAAATTTATATTATACCAGGGTGCTGTAAATGAGGGTCGCTGTTTTGAAGAGCTTATTCCAGCCATGAAATGGGTTAACGCCACTTTAATTATTGCTGGGACAGGTAATTTCTACACTCAAGTAGAAGAACTTATCCGCTATTTTAAACTAGAACATAAAATTATTTTAAAAGGGGCCATCCCCCCAAATGAATTAAAACTACTTACCCAAGAAGCTTATATTGGGGTTACCCTTTTTGAAACCAATGGAGTTAATCAATACTATTCATTAGCAAATCGTTTCTTTGATTATATGATGGCAGGCACCCCACAAATTTGTGTAAACTACCCCATGTACCAAGAAATTAACCAAGAACACGGTTTTGCCTATATGATAGAAAATACCCATCCGTTTACAATTGGAGACGCTTTGAACAATTTGTTACAAGATGATGTTCTTTATTCTGAGCTTAGAAAGAATTGCATTAAAGCACGCGATTTACTTAACTGGCAAACCGAATCGCATCAATTAATTAAATTTTATAGAACACTTTAAATATTGGATAAACACCTACATATTATATCTTTTGATGTACCCTACCCCGTAAATTACGGAGGCGTTTGTGATGTGTTTTATAAACTACCGGCTTTTAAGGCCCAGGGTATTAAAATACATTTTCATTGCTTTGATTATGGCAGAGGCCATCAACCTATTCTTAATCAATACTGCGAGTCGGTTAATTATTATCAACGCAAAGAAGGGCACAAAGGATTTTCTAATACCCTACCATACATAGTAGCTAGCAGAATGAATGAGCAGCTTTTTACTAATTTATTAAAAGATGATTACCCCATTTTTATGGAAGGGGTTCATTGTACTTATTTGCTAAATGACGATAGATTTAAACAAAGAAAATGTTTTGTAAGGTTACATAACGTAGAATATCAATATTACAAAGAGCTATCTCAAAGCTGTTCCAATTTATTAAAAAAAGCCTACTACTGGAACGAATCGAGATTATTAAGAACTTATGAAAAAAGCATTGTAAGTAAAGCAACATTTTGGGCTACAAAAGAAGCCGACAATGATGTTTACAGAAAAGAGTTTGGCTGCAAAAATATTGAAGAGCTTACTCTTTATTTACCTAATTGGGAAGTAAAGTGTTTAGAAGGCATGGGATCCTATTGTTTTTATCATGGCGATTTAAGTGTGGCTGCTAACGAAAAAGCGGTTACTTGGTTACTAGAAAATGTATTCTCCGAATTAGAAATACCTTTTGTAATAGCTGGCAAAAACCCTTCAAAAGAACTATTAGAGCTTACACACACCAATAACTACTCTTGTTTGGTTGCTAATCCTTCTGAAAGTGAATTGAATGACATGATATCAAAAGCCCATGTTCATATATTGCCTTCTTTTATTTATACTGGCACTAAAGTAAAATTATTGAACACATTGTATCATGGGCGGCATTGTGTTGTAAATGATGCAACAGTCGCAAACACTGGATTAGCGGAAGCTTGCCATATTGCAACATCGGCAAATTCATTTAAGCAAATAGTAGAACAACTATTTCAACAGCCATTTACACTTGCAGAAATTGATCTTCGAAAAAAATTGTTGGAACCTAAGTATAACAACGAGAAAAATGCTATTAAGCAAATTAGTTGGATATGGGGTTAGCGCTATCTACCACTCTACCACCTTCTGTTTTTAGCATTCTACTTGGATAACGATTAATAACAATAAAATCATGGGTTGCCATTACTACAGTACTTCCGTAATCTTTTGCAATTTGTATTAGCAACTGCATAATTTCATCGCTGGTTTCAGGATCTAAGTTTCCTGTTGGTTCATCGGCTAAAATTAATTTAGGTGAATTGAGTAATGCTCTAGCAATATCCACTCTTTGTTGCTCGCCACCACTCATTTCGTAAGGCATTTTAAATCCTTTGCCTTTTAATCCTACTTTATCTAAAACATCATTAATTTTTTCTTCAATCAGCATTTCGTCTTTCCAACCAGTTGCTTTTAATACAAACCGCAAATTTTCATGCACATCTCTATCTGTAAGCAATTGAAAATCTTGAAACACCACTCCTAAATTTCTTCTTAGAAAAGGAACTTTTTTCCAATCCATTCCTATCAATTCAAAACCAACTACAGATGCAATGCCTTCAGTTAAAGTAAGTTCTCCATATAAAGTTTTTAAGAGACTGCTTTTACCTGTACCAGTTTTACCAACGAGGTAAACAAATTCACCTTTGTTAATGTCAAAATTTACGTCTTTTAAAATAAGGTTATTTCCTTGATAGATATTTACGTTTTTGAGTGAAATTACCGTTTCAGGCATCTTAAAATTTTAAATGGTTATTTTAACAAATATACGCTTTGAAAGCATTTTTATTTTGTTAATATTAATAAACAACTTCCCCAAAAATACCCCTCAAAATAAGGCTCGATTTATCCGATTGAGGAGCTTCTACCCTTCCAACAATTTGAGCTTCAATACCTAAGTCTTCCGCAGTTTTAATCATTTGCACTGCCGATTTTTCGTCGGTAAATATTTCTAATCTATGTCCCATATTAAATACCTGGTACATTTCGCTCCAACCGGCTCCTGAATTTTGTTGAATCAACTCGAAAACTGGTGGTGGTGTAAACAAATTGTCTTTAATAATAGTAACTATAGATGGAAGGTATTTTAAACACTTGGTTTGTCCGCCCCCACTGCAATGTATAACACCATCAATTGAATCGAATTGTTCTTCTACTATCTTTTTTAATAACGGCGCATAGGTTCTTGTAGGTGATAGCAATAATTTTCCAACATTCATTGGAGTACCTTCAATTAATATACTATCGGTCATTTTATTTTTACCAATATACACTACTTCATCATCTAAAGTTGGTTCAAAAGTTTCAGGATAATCTTTTGCATAGCTTTTGGCTAACACATCATGCCTAGCGCTGGTTAATCCATTGCTACCTAATCCACTATTGTATTCTGTTTCATAAATAGCTTTACCAGCACTTGCAAACCCAACAATTACATTGCCTATTTTAATTTTTTCGTTGGTAATTAATTTCGACTTGGGCCATCTTGCCGTCATAGTTCCGTTTACCGCTATTGTTCTAACCACATCACCTACATCTGCAGTTTCCCCTCCTAAATAATGAATTTGCACTCCATACTCTTTTAATGTATCAAAAAAAGATTGTGTACCATTGATTACCGCTTCTAAAACTGCTCCATTTATTACTAATTTATTTCTGTCGATTGTAGAAGAAAATAATAAATTAGTGGTTACGCCAATGCACAATAAATCATCTAAATTCATAGCAACTGCATCTTGTGCAATTCCTTTCCAAACATCAATATCACCTGTTTCTTTCCAATATAAATAAGCCAATATACTTTTAGTACCTGCACCATCGGCGTGCATGATATTTACCCAATCGGTATCTCCACATAAATAATCGGGGTAAATTTTACAAAAAGCTTGGGGATACAATCCTTGATCGAGCTTTTGAATGGCAGCATGTACTTCCTCTTTTTGTGCAGAAACTCCGCGCTTTGCGTATAGTGACATTTATAAATAATTCAATATTAATTGCAAATGTAATGAATACTAAGAAACCCAATGCCTTAATGCCCAATGACAAATGACTATCAACTATTCCTTACTTTTGTCACAATTATGAAGGTACATCGTGAACTGGTGGGCTCTTTGCCCAAATTTCGGAATGCAGTAGTAACCATTGGCACTTTTGATGGTGTTCATAAAGGTCATCAACAAATAATTGCTCAGTTAAAAGAGGAAGCCAAAAAAATTAATGGAGAAACTGTAATTATTACTTTTCACCCTCATCCTCGTAAAATAGTTTCTTCCATACCGGGAGATATAAAACTACTTTCTACACTAACCGAAAAAATTAAATTACTCAAAAAAGCAGGGATTGATCATTTAGTAGTAATTCCATTTGATCATACTTTTGCCAATCAATCTGCAGAAGATTATATCACCAATTTTCTGTATCATTATTTTAAACCGGCAACAGTAATTATTGGTTATGATCATCGCTTTGGAAAAGGTAGATCTGGCGACTATCATTTGTTAGAACAATATGGTACAAAACTTGGATTTGCAGTGAAAGAAATTTCGGAAGAACTGCTTAATGAAATTGTAATCAGTTCTACAAAAATTAGGCAATCATTATTAGCAACTAATATTAAAACTGCTAACCAATATTTAGGCTACCCATATTTTTTTGATGGAGTAGTTATTGAAGGAAATAAAATGGGGAGAACCATTGGATACCCTACTGCTAACTTACATATAGCTAATGAAGAAAAATTAATACCTGCCAATGGTGTTTATGCTGTAGAAATTATTCTCAAGAATGGTATTCCGTTAAAAGGCATGATGAATATAGGTATTAGGCCTACTATTGATGGTAAAAAACGAGTAATTGAGGTTCATATTTTTAACTTTGATGCAGATATTTATACAGAATCTTTAGAAATAATGATCCATCATTATTTAAGAGGAGAAGTTAAATTCAACGGTTTAGAAGAATTAAAAACGCAATTGCACCTCGATAAACAACAGGCCATGGCTTTGCTACAATAGATTAGTTCATAATTTTTACTACCATCTCTTTTAGCAAACCCGAATCTGTAGCTCCACCATTGTGTATACCAATGCTTCTTAAATTGTATTGATGCAATAACAGTAACACTTTTTCTACACTCTCAAAATCGTATTTACTAGCTGCAGACAAATATTCTTTTACAAAAAAAGGTTGTACCCCTAAAATAGACGCGGCATTTTGGCTATTAGCACCAGCTGTACCTTTCAATATATATAACTTACTAAAAAAATTATATATAGATGGTAAAATCAATTGCATAGGTGCAGCTTTAGGATTTGATTCGAAATACTGAATTATCCTAATGCTTTTAGCTAAATCTTTTTGACCGATAGCTGCTTGCAATTCAAAAACATTAAACTCTTTGCTTACACCTATAAATTTTTCGATATCATCTTCTGAAATAGTTTTTTTACCTGATAAATTAAGCGTGAGTTTTTCAATTTCATTTTCAATTCTACTTAAATCATTTCCTACATGGTCTACCAATATATGCAACGCCTTGGGTTGAATAATTAACCCACGATTTACAATCATAGTATTGGTCCATTCTGGCAATTGATTTTCGTATAATTTTTTGGTGGTGAATACTTCAGCAGTGGATTTTTTTAATGCTTTTGCCAATTTACCCCTACCATCTACTTTTTTTTCTTTGTGACTTACTACAAAAACGGTTGAGGAGAGCGGATTTTCAACATACCCTTCTAATTTTTCTAAATCCCGCATTTGTTGTGCTTCTTTTAACAAAACCACTTGTCTTTCAGCAAACATGGGGTATCTCCGGCAAGCATTTATTACTGCTACCCAATCGGCATCTTTGCCGTAAAAAACACTTAGGTTAAAGGATGCCTCTGATTCCGATAAGATATGCTTCTCGGCATAATTCACTAATATATCTATAAAATAGGATTCTTCCCCCTCTAACCAGTATACAGGTTTAAATAAGCCTTTCTTCCAATCTTTGAGTATTTTTTCGACCGACATTATACAAAGATGGTTGAAATTTTTGTTTTGGCATGATTTTAGACTATTGCCGATTGAGGTACATTTATATGATTTTAAAAAAATTGAATTTATGACAAATCAAACTACCCAATTTGGGGATAAAACAGTCAATTCCAATCAACCTAAAGACAATAGAAAACTGATTTATAGCATTTTAATAGCTGCTTTATTAATTACATGGGGATATATCTTTTATGATAAAAGTAAGAACAGTGAAAAAGTTTTGATGTTAGAAACTAAAATTACCAATATTGATAGTGCTCGTATTGTTTTACAACAGGAGTTTTTGAGTGTTTCGGCTAAAGCTGATTCATTAACCAATCAAAATGTTCAATTACAAGGCGATTTAGCAGACCAAAATGCATCTATTCAACAGCTAAAATCTGATATAGGCAGTATTTTAAAGAAAAAAAATGCAACAGCAGCTGAGTTATCAAACGCTAAAAATAAAATTGGTGAGTTAAATGACAAAATTGATGGGCTGTTTGCAGAATTAGAAAAACTTAAAGGCGAGAACCAGCAATTAACCAACGCCAACCAGCAGTTAAATACAGATAAAACACAATTATCAACTGAAAAGGAAGGTTTACAACAAAACCTTATTACTACCAAAGTAGAAAAGAAGCAATTAGAAGAAACAGTAGATATAGCTTCTACATTACATGCATCTAACATTGGAATTACTCCAATTCGTTTAAAAAGTTCAGGTAAAGAAACTGAGACGAATACTGCTAAAAAAGCCGACCTAATTCGTATTTCATTCAATATTGATCAAAACAGGGTAACTCCTTCTGGCACTAAAGATATATACGTAGTTGTAACTGGATCTGATGATAAAGTAATTACAGAAGGCGGAAGTTTTACTACTAGAGACGAAGGCGCAATAGCTTATACTAGTAAGGTTTCAGTCAATTATGAGCAAAATAAAATTATCCCTGTAAGCTTCGATTGGAAACAAACAGATCGCTACAAAGAAGGTAATTATAAAATAGAAATTTATAATAATGGGTTTAAAATTGGACAAGGTATTAAAACATTAAAAAAAGGTGGATTATTTAATTAATCCTTGGTGAAAAACTTGATAATGAACAGCTCCTTTCGGGGCTGTTTCATTTTAAAGTACTTTAAGCTTATTTTAGAGTAATGATTCAACATCTATTTAACTGGAAATCGCTTCTTTTTTTAATTGCAATGATTATTGTGAGTGGCACTATAGTTTATTCGCAATATGTTGCTAAACAAATTGCTGTTGAAGAAAGAAAAAATGTAGAAGCATGGGTTGAAGCGGAAAGAACAATTTTAAATTCATCGGACACCACTAATATTAATCTTGCGTCAAAAATTTCTTCAGAAAATAAAGAAATACCCATAATAGAAACCAACGAAAAAGATATTCCAACAGGAAACTTTATTAATCTTGATTCAGCAAATTTTCAAAAGAATAATAATTTTTTATCAGAACAACTTAAAGTATTTAAGGCATATAATAATGATCCTATTATTCTTGTATTAAAAGAAAATCCTTATACCATTAATAAATATTATTATGGCGAAAGTAAATTATTAAAGCAAGTAAAATGGTATCCGTTTGTGCAATTAATTGTGGTAGCATTATTTATATTAATTGCTTTTATTTCTTTACAAACTCAATACAAAAGTGGCCAAAATCAGCTATGGGCTTCAATGGCAAAAGAAACAGCACATCAACTAGGCACACCTGTTTCTAGCTTAGAAGGTTGGTTAGAAATACTAAAAGAAAAAAAGGAAAACGAATCCATAGTTCCTGAAATAGCTAAAGATATCAATCGATTATTATTAATTACAGATCGTTTTGGGAAAATTGGAAGTGCGCCTAAACTAGAATTAAAATATCCTGTAGCTTTGGTATTGACAGTAGTAGAATACATGAAAAAAAGAAGCAATAATCAGATTGTATTTACAGTTAATACCAACTATCTCGAATCGCTTCAAATTAATTTAACACCTACCCTTTTTGATTGGGTTTTCGAAAATTTATTAAAAAACGCATTGGATGCTATGGATGGGAAAGGTGAAATAGATATTCTATTTCATCAAATCGAAAAAGAGCTTGTTATTAATGTAACTGATTCTGGAAAAGGTATTCCTAAAAACATATTGACCAATGTTTTTAAAGCTGGTTTTACCACAAAAAAAAGAGGCTGGGGAATTGGACTTTCTTTAAGTAAAAGAATAATAGAACAATACCATAACGGGAAATTGTTTGTAAAATGGAGCGAGCAAGGAAAAGGAACTACCTTTTGTATTATTCTTCCAATTCCAGCGAACCATAATTCAACATAGATCTATTTCCAAAAACGTTCATTACTGAAAGTAGTTTTTGCATCGACTGAAAAGAAGTTGTTTCAGTATACAAATTTGCTTCACTACATAATTGCAAGAGTTCATTTTCCGCAATATGATTATTACTATTAATTTCAAGATTATTTAGCTGATTCATGCAACGATTCATTCGTAACAATTTTTCATCTGAAAAATGATCAAATGCATGTTCTTGAATTAATTGGCCCGCGGCAGTTACCAGTAAATGATAATAATATGTTTTCATGTGTTTGGTTTTTAACGATGCAAACAACAACGAATGCATGAACCAAATAT
>Ga0209490_10003613_pt1 | contig 14396 bp, 11 predicted proteins | sample MAT06_FD_187209 | JGI IMG/M metagenome (GOLD analysis project Ga0209490, IMG submission 187209) | Freshwater microbial communities from Lake Fryxell liftoff mats and glacier meltwater in Antarctica - MAT-06 (SPAdes) (version 2) | ecosystem: Environmental > Aquatic > Freshwater > Ice > Liftoff...
CTTGGAATTTGCCAGCGCCCGCACCACTGACGCCGACGCGCAGGCAACCTATACTATTTGCCTGGAGGTTATTATCGGCTTGCAGCAGCAGGTCGAAACACTGTTGCGTTTGACCCGTTTGGAAGCCGGAGCGGAACACATGCCGACCGCTCCCGGTGATATCGCCCTGCTTGTCCGGGATACCTGGACTGCCCTGGCAGAGGCTGCCTCTCAGCGCGCCATGCACTGCACCTGGCAGCTGCCTGAGCAACAGACCATCATCAGCAGTGCCGAGGCTCTGCGCACGATCCTCCAAAATATTCTCAGCAATGCGGTCGCGCATTCCCCTCCGGGAGCTTCGGTGACGGTCTGCTTGCGCGGCACCTCTCCCGCGTGGGAATTGACGGTCGCGAATCCAACCGACCTGAACGACGCCAGCCGGGTGTTTGAACCCTTTTGGCGTGCCGACCCCGCCCGTGGGGCCGGCCGTGGCTAGCACCCAAATGGCGGAAAAATTCGCGATCGAACCCGCCCAGGCGATGGTTTTGGCGGAGGCCTTGGCCGAGACGCAGAAAACCGTCGGCACCGCTTTTGCCAGCGGTGATCGCGAGCAGGCCAGGGCCACCCTCCGCGCGGCGCGCGAACAACTCGAAGCCACGGTCAGCACCATTCTTCCTGCCGAACGTCAGGAAGAATTCCGTCGCTAAGCCATGGAACCATTCGGCATGCGCAATGGTCGCGGCGGCCAACGTCCACCACGCGACAACACCGGCGCTCCTCCTCCGGTCAACGGCCCGCCGCCGGGTGGGGTCAAGGAATTCTGACCATGGCTTATGTGCGCCACGTCTTCCTGCGCTCTGCCCCCGTCCTGTTGTTCGCGTGCACCGCGGTCAGCCTGCATGCTGCCGACGATGAAGGATACGAGAGCGGGCGTGCCGGCTGGGGTGCCCAGGTCGTGCCCGTTCCTTTGGAATTGCAGGCGGAATTGGATCTGGTTCCGGGCCAGGGAGGGGTTGCCCTTTTTGTTCGCCTCGGTGGCACCGCGGATCAACTCGGCGTTGCGCCCGGCGATGTTATTCTTGATATCAATGGCACCGCGGTCACCAATCGCCGCGATATCCGTAGCGTGGTTCGGGCCGCCTCGCCGGGGGAAGCCGTCGAAGTTACCGCAATAACCGCGGGCGGCGCGCGCGAAACCCTGACTGGCACTTTTCAAGAACGGCAACCACGACCCAGTGGCCCGCCGCCCTGGTTCGGCAATGGCACGCAACCACCCTGGGCCGATCTTGGCCCGATGCGCTTAGAAGACCAACGCGCGCAATTGGTTGCGGACAAACACGCTCTTGAGCGCATTGCCGCGGATCTGGTGCGCGCCACAGCGGAACTGACCCAACCCCCGCAACGCCCTGCGTGGCGTTTCACCATGCATATTGAAGTCGGAGACCAGCCATGATGCGTCGCTTGGGTGTACTGTTGTTGTGGCTGACCTTTGCGGTCCTTGAGCTGACGTCGTCGATCCAAGCGGTGGAAAACGAAGTCCGGTCCCTGCGTCTAGGGCTGGGGCTGGCCGAAGAGACTTCTCTCGACCACACCGTCGTGGTCGTGCGCAGTGTTGAACCCGAAAGCAGTGCCGCCGCGCTTGGCCTGTAAACCGGCGACCACGTGCTGAGCTTGTCCGGAAAGCCAGTCACCAGCTTGGTCACCGTCGTGGAGCTCAGCCAAACGCTGAAAATCGGCGATGCCCTGACCGCCACCATTGAACGCGATGGCGTCCGCCAGGAATTGACCGTCACCGCCGTTGAAACCCCACGTCCGGCACAGCTTTCAGCGCACACCAAGGAACTCGACGAGGCGATGAAGAATCTGCGCGCTGAGGTCACCCAGGATCGCGCGTTGCATCTGGAGGAAATTCTGCTGCTGCTGCATCAGGTCCAGGAAGAACTCCCGAAGACCGCCGCAGCGTTCAAAGCCCAGTATCCACAGGGCCGCTTTCATATTGCGATCACCATTGATATCCAAAGTGACGTCAATGCGGCCCAACCAACGGCAATCGGCGATGGGGAGGAGAAGGTCCCCTCCATCACCCCAGCTCCGATTATTCCTGCAGACGCACCCTAACCACGCAGGATTTAGCTCTTCGATAATCGCTGGTGATCACGAACGCTGCAAGCCGACTGAAGTCGGCGGTACGGAGAGCGGGCGTACTACTGGACGCTCTGCACGCGTTTTGCCCGAGGTACGGGCAATGAGCCGGGAGCGGGAGCGGGACAAACGGGCGTACGTGGCACGCCGGGCTTGGCCTATTTCTGCGCCAATATCCGCCACACCTGCACGCCCCACGCTGGCAATTGCTGCGGCAGCCCTTCATGGAGAAGGCGTTGCGCGGTACGGATCATCGGCTTGGCGCCATTGGTACGATCGAAGAAGTGCTGGTCATGGGCAGCCAAAGGGCCGGCCTCGACGACGCCGTGGACTTCGTGCGGGGAACAATTGACGAGCACCAACAGGCTGTGGTGTTGCGGCAATTGCCAGAGCATGCCGATGCAGGTGTGATCGCCGCGATTCTCAAGGAGTTGCCACCGCCCATCTTTACGCGCAGGTTCCGAGAGCAGGTGCATCAATTCCTGATAGGCGGCGCGATGTTCAGGCGATCCCGGCTCACGCGGACGGCGAGCGCTATGCAGCGAACTGTGGATAGCGCGACCTTCCTCTTGGCCGTAATGGCACAGCAACATGCCCGGCACCAAGCCGGTCAAGAGCAGGGCAGCGCGGTGATGCGCGGGGTCGGGAAATGCGGTGGCAGCGCGGGCCTCCTCGTGGTTTTCGAGAAAGCGGACGCAGTGGCTTTGATAATCGCTGGCGGCACGCAGATGCGCGCGCACCGCGCCGGCTTCGCCGTCGCACAGGCGGTCGTAGAGCATTTTATCGTAGGTGAAATCGAAGCCCTGTTGTTGAAGCTCCCATTCGCGATTCCAATAGACCTCGGCCATGAACAGGGTGCCTGGGTGTTCGGCCCGGACCTGGTCCAGGCAGTGCCGCCAAAAGGGCAGCATCGGTCGTTGCCAGGTATGCGAGAACACATCCGGCAATAAGAGCATGGCGACATCGCAGCGCAGACCATCACAGCGTGCAGCGACGGAGCAGGCCTCGCGGATTATTCGCTCGGGCACTTCTGGATTGCTGTAATCGAGCTGGACGGTGGAACGCCACGGCGGGAAGAAGGGATCGCGACCATGCGCGAAAACATGTTCGCCCAATTTTACATACGCCTGCGGTTGCGTGGCGAGATCGACCTCTGAGCCGCGCACGAAACGCTCGGGATGGGTGGTGATCCACGGATGATCGAGCCCGACTTGGTTGGGCACGAAATCAAGCATCAGGGACAGGCCGCTCGCGCGCGCGCGCTCGCGCAGCCGGGCTAGGGCCGCGTCGCCGCCCAGATCCTCGGCGACGATATAGCCGCACGGGGAAAAAATCGAGCCGGTGATGTCATCAGGCGAATAATCATCGAGTACGTGACCGAGGTATTGGCGCAGATGTTCGTCCTGCTGCGATACCTGCCGCGCCAGGGGCCCGGTCGGCCAGATGCCGAAGACATACAGCCAGGTGAAACCGTCTTCGACTAGGCGGTCGAGCAAGACGTGGTCGACGTCATCCAAGGTCACGACCCGACGGAGCTCACGCCCGCGATCGTTCCGCCAGGTGCGGATATTGAGTTCGTAGACGGCGTGCATGGAAGTGCTGTGTCAGCAAACATATGTGGGCGGAACACAACGCCAAGAGTCGGTCGCAGCCCGCCAGCGGTGCTGCTGACGTGAACCGACTCCCACGCCGCCGAAAAGCGGTGCAAGTGTCCCATCATGGTACCCACCAACGACGACGCCGGCGCTGAAAACAGCGCCGGCGTGAAAAGTCAGTCTGCGGTCAGCGCCGGGCGCCGACCACTATCGAATCGTATCGCTCAGCCTTTTACTTCCGGCTTGCGCATGGTCACGCCAAACGCGCCCAGCGCAGTGGCCAGCTCCTGGACCACGCTCTGGCCCGAATTGGAAACCTTGTAGAGGTCGAGGTCGGTGTACTGGACCAGATCGCCGATACGGGTAACGCCCAGCGATTCCAGGACAGCGCCGGCCTTGGCCGCGAGTTCGAGCTTTTCGATCGACTCGCCGAGGACCTTTTGGTCGGCCTTGGAGATCAGGCGGTCGTCGCCTTCACGGTTCATGCCCAGACGCAGGCCGCGCAGGGCGAGCATCTCTTTGACTTCCTTGAGCGAGGTTTCGCCGAAGTTCTTGTACGAGAGCATTTCCGCTTCGGTGATCGAGAGCAGATCGCCGAGGGTGAAAATGTTCATCTTGGCCAAGCAGTTGCGCGAGCGTACCGACAACTCGAAATCATTGACGCTGGTGCGCATGATTTTTTCCATCTTCTCGCGCTCACGCTCTTCGAACTCGTCGTAGTGCATGGTGCGCGAGGCTTTGCTGTCGCGCAGCAGCATCTGCGCGCGACGATTGCGCGGATTATAGGCCAGGACCTGACGGAAACAGTCGATGGCGGCATTCGATTCGCCGCGTTCGTCGTAGAGAATACCGAGATTGATCACGCCCGGGATATAATGCGGGGTGACATCGGCGCAGATCAGGAAGGCCTCAATAGCCATGTCATCGTCGCCGATACGATCCAACAGCACGCCGAGCTTGAACGCCGCTTCGACATGCGCGTTGTCGGCTTCGAGGGCGGATTCATAGGATTTGATTGCCGCTTCGGTGCCGCTAGCGATTTCGCGTAGACGACCGGCGAGATATTCGCGGTCAGCGCCTTCGCCGACATCGGCCAGGGCCTTTTCGGCGGCTTCGACATCGCCCGATTCCAGATGCGCCCGCGCCAATTCGACATTCGCGCCGGCGACGCCCTTGGCGGCCTTGAATGATTTCACCGCTTCGGCGTAATCACCCAATTCGAGATTGATTAAACCCAGAATCGCCTGCTGGTAGGGTTCTTTGGCATCGCCAAGCAACTCTTCTGCATCGGCGAACAAACCCAAAGCAAACGCCAGGATCGCACCGCGAACCTTGGCATCTTCCTTGAGGCCGCCGTCCTGATGCAGGGCTAGTAATTTACGCCGTTCGTCGAGGTCCTGCTCAGCGACGCGACGCAGAACGCGGATCTGAGCGACGCTGGGACGCTCCGTACCGATGAGGATGCTGGCGCTTTTAGGGACCTGGACCGTGGGCATGCTGACTCCGGAAGGGGGCGCGGAGGATAGGGCCGTGCCCACTCGGGTCAATGTCCACCCCACTTGGGACTTAGACGGCTGCGAGCATCGCCAAGATCTGATCGGCCTCGGCCAGGGTCAGAATCAGCGGCGGAGCCAAGCGCAGGGTGTTCGCGCCAGACGGCCCGACGATCAAGCCCTGGGCCCGGGCGGCTTTCACGACCTCCGCCACCGGGCGCTCGGCCGGCAGTTGCACCCCCAACAGCAAGCCGCGACCGCGCACCGCGCAGTCGGGGAAGATCCGCGCCAAGCCCTGTTTGAGATGCTCACCCATGGTGGAGACGTGGTCCAAGAATCCCGGCTTGGTGACCTCATGAAGGACCGCCAGCCCGGCCGCACAGGCCAGATGGTTGCCACCGAAAGTGGTGCCATGCAGGCCTGGCTTGAAGAGGGCCGCGCAATGGGTGCGGGCGATGATCGCGCCGATGGGAATGCCCCCGCCCAGGCCTTTGGCGGTGCAGATGATGTCGGGCAGAATATCGTCATGTTCATAGGCCCACATGCGACCGGTGCGGCCGATGCCGGTCTGGACCTCGTCGACCACCAACAATGCTGCGTGCTTATCACATAAAGCGCGCAGTTCGCCGAGAAAACCAGGCGGCGGCACATGGACGCCGCCTTCGCCTTGAATCGGCTCGATCCACACCCCGGCGACATCGTCCGCCATCGCCGTGCGCAGGGCGGCGACATCGCCAAAGGGCAGGAACTCTGCTGCCGGGAGCGGCGCAAAGGGCTCCCGGTACGCCGCTGAAGCGGTCAGCGATAAGGCGCCCAGGGTACGCCCGTGAAAACCGCCCTGAAAGGCCAGCATCCGGGTCTTGCGCCCGCCGTGCGCGACATTGCCCCACAGGCGGCACATTTTATACGCAGCTTCGTTAGCCTCGGCGCCACTATTGCCGAACAATACTTGGCCATCGGCGAAGCTGTTGGCGACCAGAGCATCGGCGAGGGCCTCTTGCTCGGGAATATGATAGTGATTGGAGGTATGCACCACCGCCGCCATCTGACGGGTAATTGCCGCGACCAGGGCGGGATGGGCATGGCCCAACGCACTGACGGCAACGCCGGCAAAGGCATCCAGATAACGCCGCCCGCTGGCATCCCACAGCCACACGCCGGCCCCGCGGACAAAGCTGATATCCTGGCGACCGTAGTTCTGCATGAGGCTTGGCATGGGCGGCATGTGAACGAACCTGGGGAGGGAGTCCAGTGGCGATAGCAATGATCGCAGAGTCCTGGCATTGGCAGAGTGAAGGACAATACGGACGCCGCCTCCCTCGCCTCGTTTCCGCTGAGATTATCACGATGGCCGATCCATCCCCTGTCCCGTCCCGACAAATACAGCTTCCACCTCAACTTTGTCGTCCATGGCTACCCCCGTGAGCGGGCAAAGGACCGGGCGTGCGCGGGCACATGCATTTTCGGTGGGTGCGTGGCCTAGCCCTTTCGGGAACGCGACGTCTTTGGGCCGGTACGACCCCGGTGACAAAGACTACCCCTACAGTCCGGACCGCCCTTGGACCACCCTGAACGCGATCTGCTTGCCCCATCCCACGGTGGCAGCGCCGCTACCGCGCCGTATTCTGCGCCCATCGTGCCTGAACCGACTTCCCTCGCTCCCACTCACCCCCAACCATCCTCTCCTCCTCCGCCGCCACTGGTGCAACCGCATGGTGTGCCCCGCCATTGGCTCGCCTGGTTTGGGATACCGGCCCTGGTCATCCTGACCACCGATCTGGTCACCAAGGCGATGGTCTTCACCCCCGGGCGCCGTGAAGGCGATGAACTGGCTTGGTGGTGTGAATTGGCCTGGAATCGCGGCATGGCCTGGGGCCTGGGCTCCAGCGTGCCGACCTTGGTGCTGGGCCTGACCGTGGTCCTGATTCCGATTCTGATTACCCTCTGGTGGCGGTTGTATCGGCGCGAGAGCCACACCGCCAATCTTGCCTTTGGGTTGATTCTCGGCGGCGCCCTCGGCAATGGCTATGATCGGGTCATGACTGCACTTGCCACCGGTTCGACAGGGTTCCAAGGAGTTCGTGACTTCATCCGAATCGATCTCAGGATGGTGGGTATTGCATACACGTGGCCTAATTTCAATGTGGCGGATGCTGCCATCTCGATTGGCTTCGTCTTGCTGTTGTTTCTGCCCTGGATCACCCGTCGGCGCGCTGTTGCGCAACCTGACCTGACCTGAGCCTTTGGACCATTATGCGCGTCGATGCCGCCACCCGTGAAATCACCTGCAAGATCGTCTACTACGGTCCCGGGATGTCCGGTAAAACGACCAATCTGCAACAATTGCACGAACGGGCGCCGTCGCGTTCCGTCGGTGAATTAGTCACCCTCGACACGCACAGCGAACGCACCCTGCATTTTGACTTGTTGCCCATGGACGTTGGCCAGGTCGACGGACACGCCGTGCGCTTTGAATTCTATACCGTGCCTGGGCAAAGTTATTATGCCTCGACCCGTCGTCTGGTCCTGGAAGGCGCCGACGCGATCGTATTCGTCGCCGACAGCCGGCGTGAAGCGCTGGACGAGAACATCGATTCGATGAACGATCTGTTCGACAATTGGCGGCACTTAGGCCTGCCCGAGGATCTGCCGGTCGTCCTGCAATATAATAAACAGGATCTCGGATCCGCGCTCAAGCCCGAACAACTCGACCCCCTGCTCAATTCGCGCCGTTGGCAAAGTCACACCGCCGTAGCAGTCAATGGCGTCGGCGTGATCGAGACGATGAAAACCATCGCCGCCATGGTCATGGAACGCGTGCGCAGCCGGGTCAGCAGCAATCCCTCCGGCACCAAGCCGGTCCTGCCGAGCGAAAAACAGAGCGCCCCGAAAACGTGGCTAATCACCTGCCATCGTTGCCGGAGCATGCTGGAAATCACCGGCGCCCGCACAGGTGACTTATTCACCTGCGGATCCTGTGGCGCGCCGCTGGAGATTAGCGATCTGGATCGCGGCTTGACTCGCGTACCGCAGCAGCAGGCACCACCACCGATTCCGATTCCATCGGGTCCGTCCGCGCCCGGGCAGACCACGCACACCCCCTTATCCTCGGCACCAAACGCGTCCCGTGATGACAGCGGCGGCTACAGCCTGCAACCGCTGAGTGCGACCGGCAGCGGCGCCCTGGGCCATGGTTCTTCCGGTGCGCACGGTACTGCCGATCTCGGCTCCGGTTTCGAGCTGGCTGGCTATGAATCCCTGGCGTTGCTCGAAGAGACCGTGCAAGCCCGCCGCTTCCGTGTCCGCGAGGTCGCCACTGGCACCCGGTATCGCGCCGCGGTGTTGACCTCCACCCTTATGCGTCAGCCCGGTTATGCCGGTCAGGTCGATCCGTATGTGCGCATGGCGGCGAAGGTGCGCCACGGCAATATTCTGTCCTTGCACAGTTTGCATCAGGGCCGGGAAACTCCGATCCTGCTCAGCCAGGATGCCAGTGACCACGAATCCCTCAGCCACGTGCTCGCCCGGCGCCGAGTGCTGGCACCGCCGCACGCTCTTATCGTCGCCAAGCAAATTGCCCTAGCGTGCGAGGAGGCTTCTCGCCAAGGCGTGGTCCACGGTTGGCTGCGGCCAGAAGTCATTTTATTGAATGCCGAAAGCCAAGTCCTGGTCGATGATTTTGGAATTCCCAAACAGCATTTCTTTCTGACCCGCGAACTCAGCGGCGCCAGTGCTGCCACGGAATATTATCTCGCACCCGAACACCTGAAGGAAGATGCACACTCCGACGTGCGCTCCGACATGTTCATGCTCGGGGCATTGTTGTTCCGCATGCTCACCGGCGAAGGCTTGGTCACCGGCTACACCTGCCATGAGGCCCTGCACAAAGTGTCTGCCCAGGGCTGTCGCGCTGCACGCACGGCGCAGCCCAATCTGAGCCGTGACCTTGATGCTTTCATCGCGCGCTTAGTCGCGATCAATCGCGATGAACGCTTCGAAACCTGGAAACAGGTCATCGATCTGCTCGACCGCTTTGGTGGCGGCGCCAAGGTGCAGACCTTCCGCCTGACCCAGACCCACCGCAACAATGGCGGTACCGGAACCGTGCGCCGTAGCGCCCCGGCCCGGCCCGGCACGGCGCCCTTTCCGCGTACCGGCGCGGTGCAGCGCCCCCAGACCGGCAACATCTCCCGGCAACAAACCGGTGGTTTCAGCCGGCCGACCGCCAGTCATCGCAATCCGTCCGGCGGGGAATTCCCCGCCAATCGCGGCACGGGTTCGTATGCTCGCCGTCCGCAGGGCGGCAATGGCGGCCTCTTCGTGGTATTGATCGTTCTCCTTCTGGCTGCTGCTGGCGTGATTGTATTCATGCTCGGCAATCCGCGGCGGAACAGCACCCCGACCGCGGCCCCGACGCCACCGGTGGTGCAACCGACGCAGCCACCCACTCCGACGCCAGCCCCACCGGTCTCGGCCGGCCCCAAGGGCGGTGACAACAGCGGTACCAGGACCCCCCGCATGCCGGGCTTTATGGGTGGCGGTCCCGCTAGCGGTAGTCCGGCGGACGATCCGAATCCGCCGCCGGTCGCAGTAATACCTGAAGCCAAGCCCAAGCCTGAGCCTGAGCCCGCGATCGTCGACGCGCCTAGAACCATCAGCGACGAGGACTTCGCCCGCATCCGCATCCGCATCACCGATGCCCTGCGCGAAGAATATTTCCGTGCCGCCTTGGATCTGTGCGAACAACTTCCCGTTGAACGGCGCCAGGCCTTGAGCGCTGATATTTACGCCCGCCACCAGAGCCGCCGCGCTGCGGTCGCCGACGAGGCGAAAAAGAATCCCGGCCAGGCCCGCACGCAGCTCGAAAATGCGCTCAAGAATTGGAATATGCCCGGCGACGCCGAATGGGCGCAAGAAATTCAACGTTCGTTGCCCGGCGAAACTGCACCCGCACCCGTGACCCCACAGGTCGAGCCGCAGGGAGTGCCGCAGGGAGTGCCTCCCAGCAATCCCGCCGGCGGCGCGACCTCGCAGACCACGCCGGCGGCCGGCTCGATGGATGCCGGCCAGGTCGCGTGGCAGGTCAATCAACAATTGGTCGCCAATCTGCCCGTGCAGGCGGAACAGGCCCTGCGCACCCTGCCTGCTGGCAGTCCGGATATCCCGGCCTTGCAGCGTCGCATCGATTTGTGGCAGAACCGGGTCGACATCTTGAAACCGGCTCTCGCCGAAAAACGCCGCGCTCTGCGCATCACCAATCCACAGGATGGCCAAGGCTGGGATGTGGTCGGCATCGAAGCGGGCGGCGTGCAAATCACGTCGGCGACGGGCTCGACCACGCGCATGGATTGGACCCTGCTGCCCATAAAAGAATTCAGCCGCATCGCCATGGAAGTATCCGCCGCGCGCAAAGAAGCCGATCCCCGCGAATCCGGCCTAGCCATCGTGTTATTGACCGCAGCCAACGACACCGCACTCGCCCAGGTCCATCTCAACCGCACCCGCGCCCAACTCGGTGATGGCCTGGCCAACGACCTCGAACGGTCGATCGCCTTGCAGCGGGCGTTTGCGACCAAGGCCCAGATCGCCAAAGCCGATGAAGCCCTGGCCGGTGGGGACATCAAGGCGGCAACGGAATCCATCGAAGCTCTGCGTCGTCTGCGCAACGATGCCCTGGTCGCCGAAGCCTTGCCCCGACTGGAGGAAAGTCTCGCCCGTTTGCAGAACGGGAAATCCGCGAGCCCAGAATCCGCCCCTCTGCGGGATCGTCTGACCTTCGCCAGTGCTGACGACGAACAGTCGCTGCCCCTGCGCCAGGGCGCTTGGACGGTCGCCAACGGGACGATCAGTCCCGAAGGGACCAGCGGCTCCATCGGCCGTAAAGACCTGGGTAACGTCAAATCGGCGACGATTCTTTTTCAAAGTCTAGCCAATCGCGGGGCCATCACTTTCCATATCCGTGACGTGCGCATCCTGCTTGATCTGTCCGCACAAAAAATGACCGCCAGCACCCGCGATGTCGAACTCAAGCCCACCGACGTCCAGATCATTCCGCGCACGGTGCAGAACCTCTACGTCGAATTCCGCGCCGACGGCCATGTCCTGGTCGAATTGAATAATGGCGTCATCAGTCTGGATCTGCGCCAACAAAAAGCAGGCGATCAGATGACTATCGCCTATGACACCGGCGCCAGCTTCGCGATCGACGAAATCCTGCTGAAACGCGAGGGAAAACTCGATCCCGCCGCCGAGGCCCAGCGCATCGCCGCCCTCAATGCGATTGGCTTTGAACCCCTAGGCCGGGCGATCATGGTTCCACCGGCGATCGTTCTGCCCGAGTCGCAACCGCGCAGCGGCATCGCCTTTGTCCGCCGCCAGGGTGTGGCCTCGATCACCTTCGAAGTACAGGGCACTGGCAAGATCGAAGTCCGCTTTGGCAAGATGAATGAAGGCGGCGGCCAGGCCGTCACCCTCGACCTTGGCGCCACTCCTAGCGACAAAGTCACCTACACCGTTGGCTGCGGCAAAAGCGTGTGGGTCCGCCGCGGCGGTCCCGACGGCGAAGAATTCGTCGCCGACACCCTGCGCGGCGACCCCCCGCACGTGATGATCGTGGCCTTGCAAGAAGCGACCATCACCTCGACGCCGCGTTTGAACCGGCAGTAACCGCATCACCCCGCACCCAGGCGTTACCCAGATATCTGGATGTCTGTCTGGGGTGCGTGCGACGGGTGGGTGCGGGCTGGGATGGACAATCGTCAGAACGTGCCATCGTGGAGGCAGCCTTTCTATGTACCCCTGGGCTGCCGGCGTGCCGGTGGTCTGGACTGCCGGACGCACAATGATTGACCCTGCGACTGCTAAAACGTACGTCATCGACACCAACGTTCTTCTCCATAATCCTAACGCCACCTTCGTTTTCGCTGAAAATCACTTGGTCATTCCAATGACCGTGTTGGAAGAGCTCGACCGCTTTAAGAGTGCCAACAATGAACTCGGCGCGAATGCGCGTGAGGTCGCGCGCGGGCTCGATCGTTTGCGCGCCAAAGGCAGCCTGCGCGAAGGGGTGCCGACGGCCCAGGGCGGACTGATTCAGGTGGTCCTGCGCTACGACGATTTGGTCGGCATGCTGCCGGGGGTTGCGGATAATCGCATTTTGGGCTGCGCGCATTTGTTGAAGCGCGAGGGACGCCAGGTCATTTTCGTGTCCAAGGACATTAATGCGCGCATCAAAGCGGACGCACTGGGCATTCCCAGCGAAGATTTCCGCAATCAAAAGGTCAATTTCGACGAGCTCTACACCGGCTGGACGGCGTTGGATGTGCCGGGCGCGTTGGTCGATACCGCATTCTCGGCCGGGCACCTGGAATTGGGCGAGATCACCACCTTGCCTGCCTACGATGAGATCGAATTGGGCGCCAACCAGTTCGTCCTCTTGCGTGATGAGACCAACGAAAAACGCGCCGCGCTGTGCATCAATGACGCCAGCACCGGCAACCTACGTCGTCTCGGCGAGGATCCGGTGCGCCGCTATGGCGTCGGCCCGCGGTCGCTCGAACAGCGCATGGCGTTTGAATTATTGCTCAATGATAATATCCGCCTGGTGACTTTGGTCGGCCGCGCGGGCACCGGCAAAACCCTCCTTGCTCTGGCCATCGGCCTGTCAAAAGTCCTGGGCGAAGAACGCTATAGCAAATTACTGGTCAGCCGCCCGATCATGCCCTTGGGCAATGACATCGGCTATCTGCCCGGCACCAAGGACGAAAAACTGGCGCACTGGATGGGACCGATTTTCGATAATCTGCATTTCCTGCTCGGTGCTGAAGAACGCGATCCGGACGAGATCATCCGCCGCCTGATCACCGATGAACGGGTGACCATGGAGGCCCTGACCTACATCCGCGGGCGCTCGATCACCAAGCAGTTCATGATCGTCGACGAGGCCCAGAACCTGACCCCGCATGAAATAAAAACGGTGATTTCCCGCGCGGGCACGGATACCAAGGTCATTTTGACGGGTGATCCGCAACAGATCGACAATCCGTATCTCGACGCCAATTCCAATGGTCTGACCTACGTGGTCGAACGCATGCGCGGGCAACCTTTGGCTGGACACATGACCTTGACCAAGAGCGAACGCAGCGAATTGGCCGGGTTGGCGGCGAGCATGCTCTGAGGTTGTATGCGCGGGGTCGTCATCACCGCCGCAGTTATCATGGGCGTCGCGGCCGTGGCGTGCGGGACGATCGCGTATGCGTGGCAGGCGCCGCCGCCAGGGCAGCGCTTGGCGCTCACCCCGCCGACTGATCTCGAAAAAGCACAAAAAGCGCAAGGCCGGTCATCTTCGGTCTCGGCGCCGCCAGCGGCAATTCCCACCCCGCGTCCGCCCGCGCACGGCGACAGCGATGATCCCCGTCCCGGTCGGGCGATACCGCGCACATCAGCCGATCCCGCCGTTTACGATGTGACCTGGGATGATGGCCTGGGACGGTCGTGGCGCACGCGCATCACGATCCACAGCGGCAGCGCTGCCCTGCGCCGCTCTGCTGACGTGGCCACGCGTGAGCTCGGGGCAAACCAGGATCAGGTGACCTATCGTGCGCAGGCCTTCACCGCCGCGGGCGGCGTCATCCATATCGACGCACGTGGCGCTGCCGTCGCCGGGTTATACAGCGGAGATTGGTCGCCAGACAGTTTCGCGATCTCCCCTGACCTGCAGGTCGAGGTCATGGATGACAGCCACGATCCCAGTCGCGGCCACGTGACGCAGATCACCCGCGAATAGCGATCAACCGATGCTGAGTCCGGCAAGGCGCGCCCACAAACGCGCGACGAGCGGAATCAAGTCGTCGTTGAAATCGAAGCGTGGACTATGGCAGCCTTCGACCTGCTGGCCCGGACGACCGGCACCCAGCAACAGGAAAGCACCTGGTTTCACCCGCAGAAATGCGCCGAAATCTTCGGCGGCCATCAGTGGCATGCCGGCGTCGATTAATTGTTCGCTGCCCAACTCGCTGCGGATCGCCGCGCGGGCGATCTCTGCCTCGGCGGCGTGGTTGACCGTCGCGGGATAACAGGGGCGATAATCGAAGGTCGCTGTCGCTCCACACGCAGTAGCGGTGGCGTGCAAAATGCGTTCGACATGCGCGGCCAGAGCGTCGCGCTGTTCGGTGGTGCCTGCGCGCAC